>Ga0075425_100002030_pt1 | contig 20031 bp, 19 predicted proteins | sample SoiMethybrSBSTD4_FD_75300 | JGI IMG/M metagenome (GOLD analysis project Ga0075425, IMG submission 75300) | Bulk soil microbial communities from a Populus tree surrounding site in Tennessee, USA - Soil MetaG P. TD hybrid SBSTD4 | ecosystem: Environmental > Terrestrial > Soil > Tree plantation... | reverse complement strand
CCGATAGCGCGAAGAAGCAACAAGTCGATGCGCACCGTAAACTGGAAAACTGTCGGATAGCGTACGAGAAGACCAAGACCTTCTTTACGCTAGAAACAATGGACGAGCGCTGTAAGCAACAGAAGGCCTACGCTGACCGCGCTGACAGCAATTACCGGGCGGCTAGCGCAACGGTCTGCCCAAAGGCCGCAAGACAGTAAGGGAGAGGATCGACGGGCTAGGTTGGCGATGGACTGGCGACGTCCATCGGTTGCGTGCAAATTACGCCCGGCTGATGCAAGTTCCCCTGCACGTGCTTGTGGGATTGTACCACTATTTCATTCGCCGCGACCGCGTGCTGCAGCGCAGGCTGCCTGGAAAATAAGGGCGAAGATGATCTCCTCCCGGTCAAGCGCGCGCCAGTTCGTGAAGGACTAAGAGGCTGAGGATCGCGGCGTCTGGCAATCGTCAAACCTGTTCTCGACGTGCCCCGATGAGCGAATAGAGAACCTGCGGGATGTAGTCTCCGGTCGGGGCGGCCACTGGCGCACTGAAGTGTTGGGAGTAGTTGGATTTTGCGAGGCATGGATTTTGCGACGCGGCTCACGAAGGGCAAGGATCGTGTATCGCTAGACTAGAGTGACGTTGATTCGCCATCTCCGCTGCGCATAGGGAACAAGTGCACGCGCCAAGCAAGGAGGGCGAAGATCCATCCGATAACAGAGGCGGCACACGCTACCTCGGCGAAGTGCACGAAGATCTCCTGGCTGCTCATGGTTCCAAGTCGAAAAGTTGCAGGCAGACAAGACGCGGGCGAAGTGGACGATGGCGGCCGACACGACGGGGGGCGGATTGAAGTGCGTATGAACCCTACGACGAGTTCATGTTCGCAATTGGAGTAGTGTCACGATCGCGGTGGCGGTACTCCTGCCCGAGCTACTCGCGTATTATTGGTGTCCAGAACTGCCGCCGGCATGACGGTGTTCCTCGGCGACTATCCGCTTCACGGTGCCGTCGGAGGAGACTTCCTGCAGGACATGGAAGCCTTCGAATTCGGGATGACCAAGCGTCGTCGGTTTACTGTCCCCGGCGCGCGCATGCGCCTTACGGAATGCCTCGGACTTGGTCCAACCCTCGAAGTCGGCATGCGAGCGCCACATTGTGTGGGACAAATAGAGGATGTGATCCTCGCGCTCCGGGCCCTTGAGCAGGTGAAAGCAGAGGAAGCCCGGAAGCTCGTGCAGATAGCTTTCACGTGCGAACCAGGCGTTCTCGAACTCCTTAACGCTGTCCTTGAGCACCTTGAACCTATTCATGGCGATGAACATTCCTCAGTCTCCTGCTGATTGCATTTTCCCGTTGCGGGCTATTTGCCCCCCAGTATTCCCTCGCGGATCGTCACGGAGGCCTTGAAGGTTATGCCAGGGCTTGGGACAACGTAGCCCGACTCGCTGCTGCAGCACATATACTTGCGATAGTCCTCGTTCAACAAGTTCTCGACCGAGAACCCGAGACCCACCTCTGGTATAGAGGTTGACTAGGTTATAGCTGTGGGTCGGATCGAAGATCGGGAGGGTTGCACCGTTATCGCTAACCACGGTCGGGATTTGATTGAGAGGCTTAGCCGCGACGGCGGTCCAACGCGCCGCAACCGTCAATTTCTTGTCGAGCCAGCGTGTGCCTAGGACGAAGCTGATCTGATTGGGCGGAATGGTCGCAAGCGGCGCGCCCAACGTGACATTCTCGCCGCGGAGGTGCTGTCCGGACACGCTCGCGAACCATGGGCCGGCATCGTAGCTGGCCTGAAGCTCAAAACCATAGATGCGAGCGCTACCAACATTTTGATATTGGAAGCAGTCGGTGTAGCTGAAGGGCGTTGGCACACAGAGAGGCGGGGGCGTGAGCGTCCCAGTGACATCGATAAAACCCTGGGCCAGATCAATATAGTTGGTGACATCGTTCTGGAAGGCGTTGATCTTGGCTCGGAACTTGTCGTTATCCGCAAAGACATTGTCGTACTTGATGTTGAGACCGACCTCCTTGTTGTGTCCCACCTCCGGCTTGAGGCTTGGGTTCGGCTCGAAATAGAAGAAACTGCCGGGATGGAAACCCGCGATGAACGTTTCCGTCACCGCCGGAGCGCGGTAGCCCTCGGCATACGTCACATAGGGCGTCAGACCAGCAATGGGCGTGATGCCGATGGTTGTTTTCGGCGATATCCGCTCGCCGGAATTGGAGATGCTTTCCCCCATCAGGTGAACGAGTCGTAGCGCACCGCGTTGATCATTTCAAACCAGCTGGAATAGTTGGTTTTCCATTCCACAAAGCCTCCAGAGGTATTGCGATGGCCGTTGGGTGTCAGCGGCGCGCCCGGATCGTAGCCGTTGGTAACGTCGACGGTGTGGCTGTTGAAGTCGGCGCCGTACGTAACGGCATTGCGGAACGGCCCGATGTTGAAGCGCGACGTGTTGTGGACTTCAATGCCGACCGTGTCGAGCGTGAAGCCGCTGACCGTTCCAATCGGCCCATAGAAATCGACGTTACATCCGGGACCGCATCCATCAATGACGACGTACGGTGATTTTACCGTCTGGGTGGCGATCGTCTGGTTCCAGTAGACGTTCCCCTGGAGATTGATGAGGGGGTTATCGCGGGGCGCATACGAATATTGCCCAGTTGCAGTCTCATTCTTGATCTTCGTGGCATACACGCCAGCCCCGAGAATCGTGCCGCCAAAATCGTAGTCGCTGTTATAGATGATGGCACCAAGCTTAATCTGTTGGTCGGTGCCCGGCCGCACGGTGAGTTTCACCATGCCGGATTCGATTTCCGATCCGGTGTTGGGGACGACTGCGCCGTTACCTTCCCGGTAGTTTTGACTACCGCGGAACACGCCGCCGGCAAAATATCTGTAGCTCCGCTGCGTGCGCCCATGAAGGTGGATGTGAGCCATTGATTGCCGTTGGTGCTGTACATACCGGTAGTTTGAATGGCCGCAATCTCACCCGGAAGCAGGATGTCGCCGAGATCTTTGGTACGGAAGGATGCGACTCCCCCAATGGCGCCGGAACCGTAGCTGTTGGCGACGGGGCCACGCACGACGTCAACGCCGCCCAGCATCTTCGGATCGACGTAGAAGAGACCATTGGCGAAATGGCCGGACCGCTGGAAGTTTTGGGGAGCTCCGTCAACGAGCGTCGCAACGCGCCCGAAATCCCGAAGTCCGCGGATGTTGATCGACGCCGCCGGATCATCACCGCGCTCCGAGAACCACACGCCGGGTATGCCCGTAATGATGTCTGACAAGCGTCCGGGCTCCGCCACACTGATATCATCCTTTCGCAGGACACTGACGGCAGCAAGTGTGATGACCGGTTCCTCGGTTTTGGTAGCGACGGTCGTAGTCGGTTCGGTTTTGGGTGGCGCGGCGCCTTTTGCAGGCGTCGAACTCTTAGTGGTCGGTTTGCGCTTCGCCCGCGATGTTTCCACCTTGATTGGCGGCAGCGGTTGAGTTTGTGGCTGCGTAGTCGTCTGCGCCGATGCCATTGTATGGAAAGCGCCGGCGGTCGACGCCGCGAGCGAGATACGCACGGCGTCCGCCAGCGCGATCCTCAGCTTGGTCCTACGCATGGAACACCCCCAGCCGTTTTTGCCTGGCTGGCTGGCTACCGCATAGGGGCGGGTGGCTCGATTGCTGGCCCTGCCCGTTTCATACTCGGGCGAATGTCGACACGATTAGATATACATTTTGTCAGTGTCAATCTTTTCGAATTCTTGAACTAGAATGATCTCAAGGTAGTACGATGGAATAGATATAATTTAGAGATTTTCTAATTTGCTTCATTATGCACAAACGCCCTGCTCGATCGTGCCAAACGCGAACGAATGAGAGAGTAACGCGCAGGCTGCCCCGGATCTAGTACGAATTTATTCAGCGGCAGACACGATACCCACGCAAGACAACGCCCCCAAAACGACACAGGGATGAGCGGCGGCGGCAGTTACCTTAGGTTGGTTCGACTCTTCGGCGCAAAGCTTGCCATCGATATTATTGAAACTCATAGTCAACAACAAACGGTGCCCGTCGTCACGAGCAGCTTTCGTGCAACACCGACCGAAGCGCGGTGAGCTTGTGCTCGATCGCAGGGATTTCGGTAGACGGAGTCGCGAAAAAGAAGGCGAATGAAGAAGCGGAGCTCGGCGCACGAAGATATGGAAGAAGTACTACTGAGGGTCGGGCACTACAATAGCGGGTTGCGTTGCGTGCAGCGCATTCAGTGTTGACCGGGGGCGTTATTCTGGCCGATTTTGGGTCGATGACTAGCGTAAGTGATACGACGGCATCATCACCCCATCAGAGCGGCGCTGACGTGGTAAGTAATGAAAGCGGCAACGTAAGCCAACGCGAGCATGTAAGCGAAGGTAATCGCCATCCACCGCCAGCTCCCGGTCTCGCGTTTGATCACCGCGAGCGTGGAGGCGCACTGCGGCGCAAAGATGTACCAAACGAGCAACGCGAGTGCGGTCGCAAGACTCCATTTGCCGGCTAGTGCCTGACCAATCTGCGCGGCTGCCTCTTTGCCTCCTTCGATCGCATACACGGTGCCAAGCGCTGCGACCGCCACTTCACGCGCCGCCATGCCAGGGACGAGCGCGACACTTATCTGCCAGTTGAAGCCGACTGGTGCGAGCAACGGCTCGATCCAACCGCCGATCACTGCGGCGAGGCTGTAATTGATAGCGGGGTCGGTCGCGCCAAGCGGCGGTCTTGGGAACGAGGCCAAAAACCAGATCAGCACCATCATTGAGAAGATCGTCGTACCCGCGCGCTTCAGAAACATCATGGCGCGAGTGTAGACGCCGATCACCACGCTGCGCAGTCGCGGGATCTTATAGTTGGGCAACTCCAGCATGAATGGCGGCGTGGCGTTGTCGCGCCAGAAGAAGTAGTTGGCCACGAAGGAAACCCCAAGAGCGCTTAAGATTCCGGCTGCGTAGAGCCCGAACATGACCAAGCCCTGCAGTCGAACCACCCCCCACACCGGCTTATCAGGAATGAAGGCGGAGATAATCAGGGTGTAGATCGGGATGCGAGCCGAACAGGTCATCAGCGGTGCTACCAAGATCGTGGTCAAACGGTCGCGACGATTGTCGATGACGCGCGTTGCCATAATCCCGGGAATCGCGCAGGCGAAGCTTGAAAGCAGCGGAATGAATGCGCGGCCGTGCAGGCCCGCACCACCCATGATCCGGTCCATAAGAAAGGCGGCTCGCGCCATATAACCCAAGTCTTCCAGCAGCAAGATGAACAGAAATAGGATAAGGATCTGCGGCAGGAACACGATCACGTTTCCGACACCAGAGATGATCCCGTTCTGTATAAAGCTTTGCAGAAGCCCGTCGGGCAGTACGTCATGGACGAGCCCGCCCATTGCTTCAAATCCCTCCGAGATGAGATCCATTAATGGCCTTGCCCAGGCGAACACCGCCTGGAACATAATGAAGAGCAAGAACAACAGTGCCAAAAGCCCACCCACGGGATGCAGCAACATAGCGTCGATGCGCGTGGTAAGCGTATCTGGCCGTCGGGGTAGGCCTACGGCGAGGTTGAGGATGCGATCTGACTCACGCTGCGCGGCACGTAGGTCAGAGTTGCTGGGTGGTGACCAGGTGTTTTCGCGATGGATCTGGGCCGCAGGTATGAGCTCGTCTATGCAGCGCAGCAGCTCCTCCGTACCGCCGCGCCGCACTGCCACTGACGTGACCACTGGCACAGCGAGTTCAGCGGAGAGCTTGACAAGATCGATGTCGATACCTCGCCGTCGAGCGATATCGATCATGTTTAGCACCAGCAGCAGCGGTCGACCAACTTTCTTCAGCTCGATTACCAGCCGCAAGGCGACCCGTAAGTTCGTAGCGTCCGCTACGCAGAGAAGAAGATCCGGAGTCGGCTCGCTGGTGAGGTGGCCGAGCACAACGTCGCGCGTGATTTCCTCGTCGGGGCTGCGACCGCGAAGAGAATACGTGCCGGGGAGGTCAATCAGAATGACGCGGTTACCGGCCGGCGTCTGGATAGCACCTGTTTTACGTTCTACGGTGACGCCCGGATAATTTGCGACCTTCTGGCGCCCGCCGGTAAGCGCGTTGAACAGCGCCGTCTTCCCGCTGTTCGGCGTACCAACGAGAGCGAAGTGGGACGCACTCCTCTCGGTCGCAACGCTCATATGAAAGTCCGTTTAAGTGACGAACACCGCCATCGCTTCGCGGCGGCGCAACGCGATCGTGGTATCATTGAGCCGCACGGCGATTGGGTCATGCCCAAGCGGGCCTTCATGTAGAACCTCGACCGAGGCGTCCTCCACAAAGCCGAGCTCGAGCAATCGGCGCTCAAGCTCAATTGCCGCAAGCCCGTGCGCTCCGCTGCCAACCTCAATGGTTGTGATGCGGCCACGAAATCCGCGCCGAGCTAAGCCCAGCGGCAAGCCGCGCCGCGTGCTCTTCGGCCCATCGTTGTGCATATATTGTTGCTACTCAATGTCAACAATTCGGTCAACCGACAGGGCCAAGATTCTCGAAAGATTAGAACCATTATAAGAAATATTGCACCTTGCTTGCCAAAGAACGTGGGCTAGGAATGCGAACATAACTCCCACTGCGCTCAGGCAGATTTGGGTGGAAGCTGCTAGGGACGCTCCAGATCAGAGCGCCAGCCTCGAACTGCTCCCGACACTTCATGCCCCTGGCATCCCTGGGTCCTCAATCGCTTCCAGCGCGCTGCGGACGCTCATCCCTTGTTGCGGACCAAGGTTAGGCCGATCAGCGAGCTGTTCATGAATGATCTCGATGATCTGCCTGTTGTCCTTGACGATGATGTCCATGTTGGCATTGAGTTCGACCCCCAAGGGATGGCAACCTTGAAGCCGTTAGGGGTTACGCTGCCAGAGAGTTCTCCGCTCCAGTTGCGGCTCAATTCTCTCCATGTGCCGTTGATCGACCTGGACTTGTGCGTGGCGAGGCGCTGCACCTCGATGGTGTCGCCCTCCGTGGCGCAGCGGATGGTCTGCCTTAGCTGCGGTTCCGACACGATGTAGGTGGGTCTTGGGCGCCCACGTACCCGAGGCGGCCCTCCCCGAGCCATCTACCTGCGAGCCTGACGAAGGGTGAGGCTCCCTGGGCCGGCGCCGAGAGTACCAGGATGAATAATTGGGTCAGCGACAGCAGCAGCAAGAGCGCCAGGGCGCGTACGAAGCGCACCACTGCATACTTCGACGCCAGTCCCTTCCCGTTCGAAGCGGCCGACAGTTGAATCGGCAAGTTTCGCTCCTGGAGAAATCTGGAGATTACCAGTTTGCAGACCCGCCCCACACCAGATCGCTTCATCGCTGGGCCTACATGAGCGACGGCAGCTGCAGATCATATCCTGGCCATACCCCCCCGAGAGTAAAAGGGCGGGCGCTCCTCAATAGCGCCAATTGGCCTTGGCGTAGAACGTTCGCGGTTCACCCACGTAGCCGCCAGCACTCAGCGCGGTAGTGTAATAGGTCACATCGGCGATGTTCTTGATGCCAAACTGCATATCCCATTTTGGCTGATAGTACCCAATCATGGCATCGATCACCTCGGCGGACGGAATCCATACGGTGTTGGCGGTATTGCCGTAAGTTTTGTCGGTATAGGAAATACCGGCGCCAACCCTGAAGCCGTCAAGGTTGCCGAGCGAGAAGTCGTAGGTCGTCCATAGGTTGTAGATGTGCGAAGGAACGCCGACGGGGTGATTACCGACTTGAGTTGGCGCTGAGGGCACCTCTGTGAGCACACCAGTTTGCGCCACGGCATTTGCTGTAACCTTCCACTTGGGCGTTATCTTCACCTGCAGGTCGGCATCCACTCCCGTCGTCCTCTGCGCGTTGAGAGTGACGACCCCGGTCACTGTATTCTCGGTAAAGACATTCGTTCTCTGAATATCGAAAGCAGCCGCCGTCAACACAAACCGATCGCCGAACGGGGAGATCTTCACGCCGGCCTCATATTGAAGGGCGGACTCCGGTGCAAAGACGCCAGTCTGGGTGGATTCCGAGTTGAAGTTGGTGAGATAGCTTTGCGCCACCCCGACGAAGGGCGCTACTCCAGGCAATACTTTGTAAAGGGCACCCGCGCTCCAGCTAAAGGGTGTATCGATGCGGCTCTGCGTAACTCCCGGCTCAAAGAGCTGGCCAGTGTCCGTATTGATGCGGCCAGGGACGAAGATCTGCGGAGTAAGGTCCTCGTACCACCAATCCTTTCGGGCGCTGAGTCGAACCTTGAACCTCTCGGTGACGTCGATTTGGTCCGTCACATAGGCCCCTAGGTAGGTCGCCTGGAGGTGGTCGATCATACCGCTGTGAGATGCATCGCGCAGAAACGTGAGGCCGGCCGTGGAGGTCTCGGGGATCACCGGCGCGAAGATATTTGCAATGGGCGACAAGTTCGCCGTCGCCCGATTGTCGCTGATTGTCTGGTATTCGATTTGGGTGCCCGTCAGCAGCGTGTGGGCTATGGAGCCGGTGTTGAACTTCCAAACCGGCTCAAACTGATAGACGAAGTCATTCACGTGATCGGTTTGCTCGCGCAGCTGCCGGCCGGTCAGCATCGTGCCTGTGACGGTGCCACCGGAGTTGCGCAAAATGTCGACGTCGCGATGTAGAAACGAGAAGCGGTTGTTGATAGTTAGGAAGTCGGCGACCTTCCACGTATCTGTCAATGTAACGCGCTCGATGTCCTGGTCACCCTTCGAGAACGGCGTAGAATATTTGGTATCGCGGGGCACATTGATCGGCGTTCCATTGAAATAGATGATGCCGTAGCTGTCCGGCGTACGCTCGATGTGGCGAACGTCGAACGCGAGGGTGACCACGCGTCCGTCACCAGCCCAGCTGAGAACAGGCCGGAACTCGTAGTTTGCGCTTTCGAGGCCGCGGAAGCCGTCGGCATGGGCCAAGAGGCCATCGATCCGGTAGTTGAAACCTGGCAAGTCGGTGGGACCTGTTGCATAGAACGTGTTGGTAATTGCGCCGAAGGAGCCGACCTGGAGCCCAACACCGTAGGCTGGGGTGGCCGACGGCGTGAAATGAACAATATTGATTACGCCGCCCGGTGTGGCTGTGCCGAACAGCGCCGAACCTGGCCCCTTCAAAACTTCGATGTGATCGACACCGTTGAGGGAGTGCGGGAAGCCGTTGAACTGGTCGCCGTCGGGGAAGGAGTCCGAATAGATCCGTGCGTCGAGGCCGCGGATGAGGAAGCGATCGAAGAATCCGTAGGACGATCCACCACCCTCGTTGATGCTGCTCACATCCCGGATTGCGGAGCGCACTGTGGTTCCACCCTGCTCGGTGACCAGCGCGCCTGGAACGACCACGATGCTTCGCGGGATGTCCTCGACCTTCGTTCCCGTCTTACCCAAGGCGGGCGTGAAGTTCAGGTTCCAAGTCGTGCTCGCGCCGGTGGTAGCGTCCCCACTTGCGGCCGGGGCGGCGGTTGCAGCCTGCTGAGATGGCTGGGGCGGTCCATTTGCCTTCCCTTGCTTGGTCGCGGCCGCCTTCTTCTTGGGAACCGCCGTCGTCTCGACCTTCAATGGGGGGAGGACCGCAGATCCATTGCCCGGCGCTTTGGGTGACGCTTGGGGCGGAGCCGGCTCGGACTGCGCGGGCGGAGATTGCCCAACGACGTTTTGAATGCCGGTCAGCGCGAGCAACGCACAACTGCCGGCCAGCATATACAGAAGGGCGCGGCCCCCCATGATTGCCCCAAGTCGTTTGCGATGATCTCGCTGGTCGCTCTGCGGGACAGCGAGCCTCCTGACGCCAAGTGCGCATCCCGTCCAAAATGGCAACAAGGAGCTACACAAAGTTGACAATCAGAGTCAAGTTATTGACGCAATGCGCAGAAGCATTTTTTCTTCGCGTCGACTTGTGGCCACAAAGAAAGAGATGCCGCCGACTTCGTGCAGCGAGCCTTGCAGCCACAGACCAAATACGCCGTGCTAAAGCGTCCGGGTGCGCTCCCAGCTCCGGATGTCGCCGGACGTGCGGCCCAGTATCCCAATAGAGGGGGGTCGGGTGGGTCACAGACAGCAACCCTTCAGAGCGATCTCATAGGATCCAATCGGAGCGTTTGCCAAGGCATGCTCATCCACAAAACCGCATGCAGCGTTCGCGTTCAATGTCAAAGGACAGGGTTTGGAATTGTAACAATTCCAAAGATATATCCGACACTCGAGACGGCGCGCTCAAATCGTCATGCAATGTCACGAGCCTGAGTAGCTCGCGTGCTTTTAGTCGAGGTCATTTTGATGTGGCCTCTCCTCGGCGATACACCGGGGGAACGGTTGCCAGACCGAGCTGCTGTCGCTAAGTCGGCGAGGTTATGTTGGTCGAGCACGCTGATGAAGGCTTCGAGGGCGTCGTCGAAGATCGAGCTTAATTGAGGCTTCGTGTCGCCGTACCTAGTCCGCCTGCGCTGTTCTAGTCCTGCGACTTCGATGTTCGTGCTCTCTATCGCACGGACGACTTCGCCGATGTGGATTTCGTTCGCTCTCCGACTGAGGCGCACTCCGCCGTAGCGGCCGCGGGTAGCCTCCACAAATCCAGCATGCGAGAGTAGACCCACGACCTTGAAGACATTGAGCTGCGTGATGTTCAGCCGCTTCGCGATGTCGGCAACCTTGGTACGCTCATCGCCCGCAAGAGCGCAGTCCAGCAGGATGCGAACCGCATGGCTTGTGGTCTTTGTCAATCGCATGGCAGGCCTTCGGTTACCTCATTGCAGGATTTCGGGTTGGGAAGTAACAGCACTCTCTCGGATAAGAACTTGAAGATACTGCAGGACACCTGCGTGTCTATCAAGTGGGGTCTAACGATCGGACAACCCGATTTGAGCACTCGAGGGCGGCAACTTGCCACTTTGTCAATGCCACATATCGAGCAGGCGCATCCATTTCGGCGGCGTCCGGGCAGCTAGCGACGAGCATATCGCGCAGGCGCTGTTTCATTGCATAACTTGACTACTCTGGTCCACAATGCAATGACGGAGGCTCGTGAGCCACCACAGATGCGGTCGAGAGCCTTCCACTGTTGCAGTCGGCCTCGGGGAAGCTGGCTTCGCCGCAATCCAGCACGGCATGACTGCCTGGGGCTCCGTCCCGGCTACACGCTATTGGTTAGCACTTCGATGCTTGCCCCTGAAGAGTCCCATGGCTGTATTCGGAGGCTATTCACGATGGCCGCGACACGCGCCTCTATCACGGCTCGGCTGGCGAGGGCTGGAGCCGCCTTTACAGGCGTCGTTTTGCCAATCCTCTTAGCGGCAGCAGCCGGCGCCCAAACCTCTTCTCCGAGCTTGCCGGTCATCGCAAGCAGCCATCTGCCGCGCGACCTCTCACCATGGTCCATGTTTTCGACGGCTGATATTGTGGTTCAGGCTGTGATCGCTGGGCTGGTATTTGCCTCGCTGGTCACGTGGACGGTATGGCTTGTCAAGAGCATTGAACTTTATTTGGCGCGCCGAAGGCTCGCTCGCAACCTTGCCGCGATTAGCAACGGACAATCGCTCTCCGATGCGTTCGGTCGTATTGGCAACGGCAAGGGTCTCCTACCCGCTTTCGTTCGTGAAGCGTTGCTCGAAATGCGCCTCTCCTCCGACATTGTGGACAAGGCTGGCATCAAAGAACGTGCTGCCAGCCGCCTTGCGCGGCTCGAGGTTGCAGCGGGACGTGACATGAACCGCGGCACCGGGCTTCTGGCGACAATTGGTGCCACGGCTCCCTTTGTCGGCCTCTTCGGCACCGTCTGGGGCATCATGAACAGCTTCGTTGGCATCTCTAAAGCACAGACGACCAACCTTGCCATCGTGGCGCCTGGCATTGCCGAAGCCTTGCTCGCAACAGCCGTCGGCCTCTTCGCCGCCATTCCGGCCGTGATCATCTACAATCAGTTTGCCCGCTCCATCGGTGCCTACCGCATGCTGTCTGGAGATGCGTCTGCTGAGGTCTTGCGTCTCGTCTCCCGGGACCTCGACCGCGGCGACCGTCAAGTTCCAATGCCGTACGCTGCGGAGTGATCCATGGCAAGCTCGCTCGGTGACGATGACACTTCGGAACTCCATGAAATCAATGTCACTCCATTCATCGACGTGATGCTGGTGTTGCTCATCATCTTCATGGTCGCAGCTCCCCTCTCAACCGTCGATGTCGGCGTCGATCTGCCTGTTTCCACTGCCATGCCGCAACCGCGGCCCGAAAAGCCGCTCTTCCTCACCATCAAGAACGATTTGGGCCTTGCCCTTGGCAACGAAACCATCACTCGAGCCGATCTTGCCGGTGCGCTCGATGCCGCGACCCACATGGATCGCCAGCAACGGGTGTTCCTGCGCGCAGACAAGGCGGTACCCTACGGTGAGCTGATGCAATTGATGAACCTCCTGCGCGGCGCTGGCTACCTGAGGGTAGCCCTTGTCGGGCTGGAGGCTGTCGACGTTCCTGAAAGTCGCTAGGTGCATGACCTCCAGTGCATTCATCTCAGAGAGCCGCGGCGCCCGCGCCATCCGCTGGGCCGGTGCGGCTGTGGTCGTGATTGGCGTCCACGCAGGGGGCGGGTTTGCGCTTTTGCGTTCGCAAGAGGACGATAGCCCGGACGTTTCGGGGGCCATAGCCATCGAGTTGGCACCCCTCGTCACAGCTCCTGCCCTCAAATCGGAGGATCTTGCCCCTGGACCGCTGATGCAGGAGGAAGCGCCCTCCCAGGAAACGCCCAAGCAAACCAAGGAGACGGTCGCAGAGGAGACGCCACGCGCTGAGCCATCCCCGCTCGCTCCTGAGCCCGCAGTAACGCTGCCCGAGCCGCAACCTGAGAAGAACGAGAAGCCTGAAGAGAATGTCGAGGAGAAGACCACCCCGGAGCAAGCTTCCCGACAAGCGGTGGCGGCTCCAATGACCACCGCACCACCATCCTCAAAGGCAAGACCTGCGGAAACTGCTGCCGCCCCAGCGCCGGGCTTGTCTTCGCTTGCCGCAAGCGCGCAAGCAAGTTGGCAAAAATCCCTCGTTGCACATATCAATCGCTACAAACGCTATCCCACTGAAGCGCGTGATCATAAGATGGAAGGCGAGGTCAGCGTCGAATTCACGCTCGATGCTCGCGGAAACATCCTCTCTTCACGCGTTGCCAAGAGTTCAGGTTCATCGGTATTCGACGAGGAGGCATTGGCTATTCTGCGGCGCGCCGCTCCGTTGCCGGCCCCACCGGAACAGTCGCCCGCCAACGGCATTTCTCTCATGCTGCCGATTCAATTTCGTATCAAGTGACCTTCACGCGGGCGCATTCCTCGACGCGCGGCGCGCCTTCACAACCGGTTCGCGACGGCGGACGATGCGAGTATTGACGGGATAAGCGGCAACAAGCAAGTTGTGTGCGCAAAAGTCTCGTGCGCATTACCAAGTGCACCCAATCAGCCCTCCGAGCGCCGGCCGGAGCAACATCTTCGTCCTCGCCGAAGCCTTCAGCGCTGCGGACATTTCCGAGTTGCGCCGGGCCCACCTTGTCTGTGATGGCATAACGAGACACCTGCCGAGCCCACAAAGCCCGAGCCGGCCTGAAGGGTTTATGGCAATGGAACTCCCTGGTGAGCATGTGCAATCGATGCCGGCTTCCGTGTACTCGATCACCAGACCCGAATGTGCTCGTGAGCATGTGCTCCGTCAGTACCATGAGCATGCCGTCCAGTTTCGATGACGGCGGGAATGACCGTCAAGCGGCCATGTCGGACACCGCGCTCAGCGATCACGTTCTCCGCAAACTCTTCCACCTGTTTGGTCGGTCCCCTGAGCACGGAGACTTCCATGCAGCTATCGTGGTCTAGCGCCACACGCATTGTCGCAACAGATAGATCATGGTGATCCTGGAAGGCGTTTGCCAGTCGCTTTGGCAATTCGCGCGTTTTTCGGTCAAAGACGTAAGTGAGGTTCGCGACGCATTCGCCTGACCGATTCGCCACCGACTTAGTGGCCACAAGACCAGCCCGGACGAGGTCACGGACAGCTTCCGACCGGTTCTGATATCCCCGCGCCTTGATAAGCCGGTCCATTTCTTCGACGAGCGTGTCATCGATCGTGATGGTGATGCGTTGCATTCGAGCCTCTCTCCCTTGTTAGATGCGAACCTATGTGAGCTTCGCATATAGACATCATACGCTGCCACCACCTACACAACGTCGTCGCCACTTCTCTTCGGACGGCCGTATGCGTCTGGCGTCAGTGTTTGTAGGTTTAGCCGGGATTTTCGTCTGGCCAGGCTTGGCGTTGGGCCAGCAGCAGCTTCCTGGTATCATCGTCACGCCGCCCAAGAAGGTAGCCATCAAGCAGCCCGCCAAAAAAGTGCCAACCGCGAGCACAGCCGCCGCTGCTGGTGCACAGTTCGCGTCCGGAGCACCCAATGTGGGTGGCGGCCCCGCCCTCGTGCCAAGTTTGGCCAGCGAGATTACCGTTCCTGGAACCGAGGTGAACGCTCGGCCCGTGACACACCCGGGCGAAGTCCTCGAGACCGCACCCGGATTGATCGTCACGCAGCACAGCGGCGAGGGCAAAGCCAACCAGTACTTCTTGCGCGGCTACAATCTCGACCATGGCACCGACATGGCCATCTATGTCGATGACATGCCGATCAACATGCGCACGCATGCCCATGGGCAGGGATATGCCGATCTCAACTGGCTGATGCCCGAGACGGTCAACGGTGTTCTGGTCCGCAAGGGGCCCTACTTCGCCGACGAGGGCGACTTCGGGTCGGCGGGCAATCTCCACGTCAGCCTGCTCGATTCTGTCAACAAGAGCCTCGCACAGGTCACGATTGGCAGCTTTGGCTATGAGCGTCTCTTTGCCATGAGCTCGGCACGGCTCGGCGAGGGCAACCTGCTGGTTGCAACCGAGGTCGCGACCTACAACGGGCCGTGGGTCCATCCCGACGAGATGCGCAAGCTCAACGCCACGATGCGCTACAGCCAGGGCACGGCCACCGACGGGTTCTCCATCACGGGCATGGCCTATTCCAACCGCTGGAACTCGACAGACCAGGTGCCCGAGCGCGCCATTGACATTGGTCAGATCCCCAGGTTCGGTGCCGAGGACCCAACCGACGGGGGTAACACCGAGAGGTTTTCGCTCTCGGGGCGTTTGGCCAAGAGCGATGACGTGGGCTCGTGGAAAGCCAACGCCTATGTCATCCAAAGCTCCCTCGACCTGTTCAACAACTTCACCTACTCCCTGACCAACCCCACCCTGGGAGACCAATTCCACCAGCACGACGATCGGATCGTCGCAGGTGCCAACGTCTCTAGAACCTTCAAAGCCTCGCTGGGAGAGCTTCCCACTGAGACGACATTCGGCATCCAGACCAGATACGATGCAATCAATCTGGCATTGACCAACACCTATCAGCGCTCCTTTCTCTCCGACATCCGCAGCGACAAGGTCGAGGAAGGCAGTGTCGGCGTCTACGCGGAGAGCACGGTGAGATGGATGCCGTGGTTGCGGACAACGCTCGGGTGGCGCGGCGATCTCTACTCGGCCACGGTCGATTCCATCTTCGATGCCAACAACTCCGGCCATGTCCAGGCCGGCCTCGGCAGCCCGAAGTTCTCCATGGTGATTGGGCCCTTCAACAAGACGGAGCTGTTCTTCGGCGCTGGCATGGGCATGCACAGCAACGACGCGCGGGGCGCGACCATCACCGGCTCCCCCACCGACCCGACGAGCAAGCTAAGCCCATCGCCGCTGTTGGTGCGTACCGAAGGGGCCGAGGTCGGTGTCCGGACAAAGGTCATTCCCGGGCTTGATACCTCCGTCAGCTTGTTCCTGCTCAATCAGGCCTCTGATATCGTCTTCCAGGGCGACAGCGGCGACACCTCGGCCAGCCGCCCCAGCCAACGCTACGGCGTCGAGTGGACCAACAAGTACCGGCCATTCACGTGGATGACGATCGATGGGGATCTTGCAGTCTCGCACGCCCGCTTTGTGGGGTTGGATGTCGACCAGGCGGCGCTTTACGCATCGCTGGCCGGCTTCCCTCAGGCGCAGATCGGCAACGCGCCAGGCAACTTCATCCCCAATGCCCCAGCCGTTATTGCCTCCGCCGGCATCACGCTAGGAGAGAAGACGGGCTGGTTTGGCGGGCTTCGGTGGCGCTACCTCGGCACAACGCCCCTGACCGAAGACAATACGTTTCGGTCTCCTGTGACGAGCATCGTAAACGGTCGCGCAGGCTACCACCTTGACAACGGCTGGACGGTCCAACTCGACGGGCTCAACCTTCTCAATGCCAAAACCAATCAGATCACCTATGCATATGGTTCTCTGATCAAGACGGATAGCCTCTTCACTCTCTGCTTCCCCGTGCAGGTCGCCCCGGCCGCCGTTTGCCAAAACGGGGTCATGGATCGAATCCTGCATCCGATCGAGCCACTGGCATTTCGGCTGACCGTGTCCAAGACATTTTGAAAGCTCAGGATTTGACCCAGCGCTTCACCACCGCGCGGGTAGCTGAGAGGGCCGTAAGCGTCGGTTCGCTCTATCAATACTTCCCGAATGAGGCAGCGACCCTCTTCCGACACAGACGAATGGCGGCAGACGACCGAGTTGCCGCGAAAGGCCACCGCTCGAACGGCTGCGTAGTCTCGTCCACGCTTTCATTCGATCGGAATGCGATGAAGCGGCAGTGCGTGTCGCGCGGCAAGACGCCGCCCCTCCCTTTCGCGACGTACTCGAGGCGAAGGAAGCAAGGGCGTCGGGCGAGCACACCTTCCAAGCGTTCCTGCGGGAGGCGCTGCCCAAGACCTCAAAAAACCAAACGTGCATTGGCCGGTGGTTGGAAAGCGCTTCTCAGCGACGGCCCGGGCCTCCAAAGGGATCGAAGCCTATGCGCGGTCGATATGTTTTGCGGCTACCTGAGCCCTTGAGCACGGCTGGAACGAACGCCAGAGCCGATCAGGGAACGTTAGTTTCGGAGAGCAAATCACGGTCGTTCGGGGTCAGGATCCTACCTCAGAAGAATCGTCGACCTTGGCCGATCTTCTAAGTCAGAACTTGTCTCTGCCCGCAAGTACGTAGGTGCGCCCTGGGAACGGGTGAAACAAGAAATATTGTTCGTTGAACACATTGTCGATGCCGAAGTCGAACGACATGTTCTGCGTCGGCTCGTAGTGCACCTTCGTGTCGACGACGAAGTAGTTGTCGAATGCGCCATACACGTGCGAGACAATGTCCGTGTTGTCCAGCGTCGAATACTGCTTGCCACTGTAGCGCGCGGCCGTCGTCCACGACCAGGCGTCTGTGGGCCGGTAGGTGAAACCGAACTTGACTCGCCAATCGGGCACGTAGGGCACGCGATTGCCGACCGCCGTGTCGGGTTGCCGGTCAGAGGGTTGCTCCCAGCCAGGTCGGATCCGACAGAATGCGGGAGTCGACGTAGGTGGCGCTGCCGAAGAGCTGCAGGCGATCGATAAACACGTTGTTCTTCTCGGCTGAGTCTTCGATTCCCTGCATCCTGATCGCCGCCACGTTGCCGATGGTCGTAGTTGGAACCTGCGCACCGGTGTTGGGGTTGGTTGCAAGGTTAGTCTGCGAGATGATCGCATTGTTGGCGCGCTCTTCGAACAATGTCAGCCGCACGCGCCCGTCGGCCCATTTGCGCTCGAGGTTCAACTCGCCACTCAAATCTTCCTCCGGCGCGAGGTTCGGGTTGGCAAAGGTCGCAACGCCATTGACGGTGATGTTCTGGTAGAGCTCCGTGACCGTCGGATACCGGTAGGCTTGGCCGAAGGACGCGGTAATGTTCCAATACTTGCTGAGATCGTAGGAAAGCGAGGCCTTGGGCGAGAAGTTGGTCGAGTTGAGCTCTGGCTGATTGATCGTCGCCGTGGATCGCGGACCGTCGCTTTCGCGTCAGCGCCCATGAGTGCGCTGTAGCCGGCGATGTCGCGGCCAGGATTGCAGCAAGGCGGCGCTGTTGGCGTTCGGTCATTCGCGTAGGCCTGCCATCAGACCGTTAAGCCTCATGCAAGATGGACTTGAATGCGGCTCGTCCCCGCGTGCTTGCATCCAGTGCCGCCGGTGATACCGTACCCAAGGCAAAGTAACCATGGATCATTCCAGGCTCACGGAAATAGATGACGCGGTTACCAGCTGCTTCCAACGCACGCGCATAGGCTTCTCCTTCGTCGCGCAAGGGGTCGAATTCCGCCGTGCAGATGACGGCCGGCGGCAAATCCGAAAAACTCTGGGCGCGCAGTGGTGAGGCGCGCGGATCGCGTTCGCTCGCGACAGAGGTAAGGTAGTGGTGAGTGAAGAACCGCATAGACTCCATTGTTAAGAAGTAGCCGTCCGCATTCTCGGCTCGCGACGCAAACCTCGCATTCTCGGTCTCGTCCGCATATTTTCCGACGAGGTCGGTTGGCGGATAAACAAGTAACTGACCCTTGAGACGAGGTCCTGCAGTGCGGGAAAATTGGGTGACAGCTGCCGCGAGATTAGCGCCCGCACTGTCGCCGGCTACACCCAGGCGCGACCCATCGCCTCCCAATGACGCAATGTTTGTCGCCGCCCATTGCACTGCAGCAACGCAGTCTTCGAACGGTCCAGGGAAGGGAGTCTCAGGTGGTCTTCGGTAGTCGACGCTGACCACAACCGCCTTGACCTCGATGGCGAGCAGACGGGCCGCACGATCGGCAGTGTTAATATCTCCAGCAACCCAACCGCCTCCATGGAAATAAATTACCGTTGGACACGGAAATCTGTTCGGCTTGTAGATTCTTGCGGGGATATTGCCCATTGCACCAACGATAGTGGCCTCGGCCACGTGTGCGGGGATCGGTAAAGGCACAGATTTGCCTGCATTCGCCAGTGCAATCAGCTCATCGCGAGCGCGTTGTGGAGTGAGGTCGGCAGGATCTTTGAGCGGCAGCAGATGAAGCACACTGGCAATTTGCGGATCTACTTGCTTGTTCATGTCGAGCTACCTCTCCCCAGAAGCGCGCCGTCGCTACTCTCTCGCGCGTCGCCGAGAAAGCCACGGATGGTCTTCAAGAGCTGCATCGGGCTATAGGGCTTGGTCACGTAGTGATCGCAACCTGCAGCGCGTGCCTTCTCCTCATCGCCCTTCAGAAGCTAACCGTCACATCAAAGCCTGTTCCGCTCTCAAGCCGATACCGATCGTTGCCGTCAGCTCATTTGCAATGGCGATCTCCGCGAATACACGGTGTGCATCGCTGGGTGCCTTCGAGATTGCAGCCAGGATGCCGGCGGTGGCGGTCTGCTGTTCCCGCGCCTCAGCAAGCTCCCGCTTTAGCTCTTCGACGGTGGGTTCGCGGTCGCGGCCTGCGCCAGCAATCGAGACTTCGGACGGCATCTCCGCCCCCCAATCCATGCACCTGTCCAATAGACTACCACCGCCAATGGCTCAGGCGGTGCCTGCGTTAGTCTTTGATCGGATGAAATGTATTGAAAACCCGTCATTTGAGCGACCGCGCGCGTGGCTCGCCGCAAGCAAGGCGCTGAGGGGCGGAGCCAGGGTTTATGTGGATGAGCCCCCATGTTGCGCCTCGGCGGTCCATGCCTCCAGGCGGTCGCTGCGTCCCACACCCCTCAAACGGCTACCCGCTTGATCTCCAGCGCAGCGGTGCGCCCGCTGGCAATTCGCGCACTCCGGCGATAGGGCACCAAGTCACGCAGCAACCAGACATGCCTGGCACTCGGCCGCCCTTCATGGCGGGTGGTCGCAGGTGGTCTTCGCTATCCGGCGCTCCGTTGGCCTCTGCGCACGCGCTCAGCCCAATTCCATGGAACCTGAGCACGTCCGTGGAAGCCGAAAAATGTACGTTCTGACCACCCGCTGCGCCTCCGTCAGTGAGCACCCTCCCCCGTTCGACCGGGTTGATCCCTGACACCTTGGACCGGGCTGATCCCTGACACTATCCCACCTCAACCTTGCTGTGTCACCGCCGTTTCCGGAGCGACGCGGAGCCGCGCAC
>Ga0075425_100002029_pt1 | contig 20031 bp, 17 predicted proteins | sample SoiMethybrSBSTD4_FD_75300 | JGI IMG/M metagenome (GOLD analysis project Ga0075425, IMG submission 75300) | Bulk soil microbial communities from a Populus tree surrounding site in Tennessee, USA - Soil MetaG P. TD hybrid SBSTD4 | ecosystem: Environmental > Terrestrial > Soil > Tree plantation... | reverse complement strand
CGCGACCATGGAGCCGATGAATGCCACGGTGCACGTGCGCAAGGACAGCTGCGAGATATGGACCGGCACGCAGGTGATGGCGCGCGTGCAGGCGGCCGCGGCCAAGGTCACCGGGCTGCCGGTGGAGAAGGTCACGGTGCACAACCACCTGCTGGGCGGCGGCTTCGGCCGGCGCCTCGAGGTCGACGGCGTGGTGCGCGCGGTGCAGGTGGCGATGCAGGTCGATGGGCCGGTGAAGCTGGTCTACACGCGCGAGGAAGATATCCAGCACGACATGTACAAGCCGGCCTTCCACGACCGGTTCGTCGCGGGACTCGATGCGCAAGGCACGCCGGTCGCCTGGAGTCATCGCCTGACAGGCTCGTCCGTCATTGCGCGCTGGGTGCCGCCGTTCTTTCAGAAAGGGCTCGATCCGGACACCATCGAAGGCGCGGCCGAGACGCCGTACGCGTTCCCGAACATGCTGGTCGAGTACGTGCAGCACGAGCCGCGCGGCATAGCGACCGCCTTCTGGCGCGGCGTCGGCCCGGTGCACAACGTGTTCGTCGTCGAGAGCTTCATGGATGAGCTCGCCGCAGCCGCGGGAAAGGATCCGCTCGCGTATCGACGGGCCATCGCCGACCCGAGGGCAAAAGCCGTCCTGGACCTCGCGGCGTCGAAGGCGGGCTGGGGCCGTCCCTTGCCGAAGGGCATGGGGCGCGGCGTCGCGGTGCAGTCGGCCTTCGGCAGCTACCAGGCGCAGGTCGCGGAAGTCGAGGTTTCGCCGAAAGGCGAAGTCAGCGTGCGGCGCATCGTCTGCGCGGTCGATTGCGGGCCGGTGGTGAATCCGGACACCGTGCGCGCCCAGATGCAGAGCGGCATCGTCTTTGGCCTCTCAGCGGCGCTGTATGGGGAGATCACCTTGAAGGGCGGGCGCGTCGAGCAGACCAACTTCGGCGACTACCGCGTGCTGCGCATCAACGAGATGCCGCAGGTCGACGTGCATATCGTCGACAGCAGCGCGGCGCCCGGCGGCATCGGCGAGACCGCGACCGCCTGCGTCATGCCCGCGCTCGGCAATGCGATCTTCGCGGCGACCGGCAAGCGCATCCGCAAGCTGCCGGTCGGCGAGCAGGCCGTGCCGGCCTGAGCGGCTTCAGCGGCGCAGCGCCGCTTCGACGCTGTCGAAGAGGCGCTGCATGCCGCCCGAGACGTCCGCGATGACGCCGTTCAGGAAGAAGGTCGGTGTCGCGCGTGCGCCGCTCTTGGCGCCGCTTTCCATGTCCTCGCGCACTCGCTGCAGATACACGGTGTCCGCCATATCGGCGTCGTAGCGCACCATGTCGAGCTCGAGCCGCTCGGCGTAGCCGCGGAGCTGCGGGACTTTCAGGTGCTGCTGGTTGTCGAACAGCAGATCGTGCATCGGCCAGAACTCGCCCTGCCCGGCCGCGGCTTCCGACGCGAGCGCGGCCTGGAGTGCATGCGGATGCACCTCCTCCAGAGGGAACTGGCGCCAGACGAGACGCACCCGGCCGTTGAAGCGCTTGAGCAGCAGCTTGACGGCCGGCGCCGCCTGCTTGCAGTTCGGGCACTCGAAGTCGCCGTACTCGACGAGCGTGATCGGCGCGTGCGACGGTCCGAGCAAGTGGTCGGTCGGATTGACCGGAACAGCGAGCTCGAACCTCATGCGGCGTGCCGCTGTCGCGCTAGCGCCACGGTTGGGCGAGCGAGAAAAGCGTGGATCTGCGAGACGACCGCGGCGCCTTCGCCGATCGCGGCGCCGACACGCTTCACCGAGCCGGCGCGCACGTCGCCGATGGCGAACACGCCGGGGACGCTGGTCTGCAGCGACAGCGTGGGATCCTCGCCGGTCGTGACGAAGCCGCGGTCGTCGACCGCCACGTCGCACTCTTTCAGCCAGTCGGTGCTCGGGTCGGCGCCGAGGAACAGGAACACGTGCCGGATCGGGTGCGTCTCGCGCTCTCCCGATTCGTTGCGCGACCAAGTCACCGTCTCGATGCCCGCCTCGTGCGAGCCGGTGAGACCGACGAGCTCGGTGCGCGTGAGGAGCTCGATGTTCGGCGTCGCCGCGATGCGGTCGATCAGGTATTGCGACATGCTCGCCGCGAGTCCCGGGCCGCGCACCAGCATCCACACCTTCTTCGCGGAGGCGGACAGGAACACCGCGGCCTGGCCGGCGGAGTTGCCGCCGCCGACCAAAACCACTTCCTCGCCGGCGCACATGCGCGCCTCGATCGGCGAAGCCCAGTACCAGATGCCGCGACCCTCCATCGCCTTGACGTTCGAGCAGTCCGGACGGCGATAGCTCGCACCGGATGCGATGACCACGGTGCGCGAGCGCACCGTGCGGCCGTCGGCGAGGCGCACCATCATCGGCTCGCGCCGCTCGCCGGGCTCGCAATCGAGATGCACCGCCTCCATCGGGATCAGCATGCGCGCGCCGAACTTCTGCGCCTGCGTGAAGCCGCGGCCGGCGAGCGCCTGGCCTGAGATGCCGGTCGGAAAGCCGAAGTAGTTCTCGATGCGCGCGCTCGCCCCGGCCTGCCCGCCGAAGGAGCGCGAGTCGATGACCAGCACCGAGAGGCCTTCCGAGCAGGCGTACACCGCCGCCGCAAGGCCGGCCGGCCCGGCGCCCGCGATGGTCACGTCGTACACCGCATCGGCGGCGCCCGCATCGAGCATGCCGATGCAGCGCGCAAGCTCGGTCTCGCTCGGATTGCGCAGCACCTCGCCATCCGGGCAGACCGCGAGCGGCAGCTGCGCGGGCTCCGGCGCGTAGCGTGCGATGAAGGCCTGTGCGTCGCTGTCGGTTGCCGGGTCGAGCAGCTGGTGCGGAATGCCGTTGCGGCTGAGGAAGCTGCGCAGCCGCGCGACATCCGGCGACGAAGCGGCGCCGATCAGCACCGGCCCGCCCGCGCCCGCCTCGATCAGCGCCACGCGCCGCAGGATCATGGCGCGCATCAGCTTCTCGCCGAGCGCGGCTTCCGCGACGAGCAGCGCATGCAATTGCGCCGCGCCGATCTCGATCGTCTCGGTCTCGCCGGCCGCGACGCCGTCGACGAACGAGGGCTTGCCCGCGAGCTGGCTCACCTCGCCCGAGAAGCTCCCCGGGCCGTGCTCGGTCACCGCGATGTCATGGCCGTGGGCGTCGCGGCCGGTGACGCGGATCGCGCCCGACAGCACCACGTAGACGCCCGGGCTCACACGGCCGGTCGTGAGCACCCGCTCGCCGTCGGCGAAGCGGCGCGGCTTGCCGAAGCGGTGCATGCGCGCGATCTCTTCCGGCGCGAGCACCGGGAACGCCTGCGCGCGCCGCACTTCGATGATCGACGGGACGGCGCTCATCCGATGTACTTCTTCACCACGTCGGCGTCGCGCACGTGCGCCTCAGCCGGGTCGCCGCCGAACTCGCGCAGCGCGCGCCGCTGGCGCAGCAGATCCCAGCACTGGTCGAGCTCGACCTGCAGCGCCGCGAGGCGGTGATTTTCTTCGGGCGTGAGCTCCGCGCGCTCGAACAGCTTGTGCTCCTCGGCGACGAGGCGCTGGATGTGCGTAAGTACCGTTGCGTCGGGCTGGGCCATGGCTGACTCCTAGACGGGTGGCAGATCGAACACCAGTACCTCGGCGCCTTTGCCGCGCTCGAGCTCGATCGGGCCGCTCGCGGTCTTCAGCCCGTCGCCCGCCTCGAGCGGCTCGCCGTTCACCGTCACCGTGCCACGCGCAATGTGCACGTAGCCTTTGCGCCGCGGCGCGATCTCGAGGCGGGCGCGCTCGGTGCCGTCGAACAGCCCGGCGTAGAGCAGCGCATCCTGGTTGATCGATACCGAACCCTCGCGCCCATCGGGCGAGGCGATCAGGCGTAGCCGTCCGCGCTTCTCGGCAGCGGCGAAGTGCTTTTGCTCATAGGCAGGCGGCACGCCGAGCCTGGCGGGCTCGATCCAGATCTGCAGGAAATGCGTGACGCCCCCTCGCTGGTGGTTGTACTCGCTATGTCGCACGCCGGTTCCCGCGCTCATGCGCTGCACATCGCCCGGCACGATGGTCGAGCCGTTGTCCATCGAGTCCTGGTGGCCGAGCGCGCCTTCGAGGACATAGGTGATGATCTCCATGTCGCGATGGCCGTGCGTGCCGAAGCCGGTGCCGGGCTGCACGCGATCCTCGTTGATCACGCGCAGCACCCCGTAGCCCATGTGCTGCGGGTCGTAGTAATCGGCAAACGAGAAGCTGTGGTACGAGTCGAGCCAGCCGTGCTCGGCATGCCCGCGCTCGGAGGCGCGCCTTAGCTCCATCTAGCGTCCCGGCTCGTCGCCGCGGCGGGTCGCCTCGAACAGGAACCAGACGCGCCTTTCCGCCTCGTCGATCCACACCTCGAGCAGGCTCGCGGTGGCGACGTCGCGGCGCTCGTCGCACACGGAATGCGTCTCGCGCATCTGCGAGATGAGCCGCAGGTTGTCGTCGCGCAGCTCCGCCAGCATGTCCTGCGGCGAGACGAACTCGGCGTCGTTGTCCTTGATGCGCTGCAGCCGCGCGATGTGGCCGATCGAGTGCAGCGTGGTGCCGCCGAGCTTGCGCACGCGTTCGGCGACCGGATCGGTGACGGCGAAGATCTGCTCAGCCTGCTCGTCGAGCAGCAGGTGATAGTCGCGGAAGTGCGGTCCCGAGACGTGCCAGTGGAAGTTCTTGGTCTTCACGTAAAGCGCGAACAGGTCGGCGAGCAGCACGTTGAGCGCGCCGGCGAGGTCTTTGGTCGCCTCGGCGCCGAGGTCGGTGCGGGTATTGAGCGGAGCGGTGCGGCGCAGCCGCGTTTCGTCGCTGATCATGGTGATTCTCCTTAACGAACGGTATCGAAAAACTTAGCGGACGACCTCTACGGCAGCGGTGAAGACGTAGCCCGCGCCACGCTCGGTGCGGATCAGCATCTTGCCGCCGACCTCGATCTTCTTGCGCAGGCGGCCCACTTGCGTATCGATCGAGCGGTCGTACACCTCGTCGTTGTGCAGGCGCGAGAGCCCCAGCAGCTGGTCGCGCGACAGCACGCGCTGGGGCGCGGCGAGAAACGCCGCGAGCAGGTTGAATTCCGTGTTGGTGAGCGTCACGAGATCGCTCCCGGGCGACGACAGGCGGCGCAAGCGCACGTTCAGCTCCCAGCCCGCAAAGCGGTACGCGCGGATCTTCTGCAGGCCGTCCGCCACCGTCTGCTGCGCGCGGCTGCGCCGCAGGAGCGCGCGGATGCGCGCGAGCAGCTCGCGGGGTGAGAAAGGCTTGGTGAGGTAGTCGTCGGCGCCGAGCTCGAGTCCCATGACGCGATCGGCTTCATCCTTGCGCCCGGTAAGCATGATGATCGGCAGCCCGGGCGACTCCTCGCGCAGCCGGCGCGCGATCTCCATGCCGTCCTCGCCCGGCAGGCGCAGGTCGAGCACCAGCAGATCGATCGTGTCGCGCGCCATGACGTCGGCGATCAGCCTGCCGCTCGGCACGGCCGTCACGCGCATGTCGTTGTCGCCCAGGTAGTCAACGATCATCTGCCGGACCGACGGATCGTCGTCGACCGCGAGCACGTGCGCCGCCGCCAGTCCCGCGCTCACCTGACCCGCCTGCACAATTGCCGAGTTCGCTGCATTCATCCGAGCATGACGCCGAAGCATCAATTCTTCAAGGTGGGCGGCGGCTCGCTGCGGGGCGTCACGTCGACGGCGATCGGGTCGCTCGCGGGGAACGTCTGCTCGAGGGCGGCGTCGAGCAACCGCTCGACGTCATCGTGTTCTGCCGGCATCCGCGGAGCGTGCCCAAGCGCCATGAACACACTATTGCGGCTCCGCGGGGCGATTATGACAACTGACACATTTCGTCACCTAGTCTTCACATCGGTGGCGCTGGCGGATCGTTAGATAAAGACCGCAATCCGCAAGGAAAGATGTGAATCCAAAAGGTTATGTGGTTATCCGGGAGGAGGACGCGCAGATCCGCGAGCTGCTCGAGCGCTGGCTCGGCGAGGCCGGCTACCTGGTCGCGCCGCCCCACGACGCGAGCGACATCAAGCCCGCGCTGGTGATCGTCGACTGCCCGGAGCCGCAATCGGCAAGCGCGCTCATCCGCTCGCTGAACGGCGAGTATGCTGCGCCCATCCTGGCTCTCTCGGCGCGCTTTCGCCGCGGCCTCGCAGGATCCGTGGAGGCAGCGCGCCGGCTCGGCGTCAAAAAGGTGCTGCCCAAGCCATTCACTCGCAAGGAACTGCTCGCCGCAGTGCGCGAGTCGGTCGAACGCGCTTGAGCGCTCGCGCCGAGGCGGCGGCGATCGCCTGGCGCTACGCGCTGGCTGCGGCGTGCATCGGCGTCGCGGCATTGCTGCAGGTTTCGCCGGTGGGGCAGCTGTTTCATCCGACCGGACTTTTCATCCTCGGCGTGGTTGCCGCTGCCTGGTTCGGCGGCCCCGGCCCGGGTGTCTTCGCCGCATTCCTCTCCGCGATCGCGCTTCCTCATCTGATCGCGATCACCTCCCCCCTGCCGCTCGACTATCCGCTGCTCGCCGGCTTCTTCGACCTGCCGCGCTTCATCACCCTCGGGCTGAGCGGCGCCGCGGTGGGCTGGGGAACGAATTCGTACCGGCGCGCCGCCGCGGCGCTGCGCGAACGGGAGCGCGAGCTGACCAAAGCGCGCGACGAATTGGGGACTGCGGTGGCGGAACGCACCGCGCACCTCGCTGAATCGGAAGCCCGCTACGCGCGCGCGATGGAAGCCACGGCGGCGGGCCACTGGGAATGGGATCTCGTCACTCACGAGGTGTTCCATTCGCCGCGCTTCCGCGAGCTTTACGGTATCCCGGTAGACGAAAAATTCGCGGACCGCGACGCATGGAAGGCACGGCAGCCCCTGAGCCCGAGCGAGCGCGAACGCCAGGAGCAGGCGCTGCAGGCGGCCATTGCCGATCCGACGAAACCGTACGACATCGAGCTGTCCTTCGACGTGCGCCCGGGCGAGGTGCGGTGGCTGCGCTCGCGCGGGCAGGTGTTCCGCGACGACCAGGGGCGGCCGTTGCGGATCTCGGGAGCGACGAGCGATATCACCGCTCAGAAGCTCGCGCAGCAGGCGCTGCGCCAAAGCGAAGAGCGCTACCAGCGCGTGATGCTTTCCGCGAACGCGGGCTCCTGGGACTGGGACGTTGCGAAGGACGAGTTCTACGTCTCTCCCCGGCTCCTCGAGATGGGCGGTTTCGCGCCGGGCACGACCTTCCGCGGGCGTGAAGACTTCGTGCGGCGCGCACCGTTTCATCCCGAGGACCGCGAGAAATGGCAGCACGCGGTGCGCGAGCTGTTCGCCGGCAGCGGCTCGCGCCTGGCAATGGATGTGCGCATCATCGTCGGCGGCGAGACGCGGTGGCACCGGCTCGACGGCATGTGCTTTCGCGACGCAGACGGCAAGGTGGTGCGTTGGACCGGCTCCTCGACGGACGCCACCGAGGGCAAGCGCGCCGAAGAGGCGCTGCGCGCTTCGGAGCAGCGCTATGCGCACGCGATGGAAGGCTCGGACGCCGGCCACTGGGACTGGGATCTCGTCACGGACGAGATGTTCGTCTCCGAGCGCGCGCGCGAGATGCTGGCGCTGCCCGCCGGCGCCCCGCCCGCGACGTGCACCGAGATCATGGCGCTCGTGCCGATGCACCCCGATGACCGCGCGAGCAGGCTCGCGAGCGTCGCGGCGAGCATCGCCAGCGGCATCCATGAGCGCGACTATCGCGTGATGCCGCGTCCCGGCGAGCTGCGCTGGGTGCGCTCGCGCGGCAAGGTGTTCCGCGATGCGAGCGGCACGGCGGTACGCATGACAGGCTCGCTCACGGACATCACCGAGCGCAAGCTCGCCGCCGAGGCGCTGCGCCTCTCCGAGCAGCGCTACGCGCGCGCGATGGACGCCGCCGAGGCCGGCCACTGGGAATGGAACGTCGCCACCGACGAGATGTTCGTCTCGGCCCGGCAGCGCGAGATGCTCGAGCTGCCGGCGGAGCTGCATTTCGGCAATCGCGAGGCGTACCTGGCGGCAATCCCGTTCCACCCTGAGGACCGCGAGCGCTTCCGCGCCGCGGCGAAGCGCCACATCGACGAAGTATGGCCGCGTTTCGAGCAGGAGTTCCGCGTCGTGGTGAAAGGCGCTGAGACGCGCTGGATGCGCCTTGCCGGCAAGTCGCACATCGGCACCGACGGCAAGCCGACGCACTTCACCGGATCGCTCATCGACATCACCGAGGCGAAGCTTGCCGAGCAGGCGCTGCGCGCCAGCGAGGAGCGCTACAGCCTGGCGATGGAGGCGTCCGAGGAAGGGTACGTCGATGTCAACGTCGAAACGGACGAAACTTTCATCTCGGAACGCGTGAACGAGATCATCGGCCTGCCGCGAGGCACGCGCTTCGCAACCCGCGGCGAGTATGTCGCGGCGCTCCGTTTCTATGGCAACGACGCCGAGATTTACCATGCCGCGATTCGCGACGCCGTGGCGAAAGGCGGCGAGGAGCGCTACGAGTGCGAGTTCCGCATCGTGGTGCCCTCGGGCGAAGTGCGATGGATCTGGACGCGCGGCAATGTGGTGCGCGATGCAGAGGGCCGCGCGCGCCGGCGCATCGGCGTGCTCGCCGACATCACCGCGCGCAAGGTTGCCGAGGAGGCGCTGCGGCGTTCGGAGCGGCGTTATGCGCTGGCGATGGAGGCCGCCGGCGACGGCCACACGGACTGGAACCTCGTGAGCGGCGAGTTCTACATCTCGCCGCGCATGCTCGAGATCCTCGGCTATGCGCCGGGCACGACCTTCACCGACCGCGCCGATTGGGTGCGCCGCTTCCCCTTCCACCCCGAGGATCGCCCGAGGTGGGAAGCGGCCGTGGCCGCCCATTTCGCCGGCCGCGAATCGAAATTCAAGATGGACCTGCGCATCGTGGTGCGCGGCGAGACGCGCTGGGTGGCGTTCACCTTCATCAGCACTCGCGACGCCTCGGGCAAGCCGGTGCGCTGGACCGGCTCGATCGCCGACATCACCGAGGGCAAGCGCGCCGAGGAGGCGCTGCGGCTGAACGAAGCATTCCTGCGCGAAGGGCAAAGACTCGCGCAGGTCGGCAACTTCGCCTGGCAGGTCCGCGAAGGCGACATCGCGTGGTCCGACGAGATTTATCGCATCTTCGAATTCGAGGCCGCGTCTCGCGTCACGCTCGAGCGGATCGCGACCCGCGCGCACCCCGAGGACCGGCCGATGATGCTCGACATGGTCGAGCGCGCCCGGCAGGGGGTGAGCGAGTTCGAATACGAGCATCGCCTGCTGATGCCCGACGGCAGGATCAAGCACGTGCGCCTGATCGCCCACCGCGCGTGGGGCGAACGTGACCGGCTGGAGTACATCGGCGCGGTCCAGGACATCACGGGACGCAAGGTCGCCGAGGAGGCGCTGCGGCTGTCCGAGGAGCGCCATGCCCTCGCCATGCGCGCCTCGGGCGAGGGTCACTGGGACTGGAAGATCGGCAGCGACGAGTTCTACGCCTCTGCGCGCTACCTCGAGATCGGCGGCTTTCCGCCCGACTTCCAGTATTCGGGGCGCGCGGATATCGTCGACCGGATCCCGTTCCATCCGGACGACCGGGCGGACTACGAAGCTGCGGTCGCCGCGCATTTCGCAGGCGAGACGCCGCGCTTGGACATCGTGGTCCGCATCGTGCCGAACGGCGAGGTCCGCTGGCTGCATGTCATCGGCATGTGCTTGCGTGACGCCGACGGCCAGCCGGTGCGCTGGGCCGGCTCGGTGAGCGACATCACGCCGCGCAAGCTGGCCGAGGAAGCGCGGCGGCTGTCGGAAGAGCGCTACGCGCTCGCCATGGAAGCTTCGGACGAGGGCCATTTCGACTGGAACGTGCGGACCGACGAAGTTTTCGCGTCGGCGCACATGAAGAAGCTGCTCGATCTCCCGGCCGATGTGGAGTTCCGCCGGCGGGACGACATGGTGGCGCGGGTGCGCTACTACCCGGGGGACCGTCAGCGGCTCGAGGAGATGACCCGCCGGGTGCTCGGCGCCAGCACCCTGCAGTACGAATTCGAATACCGCATCCTGCGCGGCGAAGAAGTGCGCTGGTTGCGGGCGCGCTGGAAAATTTTTCGCGACGCCGCCGGCGCGGCGCAACGCGTGATCGGCGTGCTGACGGACATCACCGAGCGCAAGAAGGACGCGGACGCGCTGCGTGACAGCGAGGCGCGCTTCCGCAGCCTTACCGCACTCTCCTCCGACTGGTATTGGCGGCAGGACCAGAACCTGCGCTTCACCTCCCTCTCCGCCGATGTCTATGACCTTGCCGGCTATCCCTGGGATTCCTCGGTGGGCAAGACGCGCTGGGAAGTCGCCGGCATCACACCCCTGTCGACGACCTGGGAGGCGCACAGGGCCGTGCTGCAGGCACGGCAGCCGTTCCGCGATTTCGAGTATTCGCGCGTCGCGCCCGACGGCCACGTGCGCTATATCAGCGTCAGCGGCGCGCCGCTGTTCGACCAGGACGGCACCTTCCTCGGCTACGAGGGCGTCGGCCGCGACATCACCGAGCGCAAGCGGATCGAGGCGGAGCTGCGCAGTCGCCAGGAGATGCTCGAAGTGGCGCAGAAGGCGGCGCGCGCGGTGCCGTGGGAATGGCGCAACGGTGCCGATCCGGAAAGCATGAAGTGGTCGCCCGAAATGGAGGCGATGTTCGGGCTGCCGCCGGGCGGCTACGACGGAACCTTGGCCGGCTGGCGCAAGCTGCTGCACCCCGATGACTGGGGCCGCGTGAAGTCCTCGATCGCGCACGCGCTCGCGACGGGCGAGATCGACGTCGAATACCGCGTGACCCATGCCGACGGCAAGGTGCGCTGGCTGAATCAGAAGGGGCGCACGTTCCTCGACGCCGACGGCAGGCCGGTGCGCTCGATCGGCTTCATGTTCGACGTCACCGAGCGGCACAAGGTCGAGGACGACCTGCGCTCGCGGCAGGAGATGCTCGAGCTCGCGCAGAAGTCGGCGCGCGCCATCGCCTTCGAATGGAAGATCGGCGACGGCGAGGGCGAGAACCGCTGGTCGAGCGACCTCGAGGCGATGTACGGCTTCGCCCCCGGCACTTACGACGGCACCTTCGAAACGTGGAAGCAGCGCCTGCATCCGGAGGACTGGCCGGCGGTCAAGGAGGCCGTCCGGCACGCGCAGCGCACCGGTGAGGTGGCTTCCGAATATCGCGTGGTGCATCCCGACGGCTCGGTGCACTGGCTGCAGGCGCGGGGCCGGATGTTTTTCGACGCCGCCGGCAGCCCGACCCGCATGGTGGGCTTCATGCAGGACGTGACGCAGCGCAAGCAGGCGGAAGACGAGCTGCGCAAGCTGGAGCTGGAGCTGCGCCGCGCACAACGCCTCGAGGCGATGGGCACGCTCGCCGGCGGCATCGCCCACGACTTCAACAACATCCTCGGCGCCATCGTCGGCTACGGCGAGATGGCGCTGCGTGACGCGAAGAAGGGCACGCGGCTGCGCCGCGACCTCGACGCCATCATGGCGGCGGGCGAGCGCGGGCGTTCGCTGGTAGACCGGATCCTCGCCTTCAGCCGCAGCGGCGTTGGCGAGCGCGTGCCGGTGCACGTCGAGGAAGTGGTGCGCGAGGCGCTCGACCAGCTCGCCGCCAAGCTGCCCGAGAACGTCACCATCGCGCCGCGCCTGCACGCGGGCCGCGCGGCCATGCTCGGCGACTCGACGCAGGTCCACCAGGTGGTGATGAACCTCGCCAACAACGCCGTGCAGGCGATGCCTCACGGCGGTGTGCTTCGCGTGGCACTGGAGACCGTGCGCCTCGACACCGCGCGCTCCGCCACGGTCGGCGCCGTCATGCCGGGCGAGTACATCGTCCTTCGGCTGAACGATACGGGCACCGGCATTTCGCCGGAGGTGTTCGAACGCATGTTCGACCCGTTCTTCACCACCAAGGAAGTCGGCGTCGGCAGCGGCCTCGGCCTTTCGCTGGTGCACGGCATCGTGGCGAACGTCGGCGGCGCGATCGACGTCACGACCGAGCTCGGCAAGGGCAGCTCCTTCACGGTGTACCTGCCGCGCAGCGGCGAGGCGCCCACCAAAGCGATCGACGAGAACCGTCCGCTGCCGCGCGGCGACGGCGAGCGCGTGCTGGTAGTGGACGACGAGGAACCGCTGGTGCGCCTCGCCACCGAGACGCTCGAGCGCCTGGGCTATGAAGCGGTGGCCTTCACCTCGAGCGCCGCCGCGCTCGCCGCGTTCCGCGCGGATCCGCAGCATTTCGACGCCGTACTGACCGACGAGCGCATGCCGGGCCTCTCCGGCTCCGCCCTGATCCGCGAGATGCGCGGCATCCGCGACTCGATTCCCGTCGTGCTGATGAGCGGCTATCTCGGTGCAACGCCCCGGGATGCGCGCGAGACCGGCGTGGCCGAGGCGCTCGGCATCCTGCCGCGGGTACCCGTCGGCGTCGGCGCCGACGTCGTGGTGAAGAAACCCCTCTCCGCGCGCGACCTTGCCGCCAGCATGGCACGCGCCCTACGCCACTAGATTTCGTTGCCTGTCGCGCCGAAGTGTCGATTGGCACCGTGACTGCGTCGCTCGCCATCTGCGCGCCATGGCCGCCACCCACACTGGCCGTTTGATTACCAACGCAGGAGCGAATCGCATGAGCAGCGGCATCATCACCACCAAGGACGGCACGCAGATCTACTACAAGGACTGGGGCAGCGGGCAACCGATCGTGTTCCATCACGGCTGGCCGCTTTCGGCCGACGACTGGGACGCGCAGATGATGTTCTTCCTGTCGCAGGGCTACCGCGTCGTCGCGCATGACCGCCGCGGCCATGGCCGCTCGTCGCAGACGGAGACCGGCAACGAGATGGACACCTACGCCGCCGACGTCGCGGAGCTCGCCGCACACCTCGACCTGCGCAATGCCGTGCACATCGGTCACTCGACCGGCGGCGGTGAAGTGGCGCGCTATGTCGCGCGGCACGGCGCCGGGCGCGTCGCCAAGGCCGTGCTGATCGGCGCCGTGCCGCCGATCATGGTCAAGTCGGACAAGAATCCCGGCGGATTGCCGATCGAGGTGTTCGATGGCTTCCGCGCCGCGCTCGCTGCGAATCGCGCGCAGTTCTTCCTCGACGTGCCCACCGGCCCGTTCTACGGCTTCAATCGCGCCGGCGCGAAGGTGTCGGAGGGCGTCATCAGGAACTGGTGGCGCCAGGGCATGATGGGCGGCGCCAAGGCGCACTACGACTGCATCAAGGCCTTCTCGGAGACGGATTTCACCGAGGACCTGAAGGCGATCAAGGTGCCGGTGCTGATCCTGCATGGCGACGACGACCAGATCGTGCCGATCGCGGACTCGGCGCTGCTTTCCGCCCGGCTCGTGAGGAACGGCACGCTGAAGGTGTATCCAGGCCTGCCGCATGGCATGTGCACGACGCAGCCCGAGCTCATCAATCGCGACCTGCTCGCGTTCATCAGAGGCCAGCAGATCGCCGTCTCGGCGCCGCAACAGCGCGAGATCGCCTGACTCGGGAGGTCACCTGACGTGAGTGCTTCGGTGATCGCCGAGCTCCAGCGGTTGATCAACGAGGAGCGCCGGCTGCTCGAGCGCGGCGAGCTCGAGACCGAGGAGAGTCATCGGCTCGCGGCGCTGCAAACCGAGCTCGACCAGTCCTGGGAGCTGTTGCGCCATACCGCGCGAGTTCGTCCAGTGGATACGTACATCGAATGAGTGGGAGCCACGTCATGCCGGAAATTCCAGACAGCATCGCTGAGCTCGACGCACGCATCTTGGCCGTGCGGGAGAATCTGCGCGATCTGCTCGAGCAGGCAGCCGCCTACTCGGGCGCTGCCGACGACGAGTTGACTTCGCAACGCATCGCCGAGCAGGAAGCGCAGCTCGATAGCTTGACCAAAAAGCGTGCTGTGCTTCTCCAGCAGCGCTGACTGATTCAATCGCAAGGAGACCATCCATGGCAGAAATTGCCGGTGCAGCATCGGTGCGAGTCGTTCTGGTCCACGGCGGCTTCGTGGACGGCTCGGGCTGGGAAGATGTCTACAGGATCCTGAAGAAGGACGGCTACAACGTGAGCGTTGTCCAGAACCCGACCTCATCGCTTGCCGACGATGTCGCGGCGACGAAGCGCGTGCTCGCAGCGCAGAAAACCCCGGCTATTCTGGTTGGCCATTCCTATGGCGGAGTGGTGATCACCGAGGCGGGCAACGATCCCAGGGTCGCGGGGCTCGTCTACATCGCGGCTTTCGCTCCCGACAAGGGAGAGTCCGTGGCCGCGCTGATCAAGGATCCGCCGCCCGGAGCGCCGGTCCCGCCGATACTGCCGCCGCAGGACGGCTATCTGTTGCTCGACAACGCAAAGTTCGCCGCCTCCTTCGCAGGCGACGTGCCAAAGGAAAAGGCCGACTTCATGGCCGACTCCCAGGTTCCCTGGGGTGTAGCGGCGCTGAACGGCACGATCAGCGAGCCCGCGTGGAAGAGCAAGCCGAGCTGGTACCTGATCGCAACCGACGACAAGATGATCCCGCCGCCGGCCCAGCGCTTCATGTCCAAGCGCGCGGGCTCGAAGGTCAGCGAGGTGAAGGGTAGTCACGCGGTTTACGTGTCGAAGCCCGAAGCGGTGGCCGCGATCATCGACAAGGCCGCCCAAGGCGTATTCGCCGGCGCCGCGCAGTGATTGACTCGCGGCCTATTTGAAAGCGCTCGGCGGCAAGCCGCAAGGCGCGCGGCTCGAGCGCATGAAAGCCTCGCCGCGCTGGGCGGGCGAGCGCTTCCGCAATGTGCACCCGATCATGCCCGGCCTGCGCGACCCGAACGTGCCGATGCCGACGATCAGCGAGTTTCTCTGCGGCGGCGAGCGACGCGTGCCGAAGGCGCCGCTGCCGTCGGTGAATCCGCTGGAAGGGTGGCAGCGAAAGCCCGGCAGCGGACTGCGTGCCACCTGGCTCGGCCACTCGACGCTGCTCCTCGAGATCGACGGCGTGCGCGTGCTCACCGATCCGGTGTGGGGAAGCCGGGCATCGCCGTCGACGCTCGCCGGTCCCAAGCGCTTCCAGCCGGTGCCGGTAGCGCTGCGCGAGCTGCCGCCGATCGATGTGGTGGTCGTCTCGCACGATCACTACGACCACCTCGACTATCCGACGATCCGCGAGCTCGCCAGGCTCGACGTGCCGTTCGTGACTTCGCTCGGGGTCGGCGCGCACCTCGAGCGCTGGGGCGTGCCGCCCGGGCGCATCGTCGAGCTCGACTGGTGGGAATCGCACGAGCTGCCGAAGGGCGGGCTCACCGTGAGCGCCGCGCCGTCGCAGCACTTCTCCGGGCGCTGGCTGCACAGCCGCAACGCGACGCTGTGGTCTTCGATGGTCCTGCGCTCGCCAAGGCACGCCGTCTTCTTCAGCGGCGATACCGGGCTCACGGCCGAATACGAAGCGATCCGCGAGCGGCTCGGCCCGTTCGACCTCGTGATGCTGGAGGTGGGCGGCCTGCATCCTTCGTGGGGCGACATGCATCTCGGTCCCGAGAACGCGCTCAAGGCGCTCGCGCTGCTCGGCGGCGGCGCGTTTTTGCCGATCCACTGGGGCACCTTCAGCCTCGCGATGCACGCGTGGGACCAGCCCGCCGAGAAGCTGCTCGAGCTCGGCCCGAAAGCGGGCGCGAGGCTGGTGATGCCGCGCCTCGGCGAGCCGGTGGAGCCGGCGCACGCGGAGGGCGTCGCGCCGTGGTGGCGCAGCGTCGATGCCGGCGCGCGCGAGGCGCGCGCCGAGGAGACGGCCACGCTGCCGAAGACTATGCCCTGGCCGATCGACTAGATGTGCTGACCAAGAGCCCTTAGCCGGCGTGCGCGGCGGGCGATGTTTCGCGATGGGCCGGCGCCGACGGCGTGCTGGGATGCGTGGCGTAATAGCCGTCGGTGATCATGCGCTGCATGTCGAAAAAGGCGTTCTGGTCCGCGGCGGCGGTGCGCGATGTTTCGCGATGGGCCGGCGCCGGCGGCGTGCTGGGATGCGAGGGGTAATAGCCGTCCGTGATCATGCGCTGCATGTCGAAAAAGGCGTTCTGGTCCGTGGCGAGCGCATTGCCGGCGGCGAGGGCGGAGGCGATGACAAGAAGCTTGCTAAGGAGTTTCATGGTGTTTCCGTTCACAAGTACGCGTCGGATTGACGCCCTGTCATTGAACCTGCGGGCGCCTTCGGCGCCGTATCGACGAGGCGCGGGCAAATTACGACCGACATGCAAGCTGCAGCACTGAGCGCGCAGCCCGGGCCGTGGAGCCCGCTGCGCAATCGGCTGTTCCGCGCGGTCTGGATCGCGACGCTGGTGTCGAACATCGGCACCTGGATGCACGACGTCGGCTCGGGCTGGCTGATGACGTCGCTCGCCAGCTCGCCGGCGCTGGTCGCGCTGGTCGCCGCCGCGGACACGCTGCCGGTGATGCTGCTCGCGCTGCCGGCGGGCGCCATCGCCGACATCGTCGACCGGCGGCGCCTGCTGATGGCGGTGCAGGTCTACTTCTCCGTCGTCATCGGCACGCTCGCCGTGCTCACGCTCCTCGGCATGATGACGCCGTGGCTGCTGCTAGCCTTCAGCTTCTGCGTCGGCATCGGCACCGCGCTCGCGCTGCCCGCGTTCTCCGCGATCGTGCCGCAGCTCGTCGGGCGGGAGGAGCTGCCGGCCGCCGTGGCGCTGAACGGCATCGGCATCAATATCTCGCGCGCCATCGGCCCGGCGATCGGCGGCCTGCTGGTGGCGGCGGTCGGGCCGTGGCTGGTCTTCGCGCTCGACGCGATCTCTTCTCTCGGCGTGTTCATCGTGCTCCTGCGCTGGCGCTCCGAGCCGCGCCAGAGCACGCTTCCCACCGAGCGCTTCGTGAGCGCGATCCGCGTCGGCGTGCGCTTCATCGCGCATACGCGCGGGCTCCAGGCGGTGCTGATCCGCGGCGCGGCGTTCTTCATCTTCGCGAGCGCGACCTGGGCGCTGTTTCCGCTGGTGGTGCGCCAGGAGCTGCAGCGCGGACCGGAGGTGTACGGCCTGCTCCTCACCTGCATCGGCGCGGGCGCGGTGGCCGGCGCGATGGTCCTGCCGCGGCTGCGGGAGAAGATGTCGCGCAGCGCGCTGGTCGCCGCGGCAAGCGCGCTCTACGCGGCTGCGGCGTTGATGCTCGCGCACGTGCACAACCTCCCGCTGCTGATGCTCGCGATGCTCGCCACCGGCGTCGCCTGGATCGCGATCCTCGCCTCGCTGCAGGTGTCGGCGCAGCTCACGCTGCCCGACTGGGTGCGCGCCCGCGGCCTCGCGGCCTTCGTGATGGTCTTGATGGGCGGCATGGCGCTCGGCGCCATCGGCTGGGGGCAGGTCGCGGCGCGCATCGGCATTCCCGCTGCGCTCACGGGCGCGGCGGCGGGCATGCTCGCCGCCATCGCGCTCACCTGGCGCTTCCGGCTGCGCGAAGGCAAGGCGCCCAATTTCACGCCGTCGTTGGACTGGGCGGCGCCGGTGCTGGCCGAAGATCCAGAGCCCGACGCCGGGCCGGTGCTGGTGACGATCGAATACCGCGTCGATGCCGCGCATCGCGCCGAGTTCGTCGCCGCGATGCGCGAGCTGCGCGAGATGCGCCGGCGCAACGGCGCCTTCGTCTGGCATCTGTTCCACGACTCGGCCGAGCCGACGCGCTTCCTGGAATCGTTCATGGACGAATCGTGGACCGAGCACCTGCGCCAGCACGAGCGCGTGAGCGTCGCCGACCGCGAGACCCAGCAGCGCGCCAACCGCTTCCTCGTCAAAGGCGCCTCGACCCGCTCGACGCACTGGCTCCCCGACCGCTGACGCTTCACATTACTTTACGCGCCGGAAACACGGCCCCAACGGCACCGCGCGCACACTGCTGCGGCATCGCTATCAACGGAGCACAGACGACATGAACCGATTCAGACGCATCACCCTCGCCGGAATGATCGGCGGCATCGGCGCGCTGCTCAGCGCGCGGGCGCTCGCGCACGGCCCCGGCGGCACGCACGGACCCATGGACCCGGCTCAGATGGACGAGCACATCGAGCGCATGGTGAAGCACCTCGCGGTCGAGATCGACGCCACGCCGGAGCAGCAGCAGAAGCTCGCGGCGATCGCCAAAGACGCGGCCCGCGACCTCGCGCCGCTGCGCGGCCAGGCGATGGAGACGCGCCGCCAGGCGATCGAGCTGCTCTCGGCGCCGAGCATCGACCGCGGGGCGATCGAGGCGCTGCGCGCCGGCAAGATCCAGCAGGCCGATGCGGCGAGCCAGCGCATCGCACGCGCGCTCGCCGACGCGGCCGAGGTGCTGACGCCCGAGCAGCGCAAGACGCTCGCGCAACGCGCCGCGCGCTGGCACGGCCGTCACCGCTGGAGCTGAGCCGGTTGCTATAGTGGCCGCGTGGCGCGCCGCATCCTGCTGATCGAGGACGACGCCCGCCTGGCTGCGATGCTCTCGGAGTACCTCGGCGAGGCCGGCTATCGCGTGTCCGTCGCCGCCGCCGGCGCGGCCGGCATGCAGATGGTCGAGCGCGAGCCCTACGACGCGCTGGTGCTCGACCTTTCGCTGCCGGACATCGACGGCCTCGATGTCTGCCGGCGGCTGCGCGCGAAGCACGATCTGCCGATGCTGATGCTCACGGCGCGCGGCGAGCCCGCCGACCGCATCGTCGGGCTCGAGCTCGGCGCCGACGACTACCTGCCCAAGCCCTTCGAGCCGCGCGAGCTGCTGGCGCGGCTGCGCGCGCTCCTCAGGAGGTCGGAAATCAGGGAGAGACGCACGCCGCTGCGCCGTTTCGGGCGGCTCGAGATCGATCCCGATGCGCGCACGGTGCGCCTCGACGGCGAGGAGCGCAACCTGAGCTCGTACCAGTTCGCGCTGCTCTGGGCGCTCTCCGAGCACGCCGGCCGCGTGCTGTCGCGCGACGCGCTGATGGACCTCGTCAAGGGCGAGCCGCTCGAGGCCTTCGACCGGTCGGTCGACGTGCAGGTCTCCCGGATCCGCGCGGCGATCGAGGACGATCCGAAAAAGCCCCGCCGCATCATCACCGTGCGCGGCGCGGGCTACTTGTTCGCCAAAGCGCAGGACTGATGCGCAGGCTGTACCTGCGCGTCTACCTCGCGGTGCTGGCGAGCATCGCGATCTTCGCCCTGGCTGCAGGCGTGCTGTGGCGCCAGCTCGGCGAGGGCGCGGCGCCGCCGCACGAGATCGCCGCGACGCTCGCCGCCAACGTGCTCGCCGCGCCCGAAGCGCCGCGCGCCGTGCAGCAGGCGACGCTCGAAAAGCTCGCCGCCAACCTTCGCGCCGACGTCTCGCTCTATACCGACAGCCGGGAGCGCCTCGCTTCCGTCGGGCAGGTGCTGGCGCCGCCGGACCGGGCGGGTTGGCAACGCCGCTGGGGCGAGGCCCCGGCCTGGGCGGTCCACCTGGGCGACGGACGCTGGCTGGTGGCGCGGCTTTCGGGCCACCACCACCATCCGGCACTGGGGCTCTTTCTCATCCTCGCGCTGCTCGCGCTCGCGGTCGGCGTCGGCGCCTACCCGGTGGTGCGCCGCCTGACGCGCCGCCTCGAGCGCCTGCAGCAGGGCGTCGAGTCGCTCGGCGCGGGCGAGCTCGCCGTGCGGGTACCCGTGCAGGGCCGCGACGAGGTCGCGCGCCTCGCCGAGAGCTTCAACCGCGCCGCCGCGCGCATCGAAGAGCTGGTCGCCTCCAATAAAGCGCTGCTCGCCAACGCCTCTCACGAGCTGCGTACGCCGCTCGCCCGGATCCGCATGGCGATCGAGCTCATGAAGGAGAGCGCTGACCCTGCGCGCAAGCACGGCCTCGAGCAGGATATCGCCGAGCTCGATGGCCTGATCGATGAAATCCTCCTCGCCAGCCGCCTCGACCTTGCCCAGGCCGTAGCTGCCGAGGACGTGGATCTCCTCGCCGTCGCCGCCGAGGAATGCTCGCGCTACGAGCACGCCGAGCTTGACGGCGAGCCGCTCAGC
>Ga0075425_100002028_pt1 | contig 20034 bp, 14 predicted proteins | sample SoiMethybrSBSTD4_FD_75300 | JGI IMG/M metagenome (GOLD analysis project Ga0075425, IMG submission 75300) | Bulk soil microbial communities from a Populus tree surrounding site in Tennessee, USA - Soil MetaG P. TD hybrid SBSTD4 | ecosystem: Environmental > Terrestrial > Soil > Tree plantation... | reverse complement strand
GCACCGTGTGGCTTCCCCCGTGTCCTAAGCAATCGCCGGGCACATCCGGCCCATATTCCCGAACCCCGGTCGTGGAGCTTAGTTTCCCGGGAATCTGAGCTACACCCCGCACCGGCCAGCAGGGAAGCAGGACGCCTAGAAGTGGCATCCGGCCACTCTGGTTGCGCACGGGAAACCCAAGGGTTACCCCGTGCCAGCCAGTGTAACTCAAGAAGGTAAGTGCAAGAAAATAGGGGTGGGGAGGGGGAGGGGTTTGGCACTGAGTTGCACCGTTTACCACTCTGTTCACGGACAAAACCCGGACACATCTCAAAGTGTCCCGCCCCTTTGCCCCCGGTCAATAGTCGTTCCAACTGCCATTGAGTTCTTGACTCGGAAACCCGGGATCCGACCACGTACGCGACAACTTCTTCGTCCCATATTTTGAAAACCGACTGGCCCAGACCCAGTGATTATCAGAGTTCTTAAGCACAATGACTTCGGAGTAAGAGCCGTTCGCGGTGGTGATAAAGATGTTGACATGCTGCTTAGGTCTGTCAGGCCGAAATGGAAGTTGTATCTCTGGGCGTGGTCTCCCGATTTCCTTTGGGAACATATCCCCATAATCAATCGTGTAAAGAGTGGTCATTGGACCGGCGACCGAAACATACACGTTGCGTAGTGGAAATTTCCCGACAAAATGATGGTAGGCACTCAGGACTAGTGTTCCCTTAGGGAATCCAGGTAACGCGATCCCGCTGGGCACGTCACTGAGCACCTTTGGATCAAAATAGAGATAACTGTCTCCGCCAGTTTGGAGATTGATGCTATTCGACAGTCCCTCAATTATCGTGTTTGATCTAGACATAGTTGCATCAAAATCTGACTGATTCTGCTGAATCGCACTCGTGATGCCGTTTGCAATGTCACTGAAGTGTCTCCTTTGGAAGTCGAAAGCGTCACTTTGCTGCTTCTCGTGTTGCTGCCGATCCTTTACGAGCACATGAAGTTCGACAAACAGGAGCGCGAACACGATCATCAGCCACAACAATCCCTCTCTGTGTCCGGCCTGATTGCGGATTGCCATCACTACTGCTACCACGCCAAGTACGGCGATGGCCCCACCTGGGAGCACGATAAGCCAGAACACGACGCAACTAATAGCGGCGATAACTTGCAGCACCCATCCAACTTTCGGATTTTCGCGAACATACCTCCACAGCAGTCCCAGTCGGCTAGACATAATGCACCAGTTGTGCAGCAGCAGATTGTACCGATAGATGAGGACAGGCAGGAAGTGCTTTCACACAATGTCCCGCCCTGCGCTCCAGATCCCCCAGGAACGCGCCGCGAGAGGGAGGAAGGCTTATGGGAGGCCCAATCTCTTCTTGATTTCCGCTTTTGCGAGTTCAGCCACGACGGTCAGAGCAACGCCCGAGAGCCCTTCGATCCGGGCTTTAACCTGCTTCCAAACACTGACGTCTTTGATGTTTTCCAAAAACTCATGGCCTTTCCAGGTAAGACGTGAAAAGACCACGGTCCCCGCTGCATCAAAGGATTTACCTTCCACAAAACCGGCTTCAATAAGCAGGTTCAGATGGTATTGCACTTCTTCTATTGAATGATCTGAAACGCCCACGTCTTCTGGTTTATCGGGCGCAAGCCATCGCGTTCCATCCAACTGTGGCTGGGCCTCTATCCACAGCAGCAGCGTGCGAATTAGATCCATGTCCCGCGTCATGCGGATTTCAGGGGCGATTTCATAAGCCTGCATTTTGGACACCTCCGATGATAAACCGCCGCGCGGTTCGGAGTTCGGCGGCCCCGTGGGTGCACGCCTTTCCCCAAGCGAGCATCCCGGGAGCCGAGCGACGCCAGAAGCCGTGGCTATGAAGATCACGGGCCACAAAACCGACAGCATGTTTCGCCGGTATGCCATCGTCACCACCGGGCAGCAGCGGGAAGCCCTGCGCCGCGCGGAAGCTTACCGCCAGGCACAGCAGCAGGCGCAGCAGGCGGAGCCGGAGAAGGTCACTACCATCAATTGAAAATTGGAACACGGATACTACACGGACAAAATCCCAGGCCGCCGGTGGTTAAGGCGGCCTAAATTATTGATAACAAAAGCAGGGTTCGGCCAGGGATTCTGGTTGCGCACCCCACTTTCCACTTATACACCCCGACAGGAGTTCCAGTTTAGGACCGAAGCTGTGGCCCGAGAGGAAGATTTCATGTGGTCGCCCCCTTGACATCCTACAGGAGCAGGCACATGCTTCCTGTCGAATATCTGGGGAAGAGGGGAGAGGTTGCCAGGAACGTCTCTACAGTGCAGCTATGATTCGGGGTAAATAGCGGTAGAGACATAATTCGTTACGTCTCGATTGTGCCGGCGATGCGAGAGGTTGACCTGTTACATCTCGCGCATTCGTGCTGCTGCACGCGAGATCTTTCGGACCTAAACGTCCTCAGGATGACGCCTTCCCAGGGAAAGCGTTCGCGGGCGGGGGCGCCCGCGCCACAAATGTCCGGTAGAGACGTAACTCGTTACGTCTCATTTATGAAACGTCGCGAGATGGAGACGTGGTAAGCGACATCTCTACCCAAGAATTGGTGAGAGAGGAAGAGCATGCGCTGGCAAGCGCGCATATCGGCATGGCTGCGGTCGCTGTTTCATCGCCGCGAGATGAACGATGACCTTGCCGAGGAACTGGGCTTTCACCTGGAGCAGCAGATCGAGGCCAACCTGGCCGCCGGCATGGAGCCCCAACAGGCGCGGCGGCGGGCCGTGCTGGCCTTCGGCGGACTGGAGGGCGTGAAGGAGCACTGCCGCGACCAGTGGGGCGCACGCCTGCTGGATTCCACCGCCAAAGACCTGCGTTACGCCCTGCGCGGCTTCCGCAAGAGCCCCCTGTTCACGCTGGCGGCAGTTTTCACCATCGCGCTCGGCATCGGCGCCACCACCGCCGTCTTCAGCGTGGTGGACCGAATTCTGTTTCGCAGCCTGCCCTATCCGCACGCTGAGCGCCTGGTCTCCGTAGGCATAACCGCTCCCATTGAGAACAACGAGTTCATGCTGGGCGCTAACTACGCCTACTGGCGGGAAGCCAGGCTGCCGTTTACGGCCATTACTTCGATGACGGCGTTCGACACTGCGACGTCAGGGTGCGACCTGACGGAATCGCATCCCTTGCGCATGAGCTGCCTGGGGGTGGAGTCCAACTTTCTGCCTACTCTCGGACTAAGTCCAGCGTTGGGGCGGGATTTCACGCCGGAGGATGACCGTCCTAAGGCGCCATCCGTGGCGCTCATCTCCTATGCACTGTGGCGCGGCCGCTTTGGTGGCAATCCAGCGGCGCTTGGAAAGCTGATTTCACTGGACGGCAAACCCGTCCGGGTGGTGGGCGTGCTGCCGCGCGATTTCGAAATGCCGACGCTGGTGTCCGCCGACATGCTGTTGCCCCAGCGGATTGATTGGAATGAGCAGAAGAGCCAGCCCGCGGGCCGGGTTTTGCGTTGCTTCGCCCGACTTAAGCCGGGCGTTTCCATCGATCAGGCCGAGGCGCAGCTGCAGCCGCTGTTCGCTGACCTGCTCAAAACCACGCCGCCGCAGTTTCGCAATGAAATTCATTTGCAGCTGCGCTCGCTGCGCGACCGTGAACTAGGGGATGCCAGCCTGGCCGCCTGGGTTCTCCTCGCCGCGGTGCTGGCGGTGCTGCTGATTGCCTGCGCCAATGTCGCCAACCTGCTTCTGGCGCGCTCGGCCGCGCGGCAGCGCGAGCTGGCGGTGCGGGCCGCGCTGGGGGCGAGCCGCGCGCGTATGGTCCGCCAGGCGCTCACCGAGAATCTGCTGCTGGCTCTGGGTGGCGGGGTGGCCGGCTGTGGTTTGGGCTATCTGTTGCTGCGCGTGTTCGTGGGCATGGCGCCCAAGGGCTTGCCGCGCCTGCAGCAGGCAGGCCTGGATGGCCGGGTGCTGTTGTTCACGCTGGCCGTTTCCGTCGCCTGCGGAGTTGTGTTTGGCCTTGTTCCCGCGCTACACCGCGCTCCTCCACAACTGGCGCTTGCGGGAACGCGCTGCAGCGCCGGGTCGCGCGGCTTCTTCCGCCAGCTGCTGGTGGTGGCGCAGGTGGCGATTTCGCTGGTACTGCTGACGGGCGCCAGCCTGCTGTTGCGCAGCCTTTGGAACCTGCAGAACCAGCCCCTGGGCATGCGCACCGATAGCCTGCTACTCGCGGAGATCACGCTGGGGCAGCAGCGCTACCCGCAGCCCGAACAGCAACTCGCGTTTTTTGATCAACTGGAAGCGCGCTTGCGCCGGCTGCCCGGGGTTACCGAAATTGCTCTCAGCGACTCGCTTCCCCCCGGCGGATGGCAACACTTCCACATCTTCGCCGCCATCAACGTGCGCGGCCGTCCGCGCTCAGCCGAGGGCACCGGCGGGGATGTGACCTGGCGTTCGGTTACACCGCGGTATTTCCCCGCGCTTGACATTCCCATTGTGCGCGGCCGTGGCTTCACCGAGGACGATCGCGGGCCCGAACAGCGCGCGACTGTTCTCAGCCGCATGCTGGCTGAACGCCTGTTTGCTGGCGAGGATCCCCTGGGGAAGCAGCTGCAGTTCGGCGAGGGCCCCTGGTACACGGTGGTCGGAGTGGCTGCAGATGTGAAGAATGGAGGCTTGGCCGCAGCCGGCGATCCAGAATACTACGTGGTGCGAAGACACTCCGCTGCCGGCGGCGATCCGCGCGGCCCCGTTGACTCTCACGCTTACGTGGTTGTTCGCACCGCGATGAAACCAGTTGCCATGGCCAGCTGGGTACGCCGCGAAATTGCCGCTCTCGATCCCACGCTTCCGGTCAGCGTAGACACGATGCGCCAGCGGGTGAGCCAGATGGAAGCCCGCCCGCGTTTCGACGCGGCTTTGGTCGGCCTGTTCGCCGCGTTGGGTCTTTTGCTGGCCGCCATCGGAATTTATGGTGTCATCGCCTTCCTTGTGACACAGCGTACGCAGGAGATCGGCGTGCGTATGGCGCTGGGCGCCGGCACCGGCGATGTCCTCCGGTTGATTGCCGGCAAAGGGGTGTTGCTGATTGGGAGTGGCAGCGTGCTCGGGGTTGCCGCTGCGTTGGCACTTTCGCGCCTGCTCCGGGGATTGCTGTTTGGGGTGGCGCCGAATGACCCGGTAACGTTATGCGCCGCCGCCGGTCTGCTGTTAGCCGTGGCTTTGCTGGCGACTTTGATTCCCGCGCGCGCCGCCACGCGCGTTGATCCCATGGTGGCGTTGCGCTGGGAGTGAGCGGAACTTCGCCCGGAGTACCGTGTGGCGAGGGCGGGGACGCCCTCGTGACAACCGGCGAGACGCCGGCGCTACCTATACGGTGAGAGGATGAACCAACGCGTGGATCTGCTGCAGGGCACGCTGGACCTGCTGATCCTGAAGACGCTTGCGCTGCAGTCAATGCATGGCTGGGGCGTCGCCCAGCGCATCCAGCAGATCTCGAAAGACGCCCTGCAGGTGCAGCAGGGCTCGCTTTATCCGGCGCTGCATCGCCTCGAGCAGCAGGGCTGGATCGAGGCGGAATGGCGCGCTTCGGACAACAACCGCCGCGCCAAGTACTATTCACTCACCGGCGCCGGGCGCAAACAACTGGAAGTGGAGACAGCAAACTGGGAGCGGCTCTCGGCCGCGATCCGGCAGATTCTGCAGACCGCGTAGACAGGCGTGCTGCACGCGAGATCCCTCGGGCCTGAAGGCCCTCGGGATGACGCCCTCCTGCCGCGGGCGTGTGGGAGCGGATCTTCGACCCGCTCAGGCGGGGCGGAGCCCCCGCCTCCACACATTCAAACTACGGAGTCCGATTCGCGAGCGAACCGGACCACTCCGCTCGGGATGACAGGGAAGCAATTTTTAGGCGGCAGATTTGGCGGTGATGGTTTCCAGTCCGTGACCGTGGGGTCCCGTTTCTCGTTGGCGAAGCAGGAAGGCGAAAGTTAAACCCAAAAATCCGAGAACGGAAAAAATACACATACCCAGGCGGTAGCCTTCGGGGTTGGCTGCGCTGGCATGGGAATGGTCGTTAGCCCACCCGATGAGCAGGTTAAATCCCGCGAGGCCGATGTTCTGGATCATGGTCATCAGCCCGTAGGCAGTACCCAGCTTCGACTGCTCCACGATGTAAGCCACCGAAGGCCACATCACAGCCGGAATCAGCGAGAACGACACTCCCATCATGGCCATGGGCACATAGAGGGAAATGTTGGTGTAGCCCATCATCAGGTACACGGGGATGAGCAGCAGGGAACCGAACATCATGAGCAGAGCGCGCTTGCCAACCTTGTCAGCGAACAACCCGAAGGTCGGCGTGCCGAACATGGTAAAGGCGGTCAGAATGCTCACCAGGAAGCCGCCCAGTTCGCGGCTGGTGTGGCGCGCGTCCATGAAAAACTTTATGGCGAAGGTTTCGAAGGGAAAGATCCCGGAATAAAACACGATACAGAGAGCGACGATGTACCAGTAGGAGCGGCCGAAGCGGAAGACATCCTTGAAGACCACTTTGTCGGTTGAGCTCGCCTGCCCCAATGAGTACTTCTGCTCGGCGCGCGCCTCGAAAATCCAGTAGAGCAGGGCGCCAATCACACATAAGGTGCCGAAGCCCACCGAAATAAGGAGCGGGTTTCGCCAGCTGGTATAGGCCGGTTCCGCCCAAGTGGGAGAATTCTGCGCCAGCCAGGTGCCCAGGCGGGCGATCATCAAATTCATGCCGAAGGCGAAGCTTAGTTCCTTGCCGCGAAACCACTTGGCCACGGCCGTAGTCACGGCAACAATCAGCGACTCAGCGCCCAGCCCGAACACCAGTCGCCCCGAGGCCATTACGGCCAGCGTGGGCGAGGCCACGGTGATGATTGACCCCAAAAGGCAAAGCACGCCAAAAATGAAGATGGCTTTGCGGGTGCCGATGCGGTCCACAATGATGCCGCCAATCAGCACCATGAAGACGTTAGGAATACTGTAAATGGCCTGCAGCAGGCCGATATTGGCGTCGCTGAAATGCAGCTGCTTTACCAGCAGGTCCGCGATTGGGGCTATGCAGTCGTAGACGTAGTAATTGCCCAGCATGGCCAGGCTGATGAGCAGCAGGACCACCCAGCGATACAGGCGGGAAGGTTCGGGGCGGGCAGAAACGTCGCGAACGGGGGCTTCAGTGGTCAAGGTTGCAATTCTCGTTGCAGCTGACTGAAGGCAGAGAATACCAGACAAGGCCAGCGGCAAGTGTGACCAGCGTCACGCGAAAAAGAAATGTTTCAAGTTTCAAGATCGGTGTGCCGCGACCCTTGCAACTCGAAACCTGAAACTTTGAAACCTTGAAATCTTGAAACCTTGAAACCTTGAAACCTTGAAACCTGTCCTACTGCTTGGGCGCTGGGATTGCGGTCTCGGGCCGGCTGGCGTCCTGCTGGTGAATGCGGTCAACATCCTGATTGGTGTAGACCTTGGCCGGCGGATGGGCCTGCTCCCAGCTGCGAATGGCTTTTGCCGCCTGCGCCAGGTTCTCTGGTGCAACCGGAATGGCGTGGGCATCGTCGAAAACCGCCGCGCCGGTATTGAGGAAAATAGTCTGAGGCGCATTGCGGGCCATCATCATGCCGTGCGGGCGCGGATGCGCCATCGCGTGCCGGCCGAGCCCTGCTGCCAGCGGCACAAAGGGCCGCGGACCAACTAGGGGGGAAACCGCCCCCACCACCGTTGGTTGACCGCTCACGCTCACCAGGGTGACCGCAGGCGGCATCATGTTCGCGGTGCTGCTCAGTCCCATGTTGGTGATGGACAGAGTCGCGTTGGTGGCACCGGCAACGTTGCCGGGAGTCGCGTTGCTGGCCCCTGCGGGTGAGAGAGAAACCGAGTTGAGGCTCAGCATGGGAGTGCTGACCACCGGGTAGTTGAACTCATCCCAGAGCAACCGATTGCCGGCAAAACCGGTGTTGGTCACCCACGTCTGCCCGAAGGCCTGCACTGCCGCCAAACTCAGCACGAGAACTGACAACACCAGGAACCCGCGACGCATAACTTCCTCCTCCCGACTGGTTGGCCGGGTATTCTGGCAAATCTTAAAGTATTTCATGCTAAAAAGTCACTAACTTCCTATGTAGCGGGCATATAGGCTTCTGGCGACCGCGGTGTCTGAAGTGCCTTTGATAATGGCCCGGCCATCCGGAAACAGGGTGAATTCGTAGGGCTCATGCCAGAACTTGAGCACGAATTCATTGTGGCGCACGGTGCCGTGGGGCCTAAGCCGTTCACTCACAAGGGCAAAATCCATGGGCCGGGCGCGCTCATGAATCTGCACCGAATTGCGCCCGCAGAGGGTGATGTGGGCCCGGCCCTCGCCTGCCAAATGGACAAAGTCGCGCCTGCCACAGGCACGGCAATCCGGGTGTGGCTGTCCCGCCTGAATGGCAGAAGTCCGGTTGGTCCAGAGGTCCCAGGAAAGCAGGGTGCGGCGCAACTGTTCGCGCGCGCCCACCAGCAGCTTGAGAGCTTCGCCCGCCGCCGCAGAGGCGACCAGGCTGACGGCTGGTCCCATCACTCCCGCAGTTTCGCAAGTTTCCAGCGCCCCTCGGGGCGACTCCGAAAACATGCAGGCCAGGCAGGCCGTCTCGCCGGGCAGGATGTTCATGGTGATGCCATAACTGCCGACGGCAGCGCAGTAAATCCAGGGCAGTCCGCGCTGCACGGCGAAATCGTTCAGCAGATAACGGGTTTCAAAATTGTCGGTGCCGTCCAGGAGCAGGTGCGTTCCCGCGAGCAGGCGGTCAATGTTTTCCGGCGTGAGATCAGCGACCTGAGGCTCGAGCAGAATCTGGGAGTTGCAGGCGGCGAGCTTGCGGGCAGCGGCAATGGCTTTGGGCAGGGAAGCGGCGGCATCGGCTTCGTCGAACAGCGCCTGGCGCTGCAGGTTGCTGGCTTCCACGTAATCGCGGTCAATGATGCGCAGAGTGCCCACGCCGGCGCGGGCCAGCAATGCGGCAATGGTGGAGCCGGTAGCGCCACAGCCCACGATGCCGACGCGCGCCTCCGCCAGCCGCTGCTGCCCCTCAGCGCCGATGCCGGCAAACAAAATTTGCCGCGAGTAACGCTCTTCGTAACTCACTGGCCATCCCCTCAGCATGTACTAACCCTTTATTATAGGAGTCAGTAACTCGCGCATCGGAGAATGGCCTGCAAGCCGGGTCAGGGCGCCCGGTGGCCAGGCCCCAACGGGACGCCTGGCGTCGCCCCGTCGTGCAACGTTGCCTCGGTGACCGGGTTTATCGAAGTGGCTAGAATCCACCTCAGACGGGGTATGCAAGCCGGCAAGGAGTCCCATTGGCGGTAAGGACATTATGCGTCCGGGCGCTGGTGACGGTGGCAATCAGCATGGCCTGCGCCCTGTTGCCGCCTCTGACCCAGGCTCAGCACACCACGCCGGCTGAGGAAGTGCATCGCCCGCAAGCCGCCGCACTGCCGCAAAACTCTGTCCTTTCGCAGCCGGCAGCCACCGGCTCAACTGACGCTTCCCCACCTGCTACCGCTTCCACTCCGCTGGGGGCGATTTTCGAATATCAGGGACTGCCGGTACGCGAAATCCGCTTCGCTGGAGTGGAAAGCGGCGATCTGCAGCAGTTGCAGAAGGTGGTCACACAAAAGGCGAATCAGCCCCTGGACCGCTTCAAGGTTCGCGACAGCGTGCGGGCTCTGTTCGCCACCGGGCGTTTTGCCGATATCCAGGTGGAAGCCGACCGGACGCCGCAGAATGAGGTCACGCTGGTTTTCCGGGCCGTGCAGAATTACTTTGTGGGCGTGGTCAACGTGGAGGGAGCGCCCCGCGAGCTGACCAATACCCAGCTGGGCAACGCCAGCAAGCTGCAACTGGGGGAGCTCTACAGTGCGGAAAAGCTGCAGACCGGCATTGACCGTATGGGCCAGTTGCTGCAGGAGAACGGCTACTACCAGGCCACTATCACGGAGAGCGAGCAGCGCGATGCGTTGACCCAGCAGGTGAACATCTCCTTCCACGTGGATCCCGGGGCGCAGGCGCGAGTGGGGCGCATCACGCTTACCGGGCACGCGGGATATAGTTTGCTGGACCTGTTGAATGCCGCGCACTTCCACCCTGGAGACCGGGTGATGGCGCAGAGTATCACCAGCGCCTTGCGTCGCCTGCGCAAGAAATACCAGAACATCAACCGGCTGGAGGCGCAGGTCTCAATTCCCAGCCAGAGCTTTCAACCGGCCACCAATACGGTGGATTATGTGCTGCATGTGGAGCCCGGACCGATCGTGATCGTGCGCGTGCAGGCAGCAGGCATACGCATGGGCGAAATCAAGAAACTGATTCCGGTTTATGAAGAGAATGCGGTAGATGAAGACCTGGTGAATGAAGGCCGCCGCAATTTGCGCGATTACATGCAAACCCGCGGTTACTTTGACGCCGAAATCAACGTGCGCCAGGAATTCGATGAAAAGAAAAACGAGCGCCAGATCGTTTACATCGTCGAGCGCGGCATCCGCCACAAGCTGACCAACATAAATTTTTCCGGCAATACCTATTTGGATACGGCCACCATCCGCGAACGCATGCAGGTGCAGCCGGCCGGGCGCATCTTCTCCCAAGGCCTGTACAGCCAGCGGTTGCTGGCCGGCGACGTGAAAACCATTGAAGATCTTTACCGTGCCAACGGTTTCCAGCAGGTGGAGGTGACATCGGCGGTGCGTGACAACTACCTGGGTCAAATGGGACGCATTGCGGTTGAGATTCACGTCGCTCAAGGCCCGCAGACCCTGGTAGGCAGCCTGCACATTGAAGGCAACCGCACCATTCCCGAAGACGCGCTGCTCCCTAACCTCTCCAACGTGGAAGGGCAGCCCTTTTCAGAATCCAATATCGCAGCCGACCGGGATGCCATCCTCACCTACTACTTCAATAATGGATTTCCCGATGCCGCTTTCGAGTACACGGCCAAGCCGCCGGCGGGGCAGCCCAACCGCATGGACCTAACCTACACTATTCGCGAAGGGCAGCAGTTTTTTGTGGACCGCGTGCTGGTAGACGGCCTGAATTACACCCGGCCCTACGTGGTGCGCCGCGAACTGCAGGTGCACACCGGCGATCCCATCAGCCAGAACCAGATGTACGACAGCCAAAGCCAGCTCTACAACCTGGGCATCTTCAACGAAGTGGATACGGCGGTGCAGAATCCGGAAGGCGACGTGGCCCAGAAAAATGTGCTGTTCAGCGTGAAGGAAGCCCGCCGCTATACCTTCAACTATGGGTTCGGGTTTGAAGCGCAGACCGGCCAGCCGGCAGGTCCGACCCAGCCCCAGGGAGAAACCGGAGTGAGCCCGCGCGTTTCCTTCGGCGTAACCCGCCTGAACTTTCGTGGGCGCGACCACACCATTTCTTTCAAGTCACACTTCGGCCGCCTGGAGCAGCGGGCGCTGCTGAGCTATGACGCGCCACACTGGTTCAACAACGACAAGCTGCGCTTTACGCTGGCCGGCTTTTACGACAATTCGCTGGATGTTGTGACCTACACCTCCAACCGGCTGGAAGGCTCAGCGCAGATTGAGCAGAGCTGGAGCAGGGTGACCACCACCCTTTACCGGTTTACCTACCGCCGGGTTCAGGCTACCAACCTGGTGCCGCTCACGCCGAACCTGATTCCCTTACTGTCACAACCTGTGCGCGTGGGCATGCCCAGCATCACTTACATTCGCGACAAGCGCGACAATCCCATCGAGAGCACCCGGGGCAATTACACCACGGTGGACGCCGGAGTGGCAGCGGGCTTCTTCGGCTCCCAGTCCAACTTCAGCCGCCTGCTGGCGCAGAACACCACCTATTTACCTTTTGGTCCCAGGCGCAGCAAGAGCAAGTGGGTTTTTGCCCGCTCCACCACGGTGGGAGTGGAAAACCAGTTTGGCACCAGCCAGCTTATTCCGCTACCGGAACGGTTCCTCTCCGGCGGCGGTAATACCCTGCGTGGTTTTTCCATCAACCAGGCGGGCCCGCGTGACCCCTCCACCGGCTCTCCGCTGGGTGGAGAGGCACTGTTTATCAACAACCTGGAATTGCGCACGCCGCCCGTCTCACTGCCCTGGCTGGGCAACAACATGGGCTTTGTGGTTTTTAACGATGCCGGCAATGTTTTCGCTACTCCCGGGGATATGGCCAAGGGGTTCAGCCACTTAAGCCAGGACACCAGCCAATGCACGGTGGGCAGCTTAACCTGTAATTTCAATTATCTTTCGCAGAACGTAGGCGCCGGTGTGCGCTACAAGACGCCGATTGGTCCGCTGCGCTTCGACGTCGGTTATAACCTGAATCCGCCGGTTTTTCCGGTGAACCAGGCTACGGGTGACCAGGCCGTTTCCTTTCCCCACGTGGAGACTGGCCGCCACCTGAACTTTTTCTTTAGTATTGGACAGACATTCTGATGTGGCGACGCTGCTTACAAATCGGAGTGGTGCTGGCCCTGGCAGGCAGTAGCCTCATTGCCGGCGAAATCATCGAGCGCGTGGTCGCCACGGTCAACAAGCGTCCCATCCTGCAGAGCGACTGGGATGAGGAGGTGCGCTATGAAGCGTTTGTCAACCGCCGCGCCCTTTTTCGTGTGACGGTAGCTGAGCGCAGAGCGGCTCTCGAGCACTTGATTGACCAGGAACTGCTGCGCCAGCAAATCAAGGAGGACGAGGCCGAGGGAGTGCTTCAGCCCTCTGCGCCCAACGTCGAGAAGCGCCTGCAGGAGATACGCAAACAATATTCAGGCGCGGCAAAGCCGGCAGTGTGGCAGGCGGATTTGCAACGCTACGGCCTGCGCGAGGAGGATCTGGCCCGCCACATCATGCTGCAGGCCCGGCTGGAACGCCTGATTGACGCGCGACTCCGCCCTACCATTCACATCAGCCACAGCAGCATTGAAAGTTATTACCAGCAACAGCTCTTGCCCGAGTTGCGCAAAGCGGGGGTGAAGGATGTGCCCCTGGTGGAGGTTTCTCCCAAAATCGAGGAACTGCTCACGCAGCGCCGCATGAATGAACTGCTGGCAGCCTGGTTGCATGATTTGCGCTCGCAGAGCGACATCCGCATGGGAGGCGCGGAAGCCCCAGGAGTCAGCCAGCGATGAGCGCGGGCGCCCAGGCCGGTGCGGGCACGCACGGAGAGAACGGTGGGCCGCCGCGTAATCGTGTTCTGCTTCCGGCCGTCATCGGCATTCTCATCCTGCTCGCTTTCCTGGTGGCGGGATGGTATTTCAGCAGTCCGCGATTTCAGGAACTGGTGCGCGCCCGCGTGGTGGCCCAACTGCAAGGTTCGACCGGCGGGCGGGTGGAGTTGGGCGCTTTTCAATGGAACCTGTCTCAACTGCGGTTTGAAGCGCGCAACCTGACCATTCATGGCAAGGAGGGGCCGGGAGAGCTGCCGTTTTTCCATGCCGATCGCGTCGAAGTCCGCATGCGCATTGCTTCTGTGCTCAGCCAGCGCGTGGCCCTGAGCTACCTGGGCATAGAACACCCCGTCATTCACCTGGTGTCTTATGCTGACGGCACCACGAATCAACCGCAGCCGAGTGTCAAGCCGCCCACGCTGCAAGCCAACGTGGAGGAACTGTTTCGCCTGGCGGTGCAGCGACTCGACGTAAACCAGGGTGAGCTGGTACTCAATGACCACAGCCTTCCCCTCGATCTCACTGCGGAGAACCTGGTGGCCAGCATGGACTACGCTTTTAACCCTCGCCACTACGAGGGCAAGCTCCATGTCGGCAAGCTCGACACCCATCTTCAGGACATGCGTCCTTTCGCCTCCGCCGCTGACATGGAGTTCACACTGTGGCCGACTTCGGCACAGGTGAAGTCGCTGAACTGGAGCTCGGGCCAATCGCGCCTCACCGCCAGCGGCCACCTGGATAATTTCGGCAACCCCACCATTACCGCCGCCTACCAGGGCACAGTGGACCTGGCGGAACTGGGCGCCGTCTTACGGCGCAAAGAACTGCGCGGCGGCACGGCCGAGGTAGAAGGGCGCGCCACCTACGAACTGGGGAACTACCAGGCAAATGGGCGGGTGAACACGGAAAATGTGAGGCTCACCGCGCCTTCGGGCGTTCTCCGCCACGCCAGTTTCTCGGCAGATTATTTCCTCAGCAACGAGCGCTTTGCTCTTTCCGGCATCTCCGGCCGCGCCCTGGGCGGCAAACTCAGCGGCGAGCTGGAAGTTGTGAACCGGGTAGAGCCCACACTGCGCGTTCCGCAGCACCATCGCTTGCCGCCGCCTCCGCGCGAACAGCGTGGAAAGGCAAATCTGCGGCTGGAAGGGATATCCCTGGCGCAGCTGGCGGAGAGCTTTTCCACGCGCTCATTTCCGGTTGGCCGGTTGCCCTTAGCCGGAAGCGCGTCAGGCACGGTGCAGGCCGCGTGGCAAGGTTCGCCGGAAAATGCGGACGCCAAAATGGCCTTTGTGGTGGTGCCGGCTTCCCGTGGCCAGCGAAACGAGCTGCCGCTGAATGGGCAACTGCAGGCCAGCTACAGCGGCTCACGGCATCTGCTGACTTTTTCTCGCCTGGAAGCAGCCAGTCCGGCGGGCAGCTTGATGGCGAGCGGCATACTGGGTTCCTCCTCCGCCAACCTCAGCCTGAACCTCACGACCAGCAATGTAGCCGCGCTGCAGCCCATCGTGGCGGTTTTTCAGGGTCCAAGACGCATTCCCTTGGTGGTGCATGGAAAGGCCACATTCAACGGCACGGTGGCCGGCCGGAGTAGCGCGCCTACCTTCAGCGGCCACCTCCAGATCACCGATTTTGATACCGAGTTGCGTTCCCCGGCCGCTGGGGCGCGAGCAGCCTACGCTCCTCGTCAAATCCACTGGGACCTCCTCAGCACCGACGTGCAACTTGCGTCCTCTAGCCTGGTGTTGCGTCACGGCCTGCTGCGGCGTGGGCCCGCGGAGCTGGATTTCGACGGAAACATCGGCTTGAAAGATTATCGCGCGGTAGCGGCCAGCCCGCTTTCCGCTCAGCTACATGTGCATCGCAGCGAACTGGCCGATATCGTGGCTTTGGCCGGCTACAACTACCCCCTGACTGGGCAAGCGGATGCCACTGTTCGTGCCGAAGGCAGCTGGCAGTCGCCTCGTGGCCAAGGCACCATCCAGGTCAGCCGTCCAACTTATGGCGCCACTAAGTTCGACAGCCTGAGCGCAGATTTGCGTTTCGCCGGCAGCCAGGCCCAGCTGGAAAATGTGATCCTCACGCAGGGTCCGGCGCGGATCACGGGCACTGCAGGTTACGATTTCCGCTCAGCCCAGTTCCAGTTCAACCTGCAAGGTGGCGAGTTCGATTTGGGAAAATTCAGCAGCTTGCAGGGGAGGCGCCTTAGCGTCGCCGGCCTCATGGATTTCTCGGCGCAGGGCTCGGGCACCCGCCAGGCGCCAGTTATTAGCGGCGCATTGCGCCTTCGCCGCCTGGTGTTCGACGGCGAGCCGGAAGGGGATTTTAGCCTCACGGCGACTACCCGCGACAACCACACCTACCTGGTGGGCCGGTCGCAGTTCAAGCAAGCCAGCCTGGACCTGGATGGCGATCTGCGCCTGCAGGATGATTTTCCCACGCAGATGTCGTTGCGCTTTTCCCGCCTGGACGTGGATCCCCTTTTGCAGGCCTATTTCCGCGGCCGCATCAGCGGGCACTCTTCCAGCGCGGGCACAATAATCGTAAGCGGGCCGCTGCTCCGTCCCCGCGACCTGGCCGTGCGGGGTGACGTGGCTGAGTTCCGCGCCAACATTGAAAACCTCAAAATCCAGAACAGCGGGCCGCTGCAATTTAGTTTGGCGCAGCGCACGCTGACCCTGCGGCGCTTCCACCTGGTGGGCGACGGCACCGACTTCGATGCCTCAGGAACAGCCCAATTGTCGCCGCCCGGCGTCCTCAACCTGCGCGCTGACGGCACCGTGAATCTGAAGATTGTGCAAACCCTGAACCCGGATTACATGTCGTCGGGCATGATGACGGTGGCGCTGCGCGTGGCCGGCACCATGGACGATCCCGACCTGCGCGGGCGGGTGCAGATTACCAATGGTGCGCTGGCCAACATTGACCTGCCCAGCGGACTGAGCAACATCAATGGCACACTGGTATTCAACCAGGACCGCCTGCGGGTGCAGAAGCTGACCGCGCAGACCGGCGGCGGGCTGCTGAACCTGGGCGGATTTATCACTTACAACCGCACCCTGAATTTCGACCTGACCGCTGAGGGCAAGGACATCCGCCTGCGCTATCCCCCGGGCATGAGCACCACGGCCAACGTCAACCTGCACCTGGTGGGCGGCCTTAACCGCTCCGCGCTATCCGGCGACATTCTGGTGACGCGCTTTCAACTGGCTCGCAACTTTGATTTCGCCAGTTATCTGGCGCACGCGCGAGCTCCCTCCACGTTGCCCAATCCGCAGTCGCCGCTCAATAATCTGCGGCTGGACGTGCACGTCACCACCACGCCCGAGCTGGACGTGCAGACCGCGATTGCCCGCATTGCCGGCGACGCCGACCTGCGGCTGCGCGGCACCGCCGCCAAGCCCGTGGTTCTGGGCCGGGTGGATATTGCCCGCGGCGACGTGAACTTCAGCGGCACCCGCTATCACCTGGAGCGAGGCGACGTCACCTTCAGCAACCCGGTGCGCATCGAGCCGGTGCTGGACCTGGAAGCCAGCGCCCGGGTGCGCGACTACGACATTACTCTCGGCTTCCATGGGCAGATTGATAAACTCAACGCCACCTACAGCTCGGAACCGCCTCTGCCCACGGCCGACATCATCGCTTTGCTCGCCATGGGACGTACGCGGGAGGAATCCGCCGTCCTGCAGCAGCAGGACACCACCTACACCCGGACGGCTTCCAACGCCATCCTCAACGAGGCTCTGAACAGCGCCAACAACAACCGCCTGGAGAAGATTTTTGGCGTCAGCCGGGTGAAGATTGACCCGGAAGCGGGTGGCGCCGAGAACAACCCCAGCTGGACCCGCGTCACCATCGAGCAGCAAATCTCCAATACCCTTACCCTTACCTACATCACCAACGTCTCTCAGGCCCAGCAGCAGATCATCCAGGCGGAGTACTACCTGACGCGCAACATCTCTCTCATTGCCTTGCGCGATCAGAACGGGGTGGTCAGCTTTGACGTCAGTATTCGGCGGCGGAAGAAGTAGGGCCGGTTTGAGGCAGCAGGTCTCGAGCTGTGCTGCCGCAGGAGCCGCCGCCCTGGTTGAGCGGTGTCAAGGTGCGACGACCTCGGCTGCTTTGCCAAAAATTCGGAACGCCTACGCCAAAAACGGGACAAACCCAAAGCGTTTTATTCTCATCTAACCAGGATTAGACGTTCGGATCATGCGAAATATGAAGGCAAGAGGAGAAAGACCATGAGAAAGACAGCAGTTTGTCTCACGGGTGCGGTTCTGGCATTGGCGCTGTGTTTGCCCGCCCTGGCCAAGGATAAGTCGAATTCCGGCGGGAACGACCAGCAGATCCAAAACAGCATGCAAAAGTGGCTTAAGGATAAAGGCAGCAAGTTCAGCGGCGTGCAGGCCTCTGTGGAAGACGGGGTGCTGACCCTTACCGGTCAGGTTCCGCTGCTCATCGACAAGCTGGATGCCGACAAGAAGGCTCACGGCATTGACCACGTACAGGGCGTGCGTAATGAGATTCAGGTTAAAAGCGGAGTTTCCGACCAGCAATTGCAGCAAACACTGAGCAATAAGCTGCGTTACGACCGCATCGGCTACGGCATTGTTTTCAACAATCTGACCTTGGGGGTGCAAAACGGTGTCGCCACCGTGGGGGGCAGCGTTCTGGACTATCCCAGTCGCGATTCTGCCCTGGCCATCGTGGAAACCACGCCGGGCGTGCAGGGCGTGGTTGACAACATTCAGGTGCAGCCTACCTCGAATTTTGACGACGAGCTGCGCATCCGCCTTGCCCGCGCCATCTATGGACAGCCGGCCATGCAAAAATACGCCATGGTTCCGGAAGCTCCGATCCGCATCGTCGTCAACAATGGCCACGTTACGCTCGCCGGCGTGGTAGACAGCCAGATGGATAAGCAGATTGCCGAAACCCAGGCCAAGTCCGTGCCCGGCGTGTTCAGCGTGGATGACCAGTTGATGGTGGCCCAGAAACAGAAGTAACAAAAGCTGACTAGCTGGCTAGCTTTCTGGCTGGCTAGCTAGTCACTTACCAGCTTTCCGGCTGCCTGGCTTTCTGGCTGGCGAGCCAGAGCACGCTTGGCAAACAGGTTTGTTCGCGTGGGCTAGGAAGCCAGTCAGCTAGATAGCTGCCAAAGATACAGTCCTTCTCTCCGCTACAATATTGTTGGTGGCCGTCCTGCACAACCTGCGCACCACGCTGGAGATGATCAAATGGGAGCACTCCATATTTGCGCTCCCTTTTGCTCTCTGCGGGGCCATGCTGGCCGCCCGCGGCTGGCCCACCGCCTGGCAGCTGAGCTGGATCATTGTCGCCATGGTAGCGGCGCGCTCAGCGGCCATGGCCTTCAACCGCCTGGCCGACGCTGAAATTGACGCCATCAACCCCCGCACGCAGGCCCGCGCCCTGCCCGCGGGCGCGCTCTCCCGCGGTTTTGTGGGCGCCTTCGTTACCGTGGCTTGCGCCGTGTTCGTGCTCGCCGCTTCGCAACTGAACCGGCTGACGCTGCTGCTTTCACCGGTGGCGCTGGCCATCGTTCTGCTCTATTCCTACACGAAGCGCTTCACCCGCTGGTCTCACGTGGTGCTCGGATTTGCCCTGGGTGTGGCTCCGGCCGCGGCGTGGATTGCGGTGCGGGGTTCGCTCGACGCGCGCATCCTGCTGCTTACCGCTGCCGTTACCTTCTGGGTGGGCGGTTTTGATGTGCTCTATGCCTGCCAGGACTATGATTTCGACCTGCGTAACGGACTGCACTCCCTGCCGCGCTACCTGGGCATTGGCCGCGCCCTGCTCATTGCCCGCCTATTTCACGCCGCCATGATGCTGCTGCTGGTTGCGCTGGTGCTCAGCTTCCATCTGGGCGCGCTGGGATGGGCGGGCGTGGCCGTAGTCGGCCTGCTGTTGGCGTACGAGCACTCGCTGGTATCGCGCCACGATCTCAGCCGGCTCAACGCTGCTTTTTTCACTATGAATGGCGTCATCTCGGTGGTGTTCTTCCTGTTCGTGGCGGCGGACCTGCTGCTGCGAGGGTAGCTTCAAACGGCGGAATAACTCATGTGGCCTGCTTGTAGCTCAGGAAACCGTGAGAGAATTCAGAATTCGCTTGATTTGCTCGATGTGATTGACGTCGTGCGCCGCCATATGCCGGCACAGTTCCAGCATCGTTACTTTTCCCCTTTCGGTGTGTGTCCCGTGACGTTGCCACTGCTGTGGCGTGAGGCGGGCAAACATCCGGAGGTTAGCCTGGCGCAGCAGCCGGAACATGGCCAGGGCATCCGTGGGTTCCCAGGATGAGTAGTCGCCTAAGCGAGCCCATAGCTCCTGATCAAAGGCGGTTAGTTCAGGACCGTCGTGCTCCAGGATCTGACGGTAACGCCAGGAACTCGCCAGTTCATCTTCCGCGAGGTGAGCGATGATCTGCAACGCCGACCACTTACCCGGGGCGGGAGGCTGCTTAAGCATTGCCGGAGCAATACCAGCGATCAAGCCGGCGATGGTCTCCGGCGCCTCGCGCTGCATGGCGATGGGGTCCTTACCTTCGACATAAGCCGCGAACCGGCTTTTGTACTCTTCAGCAGTTTCAGTCATATCGTTTCCACCAGCAGCAACGATTTTATAAGCAGAGCACGGGGAATCACACGAGTCTGTGACGAAGTGCGGCTGCCTGCGATATCATCAATGCGTGGCCCAGACGCATCCGTTCCAGACCGACGACGCGCGCTTGCAGCCCATTGCAGAGAAGGTGCTGGCACGTGAGCGGCTCAGCGCCGCCGACGCCCTTACTCTCTACGCTTCGCCCGACATTCTGGCGGTAGGCTGGCTGGCCAATCACGT
>Ga0075425_100002027_pt1 | contig 20034 bp, 7 predicted proteins | sample SoiMethybrSBSTD4_FD_75300 | JGI IMG/M metagenome (GOLD analysis project Ga0075425, IMG submission 75300) | Bulk soil microbial communities from a Populus tree surrounding site in Tennessee, USA - Soil MetaG P. TD hybrid SBSTD4 | ecosystem: Environmental > Terrestrial > Soil > Tree plantation... | reverse complement strand
TCTGGTTCTGGGTGCTGGGTTCGCGCTTCTGGTTCTGGGTTCCTGGTTCGCGGTTCTGGGTTCTTGGTTCGCGGTTCTGGTTCTGGTTCTGGTTCTGGTTCTGGTTCTGGGTTCTGGTTCTCGAATCACTTTTTTGTGGTTTGGGTTCCACCGAGGCCTGCACGGTGAGGTTGAAGTTTCGCGCGAGTTGTTCGATGGCGCCGCGCTGCGCGCCGGAGACGACGATGTGCGATGGTGCGTCGAAGGCGACGCGGGCGCCGTCCTTCAGCAGGCGGTTGATCACAACCGCCGTGTCCGGACCCTTGTAGTCGAAGCTGAATCGTCCGCCGCTGCCGGTCACCTCGCCGGCGAGCGCCGGGGCGGTGTCGAGCCTGGTGAGCTTCACGTTGGCGATCGCGCCCTTGACGAACACCGTGTCGACGCCGAGCAGCATCCCGAGCGACCACGCGGTGACGTCGTAGGGCGGCTCGGGCGACGCGTTCGGGCCGCGGCGGACTTCCGGATAGGTCTGCTTCTCCAGCATGTCTTTCGCGTAGCGCGCGAAGACCTGGGTCATGGGGACGACGAAAGTGCCGTCGGCATATTTCTTCCCGTCCGCCTCGAAGGCGCCGTCGGCGCGGAAGACCTCGACGCCGGCCATCTGCAGTTTGTCAACGAGGTGCGCGGTTTCGCGCGCGTCGTGCTGCGGCTCGATCGGCAGGAGAATCGTCGACGGGTTACCTTTCTTCCCGTCTTCGATCGTCTGCCGGTTCACCTCGTAGACCTGCCGCAGGATCGTCTCGCGCCGATCGGCGCCGGTCTCGAGCAGCGCCATGGTCGCGATCATTTCGTAGTCGACGATGTCGTGAAGGGTCCAGCGGCCGCCCATCCACGGACGGGGATACTCGGTTCTCGGCGTGATGTCGGTCGGCGCCGGCAGCGGTGCGTCGGTGAACTGCAGCGTCCCCCGTCCGCCGCCTTCGCCGCCGCGGCCGGCGGCCGGTGCCGGGCGGCCCGGAATTGCGCGCTGCTGATCGATCGGCGCAGCGACCCGCGCGCTCGCCACCTCGGTGAGCAGCCCGATCTGGTTGTGCCACCAGCCGCTCCACGCCATCGCGCCTTCCCAGAAGTTGGTGTAGGTAGAGTTGTAGATGATCCCTTCCTTGCCCGCCGCTTCGAGCGCCGCGGCCTGCGACTGGCCGAGGATCCCGTTCCACCTGTAAATCAACGGGTGCACGTTCGGGTTGATCGGATCGGTGGCCGGCATCACGAAAATCCGCGCCGCGTTGCTGCCCATCTGATGTTCGTCGAGCCACACCGCCGGGAACCAGTCGTGCCACAACAGCCGCGCCGTGTGCTGGCTCTCCTTCTGCGTGAACATGTACATGTCGCGGTTGTTGTCGTGGCCGACATACGGGTGATAGAGGTACGGGATCGGACTGCTCGCGTACTCGGTGCCGACGTTCTTGTTGAACCAGTCGGTGACGAGGATCTGCCCGTCGGGATTGAGGCTCGGGACGAGCACGAAGATCACGTTGTCGAGAATCTTCTTCACTTCCGGCGCGTCGCTGGTGGCGAGGCGATGCACGAGTTCGATCGACATCTGCGAGGCGCCGATCTCGGTCGCGTGGATGCTGCAGGTGATGGCCAGTACCAGCTTGCCCTGTCGGAAGATCTCCTCGCGCTCGGCCTCGTTCGGCGCGCCGTCCTGGAAATACAGCTTCCGTTCGAGCCGCTTGTAACGATCGAGGTTCTTCAACGTCTCGGGCGCGCTGATCTCGAGAGCGATGAACGGGTTGTTGCTGCTCGTCTTGCCGAGTTCGCGAAAGCGCACGCGGTCGGAATTCGCCGCCGCGAGTTTCATGTATTCGACGATCTTGTCCCAGCGCGCGAGCTTGTTGTCGGCGCCGACGCGGAAGCCGAGGAACTGTTCCGGTGTCTGCAACGAACCGGCGGCGCCTGCCACGAGCGTGAAGCCGAAGCAGAGGATGGCGCAGGTGAGAGAGCGGCGGGGTATCATCGAAGCCTCCGGAGTCGATAGTGCAGACATTGAAGCATCCCACGCGCATGGACGCCGTGCAACCGCCGATCGTCCCGGTGATCGGCGACCTCATCCGCCAGGTACCCGGCACAATCTCGCTCGGCCAGGGCGTCGTTCACTACGGTCCGCCGCCCGCGGCGGTGAACATCGCGCGGGAGGCGATGGCCAACCCCGACACCCACAGCTACCAGGACGGGGCCGGAATGCGGGCACTGATCGGCGCGATCGAGGACAAACTGCAGCGCGACAACGCGATCGACGTCGCCCGCGGCACGCGCGTGATGGTCACTGCCGGCGGCAACATGGCGTTCGTGCACGCGATTCTGGCCATCACGACGCCGGGCGACGATGTGATCCTGCCGGTGCCGTTTTACTTCAACCACGAGATGGCCGTGCAAATGGCCGGCTGCACGCCGATCCGCGTCGCCACCGACGAGCGCTATCAACTCGACGTCGAGGCGATCCGGCGCGCGATCACACCGCGCACCCGCGCCATCGTCACGGTCACGCCGAACAATCCGACCGGCGCGGTCTACCCGGAGTCCTCGTTGCGCGCCATCAGCCGGATCTGCCAGGACCACGGCATCTATCACATCAGCGACGAGGTCTACGAGTACTTCACCTACGGCTCGACGCGGCATGTCTCGCCGGCCTCGTTCGACGGCGCCGAGAAGCACACGATCTCACTGTTCTCGCTGTCAAAGGCGTACGGGTTCGCCGGCTGGCGGATCGGCTACATGGCGTATCCGGCAGCGCTGAACGACGCGATTTTGAAGGTGCAGGACACCGTGCTCGTCTGCCCGCCGGTGATCTCGCAGATCGCGGCGATTGCGGCGATGGAAGTCGGTCCGCAGTACACACGCCGTCATCTCGAGGGCCTCGCCGAGATCCACGACATCGTCACCGGGGAACTGCGGTCGCTCGAGCCGCTCTGCACTGTCCCACCGGCCGACGGCGCGTTCTACTGCTTCCTGCGCGTGAACGCCGACGCCGATCCGACGCAGGTCGCCGAGCGTCTGATCCGCGAGCATCGCGTCGCCGTCATCCCCGGCACCGCGTTCGGCGTCACCGACGGCTGCTACTTCCGTGTCGCGTACGGTGCGCTACAGAAGGAAACGGTCGCAGAAGGCGTCGGCAGGCTGGTGCACGGACTGCGGACGATCTTGTCCTCGTAGCGCGACGCCTTTCGGCGAGCGGCCGATCGCTCGGCTGTAGCCTTCGCGCTACGAGGACTGCGAGACGTGAATCGGCGCGACTCGATCGCGCCATGGGCAGGCTTCTTCGAGGGAAGCCGCCAACTGCAGGACCACGTGGTCCTCCGCGTGACGAGCACCAAGCTGGATACCGATCGGGAGCCCGCTCGAATGCATGGCCAGCGGCAAAGAAATCGCCGGCGTGCCCATCACGTTGTGCGGCAGTGAAAACTGACAGGTGGCCCGGTAGATCACATCCACCAGGTTGTCCAGCGTCACGTCGGTGCGACCGAGATTGTAGGTGCCCCATGGCTCGGCAACGCGAGGCGTGGTCGGTGAGAGCCACACGTCACAGCCGGTGAAGAACCGGCCCAGCTGACGGCGAGCGGTGTTGATGGCGCTCATGGCTGCCAGAAACTGCGCCGCCTTCATTCGCCTCGCGTGCTCGTAGATGTTGAAGACCACCGGTTCGAGCGTGTCCGGTCCGATCGAGTGGCCGCTGCGCGCCGAGTAGCCTTCCAGCCGAACATCGAACCCGAAGAACCAGACGTCAGTCATCGCGCGCATCGTCGCCAGGCCATCGAACGCCGGCGACGCTTCGACGACGTCATGTCCCATGTCCTCGAGAAGACGCGCGGTGTTGCGCACGGCCGCCGCGACCTCGGCATCGACGGCGACGCCCATCAGCGGCGTCGTCGACCAGCCGACGCGGAGCCGCGGCGCTGGCCGCTGGACGAGCGTCGCGTACGAGTCTGACGGCGTCGGGATGAAGAACGGGTCGCCGGGCTGTGGGATGGCGAGGCAGTCGAGCATCGCGGCGGCGTCGCGGACGCTTTTCGTCTGAACGAAATTCAGCCCGAGGCCGTAACCGTTCTCGTCCACCGTCGGGCCGTACGAGATGCGTCCACGCGACGGCTTCAAGCCGACGCCGCCGCAGAAGCTGGCCGGGATGCGAATCGATCCGGCGATGTCGGTGCCGTGCGCGATCGGCACGATTCCGGCGACGACCGCCGCCATCCCGCCGCCAGTCGATCCGCCGGCGGAGTAGCCGTACTTCCATGGCGTCGAGGTGTTGCCGAACATCGCGCTCTCGGTGGTGCCCGACATCGAGTACTCGGGCGTCGCCGAGCGGCCGAGGATGTTCACACCGGACGCGCGCAGCATGTCGTAGAGATAGGTGTTCTGCTGCGCGACCATGCCGCGGCACAGGCGGCTGCCCCATTCGATGCGGCGGCCGGCCTCCTGTCCGAACACGTCCTTGATCAGGAACGGCACGCCGCGGAACGGACCGTCGCCGAGCGTCCGCTCGTCGAGATCGTCAATCCGATCGGCGTAGGTCTCGACGACGGCGTTGAGACGCGGGTTGACGGCATCGATCGCGCGCGCCGCCGTCAGCGCGGCTTCCTTCGGCGACAGCTGCCGGCGCGCGATCGCATCGGCCAGGCCCAGCGCATCGAGCGTGGCGTATTCCGATAACTGCACGAGCAGAGTGTAGGTCAACCCTTGCCGTAGGTCCGCCCTTTCAGGGCGGACGCGCGGCTACACGCCTGAAGGCGGCCGGCGGCGCGCCGGGACCGCCGCGCTCTTGGCCGCCGTCGCGCGGCTCTTGTCCTTGTCCTTGTACATGCGCGCGTCGGCTTCCGTGAGCAGCGGACGAAGGTCGGCGGTGCCCGCCGGCACTTCGACGGCGCCGACGCTCAGGCCGATGCCGACCGGCAGGCGGCCGGCCTCGGGTGCGGCGGTAAATGCGACCTTCAGCGCATCGGCCTTTTGCCGCGCCTCGTCCTCGGGGCACGTAATCAGCACCAGGAACTCGTCGCCGCCCCAGCGGAAGACGTAGTCGGCCTCGCGGATGTGCTTTTTCAGGAAGCGCGCGACGTAGCGCAGCACCTCGTCGCCGGTGTCGTGCCCGAGCGTGTCGTTCACCGCTTTGAAGTTGTCGACGTCGACGAACAGCAGCGACAGCGGCAGATCGAACCGCTCGTGGCGCTTCAACTCCTTCGCCTGCACCTGGTCGAGGAAGCGGCGGTTGTAGCAGGCCGTCAGCGGATCGGTGATCGCGAGCTGCACCAGGTCCTCGCGCGCGGCTTCGAGGCGCCGGTTGGTCATCCGCAGCTCGTAGGTCATGTCTTCGAAGACGAGCAGGTGGACCCCGATCACCGCCAGCATCGCGAGGATGACGTTGACGACGAAGAGCTGTGACGCGCCGAGGTTGGTGGCGAGCAGCCGCGGCAGCGCCACCGCCGCGGCAATGTTCACGATCGCGAGGCCGAGCAGCACGAACGCGGTGAGGCCGGCGCCGAGCATCCGCCGCTCGACGAGCACCGCCGCGTACATCGCGGCAGTCGCGAGCAGCAGGATCGCGTTCGCCAGGTAGCCGGGTGCGTCGATCGTCCGCGGCCCGAACACCGCCGGCGCGGCGATGAACCACAGCGCGACGACCGCGAGCGGCTGCAGCCAGGCGCTGCGCACGTAACCGGTGCCGCGGTACAGATCCGCGCTCCACAGGAACAGCACCGCGCTGCAAATCCGCAGCAGCTGTGACGCGCCGGCCACCACCGCGGCGACTCGCGGGTTGGCATATGGGACGGTCGTGACCAGGAACGCCGGCGCGAGCAGGAGCCAGCCGGCCGCCCACGCGAGGATGAACGGCGTCCGCCGATGCGCGTATTGCAGGAGCAGCAGGCCGCAGACGATCGCGGCGCCGATCGCGCCGGCAACGCGCGGATCAAGGACGATCGGGGGCGGCACCAGCAGGCCTTCGTTCAGACGTCGAGTTCCTCAGCTTCGTCGGCCCGCTCCATGATGAAGCGGAACCGCGCCGACGCGTCCTTGCCCATCAGCTCGTTGATGACCCGGTCGGTGACGATCTGGTCGGTGACTTCGACGCGGAGCAGCCGCCGCGTCCGCGGGTTGAGCGTCGTGTCCCAGAGCACCTTTGGCATCATCTCGCCGAGCCCCTTGAACCGCGTGATCTCCGGCGTCGCGCGATTGCCGTTCTTGCCGTGCTGCTTCAGGATCGCGTCCTTGTGCGCATCGTCGAGCGCCCAGTGGGTGTCCTTGCCAATGTCGATACGGTACAGCGGCGGCTGCGCGAGGAACACCTTGCCTTCCTGAATCAGTTTCGGCAGGTGGCGATAGATGAAAGTCAGCAGGAGCGTCGCGATGTGGTTGCCGTCCGAATCGGCGTCGGCGAGGATGATCAGCTTGCCGTAACGGAGCCGCGTGATATCGAAATTGTTGCCGAGGCCGCAGCCGATGGCGGTGACGAGATCCGACAGCTCCTTGTTCTCGAGCACCTTTGCCAGCGAGGCGCTCTCGGTGTTCAGCACCTTGCCGCGCAGCGGCAGGATCGCCTGTCGTGCGCGGTCGCGGCCCTGCTTCGCCGAGCCGCCCGCCGAGTCGCCTTCGACGATGAACAACTCGCTGCCCTCGGCATTGGCGTTGGTGCAGTCGCTCAGTTTGCCCGGCAGGTTCAGTCGGGTCGAGGTCGCGCTCTTGCGCGACACTTCCGCCTGCGCGGCGCGGCTCGCTTCGCGCGCGCGCGCGGCCAGGATGATCCGCGCGACGATCGATTCGGCGACGCTGATGTTGTGATTCAGCCAGTGCTCGAGCGCCGGCCGAACGATCCCGTCGATCGCCGAGACGAGCTCCGGGTTGTTCAAGCGATCCTTGGTCTGGCCCTGGAACTGCGGCTCCTGGACGAACACGCTGACCACGCCGGTCAATCCTTCACGGATGTCTTCCGCCGTCAGCGTGACACCCTTCGGCGACAGGTTGTGCGTCTCGATGAAGTTGCGCACCGCCTTGCCAATCCCGGCGCGCAAGCCGTTCTCGTGCGTGCCGCCAGAGCCGGTCGGGATGCCGTTGACGTACGAGCGGATGTGCTCGTCGGTCGCCTCGGTCCACTGGAGCACGAGATCGATCCGCAGGCCCTCGTCGCGCGACAGCGTGAACGGCGTCTCGTGAATCGGCTTCGCGCCGCGCTCGGCGACGATCTTCCGCAGATATTCGACGATCCCTTCGGTATGTTCGAAGACGAATTTCTCTTTCGCGCCTTCGTCTTCGAAGATGACCTTCAGGCCCTTGTGCAGGTAGCTCGCGATCTCGAGACGTTCCTTGATCACCGCCGGGTCGAACTCGATCTTCGGGAAGATCGCCGCGTCCGGATGGAAGTAGACGGTGGTGCCGGTGCCGCGCGCCGAGCCGAGCTTCTTCAGGGCGCTCACCGGTTTGCCCTGACGGAAGCGCATTTCCCACAGCGCGCCGTCGCGCTTCACGGTCGCAACCAGGTCCTTCGACAGCGCGTTGACGACGCTCGCGCCGACGCCGTGGAGGCCGCCGGCGGTCTTGTAGCTGCCGTGCTCGAACTTTCCGCCGGCGTGGAGAACGGTGAAGATCGTCTCGATGGCCGCGCGCTTGGTGGTCGGATGCTTATCGATCGGAATGCCGCGGCCGTCGTCTTCGATCGTGATCGACGAGCCGTTGGCGTGAAGCGTGACGCGAATGTTCGACGCGTGGCCGTTCATCGCTTCGTCGACTGCGTTGTCGAGGATTTCCCAGACGAGGTGATGCAGACCGGCGGAACCGACGCCGCCGATGTACATGCCGGGCCGTTTGCGGACGGGCTCCAGCCCCTCCAAAACCGTAATGTCTTTCGCCGTATAGGTCGTGGATGCCATCGCTCTGAGGGGAATTGTACCGCGTATATAATGTGCCCCCTCCTCGATGGCCGTGGCTCGACCTGTCCACCGGCCGGAGGGAAGTAGGGTCCCGTGTACCGCCCGCTTGCGGCGTCTCTGGTAGCGGCGTTCGTCGCGCTGGTTCTCGTTCCTCCGTCAGCGGCGTCTGTGGTCTCCGAAGACGTCCCCGTGCCGGGCGGGACGGCCGCGTTCGCCCAGGCATTCGGCATCGATCCCGCGCCGGATCGTTCCCGCTACGTCTACGAGATCCTGCGCCTGCTCTATAACGCGCCCGAAGGCCGCAAACCGATCGCGGAAGGGTACCTCCAGTCGCTTCGCCAGTCGCTCGCGCGAACCGGCAGCGTGCGCACGTTCGCGGATCGAGACAACCGCAACGCCGGCCGGGGCGACTCGGCGACCGAGGTAGTGCCGATTCCGCTCACGGTGGATCTGTGGAGCAGCGCGATCTTCCGCCGCAAGATGGCACCGCGCGAGATCGTCACCGCCATCGTCGCCGACCGGAACGCGGCGCTGATCTGTCTTGCGCTCTCGAGCCTCGACGATCAAACGCTCCAGTACTTCGTCGATCATCCGGCGCTGCTCGAGCGGATCAATGAGCGCTCGGCGCTCGCGTTCGGCGCCTTCGGCGGCAGCCTGCAGATTCGCAACAACCGCGTCGTCTTTCCGGCCGCCGGCGGATCGGCCGCATCGCCGGATCGCGACGACGTGTCGCCGCTATGGGAAGCGGTCGTGCTCGAACGGCCGACCCGCGCCGATCGGTTCATCACGCAACTCGTCGAGCTGAGCGAAGGGCGCGTCGCCTACGTGCACGACGTCATCGCGCGGCTCGATCCGGCGCATCGCGCCTTCGCGCTTGGCCTGTGGATCCCGAACCCGACGCAGCGGGTGGAGCGGTTCAAGGCGCTGGTCTCGTCGATGGGCGCGTTCCGTGAATCGCACCTGAAGACGCTGCCGTTCGGCCGCGCCTCCTACGACCTGTCGATGACGCTGATGCGGCTGCAAGTCAATCCCGACGGCACACCGAAGCCGCCGGCGTCGCGCGCGTTCTGGAGCCGCGTGTTCGCCGGCAGCGATCTGCCGTCGCCGGCGTCGCTGCGCGCCGATATCGCCGACGACGAACCGATCGATGCGGCATGGTTGAGCGAAGCCATTGGTTCGTCCGACGTCCGTATGCGCGGGGAGCGGCTCGATCAGATCGCGTTCGCGCAGCGGGTGTTCGGCGCCGCGCCGGCCGATCAGCGCGCCAACGTGCTGGTCGCGCTCCGCGCGCTGACCCACTACCGCATGCTCGTCTGGTCGCTCGATCGGATGGGCATCCGCGCGCCGCAGTTGTATGCCGCCGCGGCACGCCGCGCCGCGCGGCTATCGCCGCTCGACGGCCGCCGCGGCTTCGAAGCGCACGCGCAGTTCCAGGGCGCGCTGGCCATCGTCGTGCGGATGGCGGCAGTGAAATCCGTCACCACGCAGCGTGCGCAGACGCTCGTCGAACAATTGATCGCGCTGCCGATTACCGACGATGGCCGGTTCGCCGGTGCGGTGGCGCGCTGGCTGCGCGATGAGATCGTTCGTACTCCGCCGGCGCCGGAGACCATGGAGTCGGCGGTGCTCGGCGCCATGTCGGGCGGATCGTCAGCTGCGGGTGCGTCGCCGCGCCTCACCTGGGAGGGCCAGCCGTATCGCCTCGATCTCGGCGGCGCCGAGCGCAAGCGCCTGCAGCGGGTGCGGGAGCGGCAGGAGAGCGTGCCGCTCGACGTACCGCTGACCCTCGCCGCCGACGGGCGCGCGCTCGCCACGGAGAAACTGTCGGCGGACGATGTCCAGGCGATGATCGCGCGGCTGAACGCCATGCTCGAAGAGATCCCGCGGCGCGTCGGCTACGAGGCCACCGCGGTGTTGCCGGCCGGGGTGTCAGCGGCGGTGAACGCGCGCGACGCGCTGCGCAAGGCGATCGACGATCTCACACGCGAGGCGCGCAACAAGGACGCGAAACGGACGGCGCGCGTCGCCGAGCCGCTCGCCGAGCTCGCCGACACGCTGACTGCGCAGGCGCTCCTGTCGATCGCCTATGCCGCCGACGTCGGCGATCCCGAGGGCACCGTCCTCCTCGCCGACGATGTATCGCAGCGCCACGACTTCGGGCTTGGCGGCAAGGACGGCGAAGGCCGCCTACGGGTGACCTGGATGGTGCCGCGCGTCGACGTCAGCCCCGGCATCCCGTGGCACGTCACCGGCTCGCTGCTCGGCCTCGACGTCGGCCTCGGCACGCTGGCGTTGCGGCGGCTGAACTTCGAGCGCGTGCTGGAAGCACCGAAGCTCACCTCGAACGAACGCGACGCGTTCGCGATCAGCATTTCGCTGCTCAACCCGTTCGATCTGCGCGACGACGATCGCGACGCGATCACCGACGCGCTCGCGCGCGGGCGGCGTCGCGTCGGCGCACTCGTCAACGCCGACGCCGCAGGGTTCGACGAAATCGCCGACGCGCTCGCGCTCGACGGCGGCAGGCGGCGCGCGATCCGCTGGGCCGCCGCGCACGAACGCGATCGGGTGGTGACGATGTTCTCGGGGACGGAACTGCTCGCCCTTGGCGGCGCTGACCTCGACCATTTGCAGGCGTGGGGTATGTCGATGGTGGTGGCCGAGGGGTGCCTCTGTTCGCGCTTGACGCCGCCCGGCCGCTGGCCGACCCTGTTAGGCCGGCCGCCGCTGGGGCTGACCGCGTCGGCAATGGCCGACCTCAATCTGCATGTAGCCACGATGCTCAGGGATCTTCGCTTGCCGGCACCGATCGCGAAAGTCGTGCTCTCGGGCGCGATGCAGGACTTCATTGACGAGGTACGCCCCACCGACGACGCGGACTGGATCACCTTGTCGCGCGCCGCGCGCAGCGTGACACGCGAGCGCATCGAAGACTACGTCGCCGCGGCGACCGCCGGCGGCCCCCTGGTTCCAGACACCGGCACGCGCGACGAATGATGATGAGTCGCCACCTGTCCTTCGTAGGGCAGGCCTTCAGGCCTGCCGAACGTCGTCGGGCAGCCCTGAAGGGCTGCGCTACGGGTTGGGTCGTTATCGCGCTGGTCTTCGTGGTCATCTACGCGCAATCGAGCGAACCGCAGTTGACGATTCTCTCGCCGGGCGACGGCGCCTACGTCAGCGGACCAACGCTGCTCCGCGCCAAAGTCGAACCGATCGACGCTGTCGCCGGCGTCACCTTCTTCGTCGACGGACGCCAGGCGTGCGCGCTCACCCGGCTGCCGTTCGAGTGCGATTGGGATGCGGGCGCGGCCATCGCCGAGCACCAGGTGCGCGCGGTGGCGACGCTCAAAGGCGGCGGCCGCGTCGTCCACACCGTGCGGACCAAGTCGGTCGGCTACGCCGAGCGCGTCGACGTCGACGTCGTCCAGGTGACGGTGACGGTCAGCGATGGGCACGGCAAGTTCGTCCCGAACATCCCGGAGGCCGCGTTCCACGTCTTCGAGGACGGCCACGCGCAGAAGATCAGCCACTTCGCGTCGGAGGATGTGCCGCTGGAACTGGTTGCGGCCATCGACATTTCCGGCAGCATGGCGCCGGCGATGCCGAAGCTGAAGACCGCGGTAAAGGAATTTCTCGGCGACGTGCCGCCGCAGGATCAGGTGACGCTGCTCGGCTTCAACGACAGCATTTTCACGCTGACGCGCAAGCAGACCGATCCGGCCGAGCGAATCAAAGCCGTCGACCGCCTCGCGCCGTGGGGATCGACGGCGCTCTACGACGTGCTGCTGCGCGGCGTCGAGATGCTCGGCCGGCAGACCGGCCGCAAAGCGCTGGTCGTGTTCACCGACGGCGAAGATCAGGGCAGCCACGCGACGATCAACGACGTCGAACGGCGGCTGCAGTCGAGCGACGTCACGCTCTATATGATCGGCCAGGGCCGCGGCGTCACGCTCGATCCGCTGCGCCGCGTGATGGAACGGCTGGCGGCGCCGACCGGCGGCCGCGCGCTCTTCACCGACAGCATCGACGAGCTGCACACCGCGTTCGCCGATCTGCTCGACGAGCTCTCGAACCAGTACCTGCTCGGCTATCAATCGACGAATTCGAAGCGCGACGATCAGTGGCGCAAGATCAAGGTCGACGTCGATGGCCACCGCGACGTCCGCGCACGGCAAGGGTATCGCGCCATCGCGGGGAAATAATGGGTCAGGCAGGTCTGGCGGGTCGGGCGGGTCTGGCGGGTCGGATTGGAGCTGCGGCGATTGTAATGATCGCCGTGGTGTCCGGCTTGAGCCGGACCGTGAACGGCGATCAACAATCGCAACCTCCCAAACCGAGCTTCCAGGCGACGGTCGAAGTCACGCCGCTCGACGTCACCGTCGTCGACGATCACGGCAAGCCGGTTCCCAACCTGACGCCCGCCGATTTCAACGTCCGGATCGATGGGGGACAGCGCCGCGTCGTCTCGGCTGAATGGATTCCGCTCGCCGCCCAATCGTCGGCGCCGGCCGCGCCGCCTCCAGACGGCTACAGCACGAACGACAGCGCCACCGGCGGACGCCTGATCGTCATCGGCGTGGATCAGCCGAACATCCGCTTCGGCGGCGCCGTCGCGATCGCCAAGGCGGCGAACAGCTTCATCGATCGGCTCGCGCCGTCGGACCGGGTCGCCGTCGCCGGCTTCGGCTATGGCGCGCCGGCGACGACCTTCACCGCCGATCGCGAACGCGTCAAGCGCGCGATCAGCCGCATGGTCGGTCAGCACCAGGTCCAGCGCAGCGTCGACGTCGGCCACAATATCGCGCTCGTCGAGGCGCAGATGATCGACCGCGGCGATCGCTCGACGCTCGAGTCGATCCAGCAGCGCGAGTGTCAGACCGCCGGCTCGTCCCCCGGCGCGCAGGAGATGTGCCGCGCCCAGGTTGAGATGGAAGCGCACTCGCTGGCGCAGGACGCCAATCGCGACGCTGATCAGACGATTCAAACGCTGCGGGATCTGTTCCTCGGCCTGCGGCTGATCGACGCGCCGAAGACGCTGATCCTGATCTCGGAAGGCTTCGTATTGTCGGACGAAGCGATGATCATCGAGCTCGGACGAATGGCGGCCGAAGCGCGGACCAGCCTCTACGCGTTGAAGCTCGACAACCAGCTGTTCGAGATCACCGACTCACGCGCGCCGATCAACCCGTTCGCCGATCGGCAGGCGCGTCAGGAAGGGCTCGAGCTGCTCGCCGGCGCGGCGCGCGGCACGCTGTTCACCGTCTCCGGTACCGGCGCGAACCTGTTCGACCGGATCGAGTCGGAGCTCGCCGGTTATTACCTGCTGGGCGTGGAGTCCGATCCGAAGGACAAGGACAGCCGCTCGCATTCGATCCGCGTTGACGTGCCGCGCCGCGGGGCGATCGTGCGTTCACGGCGCCAACTGCTCAACACGCCGGCGGAAATGCGGACCGCGCGCGCGCAGCGGCAGCCGCGCACTGCGGTCGCCGCCGCGCTCGCCTCACCGCTGCTCGCCTCGGCGCTGCCGCTGCGCGTCGCCTCGTTCGCGTTGCAGGGCCCGGAGCGCGACAAAGTGCAGCTGCTGATCCACGCCGACGTCGGCACGGATTACCCGGCGTCGAAAGTCGTCTCGGTCGGCTACGTGATCATCGACCGTGAGGGCCGTATGGTCGACAACCGTGCCGCCGACATGCGGCTGCTGCCGGTGATGAACGGCGTGCCGTCGGCGCTGCAGTACAGCGCCGGCTCCAGCCTGCCGCCCGGCGACTACACGCTCAAGCTCGCCGCCGTCGAAGGCGACCGCGTCGGCACCGTCGAGCACACGATTCACGCGACGCTCCCCGCGGCTGGAAGCCTCTCGCTGAGCGAGTTGATGGTTGGCGGACCGATCGACGTCGGCGAACTGCTGACGCCGACCATTGGTTACCAGGTCACCTTCGGCAGCGTGCACGGCTACGTCGAGGCCTACGGCGCCGAGATGAACGACCTGACGATGGAGTACGAGATCGCGACGTCGCCGGAGGCGCCGGCGCTCGTCAACGTCGACGTCACGCCGCATCCGGTCGGCGACGCGCGCGTCATCTTCAGCCGAGTGATCCCGGTCCACCAGGTGCCGCCGGGCAAGTACGTGCTGCGCGCGATCCTGTCCGCCGGCGGACGATCGGTGAAGACACTGACCCGCGGCTTCGAGATCGCGGCGCCGAAAGTGCTGATGACGTCGGCCGATGGCCTCGGCGACACCGGCACCGACAGCGACCTCTACCTGCCGATTGACGACAAGGTGATGACGCCGGCGTTTCACCGCGAGGCGGCGGTCGACTCCGAGACGATCGCGCCGTTCCGCGAGCGGATCAGCCCCGCCATCAAGACCGCATTCGAAGAAGGCGTCACGCTGCTCGCTGCCGGCGACGTCACCAAGGCAGAGCAGGCGTTCAAGAAAGCGATCGAGCCGGAAGGCGATTCGACGGCGCCGCTCACGTTCCTGGCGGCGAGCTTCGCCGCCGGCGGCCACGATCGCGAAGCGGCGAGCGCGTGGCAGACCGCGCTGGTCGACGGCACCGAGTTCCCGCAGATCTACGACTGGCTCGGCGGCGCGCTGCTCCGCAACCACGACTTCGGCGAGGCGCGGGCGATTTACGAGGAAGCGGTCGGCAAGTGGCCGGCCGATCCGCGGTTCACCAAACCGCTGGCGATGCTCTACGGCACGTTCGGCCGCGGCAAGGAAGCGGTCCGCACGCTCGAGCGCTATCTCGACGAGCGCACCGACGATCGCGACGCCTACTACTACGTCGTGCAGTGGTACTACACCGTGCACTCCGGCGGCGCGTTCGTGCACAGCCGCGCCGAAGACCTGAAGCGCGCGAAGGAGTACGCCGACGCGTACGCGCGCGCCAACGGCCCGCAGGGCGCGCTCGTCCGGCAGTGGGTCGACTATCTCGACAACGAAAGGAAGTAGCGCTCTTCGGTCTTCCTTAGCGGCTGCAGCAATATCTAAAGGCGTGTGGCTTATACAAGCCATACAGCGCCATCCGGAAATATCCGCTCTTCTCTTATATAAGCCGCCGGCATTTGAAGTAATAGCGCGGCGCTTATTCCACGTCGACGCTCTGCTTACGCTTCGCATCGTCAGTGATTAGTCTCTGTTGCTGTAAAACCCACGATCTAATTACTCGATATGTACATTCCATTGCGATGAGTGGTTATCCCCGTGTGCGTGGTCGCAGATGTACTCCTCGCGTGAGTCAGTCGACGCTTATCTAATTTCAGCGACCCGTCAGTCGAATCATACGAACAACTGAGATCGTTCTTACTTAGTTGTTCCGCGCCCACAGTACGAACGATCTTTTTAGTCTGCCTTACCCGGAAGAGGAATGTGTGGCCGGCGGAGCCGCGCTTACTTTCTCGGCGTGCGCAAGGTCAACGCTTCGTCGAATCGGCGCGAGCGCAACGCGAAACGCGTGGCGGTCGAGACCAATCGCAACGAGGAGGATCGAATGTCAATCAGAAAGCTCGGCGCGAGCAGACGATGGCCGCTCATCATGGTCGTCGCAATGTTCTTCTCCGGCGTCGGCCCCGCGTTCCTGCAGCGAACGACGCTGAGCGCGCAAACCGCGCCGGTCGGACAGGGATTCATCGTCAATGCCGACGACCTGCGCTTCATCTTTGCGCAGATCCTGGTGGCCCAGGATCACGCCGCGGGCGGCGTCCTGCAGGGGGTCGGCGCGGGCATCGGCACGACGGGCAGAATACTGCCCGACCCGCAGCTGCCATCCGGTCTGCGGACCGTCGACGGCTCGTACAACAATCTCGTGCCGTCGCCCGATCAGCACCTGTTCGGGGCGGCTGACCAGCTGTTCCCGCGCGTGCTGAAGCCAAACTTTCGCGACGCGCAGCCGGATCCGACGTCCGGGTTGCCGACGTCGTACAAGCAGAACGCGGGCAACGTCTTCGACTCGCAGCCGCGCCTCATCAGCAACCTGATCGTCGATCAGTCGGCGAACAACCCGGCAGCGCAAGCTGCGCACGATCACCCGTGCGGCGGCGGCGGCTTCGTCTGCCAGTCAGCGGTGCCGAACGATCCGGCCGACCCGACCGACTCGCTCTTCATCCCGAACATCACGCCGGACTTCGGCCTGTCGGCCCCGTTCAACCTGATGTTCACCTTCTTCGGCCAGTTCTTCGACCACGGTCTCGACCTCGTCCCGAAGTCGGGGGGCACCGTGATTATCCCGCTGCAGCCGGACGATCCGCTGTTCAAGGCCGGCAGCCCGACGAACTTCATGGTGATGACGCGGGGCGCGTTGCAGCCCGGGCCTGACGGCATCCTCGGCACCGCCGACGATGTCAAGGACTCGGTCAACCAGACGACGCCGTGGGTCGACCAGAACCAGACCTACACGTCGCATCCGGCACATCAGGTATTCCTGCGCCAGTACGTGATGGCCGGCGGCAAGCCGCTGCCGGACGGCAAAGTGCTCGACGGCGATCACTGCGGCGATCGCGGCACGGGGATCACCGGCGATCTGATCTGCAACATCGGCAACTGGGCGCAGGTCAAAGCGCAGGCCGCGCAGAAGCTCGGCATCCAGCTCGTCGACACCGACGTCCTCGACGTGCCGCTGATCCTGACCGACCCGTACGGCCACTTCAAGCCCGGTCTGCACGGCTTTCCGCAGATGGTTCGGCCTGGTCCGACGCCGACCACGCCGATCCTCGTCGAGGGCGACCCGACGGCCAACGGCGGCAAGGGCGTGCTGGTTCCGGCCGACGCGTTCCGCACCGGGCACGCGTTCCTCAACGACATCGCGCACAACGCGGTGCCGGTCGACGCCAACGGCAACGCGCTTCCTCCCGACACCGACACCACGATCTGCGATTTCCGCCAGGTCCCGTCATGCCAGCAGCCCGGCACCTACGACGATGAACTGCTCAACGCGCACTTCATCACCGGTGACGGCCGCGGCAACGAGAACATCGGCCTGACCACGGTCCACAACATCTTCCACGCGGAGCACAACCGCTTCGTGTCGGAATTCGACCACAACATCAACCTGCCGGTCGACCTGACGACGGGCAAGAACGCGTTCGGGCTGACACAGGCGGAGATCGACGGCTGGCACGCGGTGCACGCCGGTTCGGGCTGGGGCTACGGCGAGCGACTGTTCCAGGCGGCGCGCTTCGGCACCGAGATGGAGTATCAGCATCTCGTCTTCGAGGAGTTCGCGCGCACCATCCAGCCGAACATCAACCCGTTCCTCGGAAGCCTCACCTCGATCAATCCGGCGATCTCGGCGGAGTTCGCGCACACGGTGTATCGCCTCGGCCACTCGATGCTGCCCGAGATTCTCCACCGCGAGATCGCAAATCCGGACGGCACCACCACTACCGTGCCGATTCGCCTGTTCAACGCGTTCTTGAATCCCGAGTCGTACAACCTCGCGCCCGGCGATCCGACTCCGACCAACGGCACCAGTAACGGTTCGCTGACGGCGCCGCAGGCTGCGGGCACGCTGATCAATGGCCTGGTCAAGCAGGTCGGCAACGAGCTCGACGAGTTCGTGACGTCGTCGGTGCGCAACAGCCTCGTCGGCCTGCCGCTCGATCTTCCCGCAATCAACATCGCACGCGGACGCAGCGAGGGCATCCCGGGGCTGAACGACGCGCGGCGGCAGCTGTTCGCGCAGACCAAGAACTCGGCGCTGACGCCGTATCAGGACTGGTTCGACTTCGGCCAGGGCCTGCGGCACCACGAGTCGCTGGTGAACTTCATCGCCGCGTACGCGACGCATCCGCTGGTGGCGAGCAAGACCACCGTCGCGGATCGCCGCGCCGGCGCGATTCTGCTGCTCAGCAACCAGAGCTTCATGTTCGCGGCCACGCCCGCGCAGGCGGCGGCCGCTGGCTGCCCCGACGCAAGCTGCGGCCTCGAGAACATCGACTTCTGGGTCGGCGGACTGGCGGAACGTCCGAACCCGTTCGGCGGCCTGCTCGGATCGACGTTCAACTACATCTTCGAAAAGCAGCTCGAAGATCTCCAGAACGGCGATCGCTTCTACTATCTGCAGCGCACCGACGGCCTGAACTTCCGCTTCTCGCTCGAAGGCAACTCCTTCGCCGAGCTGATCCGCCGCAACACCGTGGCGACCGACGCGATGGGAGTTGTCTTCAAGACGGCCGATTTCGTCTTCAACCCGAACTCGCCCGATGGTGTGCTCGACCCGACCAACCCGAACAGCCCCGTCCTCCAGACGCTGCCTGACGGGACCAAGCAGTTCTTCGATCCGCTCCACACCGGCAAGAACATCCTGTTCGTCGGCGGGCCGGGCGACGATCGCTTCCTGGCAGACATCGGCGACGACACGCTGTACGGCAACGCTGGCAACGACCGCCTGTCGGGCGGCGATGGCGCCGACACGATCGTCGGCGGCGACGGCGACGATATTCTCTTCGGCGGCAACGGCGACGACGTGCTGAAAGGCGGTCCGGGCGACGATGCGATCTCGTCGGGACCAGGCTTTGGCGCCGACCTCGTCATGGGCGGCGACGGCAACGACTTCCTCCTCGGCGGCGACGACGGCGTCGAGTACTTCGCCGGTCCGGGCGACGATGTCGTCGTCGACGGCGCGATGCGCGCCGAAGCGATTCTCGGCGGACCGGGCGACGACTGGATCTATGACGGTGACGGCCACGACGGCGGCATCTTCGGCGACAACGGCAACCTCTTCGACCTGCTCGCCGGACTCGATCCGGTCGGCGGCGACGATGTGCTCGGCGGCGGACCTGGCCAGGACAATCACTTCGGCGAAGGCGGCAACGACATCATGCTGATGTCGGAGGGCACCAACAAGTTCTTCGGCGATTTCGGGTTCGACTGGATCACCCTCCGCGGTTGGCTCAAGCCTGAGTTCATCGAGCTCGACCTCCTGGCGGCTGTGAACGTACCGTTGAACTTCAACGACCTTCGCAACCGCTACCGCTACGTCGACGGCGCGTCGGGCTGGGACATGAATGACCACATCGCGGGGTCGCTCAATCGCCTCTGCGACCCGACCGTCGAGCTGCTCCCGGTCGAGTGCCTGATCCCCGGAATGGAGCTCACGGCCGGAACGCCCCCCGTCGCGGTACCGGCGAAGAACGTCGCGGGACAGGTGAATTTCCGCGGCGGATCGGGCGCGGCGAAGATCGCCGGGCTCACCGAGCTGATGGCCGCCTTCGGCGTCGACCTGAACTCGCCGGCCGTCTTCGCCAACGGCCGGCAGGTCAAGGGCGTCGGGTTCATGGGCGGCGACATCCTCCTCGGCGGCAAGGGCAGCGACACCCTCGAAGGCAAGCGCGGCGACGATTTGATCGACGGCGACGTGTGGTTGAACGTTCAGCTGCGCGGCGTCCTGAACGACGGGACGATCAAGCTGGTCGACGATCCGCGCGACCTGGTCGACGACGTGTTCGCCGATCCGCAGCGGCTGAACCCGGGCAACATCTCGATCGTTCGCTCGATCGTGACGCCGCCGCCGCTGCCGCCGGATTGCGGCGCCGTGATCCCGCTCAACTGCGATACCGCGGTCTACAACTTCAACCGAGAGGAGTACGACATCAACCTCCTCCCGAACGGCATCGTCCAGGTATTCCACGATCCCGCGAAGATCAAGGGCGCGCACCTCGACGAGGGCACCGACCTGCTCCGCAACATCGAGCAGCTCCAGTTCGCGGACGTCCTGATGCCGGTACCAAAGCCGCTCAACACAGTGCCGGCGGTGGTCGGCCTGACGCAGGCGGCGGCGACGACGGCGATTCTCCAGGCGGGTCTCCGCATTGGCACGGTGACGACAGTCAACAGCACGGCCGCGCACATCGGAACGGTCGTCGACTCGAGTCCGACGCCCGGCAACCAACTGCCTCCAAACTCGCCGGTTGATCTGATCATCTCGCTCGGCACCATCGTGCCGACGGTGACTGGCGTGCCGCTCGGCCAGACGTTCACGCCGGGGACCGCGGAGAACATCATCATCGAGGCGGGCATGGTGATTGGCGTCATCACGCAGCAATCGAGCACGACGGTGCCGGCCGGCACGGTGATCAGCCAGGATCCGGCAACCGGCCTGACGGTTGATGTCGGCACGGCCATGAACATGGTGGTGTC
>Ga0075425_100002025_pt1 | contig 20045 bp, 11 predicted proteins | sample SoiMethybrSBSTD4_FD_75300 | JGI IMG/M metagenome (GOLD analysis project Ga0075425, IMG submission 75300) | Bulk soil microbial communities from a Populus tree surrounding site in Tennessee, USA - Soil MetaG P. TD hybrid SBSTD4 | ecosystem: Environmental > Terrestrial > Soil > Tree plantation... | reverse complement strand
TCTGGTTGCTTTGGGATCCTGCAGACGGGCCAGCGCCTCGGCGGCGGCAAGACTCACTCGCGCATCTCGATCCGCTAGCAATGATGTCAGCGGCACCAGCGCACGGCTGTCTTTGATTCGCCCGAGCGAGAAGGTCGCCTCGATTCGCACGTCGACGCTTGGATCCCGCAATGCAACCATCAAGCTGTCGGTTGCCGCGGGCGTATTGAATTCGCCGAGCGTCCTGGCTGCCTCAGAACGAACACGAGTTTCCGAATCCTTGAGCGCCGAAACAATCAGAGGCACCGCGCTTGGATCGCCGAGCCGTCCAAAAGTCGTAATGGCGGCGGATCTCACTTGCCAACTATGACTCGATAGATCGGACGCCACCTTCTCTACCGATATGCCGAGAGCGGAGAGAGACTTGATTGCTGCGTCTCGCACGCGCGGCTCGGTATCTTTTACCGAAGCGAACAACGTATCGGCCGAGGTATGATCGGCAATCAGACCGAGTGATTTCACTGCAGCAACACGCAGCTCAGGTTCGGGAGCGCGCGCCGCTGTCATAAGCGCATCAACCGCGCGTCGGTCTCGCAACGCCCCGAGCGCATCGGCGGCGTTCACTTTCACCTGGAGTTCCTTGGCACTTGTAAGAGAGTCGACGAGTGGATCTACCGCTTTGACATCTCCGAGCAAGGCAAGCCGCTGTGCCGCACGAACTCTGTCGGACACATTTCCAGTTGCTAACTGCGATGACTGGCTCTCAGCAGTGACGCCTGCTACCTCCAAAGCTTTTAGAACACCCGGGCTAAGTTTGCCCTCCGCATTTCGAGCATCGAGAAGCAGATCGACGACACGCGACTTGTCGAGAGGCGCGATTCCTTCGCTGATGGCATCCACTACTGTCGGCGCACTCTCGCTCTTTAGCGCGCCTATCAGAGCAATCAGTGATCGTTGAGAACCCTCGGCTTTCAAGTCTCGCGCACTCACTCGAGCGAGCGACTTAGCTGCAGTCGCGCGAATCGTCGGATCACTGTCCGTCAAAAGACTCGTCAACGCGATCCTCGACTGCTCGCCCTCAAAACGCGAAAGACCTTCGGCAAGCGCAAGCCGTGTGCGGTACAAATCCGGTTTCGGCAAGGTCTCACTTGATGCGAGTGACAACAACGACGCAAGCGCGCGTTCATCGCCAAACTCCAGAAGCACCGCGAAGGCTCGTTCGCGAACATCGGCGTATTCGGTAACCAGGGCATCGGTGATCGTTTTGAGATGATCGCGATTTCCCAATCTGAAGAGAGCTGCGTCGTATTCCCATTGATCGGCGCCTTCGGGTTTAGCAGCGAGAACCGGCCCGGCTGCGCGTTTGTCACCTATCTTACCGAGCGCGACCGCGGCCGCCTTGCGCACAGATAGGTCGTCGTCTTTTAGAAGTGCAATAAGTTGATCAACCGCGCCTGTCGCTTTGAGCGAACCGAGAGTCGTGGCTGCCGTCCGCCTAACGAGCTCGTCTTTGTCCGACAGAGCCTCGATCAATGAATCGGTTGAACCGCCTGAAGCACCCGCGGCAATTGCGCGCGCTCGAAGATAAGTATCGGGCTGACCGGCTATCTCACGAATTGGAGCAGTTTCGGAAACAGACCCAAGCGAGATGATTGCGTCGAGCGCACCGCTACGCACAAACCAGCTTTGATCCTGTAGAAGGGGCAGAATGAGTTGACTCGCGGACCTGTCGCCAACTTTCCCGAGGGCTCGGGCGGCAATGCCTCTGACATACCAGCTGTCATCGGTGAGACCCGGTTTGATCGCGTCCAGTTTGTTCGGGTCGTGAGATTCGAGTGCCTTGATAATTCGCTGGGCTCGTCCGAGCGGCGAATCCTGAGAAGTTTCCGCCGGGCCGGCTTGTTGTGCGACCGCACTCGAGGAAATCAGCCAGACGATGCAAATCAGAAAGAAAGCGCGAAACGGGTTTTTCATAATGACTACGGAGGGGCAACAAGCTTTCTTATCGTGAGGCTTGCAGGAGGAATACTACAGGAGTGTCAGCGTCGAAGGAAGGGGTCAGGGTTTATGTTTTCGGGTTTAGGGTTCGGTGAAAGTGACAAGACATTGGTAACACCGAACGATACGTTAAGACACCATCAGTCGCGCACGCGAGCCGCCTGCGGTGCCTCCGCATGAGCAGCCAAATCGCCACGCGAAGTGTGCATAGTGAGGCGGCAATGCGTCGTCAACCGTCGACAAACCGACACCGTCGACAAATCGCAACCTCGAGCGCTCGGCAAATCAGTCGGCTCCTTTCAAACCATAAATGAAGGGAGCCCGCCTGACTGCAGCAGGCAGCCAGGCGGGCTCGAGAGCTTGTTCGAGCGTATAGGCGATTATGCCGCGATACGATGTCCGTTGCCGTCCGTTCCGGTGGCAAAGAAATCGTGGGCATTGAGCGCCCGTTCGATTGCCGGCATCGCGGGCGGCACGTTCAACTTAAGAAACCTGATCATATGCGCCACTTCTGTTGGCGTGAGATCCTCCGGAGTGCGTCCGGGGATTCCCAGCGGAACCAGGTATGCGCGCATATTAAACCCAGCGCGCCGCATTTCCGCTTCGAGCGTTTGGATGAACTCTTCCCTTTCAGCTGCGTTCAACGCAACCAACCCATCCCGAACAAGTTCCTTGAGTTCATTGGCGTCAACTGCAGACCAACTGACCGTAACTGTACCAACCTTCCTGTTAATCTGTTTTGCGTGTATGTTTCTAGCCATTTTTCTTACTCCACCCTTGTCTGTTCTGAACCCGTACGTAGCGTATCGCACTATGTTGAATCTCGCTTTCGCAGACACTTCAAAGACGCGATACCAACCGCTCTAACGCGACTCGGAATCTTTGGTTCAAGAACTTTCGCGATTAATCCTGAACTCGGCAGGCAACCCGAAAGTCCGTCACCTTCTCAACGTCGACACAGCTTTTGTGCAACCTCCGTGCCAATTGGTTGCCTGACCGCAAAGGGCCTTCGTAAACAACCGTATGACAACCGGTTCCTGAATATAGACACCGGACGAGCCCGATCCGTCACATACAAAACTCTCGACCACATCCAATACTTAAAACACGCAAATCGAACGCAATTTGCGAACGTAAGAAACCAGGGCAACTCAACGCACTTCGTCAAGATAGAGCGCGGACTCCGGCGAGAACGGCCGTAGTCCTGCTCATCGCAAAACAATCACAACAACTCGCCTCAGGTTTTGGAAAGTTGGTTTTTGAATGTGATATAGTCACGGTTCCTGGGCACCTCAGTTTGAAAGGGATTAAGACAAATGGCAGATGAAAGAACCGAGCGCAATCGCGCTATCGATATGGCAATTGCAAGCATTGAGAAACAGTTCGGCAAGGGCTCGATCATGCGGCTCGGCGAGAAGAAGGTTATTGACGTCGGCGCGATCTCAACCTCCTGTCTGAGCCTCGATGCTGCAATCGGAATCGGCGGAGTTCCTCGCGGAAGGATCGTTGAGATCTACGGCCCGGAGTCTGGCGGAAAAACTACTCTCGCACTCCACATCGTCTCTCAAGCTCAGAAAGTCGGCGGCGTAGCAGCTTACATTGACGCCGAGCATGCAATGGACGCCAAGTACGCCGGGAAACTCGGCGTAAATGTCGACGATCTATTTATCTCACAACCGGACTCCGGTGAGCAGGCGCTTGAGATCGCCGAAGCGCTGGTTCGTTCCGGAGGCGTCGATGTACTTGTAATCGATTCGGTCGCCGCCCTGGTGCCTCGCGCCGAGCTGGAAGGCGAAATGGGTGACTCCCTGCCCGGCTTGCAGGCCAGGCTGATGTCGCAAGCTCTGAGAAAGCTAACCGCGGTCGTTGCTCGCTCGAACACCTGCCTGATTTTCATCAACCAGATTCGAGAGAAGATCGGCGTGATGTTTGGCAACCCGGAGACGACAACCGGAGGCCGTGCGCTGAAGTTTTATTCTTCGGTGCGCCTCGAGATCCGACGCACCAGCTCGATAAAGGATGGCGATTCGGTAGTCGGCAACCGCACCAAAGTCAAAGTTGTTAAGAACAAAGTCGCGCCTCCGTTCCGAGAGGCCGAATTCGACATAATGTACGGTGAAGGGATTTCGCAGGAGGGCGATCTTCTGGATCTGGCGGTGGAAAACAGGATCGTCGAGAAGAGCGGCGCGTGGTTCAGTTTCAAAGGGGATCGACTCGGCCAAGGCCGCGAAAATGCCAAGAACCTCATTAAAACCGATCGCTCGATAGCCAAGAGGATCGAGAGCGAAGTTCGTGAAGCGCTCGCTTTGCCCGCCGTGTCGGCGGATGAACCCGCGGCAACGGCGACAACTCCCGGTTCATCTCGCAGAGCAGCGAGTAAAGAATAAGAACAACCCTCTGATGATCTTGGGGGGCGTCTCGGCGAACTCTTTAGCTCAGCGATCGAGCAAGAGAAGACAACAGATTCACAAGATTTGTGCCTAGAGAACGAGTGAGCTGTATGCTCGCGTCAAATCGAAGGTTATTCATCATACAGTAGTGTTGATGTATCTCCTGCGCAACATTTGGTGTTGACCTTCGCGCGAATTCTCTGGTACTATCGCGGCCGACTCACCAGGATGCCCCCCATCATCGAGGTATTTTTCCCATGAAATGTCATGGTTGCGGACATGAGTTTCCGCACACAGCTGCGCGTTGTCCACGTTGCCACAGATCACTTACCCGGCGTCCTCGCACCTCGACTGATTCGAGATTGTTAGAGTTTCCTCGTCGAAGCCGCATCGCCCAACCAGTCGAAACCAAGACCGCTCCTCTTCCCGCCTGGCGTGTTGAGTTGAACGAAAAGGTCCGCGCGATTCGGGCGAATCGGGTCACCACGACTCCACAATCTGAAAAGACCGCCGAAGCTCCCGTAGCTTCTGCTGAAACGGTCGTGCGCGCAGCTGGGACCAGCGCGCTCCAGGAGTCGGCCGATATCTACTACCCGACCGAATCAATCTCTCGTTCGGTTGTTGCTCGTCAAGAAGCGAGCCAGTCGATTACGTCCGACGGCCGACGATCCAGCAATAATATCGTTGAAGCTGCGTTGATTCGCGTGAGGCGCGCCACTGAGAACGCCAGTCGCGCCGCACTCCCTAAGATCGAACCGGCGAGATCGATTCAATCAAGCCAGGTGCTGGTGGTTGATCGACAAGCGACTGCCAGAGCTCTCGAACCCGCTCCTGAAATCGAATCGCGAGTTGAAGTCGCGGCGGCACCTGCGCCAGCGCCGACTCCCGAACCAGAGCCTGTTCAAGCCGCTCCGATCTTAATGCCGCCAGTGGACGAAACACCGACGATCGTTGAAGCCGCTCCTGTTTACGTTCCTGAGCCGGAACCGATACCGACTGCTGAATCGCCGACGGTGCTGATTCTGGACGAGATGGAGCCGCTAGACTATCTGGAAGCCGAAGTTAGAAAGGTCGATCAGACACTAGGCCGCGAGTTTCTAAAGAACGAAAGCCCATCGGTCTTCACGCACGCGGTAATCGGTATCGTGGATTTGTTGGCGGTGGCGGTAAGCTGTTCGCCTTTTTTGGCATTCATCAGAATCGCCGACGGCAGCTTTTCGGTTACTCAAACCAGACTTGCAACGTTTGCGATCGTCGGGCTGGTAGCATTCTTTTATCTGGCGCTGACTCAGTGCCTCAGCGGCAGAACATTTGGAATGATGCTTACCAACACTCGAGTGGTGGATTCCCTTGCGTTTGAATCTCCGACCGCATCGCAGTCACTGTTGAGAACCGCCGGGTACTTCGTCGCTGCGGCGCCGGCGTTTGCTGGAATCCTCTGGGCGGCTATCGACCATAAACATCGCGGTCTACAGGATCTTATTTCGCGAACGGTAGTCGTTCGCGATTTCTAAGCTACTGATTGTAATTGCTCGAGCACTTTTTCTTACTTGGCAGTCGCGTTTTCGGCGACTCCCTCCTCAAGTAGTATTATCTAGTGGATAACTTCTATCTCTCGGCGATCGTACGAGAAATCCTGCCCGAATTACGCGGTCGCACCATCTCTCGCGTGTCGATCATCGATACCTCTTTGTTGATAGACTTTCGACTTACATCAGATCGAGAGCTGCTCATATCGATGGATCGGTCTGCTCCTGCAATGTACCTTTCACTTATCGTCGCCGGCCAGCCGGGCCCTTCGAAGAGCGGTTCAACTTTTTTCAGCTCGCTGCTCCGCAAACATCTGGAAGGAGCTCGATGTGCCGATATTCGAAAGCAGCCAGGCGACCGGGTTGTAGAAATCGATTTTGAGAACGTTGATGCGGGCGACAACCCCGTTCATCTCACACTTCGGCTCGCGCTTACCGGGCGCTCGTCAAACGCGTATCTGTATGACGCTAACAGCGAATTGCTAGGGACGCTGTTCGACGCCAGCGGCGCTTCGAGTGCGGCATCGGCGCATTCAAGCCCGACCGAATCTGGTTCTCAAATTGAGGAGCTGCCGGATGATGCAACCGAGGGCGAAATAATCTCGGGATTCTTTGGCAAAGGCTCGATGTTTAGCCCGCAATTGAAAAATGAGTTCCTGGCCCGAAGTAAGCGCACAACTCCAGCGCAGGCGCTTCGCTCTTTGTACAAAAGCTTGTTAGTCGATCAGCCGTTGCCACTGATCTACTCGTCAACACCCCTCGAAGAGGTGGGCGAACGAGTCATCAATCCGTCAAATGATCTGCTCCTCTCACACATTGAACTGACCCACGCACAAGGACGAATTCGCAGTACGTTTTCATCTCTATCGGAAGCTGCGGATCGATATGAAAATGCGAGGCAAGAGGCCGTTGCGTTACGGAGTAGATATGGCGCCGTCAAACAGAATCTGGAGCGAGAATTAACCAAACGGCGATCGACGCTCACAGCAATCGAGGCTGATCGAGTTCGCTTCGAAAACCCGGATCGCTTCAAGCGATACGGTGATTTGATTCTGGCGAACCTGGCGAATGCTCGGATCGAAGACAATCGCGTCTCGCTGATTGACTACTACGACGACGAACAATCGACGATCGAAATCGATGTGCCGGAGGGCTCCAATCTTAAAAGCGCGGCGGCCGATTACTTCGCGCGGTATCAAAAGGCTCGCCGCGCGATTGCCGCCATCGACACCAGAGCGACCGAGGTGTCTCGCCTTCTGGAACCGCTCAACAAGTTACTTATCAACCTTGAGAGCGAACCTACGGCAGACTCTGTTGAAGAAGTCGGCAGACAATTCGACCGACTACTTGGCTCGCAGAAACGTGATCGTAAGCGCCAAAAGAGTTCTCAAGCAGGCAAAGGAACAGTGCCGCCAGGCAGGAGATTCAGATCGAGCGATGGATTCGAGATTGTGGTTGGTCGAAACGATCGAGACAATGACGCGATCACGTTTCGAGTCGCAAGACCGCACGAGATCTGGCTGCACGCAGCTGACTATCCTGGTTCGCATACGCTCATTCGGAACCCTTCACGGCAGGACCTACCTCACAAGACCATAACCGAGGCCGCAGAGCTGGCGGCCTTCTACTCTCAGGCAAAGGGCGAAGGCAAAGCCGCCGTCCACTACACCCAAAAGAAATTCGTTTCAAAGCCGCCGCGAGCCAAGCCCGGCCTGGTTCGTCTCTCCTCGTTCAAAACGATTTTTGTCGAACCGCGCTGCACGCTGGAGCGGATTCCTTGAAAACTTCGCAAGCAACCAAAAGAACAACTTTATGAACTAAGAAACCTCACGGTTTCGCAAGATTGCGCTGCAAGTTTGAATTGCAGATGCTATCATTCAAAGAGAGAGGCGCAATAACTAATGAGCCGCTTGATGTTCGTCTATCTTTCCGGCACGGAAAAGGGTAAGACGAGAATCTTCAAACAACAGCAGGTAACCCTGGGGACCTCGGAATCCTGTGATCTTACGCTGGTTCCGGAGGTATCGGGATCATTACCGGACGGCGTGCTCGCGGATGTTTTTGACGATGACACCGCCTTTCATCTGGTTCCTCATTTCGGCCAAACTCCCGTTGAGATAACCATCAACGGAGAGCCTCTGGGAGCCGATGAAACCGGCTCAGGGCACCCGCTTCAGGACGGCGATACCATTCATTTCGGCTCTGATCAGGCCGGCGCAAGCGTGCTGTTTCAAGTGATGCCGGAGAACTTCTCGGCAACACATCCGGTGCGAAGACAGCCGTCGGACGTCGATCGAGTCTCCGGGCAATCGGTACATCCGTTGACCGCCACGCTTTTTGTTAAAGAGCTAACCGCAAGCCTGTGGGCCGAGATTCCCCGCAAGGCAAAAATGACCGGGCTCAGCTTCGTTTCGGCGGTAACCCTTGGCATTCTCGGCGTGCTCGCGTTTAGCCTGGTCACCCTGATTCGAACTTCAAACAAGACTGACAAGCTAGGCGAGCAAATCGCCGCCGTTCAAAACGGTCGCGAACAGGACCAAGAGGTCATTCGCAAACAACGAGAGGAAATTGAGAAGCTTCGTGAAGCAAGCGAGCAGATGCGTCGGTTCACCCAAAAGATCGCAGAGCTGTACAGCCCTGGAGTTTGCCTCATCGTAGGCACCTACACGTTCGTCGAGCGAGGAAGCGGACGGGTCCTTCGTTATGAGACTGCCGACAAGATCGGGGACATGCCAGTCGATAAGAGCGGGAACCTGCAGGCGTCGGTGGACGGCGCGGGACCTCCGGTGCAGATCGATTACACCGGCACCGGTTTTGTTGTTGAGGAAGGCGGTATCATAGCCACTAACAAGCACGTCGTTCAGCCTTGGGTAACCGATCAGATGGCTCAGATAATTTTGCATCAGGGCGGCGGGCTCACACCTCGGCTGGATACTCTCGAAGCGTTCTTCCCTACTCGTCAGGCTCCCTTTGAACTAAAGGTCGCAGCGACATCGCCGCGCTATGACATTGCGCTTTGCAGGTTCGAGCAGGGGGACACCGCGCTTCCGGTGTTCCCGATGAGCAGCGACGATCCGATTTCGATCATCGGAGAGCCCGTGGTGCTGCTCGGATACCCGACCGGAGTCGACGGACTGCTTCAGCGAATCGAGGAGTCCGAACGAGGAGAGATCCTGAAATCGCACGGACAATCAGTAGTAGCTGTCGCGATGGGTCTCGGTACTCGCGGGCTGATTCGACCTCTAACCACCACTGGAACGGTCAGCGATGCCCTTCCCGGTCGGATCGTGCACAGCGCTCAGACAACCGAGGGCGGATCGGGCAGCCCGATTTTCGATCGCGACGCTCGGGTCATCGCAGTCAACTCGGCGATACTTGCGACTGTGGATGGGAATCAGAGCTTTGGTGGATCCAACTTCGGGGTGCCGATCAAGGTAGCTTACGAATTGCTTCAGAGCTACGACAGGGACAAGGCAGCCCATCCCTGAGTGCAGTTCTCTTTTTCAGCTAAGCTTAAACCATCAGCTGTCACGCACAGCGACCGCGGTCGGCGATCTCGACTCCATCAAAACGCAGAAGCTCGTCTTCCTTGCTCGGGGGTGGCACAACTTCGAAAACGATCTTGTCGAACTTGCCGTGGCCTCGATAAAACGAAGTCTTGTAGCCTCTTTGGTTTGTAAACTCGATTAGCTGGACGCCCCACTTGCCCAGAGCGGCATTTTGGGGAATAGGGATTGTGACGTCAAAACTGGTCTGACTGTAACTGTGCTCGGATGGGATTGAGACCTCGCCGACCGCCAGTTTTATCTTGTTCGAGCTCGCCATGCTGAACTGAAAGCATTGCACAAAAATTCTGCTTACACCGTTCGGATCGTAAGCTGCTATTCGCAAGGCCAGACTTTCACCCGCGATTACTCGGACATCCGTAGAACCATTTATTCCCAGACTGACGGACATAGAGACACCTTCCCCTTTGGTTGTTGAGTGATTGTGAGGATTGTCAAATTCAGGGCAGGTTCAGACGATCTCTTTGGTTTACTTATGTTAGGCGACGATAATAACGGTCTCAGCAAATCACGTCAAGAGTTAATCACCTAACCCATTAGCATTCAGATTTTAGCGCAGATGCGTTCTTTTCAGGTCGCTTCCCGGTTACTTCGGTCCAAACGGCTTTTGCTTCCCTTCCAACGCCTCTTTGTACGCGCCGTTCGGGATGTCCCCAAGCGCAATCGCCTGATCGTATTCGGCTATTGCGTCCGCTCGAAACTCCTGAAAGTCGAAGACACGGCCGACAAACACATGGCTCCACTGAATGAGCCAGCGCTCGCTGTCCCTCGAAGCGTTTTCGATCGCCTTGCGATATAGCTTCACCGCCTTCGACAGCCGATCATGCTGCATTTGAATCTTATCGTTTTCGTCAGCCTTTGGATCGAGTTCAACCGGCGAAGCTGCCTGCGTATAGACCTGCGCCATTCCGTAGAGCGCTCTTGCATTATTGGGTTCTGCTGCGAGCACCTCATCCAGCAACACGCGAGCCTCCGCATAACGCTTGTTTCGAATCAGATCATCTGACTTCAAAACCTTTTCGGCCATCGCGCCGATCACCGCTTCGGCTGCAGTTCCTTCACCGCTCGAATTGCCACTTGTCTTTGCGCGCTTCGCGGACACTCGAGCTATGATCGGTTCAAATTCTTTGTTACGCGCTGCCTCTCGATCGAACTTGGTGTTTTCGAGCATCGAATCGAAGAAGTCTTCCATCCCGATTCCAACCTTCTCGAGTCCAACCAGCGAGTCGTAGAAATGAAAACTGAGCACGCTTCCTCGCAGGTACGCCTGCGCGAGATCGAACTGCGCGTCGTCTTCGCTATAAGACCCGCGAGTCGCGATGGAGTTTATTCTCCGCATTCTCGCTTCGGTGGCTTGTGCGAGTGATTCGCGAATTACAAGATAGACGCTGTTCGCAAACTGCTTGGAAGCTGTCGGTACCGCTGCGACCAACTTGGTTATTTGCTCCTTATACGTCAATGAGGTTTTTAGATGTCGTTCTACCATCGGGTCGATCACGAATCGAATGAGAGCTTGCCTTACCGCATCTACGTTTTGGGTTCTGGAAAGCCCAACGATAACGATGTAGTCATCACCGATCTTGCGAGCTAACAAGTCATCTTTTTGATTGAGAATATCGCCCCGCAGCACTGCTGTTTCGAGAGGCACCAAAACGTCCGGAATGACAAATACCTGGCGCGTACGAGTTCGCGTAATAACTGTCTCTTTATGTTTTTTTCCTTCGGTCTCGCCGGTGGTCACAACCAGAGGCTTCATGTTGATGACCATTTCCGGTTTCGCGTGGAAGTAATCAAACACGTCGAAGATTGTTCCGCCGACCGGAGTTCGAAAGGCCGCGGTGTAAGCATCTCCGGCAGCCATGTATTTTGGCGTCAGATCTCGGATACCGCTCTTGAGATAGAACTCGCGAACAAGAGGGACGAAATCGAGCAGCGGCTGCAAGTCGTCGGGGATTGTAGTGTCAGGTGATTGACGGATGCTGAAGGCCGGTGGTTCGGTCATCATCACGCTCAAAGCAGCATAACGAGCGGCATCCGCGGTCTCGTCCTGGCCTTTGAGTTTGTGCGACGTATAAAACGCAGCGAGCTTCGCTTTAACCTGCGGATCAAGGTTGGCGAGATCCTTTCGAATTTGCGCACGCGCCGGTGACAAGGCTTGCGCGCCGGTTTCGAAATCAAACCCGGCCATGTTGAGCGCCGCCATTACGACAAAAGTTCTGACGTCCGGTGCGATTCGAACGTTTGCTTCAGGAGGAGCGATAAAGCCGGTGATCACTCTGGCGGGTGGCGTCTGTGGCTGAGCCTGAGGTGCCTGACTAACTTGAAGCGGTGCGCCCATCGCTGGTACGCACAAAAACAAGAGCAAAATCCTTTTCAGCATACCTACAAAGATAACGGCAGCCCAAAAGCGTGGTCAACAACGATGAAGGGGTCGTGATCGGGCGCTGGACGTCAATGTTTGTAGTCAAATTGTCTTAACGATTCGCGAGTGTTATCTTTATCGGCATCGTTACAGTAGACGTTAAGCGCTTCGTACAAGAAATCGCTAAGTAACCGCAGCTGGTCAACCGATTGTAAGCCCCCCAGACACCGATCAATCAAACGGAGGAGACATGCATCAAAGTCACGATCTCGGTCACTCGTTCATTTCAAGATTTAGTAGTAGCTCGGCTTCTCGAAGAAAGACTGCGCTGACGGTGGGTTTGACCGCCCTATTTATATTGCCGACATTGTTCCGAACCGAGGCTGTTAGCGCCGACCCGGAACTGGTCGTCGGCTGCCCTGGTGGGTTCACCTCAATTCAAGCGGCGGTGAACGCCGCAAACTCCGGGGGCAAGATTCGAGTTTGTGGGGGAACCTACAACGAACAAGTAACGATCACAAAGCGGCTCACAATCACTGGTGAAAACGGCGCAATCGTGCGACCGGTTGGGATGATTGCAAACACTACAAATCTTTTTTCAGGCATCCCCGTAGCTCCGGTCATCCTCGTTAGAGATACGGATCGAGTCAACATCCAGAGTCTGACCGTAGACGGAGGCGCAAACGCGGTTGCCGGTTGCAGCCCGATGCTCGTGGGCATCTTTTTTCGCAACGCATCAGGCGAAGTCGATGACTGTGCGGTGAAAAACTTGAAACTGGGAGCCGGTCTCGAGACGTGTCAAAGCGGTCTGGGGATCTTCGTTCAGAGTGGCGCTGGCGGCAGCTCAATAGTCAAGGTTAGCGACACAAGTGTTCACGATTATCAAAAGAATGGAATCACCGGAAATGAAATCGGAACCGATATCGAAGTGAGTGACAACGTTGTGACGGGGCTGGGATCAACAACCGGAGCGGCGCAGAACGGGATTCAAGTCGGGTTTGGCGCCGAGGGTAACGTTCGCGGTAACTGGGTTATCAACCATGTCTGGTCGCCTTGCGTTTCGCCTGCCAACTGCAGTGATTTTGCGACGAATATTCTTGTGTTCAGTTCCGACGATGTGACTGTAGCGCAAAACACATTGGGTAAGAGCCAGGTCAGCGTATCGATCCTGGGAAACGATGCGAAAATTCAATCGAACACGATCTTCGATACCGATGTGTTTGACGGTGTCTCTGTGATCGGCAACAACAATATGGTTTCAAACAACCAGATAACCAACAGCGATGAAGCGGCGGTTTTTGTTCAGGGCAACAACAACAAAATCAACTCGAACAAGATCAATGAAGCTCCGATCGGAGTTCTCAAGGCCACTGGAAGCACTGGAACTTCGATCGCCGGAAATCACTTCGTAAACACACCGATTCCGATTCAAGACCCGCCTCCACCGCAGGGTCTCGGACCGCGTCCGGTTCGCTGAGTGTGTACTTGATAACTGTTGAAGAGATAGAGCCGGCGCCGCTGGATTGCGGCGCCGGTTCTGTTTGAGGTTAGAGTTTTTCGGAGACGGACTTGGCTTGAAGAAATAGCAGCAGATAGTCCCTGCCGCCCGCCTTGGAATCGGTTCCCGACATATTGAACCCGCCAAAGGGATGCACACCCACCAACGCTCCGGTGCATTTCCGATTGAGATACAGATTACCAACGTGGAACTCGTGTCTTGCTTTCTCGAGACGCTTGCGTTCGCGACTGAACACGGCACCGGTTAGACCGTATTGAGTGTTGTTCGCGATCTCGAGCGCAGAATCAAAATCCCTGGCTCGAAACGCGGCAAGGACCGGTCCGAAGATCTCTTCCTGAGATATCCGAGCCATTGGATCAACGTCACCGATAACGGTGGGCTTGATGAAGTAGCCGCGTTGTTTCTCGTCGAGTGGTCCGCCGCCCGCCAGCACTTTGCCTTCACCCTTCCCTACTTCCACATAGTTCAGAATGGTGCCGTAAGCGCTCTTGCTCGATACGGGCCCCATCCAGTTCTCCTGATCCTTCACTGGGCCGACCCTCAGATTGCTTGCCCGATCTGCAACACGCCCAACCAATTCATCATAGACTTTGTCGACGACCACCACTCGCGAACACGCTGAACATTTCTGGCCCGAATAACCGAACGCCGATGTGACGACGCCGTCCACCGCCGCATCCATATCCGCGGTCTCGTCGACGACGATGGTGTCTTTGCCGCCCAGTTCGGAGACGACTCGTTTTACCCAGAGCTGTCCCTCGGCGGTCTTCGATGCCAGTTCATTGATATGCAGACCGACATCCTTGGAACCTGTGAACGCGATGAATCGAGTTCGCGGGCTGCCCACGAGGTAGTCGCCAATCTTCGAACCGCTTCCGGGGAGGAAGTTGACTACTCCCGGTGGAAGCGATGCTTCTTCCAGGATCTCGACAAACCTCGATGACACGATCGGGCTTTCGCTGGACGGCTTGAGAACCACTGTGTTGCCGGTGACGATCGACGCCAGAGTCATTCCACCCAATAACGCCAGTGGAAAATTCCAGGGCGGTATCACCACGCCCACGCCAAGCGGGATGTAAAACGATTCGTTTTGCTCGCCGGCGAGAGGCGTCAATTCCTGCTCTCGATTGTGACGAATCATCTCGCGAGCATAAAACTCTGAGAAGTCGATCGTCTCCGCGACGTCGCCGTCGGCCTCCGGCCATGATTTGCCGACCTCCAGGACGATTAGCGCGGTCAACTCGGCTTTATGTTTGCGAAGAAGAGACGCGACCTTCAAAAGGTAGCGAGCGCGTGCTTCGGGGGCGACGTTCTTCCAATCCTGAAATGCCGCATTCGCCGCCTCGAACGCCTTGTCGGCCAGCTCGACGTTGGCTTTGTGGACGAGTCCGATGACCTCATCGTAGTTCGAGGGGTTGGTTGAAGCCAACATGTCGCCGGTGGTGTAGCGCTTCCCTCCAATGATCACCGGGTATTCACGTCCGAATTGGGATTCGACGTGGGCGATGGCCTCACGCATAACGGCTGCGTTTCGTTCATTCGTGAAATCGACAAATGGCTCATTTGCAAATGGCGGAAGCATTGATGAGTTCCTCTCTTTTTTGCGTTGAAATTGTGACCCAACAAGTTATCAATCCGATTCAATTGAGGTCAACTAAATCGCAACATTGAGCAGATTGAACCGGCTGGGTTATAGTTCGGATCAGATCCCTGGCGTTGGATCATCACCCGACATCACTTGATCGAATTCAGTCATTCCGCTCAGAGGTATCCGCTAATTGTGCAGTTCAATCCGGCTTGTTATAGTGCCGATGCCCCAGACCACTCGCCCTCCTCTCGATAGCATCAAATTACGGTCTGGCAAGTTGTAACTCATATGCGTTTTATCAGCAGATTTCCAACCATTTTACTGATACTTGCCGCTCTAACCTTCGCCTCCGTAGGTGTATTGCCGAGGCCGGTGCTCGCCTCCAAACCTGCCGATGTTTTATCTGACGTACTCTCAGCTCGAGATCGCATCGAGGTGTTCGATGAAGTTTGGGAGACGATTCAAGAGAAGTACTATGATCCTTCGTTTAACGGCGTAGACTGGAGTGCAATTCGCGATCGTTATCGTCCTCAAGTTGATCACGTAGCAAACGATGACGACTTTTACGATCTGCTGAAGAGAATGGTGGGCGAATTACACGATGCCCACACTCGATTCCATACACCAGAGCAACGACGCGAGCGTGTGCGATTGCAGGCGGTCAGTGCCGGCGTGTCGATTTTTGAAGTAGAAGGTCAGGTCGTTGTCACCGGAGTCGAAGCGGACTCCGAGGCCAGCCGCGCCGGCGTGCTCGAGGGCATGAAAGTAATTGCCATCGACGGCAAGCCGGTAGCTGACCGAGTCGCCGAGGCGCGCGCGCACGTAGCCGGCACGTCGACGGATCGTGCCGTACGGTTGCGAATCTATCGGATGATCATCGATGGAGACCCCGGGTCCACCTTAAAGCTCACGTTAGCGCGTTTTAATGGATCTCAATTCGACGTTTCGCTGACACGTCGCATAGTCGCCGACACCGCTGTGGTGACCTCTCGAAAGCTTGCTTCAGGTGTCGGCCTCATCAAACTGACACTCTGGAAGTCGCCGATTCGAAAGCAGTTCAAGAAAGCGTTAGAGCAGTTCAGAGACTCGCCCGGTGTGGTGCTGGACCTCAGAGGCAACCCCGGCGGCGAAGCTGACGAAGTCGTAAAGATCGCTAGCTATTTCTTCAACACCCACGTGCCGTTCGGGAAGTTTAGCAGACGCTCGGGGAAAGCAATTTATCTCCGAACGGATGACGACGATCGAGTCTACAAAGGGCCGGTCGCCATCCTTATTAATGAAGGCTCCGGCAGCGGGTCAGAGCTGTTTGCCGGAGTGATGCAGGAAAATGGCCGAGCGGTGATCGTCGGTCGCCGAAGCTGTGGCTGCGTGCTGGGCATCTCGGAGTTCAAAAGGGTCAAGGGAGGCGGCGAGCTTGCGGTGAGCGAGTATGGCTACCTCTCGCCTCGTGAAAATAGCTTCGAGGGTGCGGGAGTGGTACCTGATAAACCGGTCGAACTTAAGCTGAGCGATCTGCAGGCTAGACGCGATACGGCGCTTGAAGAAGCTGAGAGTGTGTTGCTATCAAAAACCTCGACGAAAATAGGTATCAACCAACGAGCGAAGGCTTCGTCGCATTCCAGCTCAAGATAAAGGGAATACCCAAAACTTTAGTTGTGGGGTCTTTAGTTTAAACCTACGAGCGCTTCGCCGCATACTTCCTCTATTGTCAAAGACTGGGCTGAACCTTATTTCTTAGTCTTGGGCAGACTAACCAGATTAGCGATCAGTCGATATGCACCTGGAACGCCTTTGGGTAACTCGCGAAACCAGGCGTAGGCCGAGTAGACATACAGACCTTTGCCGTACTCGGCGATGACTTCCCCGCCCTTCAGATCCGGCTCGCCCGGATCGTGACAGGCCATCAAAGGCTTGAAGTGCGAATCCCAATCGCTCAAAAAGTAAGCGCCTCGCTCCTGAACCCACCCGTCGAAGTCGCGCTCGGTGATCTTATTTGGGACATTGAATCGCGGATGATTTGGTTCGAGGATCGTCACCTTCGCAGTTTCATCCGTAACCCTGAACGGACGAGCCTCCGGTTTCGGAAAAACGGGGAAGTCGCCGTTTATGAACTGTTCGGGCGAGTATGCGAGGACGACAAGTTTGCCTCGCGAAAACTCGAGCAGACGTGAGTTGTATTGAGAGAGCTCTGGTCGCTTACCAGAATCGGCGCCTACAACGATTATGTCGAGTTGAGAAAGCTCGCCGCCCAGATCGGCACCGCTCAAGACTCGAGTGTCGAGACCAGTCTTCTGTAATGAAGCCAACAATTTGTCATTGGCGGCTCCGATGAATCCGACTCTAGGTTTGGCGGTACCCTTTGGAACAAGCGCTTGAGCAATTTCGGCCTCCGCGATATAGAAAAGCCGGGGTTCTCTTTGGCGACCCGCTTGTTCAGCGCGCGCATCTTCCCTGCCAATTCTGTACGGCGCAAAACCGCCGGTCTCGAAGTTCCCTCGGCTGTATTGAACGATGTAGGTTCCGCCCTGATTTACGAACTCCATCAACCTCGCATTGTTCGCAATAACATCGGGACGCACTTCATAGGTCCTCACTCCAGCGACGATCGTGTCGTATGCATTCAAATTTCCCGATGCCAGCTCCTTGCTGTCAACTGTCTTGACGTTCACACCAATGCGCTCCAATGCGGCGGCAAAGTCATCACCGGCGCCTTCAATAAATCCCACCTTTAATCCCGAGGCAACTTTGACATCGATCACTTCCGCGTGAGCTGTCGCCGGGTGGTAAACAAATCGAGATCCGATGTGCGGGTAGGAAACGACCTGATAGCCCTCAGTGAAGGAAATTCCCTCGACGGTAGCGACCGCGACAACATCCTTTTCCGTATCGGCGATGCCAGCCGGATCAGCGAGCGTAAAGCTGAACACCGCTCGCTCCCCCTCGCGCTTAAGATCAAAGGTTGATGATGCCGGCGTCGCTCGCCAACCTTCTGGATTCTTCAGCGCTACGGTTCCTCGCACCCCACCCTTTCGATTGTTTGTAATCGAGACGTTGATTTGACGTTCGACCGCAGATGAGCTTCTTGGATAAATAAGAATGTCAGGAGAGACATTGACCGAAACTATCGGCGCGACCTTGAGCTCCCGTCGAATCTCGCCGAACGCGCGGTCTGCGTATCGATACTCGATACCCTGTTCGGCCACAGCCGCCGCGCCGCCAATCTCTACGTTTACAAATCCGGTTATCGCAGATGGAGCAACCGCTTCAATCCCGGTAGCGCCTTTTGTCGGCTTCTCAATCGTAAACATATCGCCAGTGCGCGGCGCCTTGAGCCAATAAGGCCGCGTAGGTTCAGCATCAGAACCGACGGTCACTGTGAATTCCGTCTGGAGAACCTGTCTGCCTTCTACCTCTGTTATCTTCTCCTTACCTTTTGGAACGGATGTCCAGCCCGTCGGAATGTGAAGACCAAAAGAACCGAATTTCGCGGAGGAGTCCGCGTATGCGCTGAGCGTAACAGTGAACGCTTGCCCCGGAGTAACGATCTCATCATCCGAAAGGCAATCGACCACCACACCCTCGGATTTCAGCAACGCATCCTGAAAATCCGACTCTTTGTTTCTCAACAGAAAATCAAGATCGGTCTGTTCGGCTTCGCTGAGCTTGATGCTGGCGCTTGAACCGGACTCCGCGGCGCCGGCTGCGTTGCCGTTGATTCTTGAGCGCAGATCGCGAATCAAGCTGAGTCCATTTGCGATTATCGTGCAGACCGCTCCCGGTCGAAACGGGTTGAACTTTGCTGCGGCTTCGTTCGCAGTCGCCTGAATCTTTGTGAGATCCGGACGAAGACGATCGGCTGAAGACCCCGCATAACCTGCGATTCCCACTATCGATGTATCAATGTCGTCAAAGATGTCTTTTTCATTCCTGATCGATCCCAATTTAGAATCGATCAATCGAAGCTTTGAGTATCGTGGACCGCGGGCCTCGAGAGTTCCTTCGTCCTGAGACCGATGCTGGCTTCGACCGCGCGCGGCGATTTCGTAGTAACTGCAACCCAACAACGGGTCGAACTCACCGGTATTCAGCGAAAGCGTGGCCATTGAAGGCAGGAACTCGCGAGGACTTGCGGCGCCGTCAAATGAACGCAGATACAGTTTCTTCGCTTGCCAAGGTCTGAGTCCTTCAGCGAGCTGTTCGGGAAACTGCGAGGGATCCGCCGCGGCTCGATACGCTTCCTGAGTCAAGAGCCCGGAGCTTTGGTGATGGCCGTGACCGTCGTTTGGTGTTCCGCTCCAGGCTGACACGATGACCAACGGCCGAAAGGTCCGAATGACTCTGACAATATCACCTAAAACTGCTTTGCGGTCCCACTTTGCCAGAGTCTCAGTTCTCGATTTGCTAAACCCAAAGTCAAAAGCCCGGGTGAAAAACTGCCTGGCTCCATCTAATCTGCGTGCGGCGAGCAATTCATCGGTTCGGATCACACCAAGCGGTTCGTACAGCTCAGGACCGATTACGTTTTGTCCGCCGTCGCCACGAGTGAGCGACAGGTATGCAGTGCGCACCTGTCGGCCTCTAGCCAAATACGCAAGAAGTCCGCTGTCTTCATCATCAGGATGAGCTCCGGTATGAAGAACGCTGCCGACGATAGCCAGACGCTTGATCGCCTGACCCAGCGCCATTGCTCCACGGTCTTCGGTAGGTCGGGTATCCGCTTTCGGGACGCTCGCGAACTTTTGACTAGCGAGTACAAAAAAGACAATGAGAAAGAGGGCTAAGGGCTTGCGGGCTTTAAATGAGATCACGGTGATCCTCCGAGAACTTCAACCTGCGTGAAACGACACTTCTTTGCTTGAAGACGATGATTTAATGGAGATCAACTTGTAATGCTTATTGCCGGCTCGATACGAGTTTCAGAGTTAGTATCGACTTCGGACTTCGTGCTGAAGACAGCTGCTAGACAGCTTTGGAAAGCCTGCTTGATCTTATTCCAGCAATGGCCTCAATGATTTTCGCCGCGGTTTGCTTCTTTGTAAGCAGCGGCAACTCCACAACTCCTTCGGCGGAGACCAGCGCGACTCGGTTGTTGTCTACATCAAACCCGGAGTCCG
>Ga0075425_100002023_pt1 | contig 20047 bp, 22 predicted proteins | sample SoiMethybrSBSTD4_FD_75300 | JGI IMG/M metagenome (GOLD analysis project Ga0075425, IMG submission 75300) | Bulk soil microbial communities from a Populus tree surrounding site in Tennessee, USA - Soil MetaG P. TD hybrid SBSTD4 | ecosystem: Environmental > Terrestrial > Soil > Tree plantation... | reverse complement strand
GCAATCTGCTGAGCGCGGCGGGCGTGAAGGCCGGTCGCCGCTACGAGCTGGAGATTCTGGAATAGATTTTAGCTGTTGGCTTTTAGCTTTTAGCTCTTAGCCAAACCGCTACAGGCCTCGGCCGCAGCTAAAAGAGCTAATAGCTAACGGCTAAGAGCAACTGAATTGAATGATTTCATTACTCTAGCCCGTGTGGTCAAGACGCAAGGGCGGCGCGGCGAAGTCGCCGTCGAAGTGCACACTGATATTCCGGACCGCCTGAAAGCCGGATTGCGAGTTCTAGCTCTAGCGGAGGACGGCGGGCGTCGCGAATTGCAGATCGAAGACACCTGGCCGCACAAAGATTGGCTGGTGCTGAAGTTCAACGGAGTCGATTCGATTTCAGAAGCTGAAGTTTTAGTCGGTAGCGAATTGCAGGTTCCGCTGAGTGAACGTGCGCAGCTGGATCCGGGAGCGGCATACGTCAGTGATTTAGTCGGTTGCACGCTGCTGGATTGCCGGACAGAAGTCCGGGGTAGTGAAGTGGGCGTTGTGACTGACGTCCGCTTCGGTGCAGGCGAGGCGCCGTTGCTAGTGATCGGGGCAGGGAAGTCGGAGATTGAAATTCCCTACGCACAGGAATTTCTGGTACGGATTGATCTTGAGCACAAGCGCATCGAGATGAATTTGCCCGAAGGCCTGCTGGAAGTGAACGCGCCGCTGACGGACGAAGAGAAGAAGCAGCAAGGGCATTGACCACGAAGGACACGAAGGTACACAAAGGAAATCAGAGCGAAGATCAACCAATTCCTCTGCTGCTCTGTGAAACTCTGTGCTCTCCGTGGTGAAAGGTTTTGACTTCCTTCGTGTAACTTCGTGTCCTTCGTGGTTGAGGATTTAGTACATGAACCGCAAAGGAAAACGAAGATCCACGAAGGAACGCGATGCAGATTGACATCATCACCATCTTCCCCGATTTTTTTCGCGGGCCGCTGGATTTCGGAATCGTCAGGCGGGCGCGCGAAGCCGGGCTGGTGAAGATTGAGATTCACGATCTGCGGGCATTTACCCGTGATCGGCATCGCACGGTGGACGACCGCCCATTTGGCGGCGGCGAGGGCATGGTGCTCAAGCCGGAACCGATCTTTGAATGTGTGGAGTCGCTGAACGTTCCGTCCCGTGAGCAGCGTGACACGACGAAGCAATCGGTTGTGCTGCTTTCGGCGCAGGGCAAGCGGTTTGATCAGAAGCTTGCATCTGAGCTATCAGAACTCGATCGTCTGGTTCTGATCTGCGGCCGGTACGAAGGTGTAGATGAGCGTGTGGGAACGCACTTGGCTGATCGCGAAATTTCAATCGGCGATTACGTTCTAAGCGGCGGCGAACTGGGCGCGGCAGTGATCGTAGACACGGTCACTCGGTTAATCCCAGGCGCTGTCGGGAACGAAGCTTCGACGCGGCAGGAGTCGTTTGTGGCTGGTGCGGAACTGGGTGGCAATGACTTGGCGGGCGAGGGCCCCATTCGGCTTCGCTCAGGGCAGGTCCGCCCCACACGAGCAGATTCAACTTGCAGTTCCGGCGGATTGCTGGATTATCCGCATTACACGCGGCCGGCAGATTTTCGCGGGATGAAGGTTCCAGAAGTTCTGGTGAACGGGAACCACGAAGAGATCAAGCGCTGGCGGCGAAAGTCGGCGCTAGAGAAGACGTTGCACAACCGTCCTGATTTGTTGGATCGAGTGCGGTTGAACGAAGAAGATAGAGAGTTGCTTGGGAAGCCGTGAGCGATGAGCAGCGAGCAATATGACTGAGTTTGCTCGGTGCTCATAGCTCAAAGCTCAAAGCTGAATTTAGGACATCATCAATCTAGGAAGCGAGAGTCACCATGTCGAACCTGATCATCGAAAAACTTCTTTCCAAGACCAAGCGCACTGACCTCCCCAAGTTCGCTCCCGGCGACACCATTCGTGTGCAGGTCAAGATTAAAGAAGGCGACAAAGAACGCCTGCAGGCGTTCGAAGGCGTCGTGATCGCGCGCAGCCGCGGGCCGCAAGCCAGCTTCACCGTGCGCAAAATGAGCTTTGGCCAGGGCGTCGAGCGCATTTTCCCCGAGAGCTCGCGGGTGATCGACAAAGTGGAACTGATACGCTCGTCGAAGGTGCGCCGCGCCAAGCTCTATTATCTGCGAAATCTTCGCGGCAAAGCTGCGCGTCTGAAAGATGTGGATCGTGAGCACGCGACTGCTGCGACAACTTAACTCATTTCTGAGTCGCTAGTGGTGGAACGCGACCGCAGGTAACTGTGGAATCACTGAAAATCATTGTGGGTTCCATCGCAGCGGCGATCGTGTATGGCATTGTCCACGACCAGTTCACGGCGCGGATCTGCGTTGAATACTTCACCGTCTTCCATCCTCCAGTTTTTGCTACCAGGTCTCCAACATTGCTGGCGCTTGGATGGGGTGTAATCGCAACTTGGTGGGTCGGAGCTTTCCTCGGCGCCCTGCTATGTATTGCTGCACGATTCGGCCCAAGGCCAAAGCTGACAATCCGGGAGGTGGTCCGACCAATCGTTTGGTTGCTGATGGGGATGGCGTGCAGCGCTTTGTTCTTCGGTGTGTTGGGATATTTCATAGGTGGCATGCCTTCCAGTTGGGCCGCCGCTATTCCGGCCTCTGCGCATCGAAGATTTGTCGCTGATTGGTGGGCACACAGCGCTTCCTATGCAACCGGCTTCTTGGGTGGGCTCGTGATCTGCATTCTGGTTTATCGGAGAAGAGGGCGGCTTACTCCAACCGCGAATTTACCGGCGGATTCCACACTGTAACCTTGCCCGAAACGTAGTAGCGAAGTGAAGGATGCCCACTTCCAAATGTTTGGAGTGGGCATCTGGCTTTGCATCTGACTCAAGCCGCGGAACCTGGGTCGTGCGAGGACTATAATTTCCATTCTGCGAAATGCCTTCCTCGGGACCATCTACGACAACTTCAGCCCGCGCTGGCGCTCCGTCCCTGCCTCCCCCGCCGATGCCCGGACCAAACGGCCGAAGGCCCAAAATTATCACTGAACTCGACCGGTTCTGGATGCGCGTGACTGAAGGCCTTCAGGTCAGCGAGCTCTGGGGACAATTCAAACGCGATGCAAAGGTTGGTTTTCAGTTTTATCGCCGCGACTACGAGTCCGGAGCCGCAGCGGAGCAGCGCAAAAGCGAGGGCTTTCTTCGGCGAGTGCACGAAATTGTCTGGGCGATTCTGAGCAAACTCAGCCCGGCGCGTCGGGTGTTGCTGCTCATCGGAACCGTATTGCTGTTGTTTCCAAGCGGCGGATTTCAATTCCATAAGGGCGCGAACGACATAGAATTTACCACTCTGAATTTTCAATTCTGGGGCGGAGCGCTGCTTTTCATACTGCTTATGCTGGAGATTGCCGATCGCGTGGTTATGAAGCGCGATCTTGAAATCGCTCGAGACATCCAGAGTTGGCTTTTGCCTGCAGTTCCGCCCGTCATCCCCGGCCTTGCAATTGCGTTTGCAACTCGACCTGCCAATACCGTTGCCGGCGACTACTACGATGCCTTTGCGCGAAAGACCACCAGCCCCAGTGAAGATGGTTTTCTTTTGGCAGTGGCCGATGTTGCCGGAAAAAGCATTCCGGCTGCGTTGTTGATGGCGACGTTTCAGGCCAGCCTTAAAACTCTTTCGGCGACTCCCTGCACGCTTCTCGAATTGATTGTGGCAATGAACCGCTACGCTTGCTGCAATAGCCAGGGCGGACTTCGTTTCACTACCGCATTCGTTGCGGAATTCGGTCCGGTCACGCGTGTGCTGCGATATGTCAACGCCGGCCATAACCATCCCATTCTGTGGCGCAGTTCGGGGCAAATAGAGCGATTGAGTGCAGGAGGACTGCCCTTAGGCATTCAACCGGACGCGCCTTATGCCGCTGCGGAAGTGGTTCTGGCTTCCGGGGACTGGCTCGTGATTTTTACCGATGGCCTGGTCGAAGCGGAGAACCAGCGTGCCGAAGCATATGGCGAAGATCGACTTGTGGGCGTATTGGAATCGGGAGTCGCCGGAACGCCTGAACTGCTGCTGCAACGAATGATTGCGGAAGTGAACACGTTTGTCGGGACGACGCCGCAGCATGACGACATCACCTGCATGTTGATCAAGGCGGAATAAGCCGCGAGGGCGAATTTTGGTTTTCCTCTTGCACCCACAGCCCCCAATAGCCCAACATCTTTAGTAGTCGTGTCCGCTCCAACTCAGCCTCGTGGTAACGCGCGGCGTCCGGAAGAAGGAATCTCGCCTTCTGCAGCCAAGCTGCGCCTGCTCAAGCGCCTGCGCTGCACTCTGAAATACGAAAAGATCGCGTGGGCTTCGGGCGCAAAGCTGGTCGCCGGAGTCGATGAAGTTGGCCGGGGATCGCTCTTCGGCCCAGTGGTCGCAGCGGCGGTAGTGTTGGATCCTTGCTATCGCATTCGCGGACTGCGCGATTCGAAGCTGCTGCCTGCGGAACGGCGTGATGTTCTGGCGCGGCGCATTCGCGAACACGCGGTCGCGTGGGCTATTGCCGCTGTCGACGCTGCCCGCATCGATCAAATCAATATTTACCACGCATCGCGCGCAGCCATGCACGAAGCAGTCTTGCTTCTGAACCCTGCGTCCGATTATTTGCTGATCGATGCCATGCGACTCGATCATGACGTTCCGCAGCAGCCGATCATTCACGGCGACGCACTATCGGCTTCTATCGCAGCCGCGTCAATTCTCGCCAAGGTCGAGCGCGATCGCATGATCACCGAGTGGGACCCGGTATATCCGCTCTACGGGCTTCGCTCGAACAAGGGCTACAGCACCCCCAAACACTTAGCAGCGCTGCGTGAGCACGGCCCTTCGCCGTTGCATCGGCAATCGTTCGCGCCGGTGTGGAATGCGCCCGTTCCGCAGGAGGTGCTGCAATTTATGCTGCAGGATCCAGAGTCGCCGCCAACAGCTTTTCCAGAACTGGAGGCGGTATAACTACGGTAAGCAGCCCGCCCTGCAAGATTGGGAGTTCCATGCTGCGTGCGATCGAATTTCGCTCCCGAGAAGCTGCCCGACGCTTTGCGATTGTCACAGGGTGGAAGCAGAAATTTTCAGCACTTGAGATTTTTGATCGTGGAACGCTTCAATGCGCTAAGATCCCTGAAGCAATTTCCCCTTCGGGATGTGACGGGCAAGTCCATCCAAAGGAGATATTGCCATGAAAACCGAATTCCACTTCGAGCGCAGCAGCAAACGGCGCAAGGGATTCCCGTCGGAGACAAGAGTCAAGCGCGGCTTTCCGAGAGGTTCATTCTGACAAAGAGCTATTCGAGAAGCTAGGACGGAAAGATCCATGTCCGTGCGGATCTGGACGCCGGTTTCAAGAATTGCTGCATGCGAATCGGCCTTTACGACGGATCGCTTCGTAACCACTACCAACGATAACCAGCAATGGCACGGGTGACACCGTGCCTTTTTCTTTATTGGGAGAGCCGAGTCCCACGCTCGCAAACCTGGGCGTGCCGGTAGGAGAGAACAGAGCAAATCGCAGTAGCCGATTCAAGAAACCCGTCACCTCATCAGTGCCCATCCCATGATGCTACCCAGCACGAGCGCCATGACGGTCACAGTGATCTCCTGCATGCGCTGCGTCCGCACGGCCCAGACAGACCGTTCCCGGACATGCGCTCGCAGCGCGTCAAAATTACGGTCGGTCAGGTTTCGATCGGTCCGTTCGCGATCGATTACCTGCGTGACACACGCAGCGTAAGTTCTAATTTGAGGGCCATTCAGTTGATCGATTTTCATGAGACTCTCGATTTTCATAAGACTCGCAATCGAAGCTGTAACCGTTCCTCTCCAACACGCTGTCAAGCTCTGAGATAAGATTCATCAGCTTCTCCGGATCCATTTCCGCCTGGACCTGTTCGGCGAGCGATCTCCAATCGCGGGTGCGGTACATTTCATATCTCCTTGCCTCATACATGACTCCATACCTGCATCCGTTATTCCAAAGCCGCTTCCGCATAAAGCCTCGGATTTACTTGAGTTTGAAAGAAGGGCGCAAGAAGGGCGGAAAAATGACGGGTTCCTCCCTCGACATGTGGACAGTGAGTCAGTTGCTCGACGGCGCCGGCTCGAATGCACTGTCGCGCGCTCGATTGCGTAATTCACAAAGCTCATTGCCACAATGCCAAAAGTCGATATTCCGGCGGCGAAGGTGTTTGGAAATGCGAATGCATTCCTCAAACCCGAAAAGGAGGCTTACATGAAGCCAATGAACCGCACAGCAGTTTGCACACTACTTTTCCTGGCTGCGCTGGGAACCGCACTTGCGCAGCAGGTCTCAACCGACTTTGACCATCAAACCAATTTCGCTCAGTACAAAACCTATTCCTGGGAACAAGTGAAGTCAGCCGATCCCCTGTGGGACACGCGAATCAAGAGTGCAGTCGATACCCAATTGCAAGCCAAAGGTTGGACTCGTGTGAACAGCGGCGGCGATGTCTGCGTCGTGGCCATAGGGACGACCCAAACTCAGCGATCACTGCAGACGTTCGGAGTGGACCCATTTTGTGTCGGCTCACCACGTACAGCGCAATGACCGACGCGAGAATGGCCGCAAAGAGTGACAGGACAACGGTCGGCCAATGGTAGGCCACGGGAAGGGGCAGGACGAACGCCAGCATCCCCATGTAGTGCATGGACCAAATGCCAGTTCCCATCGCGCCGGCCCCGCCCAGCAACCAGACCGCTCGAGTCCAACCGCGGGCGGCAGTTACACGGCCTGCAAGATCCAGAGCGGCGTACGACGCAAAGATGGCAATCAATACCGAGAGTGCCACCAGCGAGTAGTTGTACGAGCCAATCAAGTTGACGGCAGCCATGTGACTCCATCCGGTTTCTAAGCGGAAACAGTCGCCCAGCGCTTCAATTAGATGTATCCGTCTTCCTCAGCACTCTCGCCAATTCTTGCCGGGTTCGAACAAATGGCGCACTTCTTCGCGGGTATGGTGGTGGGTGCAGACCCGGCCATACTAGCCACCTCCCAAGCATAATCTGAGGACATGATACCGCAGTAGCGTCAGTGCGACTTTACTTTGGCCAAGAGCTGAACGGGTCTTGTGGCTGGTTTGAGACCGCAGGCGTAGGCAGAAGGGATTTCGGTTTAGACGGTAGCTTGTTCCGTCAGTAAATGGTGCAACTGGGAGGTAAGGTCATCCGCTCTCATGCAGTCTGATACGGGTGAGCCGTCAATCTGGTCACGACACTCGATCATTACGGGAATGTTCGGGCGAATTTTCCTCAAGCTCTGCGCCACGTCAAAGCTGGCGTGCTCACTCGAACGCTCATCGAGCACGACGGCAATGACTGCATGCATGACATAAAGCAGGGCGACCGCTTGAGCGAGACTGGTCGTCACAACCTCGCAGCCTGCTTCCTTGAGAGCAGCGAGTAGATTGCTATCGTTTGCGTCATCGGATATGTAAAGAACCGTATTGTGCGCTATCATTTGTCGCCTTCAACAGGACCATTTAATTCGAATAAACCCTGACATCAACCGTAAGTTGCGATCTGGGTGAGTTCGGCGGTTTCGTTCATATGGGATCTAAAGTCCGCGATCCAAGGCTCGTGAGCCATGCCTCGAAAATGAGCTTTTGCCTTACTTGTGGTGTCAAGTTTCGTAACCTTCAGCTTTCCCGTCCTCCTTTCGCGGGTCGCCAAGCCTTATGGCCGCTCCAATGACTTGCCCAATGACGTCCGCCTCCGGCACGCGAACAGTTTGTGGCGCCATCGGTGACAGCGGATGCGGCAGAAGGACAAGTTCACCATTGGCGTGGGCACACCAGGAGCAGATATAGCCGTCCCGGGTCTGAATCAAGTAGATAGGGCGCTCATACTCCGATCGCCAACCTGCTCTGAGTACCCGCTTTCTAGACTCGTCAATCTGGATGAAGCTGCCCGGAGGCAGAAGGGGGTACATTGTGAAATCGTCCATGCCGATATATCCATAGCTATGTCGCTTGGTTGGCAACTGCTCTAGATACCCTGCTGAAAGGGGGCCCCACGGCTCGATCAACGGCGCGAAAGTTGATGTTCTGCGAGGATCCAAACCGGGATCAATGCGCACCTGGTCTTTGAGTTCCCCGTTCTTTGGAAGCGCCTCAGAGAAGTGAGTTCTGGGTGGCTTACTGACCTCAATGTCAGAAGCTACCTGGTTCAGGTCAACTCCAAACCAACTCAACAATTCGCCAAACTCACGGCGGTAAATAATCGCCAGCGAGTAGAGGCGGACAATGCTGGGGATCGCCCCTTTAGTTTCGAAGTCGGAGAGGCGACCAGGGGTGATCAGGTACGCTTCGTTGTTGTATTTACGAGCAAGCCGCTGACTTGCCTCTTCAACATCGCCCATTGTCAGCCCAAGTTTTTCGCGTACATTGCGCAGCTTAGAACTCGCCGATTTCATAACACCTCCTTCTCAATCTTTTCGCAGTGCGCCTGACATTCGCTGGCATTCATGTAATTCGAATGCTGCATAAACCAGCGAATGCCAGGGCATGCGGTTAGTTCGATCCACCAGCCTCAGTACCGGTGATTGGTTGATTGCCCACGACCGTTTGCTGCCGGTCCTGAGCAATTTGCCTCTCCCCCTGGTTGGAGTAAACGAACTCGTGGCCGGTCTGTTCTCCGGGATAAAACCACTTCAGTAAAAGATTTGGCTTCCCGACTCCCTGTTCCGCAAACGTAACCGTGGTGTCATCAGGTATCTGATTGGCCTCGGTTGGGATCGTCTGCAGAGTTGCATACAGGTGTATCCGATCCGAACTAAATATCTGAATAAGATTCAGGTCATCGACGTTCGCCTGCTTGAGCAAGTATGTACCAGCCGGAAGCGTTTGCCCAGGTATACTGATCGGTTGACTAAAGGTAATCTCGGTCTCTTGAAGGCTCTCATCGGCGTGAGCAGCAAGTTCGAAGAACAGACTAAAAGCAATGATCAGACCAACAACGATATAACTTTTATGCATTTTCATTTTGATTTATCTCCTTAGAGTGATTTCTGTTTCTGGTCAGAAAAGAAACTTCACGATTGCCTTTCCTCTCTCGAATTACCTTCCAAATGGGTGTCTCGGCTCTCCCTCACGAGAAGATGTTACGGTCGATCGAGCTACTGGGGACCAGTGTTGCTCCAATTCTCCGGGAAGAACTCGCGACTGTCTCTTCGCGTTAGGTTGAGTTTCGAGGTGAGCACAGAGATTCCGACGCTCGGCTTGCGGAACTTGTGCATGAGCCAGGCACAATGGCGTATTCTGGCGCGATGACAAACGTCTCCGGGAGACAGGACAAACCCTCCGCGGGCGACCCGATTCCGCCCAAGTGCTCTGTCATCGAAGTGCACGTAGGCGAATTGAGGCAGTTGTTCAACGCCATCGATCCGTCTCCGTTTCGCGACAAGGACATCGACCCTAAGGCTGAAGAGTTTATCGTGGGGTGGGCGGGACCTGCCTCGCGATGCAACCCTTGCTTTGGTGATTGATCTTGACCGCGAGGCCGGATTACCGGATGAGGCTGCTGTCTTACGCGACGCGATCCACGAGTTTTTCAATCAGCGCGCTCTCGCGTACCGCCGCCGTCTACGTGAATTGTTTCGACTGGGCCGAACCAGCCTTGCGATTGGCCTGGTTGCGTTAGCATCGGCGATTGCCCTGGGCGACTTTCTAGCTGCTTTGATGAAGGGTAGCCGAATTGGCGAGATCGTTCGCGAAAGCCTTACCATCGGCGGTTGGGTCTCGATGCGGCGCCCGCTTGAGATCTTCTTGTACGACTGGTGGCCGATTCGCAATGAGGCACTGCTTTCCGACCGGCTTGCGGCCATGCCAGTACGCATCAGATACCTAAACGCCACAGGCCCTGACACATGGAGAGGTGACTGGCCGGCAGTGTCGCCGAGAGGTGACCGGACGAACAGCGGGGCTCAACCGCGAGGTCTGAATCAGGCAAGTTGACGGCGTCGATCGTATGGGAATTCAGGGGAACGCCGTCTAGCTGCAGAGATCGCAAGATGCGCAGAGCTGCTCGCCACTAGTCGCTGGCCTAACCTAGTCCAGCGAAAGGCCCGCTGATCCACCCAGCAGCGCAGTATTCAGTTCGTGACCTGGAAACCGGAGGACAATCTCGCGGCATTTGGAGCACGATCATCCGGGCCATTCCCTTCGGTTTTCTTCTGCCCAACTGCGTGTAGCCGGATAAATAAAAGGGTTGATAAAAGCACCTCACATTAGGACACACCCGTACTTGCCGCGAGAATTCACACGGTTGGGGAAGCGCTAGAAACTGCCCACCCTACCATAAAATTCCGGAGCCACGAAATAAAACTAAGCCTGTTACGAATTCGGAACAAGAGTGCTGCACCAGGCCTGACTTTTCTGATTGCCAACCTCCTAGAAATTAACTAGAGTTCCGTTGGACTAGGTAGTCAGAAAGCGTGGTCCAATGGATGCAACCCTCAAATCTGAATCTTCGGGGGACCCTTCAGCAAGTTCGACCAAGCAAGGCGGTTTCTATCTTCCATCGCGGACAAAAGTTTGGGTGCTCGCCGTTTGCCTCACCTTGATGGTCGGGGCCTCGGTTTATGCAGTGTTTCAGTCGCTGAATCCCGACCCTCGGAACATTACCTTTTCAACCCGGTTCTGGTATCCCATTGAGACCAATCCGAACGCGCGACTCCAGGCGGTCAGGTGCACCAACGACCCCGACGACTACGCGTGCCGTCTTAACAGCGTCGCCGTGAACGGCGCGGAGAATCTGCCAGAAATTTGGGCGCTGGGCAATGTTGGTTTAGTGCTGCATCGCACGGCAGGACAAAGCGCGTGGGAGCAACTGATCATTGCCGCGAAAGAGGAATCTGACTCAGCCCCGCCATCGAGTGCTACCTCAAACCGCAAGATTCCGGCCACAACTCAGAGTGGAACGGTTCTCGTGCCTTCTTTGCTCGGACTCACGGTTGAGCAGGCGCAAAAAACAGCTTATGGCGGCGGCTTCCAGTTGCAAGTTGAGTACGAGAGCGGCACGTCCAACGCGATGGCGCAACAGGGTCCGCCGCCAGATCTCAGGGTCCTGAAACAGTCACCGGAGCCAAGAACGCTCGTCGCACCTAAGTCGTCTATCACAGTTATTTTGGGCCGCGCTCCAAAATCCGCCGCGCGCCTGCTGCTCGATAAGCTGGTCCCCTCTGTCTATGCTGCGGAACCGGAAAAGCAGCCGTCCAAGCAGCCAAAACCGTCTCCACCGATTGTCCAACGAAAAAGTGCCAAGCCACCTGCTTCCTCCGGTGCCGCCAAGCCGCCATCAGGGGTACAGCCAAGCCAAGCCTTTAAGCTTGATGATGACCTGCTTTATGTCAGCTGTTCTAACGGACTCTGCAGTGCGTTGGGGCGCAGCGGCCGAATTTATAAGATAAGCAGCAACAACGAATGGACCTTTAAGCAAGCCCGCTTCATTGATTCGGAAAGTAATTTAGTAACCCCTCTTTCCCTCTTGTACGCCACGAACGCGGGCAGCGTCATCGCAAAATCGGGAACCTCGATTTATACGTGCTCCGGCGGAACAATCTTGGACACGACCAAGCCGTTTGTCTGCTCCGAGTCGCACAGCAGGTTCGTGAGTAACAATAATCAGATCCTAAACGCCACCGATCAGCTTCCAAGCGGGCGCCCGGCCATCTTCGAAAAGCACCGTATTACGAGTACTGCTGCTGAGGAGTTGCTGGTAGGCGACTCTGGATTCGTTGCTAAACTTCATCAAGGCACGAGTCTGATACCGATCGAGGCTACGCCCAGCGGCACCGACGCAGCTCTTCGTTCGTTTGCATTCGCCTCCAGCAATCACGGCTTTATCGTCGGTGATCACGGCATCATTCTCAGCACCACCGACGGCGGAGAGAATTGGCGACATCAGACGCAAGGTCCAGAAGGCGCGGCACCCAACCACCGTTTACCCGCGGGTTGGTACTGGGTGTTGGCGGTTCTACTCATCGCAACCTGCACCGTGGTTGTTGCCGCACCGCCTCCGCCTCCGGCTACAGAATTCTCCGTTGCCGATTGGGCGGTAACCGACGCGCCGCTCAAGCCTGGCGATCTTGACTCACTGAACTTCACACCTATGGCATTAGGTCTCTCGCGTTTCATCCGCAACCCGAAAACCGAGCCGCCCGTGACCATTGCTATTGAGGGCGAGTGGGGTGAGGGAAAATCTTCCGTCATGGGGTTGCTGCGCGGTGACCTGGAGAAGTCGCGCTTCCGTCCGGTTTGGTTTAATGCCTGGCATCACCAGAGTGAAGACCAACTTCTGGCCGCACTGCTGGAGCACATCAAGAACCAAGCTGTACCTCCTTGGTGGCATATTGACAATTGGATCTTCCGGGGGCAGCTGCTGCGCATTCGCTTCCGCGAAAAATGGGCGCTGATGATCTCGTTGACGTTGGTGCTCTGCGCTAGCCTTGCCTATGAGATTTCGCGCCATGGTTTGAAGCTGGACGACCTTGCCAAATTCGACCAAGAGTTCGTCCAACTCGTGAAATATCTGCTGCCCTGGTCAAGCCAGAAAGATTTGCCTGGCGATCTCGGTCACTTCGGTCTGCTTGCCACAATACTTGCCATGTTGGCCGCAATCCTTAATAAGGCCAAAACATTCGGGATTGACCCGGCCAAGCTCACAGACAATTTGCGTCAAGCCACGACCATCAAAGACGTTAAACCTGATCCTGGAATTCGGCGCCAGTTTTCTAGCGAGTTCGGGGATTTGTGTTCCGCGTGGTCATGGGGAGGGAGGCGGGTCATCATCTTTATTGACGACCTTGACCGTTGCCGCCCGGAAAGCGTGATCACGGTCTTGGAATCCATTAATTTCCTGACTTCCGCTGGCAAGTGCATGATCGTCATGGGTATGGCACAAAAGCAAGTTACTCATTGCGTGGGTCTCGGATTCAAGGACATTGCTGAGTCAGAAGAGGCTTACCGCGGAGGTTGCAACACCGAACAGGAAAAGGCCAGAGCCCGTTTCAACTTCGGGACGTTCTATATCAAGAAACTGGTCAACATTGTGGCTCCGTTGCCCAAGACCACTGAGGAGCAGCGCAGGCGGGTTCTGGAGCTCAAGGCCGCCGAGTCCCGACGCCAGGATCAAGAGCAGAGAGCATCAACAGCGGCAAAATGGCGCATGACTCTCTGGGAAGGCTTGAGCCAAGCCAGCCGGATGTCGCTCAAAGTGGCGCCAGTCTTTGTCTCGCTATTGGCCGTTTTGCTATCACTATTGGCCGGCTATAGGCAGGGAGCCCTCCAAAAATCCATAACAGATCAGGTCCCATCCTCAACTGCGACGGAGAAACGCATCGAGAATCCCTCTGCGCCAGCCGTCCACGACATCAATAGCGGTGCCGTGAAGCCGCTCGTCTACGATCGCCCCACGTCGCTGCCGGCAACTCTTGCAAACTCTGACAACGTCGCCGGAGGAGTGTGGTGGTCCTATGGCGTGGACCTACTCTTTCTCCTGCTTCTGTTTAGCATCCTGGCATACCAGCTCAGCGCACGCACCAACCAGGACGCGCAAAACTCCCCCGAGTTTGAAAAGTCGCTGAAATTGTGGGGACGGTACATCGTAACCGTCTGCGACACGCCAAGAGAAATCAAACGCGCGCTGAACGACCTACGCTACCAAGCCATGACTCGCCGCAACAACGGCCCCAGCATCACCCGCGGCGAACGAATCATAAAAGGAATTCGTCAGTTCGTGACCGGCCGCCCGGAGCACGCGCCCATTGCAACTCGGGTAGATGAAGCTGCCCTCCCGCCGCACAAGGCAGGCGAGCTTGCCAACCTCACCGATGACGAATGGAAGTACTTTCTGGACCCCGTTAAGGTGGATCTTCAAGGCTCGGAAAATCTGAAGCTGCTAATCGAGCTAAAGAAGTTGCACCTCAAAGAATTTGGACGCTGGATTACCGAGGTAGAACCCGCGCCGAAGCCAGATAATGAAACTGGACTTGAAGATGTTGTGGCGCGCGCGGCGCATCAAGCATGATTGTTCAATGTGTCCATGATTTCCCAAGCGAATATCTCGGCGAATACTCCCCTGGGGGCAAACTTGGTCGAAGGCGGCGGCGCTACGTTTCGTGCGTGGGCACCGCTCGCCACCGCCGCGCTACAGCATATCCACTCCCCTGCCTATACGCACACAGTTCTAAACATCCGGAGTTGCCGCCTGCGCCATCTCCAGCGTGACCCGCTCCTTCTTTCTATACGCCAAGTTCGCCATGTGCGCGGCAATCGCTGAGCGGTAACCGATTTCTACTGGCGCATTGGGCATCTTGCGGCTGCGCACGCAATCGATCCAATTCTGCATGTGATTCTGATCTGGGGTTTCGCTGGTGAGAGCCGCGGCACCGGGGCGATTGAGCTTTTCCGGAAAATAACGAGTCAACTCGTCGGACTTGCCGGACACCATGTCGGTGGCTCCGGCCACGTGCTCGATGGTCCCATCGCTGCCCAGGATGTGCTCGCCCAATCCGTAGCGGCTGTTGCTGAACGTCGATTCCCAGGTGACCACCACATCCGGGAAATCCAGCGTGACCGCGATGGTGTCGGGCACCTCGCGCCCATCTTTTTCGGAGAAGACCCCGCCCGACATGTAGGCCGAAGTGGGCAGAGGAAGATCGAGCGCGCTCATGATCCACGCAACCTGGTGCACCATGTTCTCAGTCACATTTCCACCGGAGAATTCCCAGAACAGCCGCCAGTTAATAAATTTGTAGGGATCAAATGAACGCTCGGGCCTGCCGTTGAGAAAGGCCTGCCAATTTACGTTTTGCGCAGTGCAGTCCGAAGGCACTGGACGCACCCACTGGCCTTTGCCATGCGGAGTGTTGCGGCTCATCCAGGAATTGACTTGAGTGACTTTGCCGACCATGCCATCTTTTAGCCATTTCTTTGCGTCTGCCAGCGCCCCCGAACTCTCGTGCTGCAATCCAATCTGCACTACTCGGTCAGATTTCTTCGCGGCCGCCCGGCACTGCTCGGCTTCCGGAATCGACCACGTCATAGTCTTTTCGCAATAGAGATCTTTGCCGGCATTGACTGTGTCCACAAAATGCTGAGCATGCAGATGCAGCGGACTCGCGACGATGACGGCATCAATATCTTTCAAATCGAGCAGACGCCGATGATCGTCAAGCGTCTGAATGCTGCCGGCCATGTGCCTGGCTTCATCGCGGCGGCGGCTGTAAATATCGGCGATGGCCACCAGTTCGGCGCTGCGCACTTGCTGAAGTTCTTTGAGGAGGTCCTGGCCACGCCCTCCGACGCCGATCATTCCCACGCGCACTCGATCATTGGCACCGAGCACCCGCGCAGGTGGATAAGCAAATAAAGCCGCTGTCCCCAAAGCGGCTTGTTTGATAAAGTCGCGTCTGTTGTTTGCCATTTGCGTCCTCTGTAATAAGTGGAATTTGGTTACGGCTACAGTGCGCCGGCTTTGTGCAGGTCGTCCTTCATCCCTGCCCAACTCTGGCGAGTGGAAGCCTCTGGAGTACCCGCGCCTTGCCAGTGGGTCTCGAGACTTACGGCGAATCGATAGCCGTCATTCTTGAGCGCTTTGAATTGGCCGACCCAGTCAATAATGCCGCGGCCCACGGCGGCCCAGTCGTAGCTGCCATCCGCAGTCTTCACCGCGTCCTTGCAGTGGCAATGCCCGATGCGTTTCTTCGGCAGCAGCGCGTATCCGTCGGGATAAGGCTTCTCGCCGGCAGAAGCCGCGTTCGCAGGATCCCAATTAAGCATGAGGCTTGAAGATTGAACCGCCGCCAGCACCTTCGCAGCTTCGGCGCCGGTTGCGGTGTTGCAACTCGGCTCATTTTCGAGCACCAGAGTGATGCCGTGCTTGCCCGCTTCCGCGGCAGCATCTCTCAGTTTGGAGTTCATCGCATCACGGTACGGCGCGACGTTGTCCAGGCGCCAGAAATCGAAGCAACGCACCCGGTCGGTGCGGAACGCTTTAGCCATCTCGATGCTGCGCGCCAGAACTTCGCCTTGCTGGTCGAAGCTGAAATCTGCCCCAAACTGCGGTTTTTGAGGACTGAACTTTGACTTCGGCGCGCCCGGCCAATCCGCTTTAAACAGCGGACTGGCTATATCGGTCACCTGCAACTGGTATTTCTGGAGGATGCGCTGTGCCTCGGTAATTTCGCTCGGTTCAAGATTAACGATATTCTTGTTCCACATTCCTCGGAGCTCGATCCACCGCATGCCAAAATCGCGAGCTGCGATTTCGCAGGCGCGCCCAAAATCCTGCGTAATCTCATCGTTAATAACAGCTATTCGAAACGGAGAAGCTGAAAGGTCACTGCCAGGCTTTGAAGAGGACGCATTCAACCCGGGGACCAAGGCTGCGCCGGTGACTCCCGCCAAGGTTGAAAGAAACTGCCGTCGAGGGATTCGAACCGACACGTCGGGGCCTCCTTCAAACCTGAAATCACAGACCTAGCAACTGTCGAATCTACTCCAAAAGGATGGTGTCATCCAAGCTCGTACCGGTTCAGCCGAGTATGAGCCACTCTGTTCAGCCACCCCGGACAACTGTCCTGACACCGTAAACCATCCAAGAAACTTCAATCAACTGGAATCCAAGCACTCCCTATGTTCGGTGCACGCAGTCCGGAATGATTGAGCTCAGGGCGACCAATCGCAAGGGCCATCTCACATGTGCCACTGTAAGTGAGAAGGCGAAGCTGTGCACAAGTGTAGGAATTCCATGGTAAAGATCAAGCACGCGCTCCGACTCCAGCTCAGCATCGAACTTATCGGAGCTATGAATCTGAACACATTTTCTGCCGGTTTTCCGGCGCGACAAGGCTAGTGACACCTTCGAATAAGGACCTCCGCATTCTCGATCGCCCGCCGGAAGTTGACCCGGCGAATGGGCATTCGCTCTCATCCCATGATGCTGCACAGGAATCTCGTCGGATCACGTGGGCTCGCTTGCTTTGGGGCGAACGGCGATTCTTGCGGCGCATTGTCGTTCGTGGCTTTCTTATCGCGCTGCTGGTTGCCTTCCTCCTGCCTACGCGTTACCAATCGACTACGCGACTAATGCCGCCCGATCAGCAGTCTGGCTCCGGCCTGGCTATGCTGGCCGCGTTTGCCGGACGCGGCGGAAGCAGCAGTGGCAGCAGTTCGGGAGCATTGGGTGGACTTGGTAGCGCACTCGGTGGGTCCCTGGGCAATATGGCCGGCGACCTGCTGGGCCTGAAAAGTTCCGGGGCGCTGTTCATCGACATGCTGGACGGGCCGACAATCCAGGACAGTCTGATACAAAAGTTCAACTTGCGCAGGATTTACTGGGACCGCTACTGGGAAGATGCCCGCAAAGATCTGGCCAAGCACACTGATATTAAAGAGGACCGCAAGAGCGGAGTCATAACCCTGCAAGTAACCGATCATGATCCTCGCCGCGCGCAACAGATGGCGCAGGCGTATCTGGATGCCTTGAACGGACTAGTCTCGCAAGTCTCCACCTCCTCGGCAAAGCGGGAGCGGATGTTCATCGAGCAGCGGCTCAAAACCGTCAAAGGAAATCTCGATGCTGCCCTGCAAGACTTCAGCCAATTCGCCAGCAAAAGCGGCACCTTTGATGTGCCCAGTCAGACCAAAGCCATGGTGGAGAGCGAGGCGGGCCTGCAGGGCCAATTGGTTGCCGCACAGTCAGAGCTCGAAGGCCTGAAACAGATCTATACCGACAACAACGTGCGAGTGCGGAGCTTGCAGGCCCGAGTCGGGGCGCTGAAAAAAGAAGTGGAGAACATGAGCGGCAACAAAGCTGACGCTAACTCTGACAGTTCTGCCATCGCGGGAGATTTCCCGTCCATACGAAAATTGCCGATTGTCGGCGTGCGTTGGGCAAATCTTTATCGGGAAACAAAAATTCAGGAGACGGTCTACGAACTTCTGACTCAGGAATATGAATTCGCCAAAATCCAGGAAGCCAAAGAAATTCCTACCGTGAACGTCCTCGATCCTCCGACGTCTCCGGAACAACACTCTTTTCCACCGCGCACCGTGATCACAATTCTTGGGACTTGCCTCGCGTTTCTGTTCGGGGCCGCCCTGGTGATTGGCTCAGAGGCGTGGAAGCGGAGCCAGTCTCCGGAAAAACAGCTGGCCACAGAAATTTGGGCGCAGCTTGAAGCGAATCAATCCACTCCACGGGCCGTTCTGCACCGCTGCTGGGCACGGCTGGGCGGACGCAATGGCTCGAGCGGTAAAGCCGCGTGAGCACTTTCGCAATTCCGATCTGAACCTCCGTTACAAACCGGCCCTTTAGTTAAGTGCATCTCTCGACAACAATTCGAAATCCGCGAGAAGACTTCCTCGCTCTGGGGGTTGCTGCTCTCGGCGCTGCCCTGGCAGCTTCGTTGTTCTACACACCCCTGCCATTCGTAATCCTGGTTGGCATTCCACTTTGCTTCTACTTTGCCACCCGGCCCTATCAGTTGCTGCTATTCATGGTCTTCCTGATTCCGTTTAATTTTGTTTTCAAGGTCGGGCCGGTACCTGTCGCTGCCGAACTGCTGAAAGTGGCTGCGTGGGTCCCTTTCTTGATCACCAGGCGTGAGCGACCGGAGTTTGTCACCAGCAGGTTTAATAAGCTGTTCGCGGTCCTGGCCGGGATCATTGTTCTATCACTGGTGCGCGCGCACGATTTGCCCTACACAGTCAAAGAATGTGTACGTTTCGGATCCAATCTTGGACTCGTCTATCTTTGTCTGAACCTGATTGATAGCCGCGAAAAAGTCCTGCAAGTCCTCAAAGTGTTGACGGGGTCGACTTTTCTGGTGGCTTGCTATGGCTTCTATCAGTGGATGATTCAAGACTATGGTGCGCTGTTCTGGATCGTTAATCCTCGCCTGGACACAAGCCTTGCACATTACCGTGACAGCTTCTGGGAGTGGAGGCATCGCATCATCTCCGTTCTCACTTCGGAGATGGAACTCGGGCACTATTTCAACTTGTCCATTCCAATTGCGGCCATGTTGTGGCTGACCGAAGGCCAAAAACGCCTGACCTCCAAATGGCTGTTGATGACCGTATGCATCCTGACAGGGCTGGTCCTTACTTTTACCTTCGGGGCATGGCTGGCGCTGGTGGCTACCTTCGGCCTCTTCTTCCTGCTATTTGGCGGAACTATGCGGTGGAAGGTAGCTATCGCCGGTGTGCTAATACTCTTGGTCATCGCTGCGCTGGTGGCGTATGGCCCTCTGTACCCTTTGGTCGAGGCAAAACTGAACGGTACCGACATGGGCAGCTTCGCCTGGGATGCTGCCACTCGTTTATATAACTGGAAACTGGCACTGCAGACTTGGTGGTCACATCCGGGGCTCGGAGTCGGTATCGGCAACTTTGAGTTTTATTACGCCAGCAATGACCTGGTGTTGGGCGCACAGTCCCAGGGCAGCTCTCCTCACGAGACGTATTTTTATCTGCTGGCGAACTTTGGGCTTATGGGCACGATCAGCGTTCTCATAATTATGCTGGGCGCACTGCGCTCCAACATTCAGATTATGCGGTCGCATTCAGGGATGGCACTGATCGGTGTCGCCCTCGCCTTTGCACTGGCAACAAACATGGTGGGCTGGTTCGCGGACGACTCCGGCTTTTTCGGTCCGCATGCCAGTTACGTAGTCTGGCTGTTCGTAGGTTTAAGCGAGGTGAGTGTTCGCATCAGCCAAACCACCGCACAATCACGCGTCGCATAATTCCTCCAGTTGCTCATGGACAACACCGTCAGACTGAGTGCTTCAGATCACTTACCTCTTCGTGCTTGCCCTTTATGCGAGTGTCAGGTTTCCACGCCCGTATTTCAAACGATACGTAAGTGCGGGTCTTGTGGGCTGAGCTTCGTCAGTCCGCTAGGAAATTTTCATGGCGAGAACGAGACGGAAGAGTACTTTCTCTCAGACTACTTGCCTTTGCACCGGGCAAATTGGCAAAACAG
>Ga0075425_100002021_pt1 | contig 20053 bp, 16 predicted proteins | sample SoiMethybrSBSTD4_FD_75300 | JGI IMG/M metagenome (GOLD analysis project Ga0075425, IMG submission 75300) | Bulk soil microbial communities from a Populus tree surrounding site in Tennessee, USA - Soil MetaG P. TD hybrid SBSTD4 | ecosystem: Environmental > Terrestrial > Soil > Tree plantation... | reverse complement strand
AGAACAGGTAGGGCTGCACCTTGGCCGAGGCTTGGGTCGCATTCTGCATGATGATCTCCATTGTGCTCTGGTTGTGGTCGCTAGGCAGCCGCCGCCGCAAGTGCGGCGATCTCGAGCTTGCGCATCTTGAGCGTCGCTCGCATGGCCCGCTGCGCCTTTTTGCGCATTGGGGTGCTGCAGCAATTTTGGCAGTGCGGTCGGTACCACCTGCCAAGACAGTCCAGATTTATTCTTGAGCCAGCCGCATTGGCCTTCGGAGCCGCCGTCCGTGAGCTTGCTCCAGAAGTAATCGACGTCCTCCTGAGTGTCGCACAGGATCTGGAACGAGACCGCCTCGGTGAACTTGAAGAGGGGCCCGCCGTTGGGGGCGAGAAATTTGAGGGCCTCGATCTCGAAGGCAACGGTCATGACCGATCCCGCCTCCTTGCCGTGGATATCCTTGCCCTCCTTCCATAGCGGCTGATCTTTCCAAGCTTTGCATTGGGGAAAATCGACACATAGTGTTGGGCGGCCGCTTCGGCCTCGGTGTCAAACCAAGGCATGGCCGGATGCTCCTCGCTACTATTGGCATGTAGGCTCCTCTTTGGTTTTTGCTGGGTTGGATCTTTGCGCGGTCACGCGCTGAGCTGCGCGAGGTAATCGGCCAGTCGCCCCAGCGTCTCCGCCGCGCCCTTTTCGGCGCCGTAGTCCCGCACCACCCGCTCGCGGTCGGCGGCGGTTGGGAATACCGCGTGCAGGGTGAGGCGCGTGTGCGATCCTCCAAGATCCTCGAACGTGGCAGTGGTGCAAAATCGGACAGGCTCCACGTCGTCGCCGTGTCGATAGCGGATGCGTTCGGGTTTCACGATCTCCTCAAAGGTGATGCGGTTCTGATAGTCGCGACCATCGGGTCCGTGCATGACGAAGCGCCACACCCCGCCGGGGCGGAAATCAAATGCGCGGGTCGTCGTGGAGAACCCGATCGGACCCCACCAGCGCGCCAGATGCTCAGGTGCAGTCCACGCCGTCCACACCAGCTCGCGCGGCGCCGCAAAGATGCGCGTGGTGATGAGCGACCGCTGGTCCGGCCTTGGCTCGAGGTTATTTCTTTCGCCCACCCTTCTTTTCCTCCTTGGCTTGAAGCTCACGCAAGTACTCCTCGAGCCGGTCAAGACGTTCCACCCACAGTCGGCGGTAGCGCTCGAGCCAGTCGTCCACCTCCTTGAGAGCCGTCGGCTCAATGCGACAGGGCCGCCATTGCGCCTCGCGGCCGCGAACGATGAGGCCGGCGCGCTCCAGCACCTTCAAGTGCTTGGACACAGCCGGGAGGCTCATTTGGAACGGCTTTGCCAGCTCGGTGACCGAGGTCTCACCCAGCGCCAGCCGCGCCAGGATGGCCCGCCGCGTTGGGTCGGAGAGGGCTGCGAAAGTGGCGCTGAGACGGTCGGACGCCATCGCTTATATACCAGATGGTTAAATAACCAGTTGGTTCAATACGCGCCACTGCAGGCGCTGTCAAGTCTGCTCTGGGCACCGCGGATACTGCACGGGGGTGACCGATCTGCGCCAGCCGGTGCAAGGCCGTGCCGGCCCCGCCGCGTCATACCCTGGCGCCCTCCCCGATATCGGCAAGGAGCGGTGACGATGGCATGGGTCGCGATCGCGAGCACAACCCCCAGGAGGAGTTCTCGGTCCCTCTGCTCTCGCTCAGACGTAGCCCGTGCCGATGCTCGAGGTCTCGGCGCTCGCCGGCGCCTTCAAGATCGCGACCGCAAGAGCGAGGCAAGGAGCGCAACGCCGATCGCCACCGGCACGGCAATTGAGACCAACACCGTCAAGGTCAGGACAATGCCGAGCGCCAGAAAGGCGCATAGCGCGACGAGGGTGGTCGCGACCGCGAACACGAGGGCGCCGACCAGCCAGGCCCTCCAGCCACGGATCACGGTCGTCTTGCCGTTGCGCGAGATGACGATCATCCAAGGCCTCCCTCGGAGCAGCTTCTACACCACCGGGCAGCGGCCGGCGATCAGGCGGCTCCGCCCGTGGAGACTGTCACAAGCGCCGCGGTCTATCCTCCCCGCGCACCAACCTCTATTGCGTGTGACTTTGTGCGTGCGCGTGCGAGGGGGCGGCCGGCTTCGTCGTCGCGCCGCTCCGCCGACGCCAGCGCAGCACGACCTTGATGCTAGGTCCAGCGCTCGACCGCGATGGCACAGCTGCACCTTGGAGTGCGGCCGACAGTCAGATGGGCCGCTAGCTCGCTCATTGTGGATCCACTTCGCCGAGCTTCAGCCAGTTGAAATGGATTGGGAAACCCTCGCCCAGCAGCATGCCTACCACCTCGGTGAGCGGGAGGCCAACGACGTTGGTGTAGGAGCCCGAGAGCTTTTGCACAAAGCAGCTTGCAAGCCCCTGGATGGCATAGCCACCGGCCTTGCCGCGCCATTCGCGCGAGGCGATGTAGGCCTCGATCTCCTCCTTCGACAAGCGCTTGAAGCGCACGCGCGTATCCACGATTTTGAGGCGCACGCGATCGTCCGGGGTGATGAGGCAAAGGCCAGTGATCACGCGATGGTTGCGCCCGGAGAGCAGTTGGAGAGTGGCGAGCTCCTCCTCCACGAAACGCGGCTTGACCAGGATGCGACGGCCGACGGCGACCACGGTGTCGGCGGCCAGCACGTAGGCGTCAGCGACATCCTTGTCGTTGGCGATCAGGTCGCGCGCCGTTTCGGCCTTGGCGCGAGCCAAGCGGGTGACCAGCGAGCGCGGCATCTCACCCTTGTGCGGCTGCTCGTCGATCGAGGAGGGCCGCAGCGCGTCGGGGTCAATCCCGACCTGGCCAAGCAGCATCAGCCGCCTGGGCGAGGCGCTGGCGAGCACCAGCTTGGGCTTGAGACCCGCTCGCCTGCCGGTCGGTTTGGCGCGGGCCAGCTCCTGACGCAAGGCCTCGCGGCGCGGAGTATCCGTGCGTGAGAGCGTGGCGATCGGCGCGGCTTTCTGCGAGGTCATGCCGTTTCCTGCTTCCCCATCCGGGCAGCTCTCTCCGCAAACCATGAATCGCGGCCGAGCATGCCTCACGCGCCTCCATGAAATCAAGCAGCCGCAGGGGGGTCCATTATCGCGACGCGGCCAGTGTCAGCCCTCTGCGAGCACAATCTGGGGAAGGCGAGCAAGGGAGGCCTCGCAGAACTCGGGCTGGGCGTCGTCACGTGGCGGCAGGCCAATGCGGTTGTGCCAGAACACCGGCATGCCGAGCCCGCCCGCCCCGGGCACGTCAGACGCCGACCCGGCGACGAAGAGCGTGCGCTCCGGCCGCGTTCCCAGCGCCTCCAGGAGGGCGCGATAGGGCTCCGGTCGGGGTTTGTAGTAGCCCGCCCGCTCGGCCGTGATCACGACCTTGAAGGCGTTGCCGGCGCAGGCCGCTGCCATGCGTCCCAGCCGCTCCGAGCAGTTGGTCACGATCCCGAGCGGCAGGCGAACCGCCAAACGGCCCAACACCGTCGGGACCTCGGGCCAGGGCGTGAGTTCTCCCCAGCGCGCCTCGAGGCTTTCGGCACAGGAGGCTGGCAGGCCCACATCGGCGCCGGCTTCCTGCACGAGCTGCTGGTAGGGTCGATAGGCGCCGCAGCCGTAGGTCATTTCGAGGTAGCGCTTGCGCCATCGCATGCCGGTCTCGGGCGATCCTGCGACGCTGTTCCACAGCGTCCAGGAATCGATGAGAGCGGTCAGCAGGTCGAAGGCGACGGCGTCGTATGCGGGCATGGTCGAAACGGGCTCTGCGGGATAAATGGCATTGCGCATGAGCCTTGCGCTGCAGTTGATGCATTGCAAGCCATAGTTCCAAGCCATAGTTCTGAGCGGGCTGTGAGGCACTTGCGGGCGTCAATCGCCAAGGAATCGGGCTCGCCAGGCATTTCCCTCAATGAAAATCGCGGCTCTTGGGCTTCCAGGAGCCCTCGCGCATTTCCCGATCGGTGCGGGGCATGCCGGCAGTACCGTCGCCGAGGCGCTTCAATGCGTGTGACAGATCGATGAGTTCATCGGCGATGACGTGGATGACGAGGCCCTCGCGTTCGATTTTGCCGCGCACCAGGAGGAACTGCGCCGTCATCACCGTGCGGCGATTTTTTTCGAACACCTTGGGCCATACGACCACATTGACAATGCCCGTCTCGTCCTCGAGCGTGATGAAGATCACGCCCTTGGCAGTGCCGGGCCGCTGGCGCACGAGCACGAGGCCCGCCACGCTGACGCGGCTCCCCGCCAGTCGCTCATCCCAGTGCTCGATGCTGGTGATGGCGTGCCGCCGGGCCAGATCATCGCGGAAGAAGGAAATGGGGTGAGCCTTGAGCGACAGGGAGAGGGCAGCATAGTCGTGCACCACGTGTTCACCCAGCGTGGTCTCGGGCAGGTCGACGCCCGCCTCGTCGAAGAGGTCGCCGGCGATGCTGCCGGCGGTGTCTCCAATCGTGCTCGTGCTCCCGATGGTTTCCCCTGCAATGCTCGCCGTGATGCCCGGCGTCATACGCCGCGTCAAAGGCTTCGTTGCAGCCCCCGTTACAGCCCCCATTACAGCCCATGTTAGCAGCGGCGTGTCGGCAGAAGTTGCGCGGGGCAGGCGCGCATTGATGCCGGCCCGCACGCCGCCGCCAAGACCCTTCACTGCCCACAGTGCGGCACGGCGATCGAGCCCCATGGAGCGAAACACATCGGCATCTGCCAGCCGCTCTAGCATGCTGACCGACGCGCCGCTCCTCGTCCACAATGATGCCATGTCGGTGTAGTCGGAACCGCGCGCGTGGAGGATCGTCGCTTTGGTCTCTTTTTCCGCCAACCCGCCGATGAGCCGCAATCCCAGACGGATGGCGCAGCGCCCACCATTTTCCCGGGTAGGCGGCTCACTTCTCTTCACCGACGGCGCTGGAGTTTGCCGCTGTTCTGCATTCTTAATCTGCATCTCGGGCGTGCATCGCCCTTCTTGCGACAAGGGGGGTGGTAATCGTGGTTCGAGCGTGCAGTCCCATTCGCTGGCATTGAGATCGGGATGGCGCACCTCGACGCAATGCTCACGCGCGTCGCGCACCAGTTGCGCCGGCTGATAGAAACCCATCGGTTGGCTATTGAGGATGGCGGCGCAGAAAGCGTCTGGATGGTGGCATTTGATCCAGGAGGATACGTAGACCAGGTGCGCGAAGCTCGCCGCGTGGCTCTCCGGAAAGCCATACTCGCCGAACCCTTCAATTTGGCTGAAGCAGCGCTCGGCGAAGGCGCGCTCGTAGCCGTTCTTCTCCATGCCGGCGATGAATTTGGTGCGGAAGGTGTGGATGGTGCCTACATGGCGGAAGGTGGCCATGGCACGGCGAAGCTTATCGGCCTCATCGGCCGTGAAGCCGGCCGCTACAATGGCGATCTGCATCGCTTGTTCCTGGAACAGCGGTACGCCCAGCGTCTTGTGCAGCACGGCGCGGAGCGCCTCGGAGGGGTACGTGACGGGCTCGGTCCCGCTACGCCGGCGCAGATAAGGGTGGACCATGTCTCCCTGGATGGGACCCGGGCGAACGATTGCCACCTCGATGACGAGATCGTAGAAACAGGCCGGTTGCAGGCGCGGCAGCATCGACATCTGCGCTCTCGATTCGACCTGGAACACGCCCACCGAATCGGCGCGCGAGAGCATCGCATAGACGGCCGCGTCATCGCGCGGCACGCTGGCGAGCGCGAGCGTGCGACCGTAGTGGCGCTCGATCAGATCGAAGCTCTTGCGGATGCAGGTCAGCATGCCAAGTGCCAGCACATCCACCTTGAGCATGCCGAGCGCATCGATGTCATCCTTGTCCCATTCGAGAAAGGTGCGGTCCGGCATGGCACCGTTATGGATCGGCACGGTCTCATCGAGCCGCTCACGCGTCAGCACAAAGCCGCCGACGTGCTGAGACAGATGTCGCGGGAAACCCAGTAGCTGGCGGGCCAGCGTGATCGCCTGACGGATTTCGGGGCTGGCGGGATCGAGCCCGGCTTGCGTGATGTGTCGGTCGGGAATCTCGCCGTCTCCTTCGCCCCAGATGAGCCCGGCGAGGCCAGCCGTCACATCCTCCTTGAGGCCCATGGCCTTGCCCACCTCGCGGATGGCCATGCGCGGGCGATAGTGGATCACAGTTGCGCAGATGGCAGCGCGCTCGCGGCCGTAGCGGGAGTAAAGGTACTGGATCACCTCCTCGCGGCGTTCGTGTTCGAAATCGACGTCGATGTCGGGCGGCTCGCCACGGTCGGCGGAGATAAAGCGCTCAAACAGGAGATCGATCTCGGTAGGGTCGACGCCAGTAATGCCGAGGCAGTAGCACACCGCGCTGTTGGCGGCCGATCCGCGGCCCTGACACAGGATCGGCTTCTCCTGCTCCCGGGCGAAGCGGACGATGTCGTAGACGGTGAGGAAATAGCGTGCATAGTCGAGCCGAGCGATCAGCTCAAGCTCCTTGACGAGCAGCGCGCGCACCTTGTTTGGCACTCCCGCTGGATAGTGCTGGGCTGCTTGTGACCAGGTCAACTCCTCCAAATAGGCTTGCGGCGTCTTGCCCGGCGGCACCGGCTCGTCGGGGTATTCATAGCGCAGCGCTTTGAGATTGAACTCGACACGCGAGGCAATCTCGAGCGAACGGGCGACTGCCTGCGGATAGGCCGCAAACAAGCGTGCCATCTCGGCGGCAGGCTTGAGATGTCGTTCGGCGTTGACCTCGAGACGATAGCCTGCCTCCTGGATCGTGCATTTTTCACGGATGCAGGTGAGCACGTCGGCCAGCGGCCTGCGGGTGGGATGGTGGTAGACAACGTCGTTGGTGGCAACGAGTGGCGTGCGGATCTCGGTCGCCAACGCGGCGAGTTCGCCTAGCCTGCGGCGTTCCTCGCCGCGATAAGCGAACGTGGCGGCGAGATAGATACGGCCGCGCATGGCTTCGACGAGCGCACCAAGATGCGCTCGGAAGCTCGCCGTGAGCTGGCGCGGCGGGAGAGCGATCAAGATCTGGCCTTCGCCGGCGGCGAGCATCTCAGCGAATGAGAACGCGCACTGGCCCTTGATGGCGCGCCGATTGCCGGTGGTGAGAAGGCGGCACAGCCGGCCGTAGGCGGCCCGGTCCGCGGGGTAGCAGACCGCCTCGAAGCCTTCGGTGGTGACAAGGCGCGCACCTGTGAGGCAACGGATGTTGTGCTCCCTGGCAGCCTCGTATGCACGCACGACCCCCGCCAGCGTATTGCGGTCGGCGATGCCGATGGCGGCGAGCCCGAGTTCGGCCGCCTGGCCCACGATCTCGTGCGGATGCGAGGCGCCTCGCAGGAATGAAAAGTTAGTGGCAGCAGCCAGCTCCGCGAAGGAACTCATGCAAACATCCCGTGTACGAACCATTGTGGGGTTGCGCCCTGCCCGTAAAGACCCTCGCGATAGAGCCAGAAGCGGCGGCCCTGCGCATCCTCGACGAGGTAGTAGTCGCGTGTGCCCTCGGCCGTGTGGCGCCACCATTCGGGCGCGATGCGCTCCGGCCCCTGGGCTTGGGCTATCTGATGCAGCACCCCGCGCCAGCGGAAATGCCGCGGCGGTCCGTCGGGCACGACTGCCAACACGTCAGCTGGCTCGGGACGCTCCAGCAGCAGCAGCGGACGGGGAGCTGCTATCGTCTCTGTCCATGCCTCTTCTGGCCTGAGCCCAGGATGAGGGGCGGTCCCATGTGCAGGCGCTAAAATTTGACGCTTCCCCTTACCTCGACCCGTTCTGTGTTTGCTTTCAGCCTGGATGGACTTCGTGGTCTTGTGGGATGAGGGGCCAGAGAGCAAGCGGGCGGAGGGAGAAGCGGGGCGCACGCGCACGGCGCGCTCTGGTGTGTGGCTCTGGTGGGGATGCAGCTGTCGCACGGCATGCCGGCCCAGGCGCTGTTGCAGCCTGTCGATCAATCGCGCCAGCTCCTCCGGCGAAGCACCGTCTTCATGAAGACCGAGGGAAGCTTGGCGTTCGGCCAGGCTCTCGGCATTGCGCACGTGCACGGCCGCGGCTTCAAAGCCGAAGTCCGCCTCGAGTTCATTGCCGAGACGATAAAGGCGCAGATCGATCAGCTGGGCGATATGCCGTGCATCGCGACTGGGTGCCGCAAGCCCAAGCTCTATGGACTGCACCTCGCCATCTACCCGAAACAGCAATAACCGCAGCAGCCGGATGCCGACTGCATCACGTTCCAGGTCGCGACCGAGAACCCCAAGCAGATGTGTCGCCGCCTGCAGCACATGTTCCTGGGTCATGATGGGCTCGGTGAAACACGCCTGCGCGCGATAGACGGGAGGCTCGACGACGGGCATCAACGGTTCGGGTGCATGCCCCAATGCCTGGTCAAGCCGGCGCAGGAGCTCGGCTTGGAAGCGGGCGGCGAAGGGCGCGCGCGGCTGGTGCAGTATCTCGCCAATGCGGCGCAGACCCAGTCGATGCATGAGACGCTGGGAGTCCTCGCCAAGGCGGAGCGCGGCGAGCGGCAGGGTATGCAGGGTGTGCATCTCCTTACCCGAGGCAACGATGGTGCCGTTCTGCTCGCTGTGACGAGCAACTGCCCAAGCGGTCCCTGCCGTGTCGGCAATCGCCATGCGCGCAACGAGCCGGAAGGCCTTGAGGCGGGCGGCGAGATCGGCCAGCAGCCGCTCTTCCCCGCCGAAAAGATGGGCGCAGCCCTCGATGTCGAGAAACAGCCCGTCGGCGCCGCTGGCCTCGTCCCAGGGTGCCACTTTAGGCGTGTAGCGCAGGCACCACAGCGCCAACCGGCGCAGGGCGTCGCTGTCGGCGACCGGATCGGCATCGCGCACCTGCAGATTGGGCACCTTGGAGCGGGCGTTGGAGAGCAGCCCATCCTTGGTGAGGCCGGCCCGTTGGGCGGCTCGGTTGAGCGAGACGATGCGTGTGCCACCCTTGGCCGGAGCCACCAGCACCAACGGCCGGCGCGGATCCAGGGTCGCCTCAGCTGATGCGCTGGAGGCTTGCACGTTCAACAGGCGCGCGATCGGCCACGCCTTCAACCACACAGAGACGATGCGCGACATGATCCCACTCGATAAGCCACTTGCCTGTACGTCCGTTGCGGCAGCGCTCCAGTGTCGCGGTCCAACGCGGGCGCGCGAAAGTCCCAAAGGGATCGCGGGCGGCCGGAGCGGAAGCGATGCGCCAACGCGTCGCCGCCGCGCTTGTGCCGACGGGAACGAAGCCGCGCAGAAGCACGAGCGGCGTGGCACGAGGTGTGGCGGCAAGATTGAGGCGGCGACTGATCGTCAGATCGAGGCCGCCCGCGACGGCGCCGGCGACCATGGCGAGGTGCACGGGCGATCGGAGCGCCTCCTCGAGTGCCCACAGCGCGTCTTTGTTGTTCCGGGTCTCGACGATGACCAGACGGCCGGGATCAAGACCCCACTGGACGAGGCCATGGCCATAAGGCGCGCCGAAATCCATGCGGCAGCGCGCCTGGAGGACAAGCACGGCGGGGCCGGGACGCGAATGGAGTGCCAGCGCCAGCATGGCCAAGGTAAAACCGAAGGCTGCCGGCGTATGGTCGTAGGCCTCCGCGGCGATTTCGTTGAGCGTGCCGCACGGAAGTCCAGGCCCTGGCAGATGGGCATGCACCTCGTCCGGACCCAGCGGCAGATGTGCGGATGATCCCCCCTTAGGGGTACCCTCCAATCTCGCTAGGTCGCAGCGCAGGGCCTTGATACGGGCTGCCTTTGTAAGCTGCCGAGGCATGTGAGGACTGGGAGAAAGGCCGAGCAGAGGATCAAGATCACGCCTCCGATAGGCCACCTTGCCTCGATCACAGGCAGAGCAGGAAGCGGCTCTAAAATCACCATCAGGACCAATCGCACCCTCTGGAGGGTCCTCGCCCCACGCCTCTCCGGAGGAAAGACAGATGCGTGCGCCGGTCGTCTGGCAAGCGCCATTGCGAGGTGGGAAAGAACCGATGCGGAGTGGGAAAGACATGAGAAATCAAGGGGCTGTGCGGACACGCTGGCGCTTTGAGGGTGGCTGTGATCATAAGAACAAAAGTGGAACATGTCAAGGTTTCGAAGTCGTCAGGGGCCGCACGCCTGCAGGCGTCCCCCTCGCAGGACTGCATTAGCCGCTCCCGCGCGGGTTTGGGCCCAACGCGACCACGCAGATCCCGGCAGGATCACGGATTGGCAGCAGGCTCTTGCTGCTTCAGCCACTGCGCCGTCGTCTTCGGTCCCTTCGCCGCAGCAGCGGCAAGGCTGCTGGCTGGCAGATCGCGACCGCGCATGATGCCGACGACCTCCATCGGCGCCTCCATGCCGCGCACATTGACGATCAGCACCCGACGGCGTCATCCAGACAGCCCGCGGCCGGCCATGTCCGCCGACATGACGATCTGAAAACTCCTCTGCTTGGCGACCATCTCAAGCCGGCTCGCCACGTTGACGGCATTGCCTACAACCGTGAGATCGACCGCCGCTCGGCCGCGAGCTAAGCGATCCAGCGTGCGTCCATCCAAACCGCGACGATGATGAGGGTGCCGGCGAAGGCGAAGCGCACGATCCAGCGGTAAAGTTCGAGGGCCTCGGACGCAGCCCGGTCGGGCCAATGCGTGACCGCCTTGTTGACGATGTGGGGCGGCAGCAACAACGGGACGAAGAGCCCCAAGGCGATCTGGATGAGCTCCCACGCCTGCAGGCGCAGGGTCGTGCGCCGAGCGAGCTTGATGAGCGCCAACGCCATGTGCGTCACGAGTGCGCAGGAAGCACGATGGTCCCCGGCACGGACCGCGTGACGATCTTCCGCTAGGTCTCCACCTCGTGCATGGTCTTTAGGTCGACGAGGCCCAAGGTATGATTGCGCAAATGCGTGGTGGCGAAGGCAAACAGCACCTGCCCGGAGCCGATCCGCAAACGCTGGGCCAAGCTGCCCCGAAGCAAGATGTGCATTGGACCCTAAGCTCTGCGCTATTCCATTGAGGCGCCGCGCCCTAGCCCGGCACCCGCAACGAGGATAGAGCGCGTCGACCACGCCCGGATGTACCAAAGGTAACGCCCCCTGCGCTGTTACGCCAGGGACCCGCCGGCAGCGCGCGCTGGCTGTTGGCTCGGCTCCAACCGGTGCTGGCGGGCGACATAGGTGTAGACGGCGGGGGTGACAAACAGCGTAAACAGCGTCCCGATCGTCATGCCGGCGGCGATGACGATGCCGATCGAAAATCGGCTGGCGGCGCCTGCTCCACTGGCCGTGAGCAGTGGCACCATGCCGACCACCATGGCCGCGGTCGTCATGAGGATGGGGCGCAGCCGAATGGCGGCTGCCTTCTCGATGGCTGCACGGCGGTCGAGCCCCTCGCGCTCCTGCAGGTGGTTGGCATAATCGACCATCAAGATGCCGTGCTTGGAGATGAGCCCGATCAGCGTCACGAGCCCGACCTGCGTGTAGATGTTGATGGTCGCAAGCCCGAGGTTGAGCGGGATCAGTGCGCCGAACATGGCGGTAGGCAGAGCGATGAGGATGATCAGGGGATCGCGGAAGCTTTCGTACTGAGCGGCCAGCACCAGATAGATGACGATGAGTGCGAACACAAAGGTGATGACGAGGGTGCTACCCTCCTGCACGTATTGCCGGCTTTCACCCTGGAAGTCAAAGGAGAAGCCATCGGGCAGCTTCAGCCGCGCCGTCGTCTTGAGAAAATCGATCGCCTCGCCCACCGTGCGCCCCGGGAACGGCACGCCGGTAAGCGTCGCGGAATTGAGCTGCTGAAAGCTCGTCAGCGCGTTGGGTTGTGCCGATTGGCTCACGCTGGCGATGCTCGACAGCGGCACCAGCGTGCCCGCCGCGGTACGCACCTGATAGCGTCTGAGCCAGTCGGGCGTCAGCCGGAATTCGCGCGGCACCTGCGGAATGACTTGGTAGCTGCGGCCGTAGAGATTAAACCGGTTCACGTAATTGCCGCCGAGCAGTGTTGCTAGCGACGCACCCACGTCCTGCATGGTGATGCCGAGCCGGTTGGCCTTGTCGTGGTCGACTGCGAGCTCGATTTGCGGCGTCTGGAACTTGAGATCGGAATCCGTAAAGATGAAGAGCCCGCTCTTGGTCGCCTCGGCCTGCATGTCAGCCAGCACCTGAGCGAGCTGGGGATAATCTGCAGTTGTCGTGATGACGAACTGCACCGGGGGACCGCCCGTCGAGCCGGGTAGCGAGGGCAGCGCAAATGAGAAAGCCTGCGCTCCGGCGATGGCCGCCACCTTGGGCTGAAGGCTCTGCAGGATCTGCGCCTGCGTGCGCCGCCGCTCTTCCCACGGCTTGAACAGAATGCCGGCGATGGCCTGGTGAACGTCGTTGCCGAAGCCGTTGATGGTGAACACGTGCTCTTTTTCCGGCACGGTTTCGAATATCTTGCCGAGCTCACCAGTTGCCTGTTCGAGGTAGTCGAGATTGGCGGCCTGCGGCGACTTGACGATGTTGAAGAGGATGCCCTGATCCTCGGTAGGTGCCAGTTCCTTTTGCGACGTCGTGTACATGATGCCCACCGCCGCGACGACGCCAGCGAGGATGAGCAGCGTCGCCGGCCGCCCGTCGAGCGTGCGGTGGAGCCGACGCTGATAGCGCCGCTTCAGACGCTCGAAGGTTCGGTCGAGAAAACCCGCAAAGCGACCGCTCGAGGTCTGAACCCGGAGCAGCCTCGAGGCCATCATGGGCGACAGCGTAAGTGCAATGATGCCCGACACCACCACGGCGCCGGCGAGCGTGAAGGCGAACTCACGGAAGAGCGCACCCGTCAACCCGGAGACGAATCCGATCGGCGCATAGACGGCGGCAAGCGTGATGGTCATGGACACAACAGGTGCCGCGATCTCGCGTGCGCCCCTGAGTGCGGCCTCGAAGGGCGGCATGCCCTCCTCGATATGGCGGTGGATGTTCTCGACCACGACGATGGCGTCGTCGACTACCAGACCGATGGCGAGCACGAGCGCCAGCAGCGTGAGCAGGTTTATGGAATAGCCAAGCGCCAGCAGGGCGAACATCACGCCAATGAGGGACAAGGGAATGGTGACGATCGGAATCAGCGTGGAGCGCAGATTGCCCAGGAACAGGAAAATCACCGCGATCACGATCAGCGCCGCCTCAAGCAGCGTCTTCTCGACCTCCTCGATCGACGCATTGATAAACTTCGTGGCGTCATAGGCGATGGCCGACTCCATGCCGGCCGGCAGCTGGCGCTGGATATCGGGGAATGCCTTGCGCACGTCACCGATGACGGTCAAAGGGTTTGAGGTGGGTGTGGCGAAGATGCCGATGAAGACGGCCTTGAGCCCATCGAACACCGAGGATGAATCGGCGTTCTCGGGCCCCAGCTCGATGGTGGCGATGTCGTCAAGGCGGATCAGAACATCGCCGCGAGCGACCACCACGAGCTTGCCGAAGGCCGCGGCACTGTCGAGCGAGGTTTCGGCATTGATGTTGGTCTGCACGAAGTCGCCCTTCACCTGCCCCGCCGCCGTGACGAAGTTGTTGGATGTGAGCGAGTTGCGCACGTCGAGAGGCGTGACACCCAGCGCCGCCATCTTGTCCGGGTTGAGCCAGATGCGCATGGCAAAGGTCTGGCCGCCCAGAATTTGCGCGTTCGCCACACCGTTGATGGTCTGCAGTCGAGGTTGCACCACGCGCGTCAAATAGTCGGTAATCTGCGATGCGCCCAACACCTTGCTGTTGAAGGACAGGTACATGAGCGCCGTTGTCTCACCGGTCTGCTTGATGACGATCGGATCCTGCGACTCGCGCGGCAGCACGCTCTTGACCTGCTGGATCTTGGAGAGCACGTCGGCCACGGCCCGGTCGGGGTTGGCATCGAGGCGCAGGTTGAGCGTGACGATGCTCACGTTCTGTTGGGACGACGAGGTCAGGGTATCGATGCCCTCCGCGCTTGCCACCGCCTGCTGGATCGGCACGGTGATGAACCCCTTGATGAGATCGGCGTTCGCACCGGGATAGATTGTCGTTACGGTGATCGTCGTATTGGTAATCTTTGGATATTGGCGCACGGACAAGTTGAACCCGGAGGCGAGGCCAATGAGCAGGATGAGCAGGCTCACGACACTGGCCAACACGGGGCGGCGGATGAATATGTCGGTGAAGGACATGAACCGGCCTAAAGCTTCGGGCGCTCAGGCGGTGGCGAGAGCGCTTGCGACTTATCAATGTTAATGCTCGCTCCTGGATTGAGCTTGAGCTGGCCGGTGGTGACGACCAGCTCGCCGGTTCCAAGCCCGAACGTGATGGCCACGCGATCGCCACGCACCTGACCCGTGCGCACGAAGCGCCGCTCCGCCACCATTGGCTCCGCCGGCCCGTCCCCGGCCGGTGCGCCAGTCTTGGCATCCGCCGTTTCCGACGCAGGCTTTGCCACATAGATGCTATCGCCATAGAGGCTGTAGGTCACAGCCGTTCTCGGCACGGTCACCACGTCGGCGGGCTGGCCCACTAACACGGTCACGTTGGCGAACATCCCCGGCAGCAGCTTGCGCTCTTTATTGGCAAGGATGGCTCGCACCAGCAGCGTGCGCGTGTCCTGGGCAACGCGCGCATCGAGCGACTGGATCTCGCCCTTGAACACCTCACCTGGATAGGCATCGACGGTGAGCTCAATCGGCTCGCCAACCCGCAGCTTGCCGATGTGCTGTTCGGGCATGGGAAAGTCGGCGCGGATGGGGTCCAGGGCCTGCAGCGAGACCAGCGCCATACCGGCCGAAACATATTGGCCCTTCTCCACCTTGCGAATGCCAACGCGCCCATTGAATGGGGCGGTGATGGCCTTCTGGGCGATGACCGCCTCGATACGTTTGACCGCTGCCTGCGCTGTCTCCTGCTTGGCGCGCGCGGTGTCGAGGTTGGCTTCGGAGGTTACCTTCTTGTTCATCAGATCGGCCTGGCGCGCAAAGGCAACCTCGGCCTCGCGGTGCGTGGCAGCCGCGCTGGCGAGATCGGCGACTTCCACGGAGGTGTCGAGCTGGACGAGCTTGGTGCCGTGGTCCACCTCTGTGCCGCTGTCGATCAACACCTCCGTGACGATGCCGGCGACCTGGCTCGTGACGTCCACACCCTGCGATGCGATGAGCGTGCCGATGGAGGTGAGCCGTTCGATCCAACGCTCGGAACGCGCCGGCTCGGCCGTCACCGTCGCCGCGGGCGGTTTCATCTGCGACAGGAAGGAGCGGATCATCTGCGGCTTGAAGATGAACTGGAAATAGCCAAGGCCACCCAGAAGGGCGGCGATGACTACAGCCGTAAGGATGAAACGTCGGCTCATGGCAGTTCCACGGGATGCCAAGGGGATGTGGCGGTTAGACGGCAGGGGGCGGCTCAAGGACCCGCGACCGCGCCCAGCCCAAGACGGCTGGCGATCAGAACAGGCAATTCCCTCCCTAACCCCCCTACCCGAAGTCCCCCCTGGCCAAGTTCCCCTGGCCAAGTTCCCCCGCCAAACTCCTCCAGGCAGGCCTCCAAGTGCCGCCGGGCGCTCCCTGCGCGCGCCTCCAATGCGGGAACCCCTCGGGCCCGTTGAGGCTTCGCACGAACGCTGGGCCGCTAGATAGCCGATCGGCGCCCAACCCACAAATGGGGAAGGTCGCAGAGGTCGGCTGTGCGCAAGCGCCGCCCCGGTTAGCGCGCACAGGGGCGCCGGGCGTTTGGGGGAGGCGGCGCGCGCGCGCCGCTTGCGTTAAGGCCTTATGCCGCTAAGCCCAAGGGCTGGCGTGGGCGACGCATACCAGCTTGCCGGAGTTGGCCTAGCGTTTGGATAGTAAGCCAGCTTATTATGAGCAAATGAAGCGTCCGATGAACCTGCGGCGGGAGGCGCTATTTCTCGTCTCCGACGTGGCGCGCGCGATGCGAACCTACATCGATCAGTGCGCCCGCGAGCATGGTATGACGCGCGCCCAGTGGGGCGTGTTGGCGCGGCTCGAGCGGCACGAGGGCATGACGCAGGCCGAGATGGCGGAGGCGCTCGAGATCCAGCCGATCTCGCTCGTGCGCCTGATCGATCGGCTGTGTCTGCACGGGCTGGTGGAGCGGCGGCCGCATCCGCGCGATCGGCGCGCCAATCGGCTCTATCTGACGCAGAAAGGACGCGCCAGGCTTGCACTGCTCGTTCCCGTGGGCCGCACGGTGGCTGGCGAGGTTCTGGCCCACTTCGATGAGCTCGAGGTCGCGGATCTGTTCCAGAAGCTCTTGCTCATCCGCGACAATATCCGCCACGCGGCGGGCAAACGCGGTGCTGCCAATGGCGCGCCGGCAAGATGGCATCAGGAACAACCGTAATGACGGTGAGCACGTCCAGCCAGCTGCGGGTCTCCGCCGCGCAGGCCGTGCGGATGCCGTCGTTGCGCGCCACACTGATGCTGCTCATTCCCGCAATCGCCGCCGTGGTAGGGCTCTACTTCTATCTCATGAGCGGGCGCTACGTCAGTACCGATAACGCCTATATCGCCGCCCAGAAGGTGCTCATCACACCGGAGGTGTCGGGCAAGATCGTCCGCATCGCCGTGGTGGAAGGCCAGCAGCTCCTGCCAGGCGCGGAGCTGTTTTCGATCGACCCCGAGCCCTACGGGCTGGCCGCCCAGGAGGCGGCGGCCCGATTGGCGCGCGTGAGGACCGATTTCGATACCCTCAAAAGCTCCAGTGCGAGCCTCGCCAAACAGATCGAGCTGTCGCGCGAGAGCGTGGCCGCCAATCAATCCGAGTACGATCGCAAGACCACGCTGCTCGGCAGCCGTATCAGCACGCCGGCCGACGTGGACAAGTCGAGAATGACGCTGCTTGCGGCCAAGGCGCTCTTGGAGCAGCTGCAGCGGCAGGAGGCGACCGTCCGCAACCAGCTCTTGGGAGACCTGGATCTCAGCGTCGAAAAATATCCTCCCTACGTCGAGGCGACGGTCGCCTTGCAGCGGGCGCGTCGCGACCTCGGCAACACTGTGCTGCGCGCGCCCATCGCCGGCGTCGCCACACAGGTGACGAGCATACAGATGGGGCGTTACCTGACGGCCGGGATGGCCGTATTCAGCATCATTGGCGCCGATGCCGTCTGGGTGGAGGCAAATCCCAAGGAAACCGACCTTACCTACATGCGGGTCGGCCAGCCCGTGACCATCGCCGTGGACGCGTTTCCCTCCCGCCAGTGGCGCGGCACAGTGGCTGCCATCAGTCCGGGGACAGGAGCGCAATTTACGATCCTGCCGCCGCAGAATGCGGCCGGCAACTGGATCAAAATCGTGCAGCGCGTGCCACTTCGGATCGAATTCGAACCGGGCCAGGACCTGCGGCGGCTGCGCTCGGGCATGAGTGCTGTCGTTGAGATCGACACCGGTCACCGCGGCCGGCTGGTGCAGCTCTTGGAATCCCACGCCGTCGTCCGGGACGCCGATCCATGACCGTCCAGGCCACGGCGCGCGCCACCCCATCACCGCAGCGCCTGTTGGTCACCATCTTCATCATGATGGCGACCATCATGCAGGTGCTCGATATCACCATCGCCAACGTCTCGCTGCCCTACATGCAAGGCAGCCTTTCGGCCACCCTGGATCAAGTGAGCTGGGTGCTCACCTCCTATGTGGTGGCTGCTGCCGTCATGACAGCTCCGGTCGGCTGGCTCGCGGCTCGCTTCGGCATCAAGAAGCTGCTCGTCGCCTGCGTCACCGGCTTCACCATCGCGTCCATGCTGTGCGGCATCGCCCAGACCATCGAGGAGATGGTGCTGTTCCGGGTGCTCCAGGGCATGTTTGGAGCCGCCCTGGTGCCGCTGTCGCAATCGGTGATGCTGGAGATCTATCCACCCAACCGGCGCGGTTGGGCCATGTCACTCTGGGGCATGGGCGTCATGATCGGCCCGATCATGGGGCCGATCCTTGGCGGCATTCTGACCGAATACTACTCCTGGCGCTGGGTGTTCTTCATCAACCTGCCGGTGGGCATCGTCACCGTCATTGGGCTCTTGACCTGCATGGGCGAGAGCGAAGGCAACCGCGGGCTGGCGTTCGACTGGGTTGGCTTCACCGCGCTCAGCATTGCCATCGGCGCGTTGCAGTTATTGCTCGACCGTGGCGAGCAGCTCGGCTGGTTCGATGCCAACGAAATCGTAGTGATGGCCATCGTTTCGGCCGCCGCCTTTTATTTTTTTATTGCCCATTCGCTGACGACCGAACGTCCATTCATCTCCATGGAAATCTTCCGCGACCGCAATTTCAATGTCGGTCTCATGTTCATGTTCGTATGCGGAGTGCTGTTGGTGGCGAGCATGGCGCTGATGGCGCCCATGCTGCAGGGGATGATGGGCTACCCGATCATCGACGCCGGGGTACTGTTGGGCACGCGCGGCATCGGCATGGGTGTCTCGATGCTGATGGCCGGCCGGCTGATGACCGTGGTCGACCCTCGGCTGCTGCTGTTCGTCGGACTTTCCTGCTGCGTAGCCTCGCTCAACGCGTCGATCGATTTCACGCCCGACACCGCGACACGTACGATCGCGTGGGTGAGCATGCTGCAGGGTTTTGGCTTGGGCTTGATGTTCGTGCCGCTCAACATGATCGCGCTCGCCACTTTGCCCGTCGCCCTGCGCACGCAGGGTACGGCCATGTGGACGCTGATCCGCAACCTTGGCAGTTCGGTTGGGGTGTCCATCGTCATCGCCAATCTCACCAACAAGACAATCATCATGCATGCCCTGCTGGCGGAGAGCGTGACGCCGTTCAATCAAGCGATGGCGGATCCCGCCGCGGCGATGCTCGATGCCAACACCGATACCGGCCGCGCGCTGCTTGAGAACCTGCTCACCCAGCAGGCGACGATCATTGCCTACGCCAACGACTTCAAGCTGATGCTGGTGATGACGTTGCTTTGCTATCCACTGGTGCTCCTCTTGCGCACCAGCCGGCGCCAGTTCGCCGCCACCGCCTAGAACCGGTCAATACCCCCGCGTTCGATCAACGAGGTTCTGCAACCGCTCGCCGCGCCGCTCCGCCGCCATCTGCTTGAGCGCGTAGCGCACGATCGGCACGGGTGCGCTTTCGGCCGCATTGTGCGGCGTAACGACCACCCGCGGATGCGACCAAAGGGGGCTTGAATGGGGCAGCGGTTCCGCCTCGAACACGTCGAGGGAGGCAGCGTAAAGCTCCCCCGCCTCGAGGCTGGCCAGGACGTCCGCGTCGACCTGTAGTCCGCCGCGGCCTGCATTGATCATTATTGGTCCCGGCAACCGCGCATCGCGCCCCCGCCGCGACAGCTTGCCAAGCAGGCGGCGGTTGAGGATGCCGCGCGTCTCGCCTGTCAACGGAAGCAGGGCGACCAAGATGTCGGTTTCGGCCAGGAATGCATCAAGCTCGGCATCGCCGGCGTAGCAGGCAACCCCTTCGAGCGACTTGTGCGAGCGGGTCCACCCGCGCAGCTGGTAGCCGAAATGCTGGAGCGCCCGCGCCGCCGCAGAGCCAAGGACACCTAGACCCATCAAGCCCACGCGCACCTCGTGGGCGGCAGGCTCGGCCAGGTATTTCCATACCCTGCGCGCCTGCAGTTCGCGGAACTCGCTCATGCGACGGTGGTGGTAGAGAACGTGCAGCGCGACATACTCCCTCATGCGGCCCGTGAGATCGGCATCAACAAAGCGCACCATTGGCACGGGTGGCAGGTCGGGGTCGTCGAGCAGCGCATCGACGCCGGCTCCGACCGAGACGATGAGGCGCAAGTTTGGCAGGGTCTTGAGCAAACCCCTGGGTGGCTGCCAGACGAGCGCATGCTCGATCTGCGTGACATCGCCCAGATCGGGAGCCACGCGCACGTCAAGGTGTGGATCGAGGTCACGGGCGAAGGCCGCGAACTCCTCCGCTCGCGAGCTGCTGGCGATGAGAAGGGCCATCTGGATTCCCTGCGGCTTTGGCCGATAGAATAGCGCACCGCGGCGCGTCTTTGCTATTAAGCTTGGCGATCGACCAGAGGCGGGGCGGTGATGCCAGGAACCGTGACGATGGGCAGGGCCGAACTCGAGGCGCTGATCACGGCCGCGCTGGTGGCTTCGCG
>Ga0075425_100002020_pt1 | contig 20060 bp, 11 predicted proteins | sample SoiMethybrSBSTD4_FD_75300 | JGI IMG/M metagenome (GOLD analysis project Ga0075425, IMG submission 75300) | Bulk soil microbial communities from a Populus tree surrounding site in Tennessee, USA - Soil MetaG P. TD hybrid SBSTD4 | ecosystem: Environmental > Terrestrial > Soil > Tree plantation... | reverse complement strand
GGCGTGATGCCTCGATCGGCAAGCGAGCGATTAAAGGCGGCCAAATCCTTTTCGATCACATTGCGGTAATCGGCACTCACGGCTTTTAGCTCCTTGTCAATCGTGTCGAAAATCTCCAATTGCATGTCGGTGGGCCGGAAATCCGCGCCGCCGGCAACGTCGCCGGCTCCCGTGCCAACCTCGCCGTTGAACCAGATCAGATTCATATAAATTTTGTAGGCAACGGAGTAGTACTTATCGTCACTTAGGGAATCAGCCTTCGTGATCAGGCGATACTCCACGCCTTGCAACTTTTCATCCATAGCTTTGACGGATTTCAAAAGTTCATCTTCAGGCCCACTCTTGTCGTTGGTATCTTTGCCTTCAGACAAGTCTTCCGTCTGCGTGTCATCTTTGCCGTTCTTCGCATCTTTATTCTTTGACTTGAGCATCTGCTCAATCACAGTCAACTGCTTTCGCAACCATTCAACCTGGTTCACCGTGTCGGAGGTGGCAGTGATATCTTCACGCACGCGTAACAACAATTTTGTGGAAGCCTGGATGTCGTCGTCCGTACCGGGAGAGCGCGGATCTTTGAGAATTACGATTGGTGCGGTGGATGTTTCACCATCCACCGTCAGGCGGATTTGATAGTTTCCCGGTGCAACGAGCGGACCGACCAACGCTGGTTCGATGCCCCAATGGGTCACTGGGCGGGATTCAGCGCTACGGAATCGCGGCTCCTCCCAGATGTGCGGGTTATCGGCAGGTACTGTGCGCAAGGCTATGAAGCGGGGTGGTTCGTAACGAAGATCCCATTCGGCCCGGTTGAGTCCGGCCCGGGCGGGGGAGTCTTTCAATTTGCGGATCACATTTCCGTTCGCATCGAGAATCTCAATTTTCACCGGCTTCTTTGGAGCTGCTTTAAGCGAGTAGTTCAGGAAGGCGTGTCCTCCTCGGGTGAATCTGTAAGTAGACCGAGGGTCAAATAACCGGACTGGCGCAGCTGACTCAGCTTTCGCCATCTGCTCTAAGGGGGTGATGTCATCCAGAATGTAAATTCCGCGACCATAGGTAGAAACCACCAGGTCGTGAAACTCTTTTTGCAGAACCATCCACGACACAACGGCGTGCGGCAGGCCGGCGTCCAGGGCCGTCCAATGGCCGCCGTCATTGAGGGAGTAGTAGAGCCCGTTACCGGTGCCGGCGAATAACAGACCTTTGCAATTCGGGTCTTCGGCAATCCTGCGAACGTAGGCCAGCTGATGTTTCGGCAGGTCGCTGTTGATCCGCTTCCAGGTTTTGCCGAAGTCGGTGGTCTTGAATATGTACGGGTCGCGGTTGTCGACAAGATGGAAATCAACGCTGATATAGGCAGTCCCGGCATCGAATTGGGAAGGCTCAATGCTGGTGATGGTTCCCCATGCGGGCAGTCCGGCAATATTTTTCGCAACGTTCGTCCAGTCTCCGCCCCCATTCTTTGTGTACCAGACCTGGCCATCATTGGTGCCCGCCCAAATCAAGCCCTTCTGCAGAGGTGAAGGCGCGATGGCAAACACGACCTCGGAATAAAACTGGCCGAGGTTGTCACCTACTATTCCTCCTGATGGTTGGGAATGAGTCGGATCCTGAGTTGAAAGGTCGGGGCTGATGACGTTCCAGGTCTGTCCACCGTTTGTAGTTTTGAAAATTACCTGGCAGCCGTAGTACACGGTTTTCGGCTCGAACGGATCGATGGCCAGAGGCGGAGTCCAGTGGCAGCGATACTTGATCTCATTCGGCGGTGAGTCGAGGGTGTGCATCCAGGGGCTGACAGAGCGGGCATGTTTGCTCTTGGCATCCCAACGCGTCACCTTATTGCCATAGCATGTCGCCCATACAACGTCTGGATTGCCGGGCTCGGGGATGGTGAAGCCTGACTCGCAGCCGCCCATGTGGCGGTCCCATCCGACCTCCTGAGCATCTTCCTCATCGCCCAAAGGAAGGCTCGGGCCGCGCATGTTCCCGTCATCCTGCATGTTGCTGTAGAAGTAGTAAGGGACCTGATCGTCGACGGCAACGTGGTACATCTGTCCGATCGGAAGCTTGACGTCGTGAAAGCCGCGCCCGTGAACAGTGGTGATGTGCATTCCTCCGTCATCGGTAATCACGAAGTGCTCGGGGTTTTCGGGATCGATCCAGATGTCGTGGTTATCGCCACCCCAGTGCGTCTCCTGAAAGTTCTCTCCCCCATCCAGTGACCGAAAAAAACTGCTGTTCGCGACCAGAACTTCGTTTTCGTTTCCGCTTGAAACCGCGATGCGGATGTAATAACCGGCGCGCCCGATCAGCGCCCGTTGGTGGTTGACCACGTGCCAGTTCTCGCCGCCGTCGTCGGAGCGCCAAACCGATCCCTGATCTTTGGTCTGAATCAGGGCGTAGACGCGAGCTGAATTGGTGGGCGCAACCGCCACATCGATTTTCCCCACCGGCGATTTCGGCAGGCCGTGCTTCTCGATGCGTGACCATTTGCTGCCGCCATCGCGGGAGACATAAACGCCGCTTCCGGGACCGCCGCTGAGTTCGGCCCAGGTATGCAGTTCCACCTGCCACATGCCGGCGAAAAGTACGCGCGAATTGTGGGGATCCATGCTCAGGCCGGAACAGCCGGTCTTGTCGTCAGCGAACAGCACGCGCTCCCAGTGCTGGCCGCCGTCAGTTGTGCGGTAGACTCCGCGCTCCTGCTGTGGGCCGGTGGCGCGGCCCAGTGCGCAAACGAAAACGACATCGGGATTGGTGGGATGGACGATGATGCGGCCGATTCGTCCGGTTTCTTCCAGCCCCATCCGCGACCAGGTCTTTCCCGCGTCGGTTGAGCGATATATGCCGTTGCCCATGACGTCAGTGTCGCGGATCATCCAGGCCTCTCCGGTGCCTACCCAGATGAGGTTGTGATCCGATGGAGCTACAGCTACGGCTCCAATCGCAGCGGCGGGTTGTTTGTCGAAAACCGGGTCCCACTTGTTTCCACCATCAGTGGACTTCCAGAGTCCTCCCGAGGCTGCTCCGGCGTAGTAGGTGCTCGCGTCTCCGGGAAGTCCCGCGACGGACGCTATCCGGTTCCCAATCCCTGGTCCGACAAAACGAAAACGGAACGTATCTTCCTCTTTGTCTTTGGGCTTTTCTTGGGGCGGTTGGGCGGCGAGCGGGATCCGGAGTAACGTGACAGCTAAGGGCAGTAACAATCCAAAGCGGAGATGGTTGAGCACTGGTGTCCCCCCCGGCTAGATTTTTTCCTTACTTTGTTATGGACAATACTGACTGCGAATCTGCCGTCGCTTCACGGCAATGACTGCGATTACTTGAAAGACTTCCTGGAAGCGGGAAGAGGCCTTCGATCCGTCTCAGCGCACTCCTGCTTCCAGCGGCTGCCCGATTGGTGAGCGCGTCATCTCACCAGCCACCATTCGCCGGATTCGTAGTGGATTCTCATCCTTTAACTCCGGCGGCAGGGCAGATTCCGGAAAATTTTGGTAGCAGAGCAATCGTGTGAAACGAAAGATCGCGTTACTGCCTACCGAGGTCGAACGGCCATCGGAGGTTGCCGGATAAGGGCCGCCGTGCACAATGGCGTGAGATACTTCCACCCCGGTGGGAAAACCATTGAAGATGATTCTTCCGACTTTGTCCTCCAGAATTGCGACGAGGTCACGGAACTCCCGCAAGTCGTCTTCGGTGCCGTGAATTGTTGCCGTAAGGTGGCCTTCCAGGTTGCGTGCGATCTGCAACAGCTGATCGCGGCTGGCGTCACGCACTAATAAGGTGGAGGGACCAAAAATTTCTGACGCGAGGCTTGGGTCGTGCAGAAAGGAAGATGCGTTAGTCTCAAACAGTGCAGCTCCGACATTGAATTGCGGGCCGCCGGGAACAGGTTTCTCCGCCAGCACTCGTACTCCAGGCATGCTTTTGCGCTGTACGGTCTCCTTGCAATAGGTCGAATGGATACTCGCCGTCAGCAATGTGAAAGGTTCAGACTCCTGGACGGAGGTTCGCAGTCTGCTGGCGAAATCATCGCCGGAAGAATCCGGCGGCAAAAAAACCATTCCAGGCTTGGTGCAGAACTGTCCAGCGCCGAGTGTGAACGAGGCATAGAGTCCGGCCGCGATAGCATCCGCGTTCCTTCTTAAGGCACCGGGAAGAATGAAAACGGGATTCGTACTGCTCATCTCCGTGTAAACCGGAATGGGTTCCGGCCGGGCCGCTGCCAAATCCATAAGTGCTCTGCCACCCGCCCGCGATCCCGTAAAGCCCACGGCCTTGACCAAGGGATGCTTTACCAGCGCGGATCCGACTTCGGCGCCAGGACCGAAGAGCAGGGAGAAAACACCTTCGGGTATTTCACATTGGCGAGCGCTTTCTTGAATCACCAGGCCGACAATCTCACTGGTGCCGGGATGGGCGCCATGAGCTTTTACAATCACGGGATTGCCCGCCGCCAATGCGGAAGCCGTGTCACCACCCGCCACTGAAAATGCCAAGGGGAAGTTGCTCGGCGCGAACACCACCACAGGACCAAGCGGACGCAGCATGGAACGGAGCCCGGGCTTGGGAATCGGCTTGCGGTCGGGCTCAGGATTGTCGATGCGCGCATTGACCCAGGAACCTTCCGCAACTAATCCAGCGAACAGCCGAAGCTGTCCACAGGTGCGGGCTGTTTCGGTCTGCAAGCGGGCTTTTGGCAGGGCGGTTTCCTTGCCCGCTCTTTCGATCAGTTCCTCGGTTACGGACTCAATTCCCTGCGCGATGCTACGCAGAAACGCAGCCTTGTCGCGAACCGGAAGATGTCCATATGTGGCGAATGCCTCTTGAGCAAGGGTAACCGCCGACTCGATCTCGTCAGGGCTTGCCGACGCGAAAGCGGGCGGCAAGGCCTGGCCGGTGACCGGTTCCACGGCATTGAAAGTTGTCCCGCGCCCTGCGGCGCGGCGCGATCCAATAATCGACCTTCCCGATAACTCCACGATCTCACCTCGAATTACTTCGCGATTGGTACGGCCGGAACCGGGTTCAGCTGCGGCCGGGTGCGCAGTGCTTCTTGAATAATGCTTCGCGCCTGCTGCAGTTCGTTGCCGGCCAACTCCAAACGCGGAGCACGAACTCGCGCATTCCCCATCCCGACTTCACTTTGTACCAGCTTGATCAGTTGCACGAATTTGGGCACGGTGTCCATGCGCAACAAGGGCAAGAACCACCGATATAAGTCAAAGGCTTTTTCGTGGTTCCCGTTCATCGCGCGCTCGAAGAGTTCCACTGATTCGCGAGGCAGCGCATTGGCCAGGCCCGCAATCCAACCCGTCGCACCTACGGCAACTCCTTCGACGATTGCATCGTCGACTCCAATGAATACCTCGATGCGATCGCCCACTAACGCTCGGATGGCGCTTACGCGACGTGCATCCGTGCTGGACTCTTTTACCGCATCGAAATTCTCGTACTCCCCGGCCAATTCCTGAATCTGCTCGGGAAGAAAGTCGGTCCCGTAGGCGACGGGATTGTTGTACAGCATGCAAGAAAGCGGCGTAGCCTTGAAGACGCTTGTGACGTGCTCTTTCATCTCTTGCCAGTCGCCCTGGTACACATAGGGCGGCAAAACCATCAATGCGTCGCAACCGGAATCCGCGGCGGCTTTCGCCAAGTTGACAGCTTCCGAAGTAGTGAGCGCTGAGATAGAGGCCACGACCGGGGCTCTCCCCTTCACTGCGCCGACGCAATTCCGCAAGATCGCAATCTTCTCTTCAAAGCTAAGAGTTGCTCCTTCCCCGAGCGATCCTAGCGTCACAATTCCCGGGCACCCGTTGTCCAGCAGCCACTGGCAATGTTTGATCATGAACTGATGATCTACTCTGTACTCCTGGTCGAAACAGGTAGTGATCGCGGGCATTACGCCCTTCCAATTCATCAGTCTCCTCCTGTCACTTCACTGTGCTCGGATTGGCGGTCGCACGACATGGCAGCCAGGCTGCTAAGGCGCGTGGGGAAGATCGGTGGCCGCACCGAGTCCGAGATCCAACCAAATAAAAACTGAGTCGCTGGACCGCACACTCGTCCCTGGCATGGGCCCATACCACAACGGGTTTGCAGCTTGGCGGCACGCCACGATCGCTGCTGCCTTAAGCGGGCATAGGTCACATCTTCGCATCTGCAAACTATGGTTTCAGCGAGAGGCAAGCTCCTCAGCTCCGGGCGTAACCGAAATGTACGATCGAGTGCTCCGGCGAATTTCCGGAACCTTCGCCGGGTGGCGAAAAGTTTGCTTGCTGCATCTCTATTGCCGCCGGCGGTGAAGCCCGCAATCTCGCCTTCCACGCGTGAGAGCTCGAGACCTCCAATTCCAGTCGGTTCACCTGCGCAATAAACATCCGGCACCGAGGTTTGTTGAAACTCATCGGTTTCAACATGACCATTTCGCAATCGGCAACCGATCAGAGCTGCCAGTTCGACGTTAGGAACAAGGTGGAAGCCGCAAGCAAGATAATCGCAGGCTAGCGTTTCTAATCTGGCATTTCTCGAAATGACGACCTGCTGGAGAACATCCTGACCTTTTGCCGCAATCGGCCAACTGTTCGCCGCAAAGGGAACGCCCGCCAGCTCACCTTTAAGGGAGAGTCCCTGGGCGATTTTTTGCGGCTGTGATAGCAGCGCGAGACCGAATTGCGCCAGCCGAGACCATGACGCCTGTTCGCAGAGGATCGGGAGCTCAGCGCCGTGTTTTCGCAGGTAAGCGGCGACCGCCAACAGCAGCGGACCACTTCCGGCGACCACTACGCGCTTACCGGCAATGGGCAGGCCGGATTTCACCAGCGCCTGTAATCCGCCCGCACCCATCACATTGGGAAGTGTCCATCCGGGGAATGGGAGGAAACGTTCTCGTGCGCCCGTCGCAATCACGAGGTTCTTATAGCCAAGCTCACAAGGAGCATCCGACGCTTCGGCCCAAATCACGCCCGGTGCAACATCAAAAACTCGCGTACCGCAGAGTATTTCCACCCCCAGCGCGGTCAGCCGTCCTAATAAGGACGCAGCTTCCGACGTGCAATCCTCCACCTCGCCACGCCAGATCTGGCCGCCCAGACTTGGGTTGTCATCCACAATTCCGACGCGCAAACCACACTCGGCAGCTCTTACGCTGGCCGCGAGACCCGCAGGTCCGCCACCAATTGTGAGCACGTCAAAGTGTTTCCGCATTTCCTTACCCATCAGTGCGCACTTCCATTTCCGGCTGGCAAAGAATCTGGCAGCTGCGGCAGTAGCTGTCGTCCCCGATGGTCACGCGACACTCGAAGCAAACACCCATGCCGCACAGGGGGCCTCTGCGTTCGCCAGTGACCGAGTTCCGGCATGCACTCTCAGCCATCATCACGGCGACCGCTACAGTGGATCCAAAAGGTACAACTATGGGTTTGCCGTTCACCTTTACGGTGATTGGCTTACGCATGGACGTGCTCCGCAACCGTACGCGACGGCAAGTAAGGCGCGATTGGAATTTCCGGCGTGCGGCCGGTCAGATGATCGATCAACAGCCGAGCCGTTCCCAGCGATGTTGTAATCCCCAGGCCCTCATGCCCGGTTGCCAAAAAAATCGTGTTGTCCTCGGGCCACGGCCCAATTAACGGAAGCTTGTCAGGCGTTGCTGCGCGAAACCCTGTCCAGGAGCGGATTGTGGACATGCGCGCCAGACCCGGCATGTACTCTTCGGCGCGCCGCAACATGCGAACGAGGATGCCGGTTTCGACTTCTCCATGCTCTGCCCCATACTGCCGGGACGAGCCTATGAGGATTTGTCCCGTGACGCGCGGCTGCACGTTGAAAGCGACCGAGTCGCTCGTGAGCGAATGGGCGCTTTTCAGATATCCAAGCTCAACCAGTTGATGGCGCAGGAATCCCGGATAGCGATCCGTGATGAGCAAGTGTCCCTTACGTGGTCTGATTTCCAGACCGGGCGTAAGCATCGGCGCCGAGGTACCGGCGGCATTCACGGTCGTTCCGGCGGAGAACTCGATTGCTGTGGTGCGAACCTGCCCTTTTCCAATTCCCGTCACTGTCATTCCAAGGTGCAGCTTGGCTCCGCTTGCCTGCGCCCGGTCCATGAGAAATCGGGCGGCGCAGGGGGGATAGAGTACAGCATCTTCCGGAACGAACAATGCTCCCGCCATTCCTTTGCGCAAGTTGGGCTCACACTGCTCCAGCGCTTGCGGATCGAGAACCTCCACAGGAACTCCGCGGCTGCGATAATAAGTCTCTTTCCGCCGGACCTCTTCGATCTCCTGGGCGTCTGCGGCAACCCAAATAGTTCCACACTGCTCATATTCGACATCGGGAGATAAGTCGCGAAGCAGTCTCTGCCAAAGCTCTTGCGAGTAGCGGGTGAGGGCAAACTGCGCTTCGGAATCGTCCATGACGACGATGTGGCCCATACCGGCTGCAGTCGTGCCGCCGCCCACCATTTCGCGGTCCACAACCGCAACCCTCATGCCCTGAGCGGCACATTCGTGAGCGCAAGCCGCACCGACAATACCGGCCCCGATGATGACGACGTCGTAGCTGGCTGCACTCATGCACGCATACCCATACAGAACGGATCGCGCTCGTCGAGTATCAGGTCAGCCTCACCGTTTACAAAAGCTGAGCCCGTGATGCTGGGATATACCTGACCATCTCGAATGGTGACGCTGCCTTCAAAGACGCTGCCGATCATACTTTCCTGCCGCCAGATTTCACCTTCACGCAGTTTGCCGTCTGCGTACAGGCACGCCAGCTTGGCGCTGGTTCCCGTACCACACGGCGAACGGTCATAAGCTTTCCCGGGACACAGGACGAAATTCTTGCTGTGTACTCCCGGCAGCCTCGAGGGTCCAAACACTTCGATGTGATCGATTTCGTGCCCGTCCGACCCGGTAATGCCGGCCGCAGGCAGCGCCCGCCGGATCGCCCACGTGTAGTCAGTGAGCGCTTCGATATTGCTCAGCGCCAACTCCATGCCGTCTGCTTGCACCAGAAAAAACCAGTTTCCGCCCCACGCTACATCGCCGGTTACCTGTCCGAATTCCGGTACTGCCACGCTCACCTGAGCCCTATGGCGATAGCTCGGCACGTTAGTGACAGTGACTCGGCCGTTCTGATGCAGCAGCGCTGTCACGCTACCCACGGGAGTCTCGATGCGATGCTCGCCGGGGCCGATGCGCCCCATATATGCAAGCGTGGCTATGAGTCCGATAGTTCCATGCCCGCACATGCCGAGGTATCCGACGTTGTTGAAGAAGATCACTGCGCCCGCGCAAGTGGGGTCTGAGGGCTCACAGAGCAGAGCGCCAACCAGCACATCGGAGCCTCTGGGCTCATTCACGATGGCGGAGCGAAGGCAGTCATAGTCGCTACGGAATCGCTGTACTCGCTCCGACAACGGTCCAGATCCCAGGTCAGGTCCGCCCGATGTCACCACACGCGTTGGCTCGCCGCCGGTGTGCGAGTCGATGACATGGATCTTTCTTAGATTGCGCATAGGCCATTCCGCTCAGGTTTCTGCAGAGATTGAAATGCGCTCGAGCCAAATCCTAAGGTGCTGCGGCCACTCTACTTAGAACCACACGTGCCCCCGCGTATGTTATGGATAAAATATCCACCCGTCAACAATCAACCACTTAATTTCACCGAAGCCTGCGAGTGGACGTAGGGCAAAAATCACGGCCTGAGAAGCTTCGCTTGGTCGGCCTGGGACTGGAAGGGGCGTCATAACATGCATCGATTGTCTAACAGATTGATTTCCGGTAACGTACAATGTCCCGAAGGGCGCGTAGTAATCATGGAAAATGTAATCTCGAGCGATTCAGCCATACCCCGTCAATCACTGACCTCTGCGGTCGCCGATAAGTTGCGCGACCAGATCATTCGCGGCTTGATTCCTGAGGGCGCCCAACTCCGCCAAGATCACATCGCTACCCAGTTTCAAGTCAGCCGCATTCCTGTTCGGGAAGCTCTTCGCCAGTTGGAAGCCGAAGGTTTGATTGCTATTGTTCCGAATCGTGGCGCGATCATTCCAGCTTTGTCCCCGGCTGACATTGAAGAACTATTCACGATACGAGCTCTGCTTGAGCCGGAAGTACTGAAGGCATCAATTCCTCATCTCACGCAAGCTGATTTCCTGCAAGCCGAATCTGTGCTGCGCAAATATCGCAGTGAACTGGAGCACGAAGCGCACGTTGCTTCCTGGGGCCGCCTGAACTGGCAATTTCATTCCACGCTGTATTCCAGGGCAAACCGTCCGCATTTCATGGCGATAATTCGAAACGTCAACAACAACGGCGAACGCTACACGCGGCTGCAATTGTACTTGACCCATGGCATGCAACGAGCCAATGAGGAACACCACCGCATTCTGGAATTGTGCCGCTCGCGCGATATCAGTGCGGCATGCAAGCTGCTTCGCCAGCACATTCAGTACGCAGGTCAGTCCTTGAAACAGGCGTTGCAGGATCGGCGCGCAATGGCCGAGTCAATTACCCCCTCTCGCCCCAGTGTTAAACCATCCGAACCTGTGGGGCTGTCCGCACCGGAATTCTAGCTCGGTAGTTAAAAAGACACTTCTGCGTTTTCCCCGGCGAACACGACTCGCCGCGTCACTTCGTTAAGTCCGACGTTGAAGACGCGAGGCCAGGGCGGCAACATTCGCGAGCCCTTGTAAAGATGAAGACTCAGATGGCGACGCGCTTCATTCCAGTTCAGCTGAACCCCCATCCATTCGCCTTTGCGGTAGTCGAATGATCTGCCATCGTCCTCATACAGCAGAAAGGCAGCGTCGCTGCCAGGGTAAATTCGGATAGAAAGTGGTTCCTCCACATTTTCATCCACGTATCGCTTCACTGGGCCGACAGGAAGTATAGATCCGGCGCGAACGTACAGAGGCATGGTTTCAAGGTCCACTTCGCGAGAGATCACACGCCCCCCCTCGATGGGCTGGCCAGTCCAGAAATCAAACCAGGTGTCAGACGGCAGATAGATCTCCTTTATCCTGGCGCCCTTTTCGACTATCGGAGCAACGAGCAGACTGGGCCCCCAAAGATACTCGTCGCCACAGGCAACGGCTTTAGGGTCGGTAGGATAGTGCAGCCATAAGGCCCGCATGATCGGCATGCCCGTGGTGGCGCATTCATGAACCGCGCTGTACAGGTATGGCAGCAGGCAATAGCGAAGCTCCAGATATTTGCGGCAGATGGGCTCAACCTGGGCATTGTGAAGCTGACTCGCATCCGGAACCGCAGCGCCCTCGTAATTGCTGATCTCTACCGGACCGGGATCGCCGGTGTTCCACCCCCACGGCAGCCGCAACCTCCACGTGCGTCCATGGCAGCGGAACAGAGTGCAGAACGCTCCAAATTGAAACCAACGCAGATAAAGCTCCGCGGTGAACTCTTTGCTAGGGACAAATCCGCCGATATCGGTACCCCAGTAGGGAATGCCGGTTAACGAAGTATTGATCGCAATCGGCACCTGAACCTTTAAGGTTTCCCAAGTGGAGTACACGTCTCCTGACCACAGAAATGACCCATAACGCTGCATTCCGGCGTAACCATTTCGATGCAGCGCGTAAGGACGTTCATTGGGGCGATCGATCTGCGGCCCTTCCCAGTACATGCGGTTTCGAACCAGACGCGAGGAGATGTCCAGCGAATCGCCTTCATCCGGCCACCAGCCATCGATGCCCATGGCGAAATTTTTGCGATGCGCGTCCCAATAGCAACTCGCTTCTACCTCATCGAACTGGCCAACTTGGCAGTGGTCGTGAGCTGAGCCGCGCAGCTTATCGGACAGGATTACAACGTGAAAAACTGAACGAAAATGGTCCTTGTGTAGTTCATCGATCATTTTTTTGGGATCCGGAAACACGCGGGGGTTCCAGGCGAAGGAGCCGTTCTGGGTATTCCAGCCGGAGGGACAGAATCCTGTGCCGAGATAAATGAGGGCGTCACAGGGCAGCTTCTTTTCGCGAAAGGTTTTCGCTTCCGCAAGCACTTCTTCGCGGCTGGCGAGTGTGCGATGCGACTGCTGATATCCAAAGCTCCACAACGGCGGCATCTCCGCGTGCCCGGTGAGGCGCGCGTATTCGGCCATGATGGTTGCGGGCTCCGCCGCAGCAATAAAGAACAGATCGAGGGCGGCATCCGGAGTTGCGGGTTGGAACTTCCCTCTCGATTCCGTGAAATCGAATGTCCCAAAAGGCTGGTGAATGAACATCGCCCATCCCGCAGTCCCTATCAGCCACGGAACGGGCACGCGGCCGCCATGCGTTGCGAGTTTGTAACCACCCTGGCCACTTCGCATCGCGTCGACCGAACCGCGGCGATCAAATTGTGGGCCACCCTCGCCCAACCCAAGCAAGGGTGAATTCCCTATTTCAAAATGAAGAACGCCAGTGTCGGACTCCCGAGTGAGCGTCTGAATCAAGTGACTTCTCTCTGCTTCAATTTTGAAAGTGAGTGGATCAGGGGAGACGCTCACGCGCAAACCGCCGAGGGTGATGGGCTGAGGTTTGACTTCGCCGTTAAGCTTCGCCGTTGCCTCTCCCCACGATCGCCGAACCAGCGATCCATCGTATGGCATGGCGCTGCGCGTACCGTTTCTTACCGGGAGAACGCTCAAACGGAATGTGCTGGCGCTTATCGAAGTAAGCTGGAGCTCAACCTCGCCTCCGCGAGCTGAGTTCAATCCTTCGCTTTGGCACGGTAAAAGAGACGCGCCGCACAGCGCGGCTCCTGCTCTCAATATCTCGCGACGATTTAGTTCACGACGCATGATCGTGTAGCATCGAACCGAACTTCAACCGGCCAGGTTGCAGATGAGAGTAAAGGTTTACGCAAAATTCGCTTTTGTTAGCCTGTTCTGTTTAGCCGTTGCTGCGGCTCAAAGTCAAGACGTGGAGCCGATCACTTCGGCGCTGCGCGCCCGCGATTTCGATCGCGCCATTGAGCTCAGCCGCGAGGCGTTGAAAACGTCGCCGAAGAACGCGCAGTTATGGTCTCTGCAGGGGATCGCGCTCGCCAGCAAAGGTGAGAGTAAGAGTGCCCTGGAAGCGTTCCAGCAGGCGCTGAAAAGTTCTCCTGATTACGTTGCCGCGCTGGCCGGCGCTGCCCAGATTTACTACCAGGCAGGTGATGCGAAGGCGATCCCGCTGTTGAATCAGCTGCTGCAAAAGCGGCCGGGCGATCCCACCAGCCACGCCATGCTCGCCGTTCTCGAATATCGTCAGGGACATTGTGTTTCCGCCGTCGCGCACTTTGACAAATCTGGAGAGCTCATCAATAGCCAACTTGACGCTCTTCACGCCTGGGCCACGTGCCTGGTGCGGCTGAAGCGCAGCGATGCCGCAGAAAAGGTCTTCCAACAAGCCGTTGCTCTTAACCCGGGCAACCGGCGCGAGCGCCAGCTACTGGCTTCGATCCAGTTGATGGCGCATAAACCACAAGACGCAATCGCGACGCTCGCTCCCCTTCTACAGTCCAGTGATCCCGACGCGCGGACGCTTGAGCTTGCATCCACTGCTTATGAGGATGCCGGCGACACACCGCAGGCGGTTAGCGTACTTCGCCAGGCAATTCTGCTCGAACCGCGGAATGTGAACCTCTATCTGGATTTCGCCAGCGTCTCCATGTCTCATCAATCCTTTCAGGTTGGCATCAACGTGCTCAGTGACGGCATCAATCTCCAGCCTGAGGCGGCGCGACTCTATTTGGCGCGTGGCATTCTCTACGTACAGCTCGCCGACTATGACAAGGCCGAAGCCGACTTTGCAAGGGCCCACGAGATGGATCCGAATCAGTCGCTCAGTTCGGCCGCGCAGGGATTGGCGGCCCTGCAGCAGAACGACATCGATCGCGCTCTCTCCACCGTCCAGACTAAGCTCGGGCGCAAGCCAAACGATGCCTATTTGCTTTATCTGCAGGCTGACTTTCTATCGCAGAAAGGCGCCACTCCCGGCAGCCCGGAATTTGCCACTGCGCTGCGCTCAGCGAAGAGAGCCGTGGCGCTGCAACCCGCGCTCGCCGACGCGCGCAGCGTTCTAGCCAAGCTGTACCTGCAAGCGGGACAGAACCAGGAGGCCGTCGAACAATGCAGGAAAGCTCTGGAGAGCGATCCCAAAGATCAAACCGCTGTGTATCGCCTGATCCAGGCACTGCGCAAAACTGGAGACAGAGCCGAAATTCCCGATCTGCTTAAAAAGCTTGCTTCCTTGCGGCAGCAGGCCGCGAAAGAAGAACGAGAACGCTACCGCTACAAGCTGGTTGAGGGAGAGGCGCAATCCGCCCAACCATAGCCAATCATACTTCCGGATAAAATATCAGCGCCATGCCTTCGCTTTGCCTGAAGGTACTTGCCGCGCTGCTTGCGTTCACCCCATTTCTTCACGCGCAACGGTTCAAGATCATGCTTCTGGGTACGGGCAATCCTAGGCCGGTGATCGAACGCTTTGGCCCAAGCATCCTGGTACAAGCCGCAGATCGGGAACTGCTCTTTGATTGCGGACGCGGCGCAACGCAGCGCCTTTATCAGCTCGAGGTTCCCTTCTCGAATGTAAACGCATTATTTCTGACGCATCTGCATTCCGACCACACCGTGGGGATACCGGACTTGTGGCTCACGGGTTGGATCATGGGCCGAAGTGCGCCGCTCAGAATCTGGGGTCCTGAGGGAACCGAAGAAATGATGTCACACCTGCAGCATGCCTATGCCTTCGACGTCCGCATCCGGCGCGATATTGATGAACGACTCCCAGCGGCGGGCGCTATGATTCAAGCGCAGGATATTGAGCCGGGTGACGTGTATGAAGCAAACGGCGTGAAAGTCACCGCGTTTGCTGTTGATCACGGGCCCGTGAAGCCTGCATTCGGATATCGCGTGGAGTTCGCGGGGCACTCCGTCGTGCTCTCGGGCGATACCCGTTTCTCAGAAAACCTGATCCATTTCGCGCAAGGAGCAGACGTTTTGATTCACGAAGTCCTGGACCCCGCAGCCTACAACCAGGCGGACCTGACTTTCACCGATGAGCAGAAACAGAAAGTTGTCGCCCACCACACGACGCCCGAGGAAGCTGGTGTCGTATTCACGCGTGTCAAACCGAAGCTGGCGGTGTATTCGCACATCGTGCCGCCACAGGTTCCTGAGATCATCGCCCACACACGGAAAACCTATTCCGGCCCGCTCGAAGTGGGAGAAGATCTCATGAGCATTGACATCGGAGAAAAAATCCAGGTACACCGGCCCGGCGATTGAGTTCGCGAAAACCTTTACGCACGCGCACATCTCACGTGATAATCGGCTCTTGGCTGTTAGCTCGCTGCCTTTCGCTAGAGCCAACGGCTAAGGTCGCTTCCTCCACCATGTCCCTCGATCGCCGCACTTTTCTGCAACTTTCCATCGGGTCAGCTATATCGGCGGGCGCCCAGCGCCTATTCGCACAAGGTGTGGCGACCCACACAGCCAAGGCTTTGGCTCGGCCCGCGCCTTCCGGACGACCGTTCCATGCCCATTTCGTAGACGTCGCCGCTTCCGCTGGGTTACGCGAACCGGTCATCTACGGTGGCGTGGACTCGAAGAAATACATTCTCGAAGCCACCGGCTGTGGCTGTGCTTTCATCGATTACGACAACGACGGCTGGATGGATCTTTTCATTCTTACCGGCACTCGCCTCGAAGGAGCGCCCTACGGCACAACCAACCGGCTCTATAAAAATAATCGCGACGGCACCTTCACCGACGTCACGGAGAAAGCCGGATTAAAAGCGGTTGGCTGGGCCTGCGGCGTGTGCGTCGGCGACTACGACAACGATGGCTTCGAGGATCTTTTCTGTACATACTTCGGACAGAATAAGCTGTATCGCAACAACGGCAATGGCACGTTCACTGATGTGACGAAGGAAGCCGGCCTGTGGAACGAACAGCCGCGTTGGGGCGCCGGCTGCACGTTTGTCGACTACAACCGCGACGGGCACCTCGATCTCTTCGTCTCCAACTACGTCCGTTTTTCCTTCGAGCACGCGCCCGATCCCGGCGAGAACAACAATTGCAATTGGAAGGGCCTGCCTGTCTTGTGCGGCCCGCGCGGACTGCCCATGGGACGGCACTCGCTCTATCGCAACAACGGCGATGGCAGCTTCACCGATGTAACCCAGCAATCGGGGATCGCGGCAGCCAATACCTCTTATGGAATGACCGCCATCGGCGTTGACTTGGATGAAGACGGCTGGCCGGATATCTACGTCGCTTCTGATTCCACACCAAGTCTGCTGTACATGAACAATCACGACGGTACGTTCCGCGAGGAAGGCGTGCAGCGCGGCGTAGCGCTTAGCGATGACGGCGCCGAGCAGGCCGGTATGGGTGTCGGGGTTGGAGATTACAATCTCGACGGACATATCGATCTGTTCAAAACCCACTTTGCAGACGACGCCAACGGCCTCTACCACAACGACGGCAAGGGCAACTTCGACGACGCCACCCGAACCGCCCGTGTAGGCGTAGAAACCCGCTACATCTGCTGGGGAGCGGGCATCTTGGATCTCGATAATGACGGCTATCCAGACCTGTTCATGACCGCGGGCAACGTTTACCCGGAAATCGAGCGAAAGCTGCCTCAGTATGCCAACAAGAACCCGCGGATAGTGTTTCGCAACCTGGGAAATGGCACCTTCGAGGAGTTAGTCGAGCAGGCGGGCCCAGGAGTCGCTGCGGCACACTGCAGCCGCGGCTGTGCCTTCGGCGATTTTGACAATGACGGCGATCTCGACATATTGATCGTGAATTTGAATGAACCGCCTTCCCTGCTGCGTAACGATGTGACCGGAAGCAACCACTGGCTCAAGGTGAAGCTGATGGGAACGAAATCCAATCGTAGCGCGATCGGGGCGCGCGTGCTGGTGCGTTATGCCGGTAAAGTACAGGCACAAGAGGTGTTAAGCCAGTCGAGCTATTATTCGGCGAATGATCCGAGGCTCCACTTCGGTCTGGGACGGGAGAGGTTCCCAGACCTCGAAGTGCGCTGGCCTAGCGGATCAGTAGAAAAATTCCGTCGCCTTCCCACCAACCAGGTGATAACGATCAAAGAAGGCTCAGGCTTAGTCCGTAGCTGAAAATCGCGCTTACCATGGTGGAGAGACACGGGCGGCCCGCCGGTGCGTGCAATCCTAAGACAACCTAAATTTTTCTTGACAACATACTTTATCCACGTGTAACTTTCGCCTGGAAAATTGGGTAAACGCTTTCCCTGATCGCGCAATGAGTGCGTTCTGACTTTCAATCGCGGGGGGTAGCACCATGTCCGCCAATCTTCGCTTTTCGACCCTGCTTTTTGTTCTGCTTGCTAATTCGCTGAGCTACGCGCAGTTCACCGGCAACATCCAGGGTGTCGTGCAGGACCCAAGCGGCGCCGGTATCGCCAAGGCCAAACTACAACTCGTAAACACTGCTACCAGAGTTGTGGCGATTACGATCTCGGATTCGGGGGGAAACTATCGCTTCGTAAGCCTGGCACCCGGATCATACAAGATCACTGCGGAGGCGCCGGGATTCTCCAAGGCTGAGGGTCAAGTCACTTTGCTCACTGAACAGAATCTGGACGTACCATTGCAACTAAAGGTCGGCGCTGCTACTGAGACTGTGACCGTGACCACTGAAGCGCCTGTCGTTGACACCGCCGATAGCCGCAACGAATTGACCCTCGACAATGCTGGCGTCGCGCAGCTACCGGTTGCCGGTCGAAACTTGGTTACGTTGACGACTCTCGCACCTGGAGTTTCCGGCTTGGGAACTACCGGTGGCGGCCAGCCCGGCAGGGCTGGCACTCCCGGATCGGGCGTTGACAACTACTCTACGGAGACCCAGGTCGATGCCAGCGCGAACGGCCAGGGACAGATGTCGAACATGTACGTGATCGACGGCCTGGACGTGACCAGCGGAATTCGCCAGGGCGTGTTGAATCTCACGCCGAATCCAGAGTCGATTCAGGAAACCAGTATTCAGGTCAACACCTTTTCGAGCGAGTTCAGCCGCGCAACTGGCGTGCAGGAAGTATTGACGACTAAGTCCGGATCGGAGCGGTTCCACGGTTCCGCCGCAGACTGGTTCTATTACCAGAACATGTTCGCCACGACCCACTTTTCCGGGCCCAAGTACCTCCCCTTCCACGGGAATAACATGTCCTTCAGCGTCGGGGGACCGATCATCCCGCGAAAACAGTTCTTCTTCTACTTCGCGGTGGAGCCGCTGAGGTCCTCGCTGGCTACCAATGGATCCATAACATTTGCAGATCCGCAATTCATAACTTGGGCCCAGCAAAACTACCCTGATACGATCGGGACCCATCTGCTTTCCACGTACCTTCCCACAAACGTAACCGGCACCAGCGTCCAATCCACTGCGTCAACCATTCCCGGGTGCGGCACAGCAGCAACAAACAACTTACCCTGTAATCTCCCCCTCATAGACGTGGGCTCGTTCAGCGCACCGCAAATCCGCAATGGAACACAATACTTCGTTCGTGTCGACAAGGTCTTCAAGAGCGACCGCATTTACGGAAGTTTTTATCGGACGCTCCTTAACTATGGCGCCGCATCAGCGATTCCGGCGTTTTCTGCGCTAAACAACAATTGGCAACGAGCCTTGCAGGTGAATTGGGCGCACACGTTTTCTCCAACCACTCTGAACGAAGCGATCTTCGCCGCCAACCGCGTAGAAGGAGTTTTGGGCAGCGGTGCTAAGGATTACACTGTCCCCTCTGTGAGCGTGACGGGGGTTGTGACGGAAGCGGGCCAAGCCTTTGGTGTGGGTTTTGCGCAAGGCGATTTCATCCAGCACAACTACCACTGGCGCGATGTTTTGACGCATGTCCGCGGCGCGCACGCGCTAAAGTTTGGTTACGAAGGCTGGTTTGGAGACGATGTAGAACCGTTCCAGGGACCGTGGTCACAGCCCACCTTCAATTTCAACAACCTTCTGCAGCTTGCTCAAGATGCTCCCGTCAGCGAAAACCACGTCATGTACGACCCGATCACCGGAAAACCGGTTCTATGGTCGTGGAATGCCGCGTCAAGGACGTGGGGCCTGTTTGCGGAGGACACATGGAAAGCGAGAAAGAATCTTACTTTAACCCTGGGCTTCCGATGGGATGACAGCGGTAATCCGTGGTCGAGAAGCTCAACGACCGTATTCGGAAATTTTTATCTGGGTCCCGGCCAAACCATCAATCAGCAAGTGGCAAATGGTTTTGCTAAAGCGACACACAATGCTCTGAATCACTCCGTAAACAATCTTCTCAGTCCTCGTGTAGGTTTCTCCTGGGATGTCACGGGAACTGGCAACACTGTCCTACGCGGAGGATTTGGCATATATAACAACTGGCTGACGCAGGCCAATGTTCAGGAGGAATTTCGCGGTAGTCCGCCGGGGCCCATTGTTCCGAATTTCACTACAGGCACGGCTACTCCTCCCTTGTTTGTCTTGGGTAACAGCGAAAAACCTCCGTTCGGGTTTACCTATCCTGCCCTGGTCGGTTCGCCCCTGTGTCCAACGCTCGGTGCGAACGGCTGCCTTAATTCGCAAGGCGGCATTGTTGGTGCGAATTTCGGGATCGGGGGTATAAACCCCAATTTGAAGTCTCCTAAGGCGAATATCTGGTCCTTAACTTTGGAGCGGAAACTGGGAAACAACTATTCGACCAGCATCGGCTATGCAGGATCGCATGGCTACAACATGGTTGCTGGAGGTGACCAGGCCGGTATTGTGAGCTATGGTCAGGACATCAATGCCTTCGCCGGAGATCTGATTCTGAACAACAGCTTGTCTCCGACCCGACTGAACCATAGTTTTGGTGCGATCAATTACACGGACAATAACCGTCACAGCAACTATGAAAGTTTGTTCTTCGAATTTAAGGGACGTTTTTCGCACCGCGGCTTCTTTGACGCCTCTTATACCCGGTCGCGGTCTCAAGATAACGCATCAGCATATCCCGCAGAAGCAAATCCGGAGCAGTATTACGGGCTTTCGCCCTGGGATGT
>Ga0075425_100002018_pt1 | contig 20067 bp, 18 predicted proteins | sample SoiMethybrSBSTD4_FD_75300 | JGI IMG/M metagenome (GOLD analysis project Ga0075425, IMG submission 75300) | Bulk soil microbial communities from a Populus tree surrounding site in Tennessee, USA - Soil MetaG P. TD hybrid SBSTD4 | ecosystem: Environmental > Terrestrial > Soil > Tree plantation... | reverse complement strand
GCGCGGGTGCTGTTGCCTTCGCTCACGAACAGCGGCCAGATCAGGTCGGCGCTGGTCAGGACATTCTCCGCCACGAGCCGGCGCGACCAGCCGTGCATGCGATTGCGGCGCAGGCGCACCGCCGGAAAGCTGCCGGCCTCGCCAGGGGGCTCTTTGAGAGAGCGCGCGGCTTGAGGGGACCGCCGCGCCAGCGGCTTCATTTCGGTCATGATGGCTCCTTGCCCCGCTCCTTGGGCGCGTCGCCTCGCCGCAGGCGCGCCGCGCGCACGAGGCGCCAAGTTTAGCGCTGAGCGCGCAGCTCGACTACTCGCAAATCACCCCGCGCGGGCGCTCGGCCATGTCGACGTGAAAGTGGTTCTTGTGCCAATTGTTGGCCTCAGGACCGAGCACGGTGCCAAACTGGCGGCAGGCCGCGGCGTGTACGGCACGCAAAAAGTCCAGGTGCGCATCGGGGTTGGGGATGGCAGCGGCGCCGGCGGTCTTGGCTTTTGGACCGCCCAGGCGTTGCGCCGGCGCAAAGGCCGAATCGGCGGATTTGTCGGAGCCACCGCCGATCTGCACCATGACCCCTGGAATGCTGAGGCTAAAGCCGGTAATCGCCGCCGCTGCGGCCCGTCCCGCAGGCTCGGCGGTGGGCGCCACGCTCGCCACCGGCTGCGCGGGCGGAGCAGGCTCGCCTTTGGCTTGGCGCTGCGCCGGCGCGCTCGCCTGGGCCGCTGCTCTCACCTCGGCGGCAGCGGCGGCGGCAATCTCGCGCGCGGTGGGGCCCCAGTCGGAGATCACCAGCGCCGCCTGACCCTGCGCGGTCACGAAGGAGCCGATATCCACGGCGTTGGCGCGCCCGTGCTCGCTCAAGCGTCCGTGCGCGCGACCATAGGCATTGCGACAGGAATAGGAGCTCATGGTCTCGATGCGCACGATCGGGGCGGCCAGGAACTTCTTCGCCAAGGGCTGCACGTCCCGCTCCACCCACTTGCTGAGTTGGGCGATCATGTCGCAGGTCAGCGTGGGCGGCGGCGAGAAGGCCACTTGCGGGTCTTTGCCGACGCTGATGAGGCGCATGGGCGCGGGCGCGCCGCATTCGTTGCCCTCGCGCAAGGGCCCTTCCGGCACCGCCACGACGGGGAGACCCTTGAGCAGGACGGCGCAGCGCGCCTGGGCAAGCTCAATCTCCTGGGCCGACCAGCCTGGTTCCGCCGCCGCGGGCGCAGGGCTCGCCGCCGCTGGCGCGAGCGTGCCGGCAGGCTTATGGCTCGCGCCCGGCCGGGTCGCCGTATCCGGCTCCGTCGCCGGCGGCACACCTTGGGCTGAGGCCGCTTGCGCGGCCAGCAGGAGCCAGCCTGCAGCCGCCACCGAGCTCATGCCACGCATTGAGACAGCCCCCATTTCGGTACCAGGCCCCGAAGCAACGCCCCCACGAATCGGAACCAGGAGTATGCTGACATCAATCGGTCATACATAGCCCCGAATTGTGGCCGGCACGACTTTCGCGCTCGACCTTGCACAAGGGCGGAACAAGTTGTGGACCAGAGTGGGTCCCTTACGACCGACGCAGCAGCGCAACATGCACAGTTTATTGCAAGAAGCTAACGAACTCCTAATCGCCCAAGAGGGCGCCGCGGGACGCATCACTCTCAACCGACCCGCGCGCCGCAATGCCTTGAGCACCGCCATGCGCGCCGAAATCGCCGCCGCGCTGCCAGGCTGGGTGCGCGACCCCAACATCTACGGCGTCGTCGTCGCCTCGGCCGCGCCCGGGGTGTTTTGCGCCGGCGGCGACCTGCGGGAGCTCGCCGACTGGGGCCGCAACGCCCAGGCTGAGGCGCGCAGCTCGCTGGCCGCCGAATACGCGCTCAATTGGCGGCTTGAGTGCTTTACCAAGCCGACCATCTCGCTAATCGACGGCCTCGTGGTCGGCTCCGGGGTCGGTCTCAGCCTCTATGGCACGCATCGCGTTGCCGGCGAGAATTACCGTTTCGCCATGCCCGAAACGCACATCGGCCTCTTTCCCGATGACGGGGTGTGTCACGCCTTTGCGCGTATGCCCGACCATCTCGGGACCTTTCTGGCCTTGACGGGTCACAGCATCGGGCCGGCCGATGCCTTTCTGTTGGGGCTTGCCACCCACTGCATCCCGGCCGCTGACTTCGCCGCCATCGCCGCCGCGATCGCCGAGGCCGAACCCGTCGATCAGGTGCTCGATAGCCGGCACCAGCCGCCCCGCCCCGGCGAGCTGACGGAGGGCGTGCGCGAGGTTGTGGCACGTTGCTTTGCCGCCGACACGGTCGAGGAGATCATCGCCCGCCTGCAAAGCCTTGGCGGGCCCCGGCAGGACTGGGCGCAAGCGGTTGCCGGCGAGCTGGCGCGCCGCTCCCCAACCTCGCTCAAGCTGACGCACCGCCACCTCATGCAGGCGCGCGGCCTGGATCTGCGCGCCACGCTGGTGCAGGACTACAGAATCGCCCACCAGTGCTTGGAAAGCCATGATTTCTACGAAGGCGTACGTGCCGTGGTGATCGATAAGGACGGGGCGCCGCGCTGGTACCCGGGGCGGCTCGCGGACGTCACGGAGGCGCTCCTCGCCCCCTACTTCGCGGCCCCCGTGGGGGGCGATCTGGCCCTTGCCAGCCGGGCGGAAATGCAGGCGCTGCAGAGTTAGGCGGCGGCGCTTTCGTTAACCCATTGCTTTAAGGTCGAATTAGAGCCTTTCGGCTACCGTCGGCGGCAACCGGGAGCAACACCGGCAGCGTCAGAACGGATCGAGGGCTGGGACCATGAACCTTGTTTTGGAGGCCGCGCGCCCGCGCGCGCCGGCGGGCGACGACACGTTCCGCAGCGAATATTTGCGCGCCTTGCGGCTAATCGAGCGTCTGCATCGGCTGCTGCTCGACGTCATCAAGGACGAATTCGATCGCCGCGGCGGGGCGGAAATCAACAGTGTTCAAGCTCTTTTGCTCTACAACATGGGCGAGAGCGAGCTGACCGCCGGCGAACTCAAAAGCCGCGGCCACTACCTCGGCTCCAACGTCTCCTACAATTTGAAGAAACTGGTCGACATGGGCTACCTGCACTACAAGCGCTCCGACAAGGACCGCCGCTCGGTGCGGGTTAGCTTGACCGGCAAGGGCCAAGAAGCCCGCGACGTGATCCACAAGCTCTATCACCGGCAACTGGGCTCGGTGGAAGCCGTGGGCCAGGTGACGGCGGAGGATTTCCGGGAGCTCAACCAGGCCCTGCTGCGCCTGGAACGCTTCTGGACCGACCAGATCCGCTATCGCCTCTAGGGGCCGCGCGGCCTGACGGCGCGCCGCGCTTGCCGCCCGGCAACGTCGTTGCTCGAGAGCCTTCGCCAGCGCGGGTGCTCCCGGCGCCCCCCTGCAGGGCGCGCTGCAGCTGCCAGATCTGCCTTCAGAGCGGGGCCGCAGGGAAGGCGGGGCCGCAGGGAAGGCGCCGCCGCCGGGCCGGTCCGAACCCCTGCAGCCCACGCCAGATGTCGCAGGCTCGGCCGAGACGGAAACGCTGCCGCTCGCCCGTTTGGTCTTTACGATGATCGGTGGTGAGAAGGACCTCGCGCTCGGGGCGCGCAGGTCCTAGAATTGCATGGGTAAGGGGCGGATATCCGGGCTGGCTGGGGCCGGCCGGGCTGGGGACGCGAGTGCATGAAGGCCAGGCGAACAGGCGTGATCATGGTTGGCGCGGCGGCCGCCGCGGCGGCCGCCTATTTTTTTTGGCCGCAGCTCAGCGTCAGCATCGGCGCGGTCGAGACCAAGGGGGCCGGCAAGCGCGATGACGGCAAGGCTCGCGCCGGCCCCGCTCCGGTGATGGCGGCCGAGGTCGTCGAAGGCACGATGCCCGTTATCCTCAAGGCGCCCGGTACCGTTGAGCCCCTCGCCAACGTTGCCGTCAAGCCGCGCGTGGACGGACAGATCGTGGAGGTGGCTTTCCGCGAGGGCGACCTCGTGCGGGAAAATGATGTCCTGTTCCGCCTGGATGACCGCTTCGTCAAGGCCCAAATCGCCCAAGCGGAGGCGGCCATTGCCAGAGACCAGGCCAGCCTGCGCGACGCGGAGGCTACCCTGACGCGGCGGGAGGCGTTGATCGACCGCAAGATCGTGAGCGAGGCGGCACTCGATCAGGCGCGCTATGCCGTAGAGGGCCTCAAGGCCAGCATCAACGCCGGCAAGGCCATGCTTGAGACGCAAAGAACCCAATTGGACTACCTGACGATCCGCGCCCCCATCACGGGGCGCACGGGCAGCCTGGCGGCCAAGCTCGGAGCGACCGTGCGCAGCGCCGACGCGCAAGCCCTGGTCACGATCAATCAAACGCAACCGATCAATGTCGGCTTCGCCGTGCCGCAAAGCGAGCTCGGCGCCTTGCGCCGCGCGCTCGCAAGCAAGGCGCCCGCCGACGTGACCGTCGCCGAGGGGGGCGAGTCCAGCGTGGTGCGCGCCACGATCGGCTTCGTCGACAACCAGGTCGACCGCAGCACCGGAACCGTGACCGCCAAGGTCGTGGCCGAAAATGCCGACGAGACGCTGTGGCCCGGCCAGTCCGCCGAAGTGGCTTTAACCGTGGAAGTGCGTCCGCGCATGCTCTCGGTACCGGCGGCGGCCGTGTTGCCGGCGCAGCAGGGCATGATCGCCTGGGTGATCGGGCCGGACAGCAAGGTGACGCCGCGTGTCGTCACCGTTGCGCGTATCGTCGGCCAGGTGGCCTACCTGAGCAATGGCCTCAACGTGGGCGAGCGCGTCGTCACCGACGGGCAAATCCGCCTGGCGCCGGGTGCGCGGGTGACGATCGAGGAGCCACGGCGCGCGCCTGCCCCTACCCCGCAAGGGTCAGAGCGGCGGGCCGACGGCCGAGGTTGAGAAGCGAGGTTAGGCCAAGTCAAGGCCGGGATCGAACCCATGCGTCTATCGGAGCTGTGTATCCGCCGCCCGGTCATGACCACACTCGTCATGGCCTCATTGTTGCTGGCGGGCTTTTTCGGCTACCGCCAGCTGCCGATCGCGGCGATCCCGCGCATCGACGTGCCGACCATTACCGTTTCCGTGCAGTACCCAGGCGCCAGCCCCGACACCATGGCGGTCTCGGTCGCCGCCCCGCTCGAGCGTCAATTTTCCACCATTGCCGGCGTCACCGCCATCACCTCGCTCAACACCGAGGGACGCACGCAGATCACGCTCGAGTTCGACCTCAACCGCAACATCGATGCCGCCGCGCTCGATACGCAATCCGCCATTTCTGTGGCTGCAGCGCGCCTGCCCGAGGACCTGCCGACACCACCCGCCTATCGCAAGGTCAACCCGGCGGACTCGCCGGTGATTTTCCTGGCACTGACCTCCGAGACCGCGCTGTCGCAGGAAATGAACGAGTTTGCCGACAAGGTGATGAGCCCGCGCTTGTCGATGCTGCCCGGCGTCGCCCAGGTCAACATTCAGGGCGCGCAGAAGCAGGCCGTGCGCATCAAGTACGATCTCGATGCGCTGGCCACGCGCGGTATTTCGGTAGAGGACATTCGCCAGGCCGTTGCCGCCCAGGCAAACATCTCCCCAATCGGCAGCATCCGCACCCAGAACCAGATCTATATCCTCGACGTAAAGGGGGCGGAGCCGACGGCGGCCTATTTCAAGCCGCTGATCGTCACCTGGCGCAACGGCGCACCCGTGCGTCTGCAGGACATCGCCAAGGTCGAGGACTCCGTCGAGATCGAAGAATCGCGCGCCGAGTTCAACAACATGCGCTCGATCATCGTCTCGATCCAGCGCCAACCCGATGCCAACACGGTCGCCGTGACCGATGCGGTGCACGGGATCCTGCCCGATTTCGAACGCGAGATGCCGCCAACCATCAAACTGTCGGTGCTCAGCGATCGCTCCGAGTCGATCCGAGACTCGGTGCATGACGTGCAGATCACGCTGATGCTGACCGCGGTGCTGGTCATTCTCGTCATCCTGGCGTTTCTGCGCGCTTGGCGCGCCACCTTCATCCCAGCCTTGGCGTTGCCGCTATCGATCATCGGCACCTTCGCCGGTATGGCCATGTTCGGCTTTTCCCTCGACAACGTAAGCCTGCTCGCGCTCACCCTGGCGCTCGGGTTTGTGGTCGACGATGCCATCGTCGTGCTGGAGAACATCGTGCGCTACGTCGAGCAGGGCATGAAGCCCTTCGAGGCGGCCATCAAAGGCGCCAATGAGATCGGTTTTACGGTAATGTCGATCACCATCTCGCTGGTGGCGGTGTTCATCCCAATTCTGTTCATGGGCGGGATCGTCGGCCGCTTCTTTTTCGAATTCGCCATGACGATCAGCCTCGCCATTCTGTTGTCCGGGTTCATCTCGCTGACGCTGACGCCGATGCTCTGCTCGCGCCTCTTAAAGGCGCACCACGACGGCGAGGCAAAGCCCAACCTGCTCTCGCGCGCCTTCGAGGCCGGCTACAACGCCATGGCCACGGGTTACCGCGTCACGCTCGATGCCTCGCTGAAAGTGCCGAGCCTAATGATCCTGTTGACGCTCGGCACCATCGTCGCCACCGTCTATGCCTTCGGTATCGTCAAAAAGGGCTTTTTGCCGACCGAGGATACCAACATCATCATCGTGCGTACGGAAGCTGCGCCCGACATTGCCTTCCAGGCCATGCTCGATCGCCAACGCCTGGTGTCTGAGCGCATCCGCGCCGATGCCGACGTGCTTTACGTCAATTCCAACGTGCAACAGACGAGTTTCAACCCGACCTTGAATCGCGGTTCCATCTTCGTCCAGCTGAAGGCCCGCCCGGATCGGCTGAACCGGGGCAGCATCAGCGATGTGCAAAACCGCTTGCGCCGCAGCCTGGCCGGTATTCCCGGCATCCGTGCCTTTCCCGTGCCGCTGCAGAACCTGCGCATCGGTAGCCGCAGCGGCGCTGCGCTTTATCAGTACACTTTGACGAGCGTCAATCAGACCGAGCTCTATGACAACGCTCAGCGACTGATCGAGCGCGTCAAACAGGCCCCCGGGTTTACCGATGTCACCAGCGATTTGACGCTGGGCGCCCGGCAGCTGACGCTCAATGTCGATCGCGATGCGCTGGCGCGCTACGGCGTCACCATGGATACCTTGCGCTCAACGCTCTATTCCGCCTTCGGCACGCGCCAGATCGCCACCGTCTACACCGCCTCCAACGACTACCAGGTGATCATGGAGACGGACAAGGCACGCACGCTTGATCCCGGCGTGCTGTCGAAAATCTACGTGCGCTCGAGCAGCGGCCAGCAGGTGCGGCTCGACTCCATGGCAACCGTAACGCTGGGACCGGGCCCGGTGTCGGTGGCGCGGCAAAGCCAGCTACCGGCCGTGACCATCACCTTCAATCTGGCGTCGGGCTACACGCTGGGCGAGGCCGTGCTCGCCATGCGCGAGCTGGAACGCGAAGTGAAAATGCCGGCGACGATCACCGGCCAGTTTGCCGGCACCGCGCAGGTCTTCGAAAGCTCGTTCCGCGATCAGCCGCTGCTGATTGCCGCCGCCATCCTCACCATCTACATCGTGCTTGGCATTCTCTACGAAAGCTTCATCCACCCCATCACCATCCTGTCCGGGCTGCCCTCGGCAAGCCTCGGCGCGCTGCTGATCCTTTGGCTGTTCGATATTGAGCTCACCATCATCGCCGTGATCGGCATCATTTTGCTGGTCGGGATCGTCAAGAAGAACGCGATCATGATGGTGGACTTCGCCATCGAGGCGCGCGCACGCGGCGCCTCGCCGCTCGACGCCATCCGCGAGGCGTGCCTGTTGCGCTTCCGTCCCATCATGATGACCACCATGGCGGCGCTTTTCGGTACGCTGCCCATCGCCGTCGGCTGGGGAGCGGGTGCGGAGTTGCGCCAGCCCTTGGGCCTGGCGGTGGTCGGCGGTCTCGCGGTTTCGCAGCTGCTGACACTCTACATCACGCCCGCCATCTATTTGATGATGGAAAAGCTGGGCACGCGGCTCGGCGCAGGACGGCGCGAGCACATCCCGGCGAGCCCCGGGACGGCCGAACAAGAAAGGCCGCTCGCCGCGGAGTAACGCCGCAGCCCCCTCGCGCCACCCTGCGCGGTGGTCAAGCACTTGTTTGCGCGCGCAAAACGCCGACCACCCGGCGACGCCGGGCCGCCCGGCCGGAGCTTGCCCTAGCCTTGCCAAGCCTTTCGTGGCTATTCTTCTCTCGACGCGAGAAGGCCGCGGCGGTGGGGGGTCCTGGATGCGCAAGCTCGTTTTTCTGATCATGGGTGCCGCACTCGTGCTCAGCGCCCTTCCGTCCGCAAGCCAAGCCGCGCCCGAAAAGCGCGTCGCGCTCGTGATCGGCAACGCCGCCTACGCCGGCATCAGCCCGCTGCAGAAGCCCATCAACGACGCGCAGAAAATGGCCGAAGTGCTCCGTGGCCTGAACTACGAGGTGATTATTGGCATCAATGCCAGCAAGCGCGAGCTCGATGCCCTCGCGCAGAGGTTCCGCGCCGCGCTCAAGGGAGCCGACGTCGGCTTCTTCTTTTACTCCGGCCACGGCTTTCAGACCAACCGGATCGAGCAGCAGCATCCTATCAATCACATCGTGCCGGTCGACTTCAATGTGCAGGACGTCAACACGGCGCTGGGATCGCTTGCCCTCGACGTCATCATCGAAGCGATTCGCAGTCAGGCGCGCGTCGGGTTCATCTTTATGGATGCCTGCCGCAACGATCCGCGGCTGACGGCAGCGGCAGAACGATTGGCCAGCAACACGCGCAGCGTGACGATCGCGCGCGGCTTCGCACCGGTTGCCGTGATCGAAAAAACCTCGACCACGAAAGGAGCGCCCGCCAAAGGTCCAACCGGACTGCTGATCGCCTACGCCACCGATCCCGGCAATGTGGCGTTCGAGGGCGACACGGGCACGCTCAGCCCGTTTACCGGGGCGCTCAGCAAGCACCTCGTAACCCCCGGGCTCAGCGCCGCCGAGATCATGGGCCGCGTCTCGGCGGAGGTAGCCACGCAAACGGGCGGCCAGCAGACGCCCTGGAACGTATCATCGCTGACGGCGGGCACCTATCTGTTCACGCCCCGGCCTGCGGCCCCGCCCGGGAGCGGCACGACCGCCAAGGGCCCGGGCGCTCGCCCGGCCGGGTCGGGCCTGCCTCCCAATCTCGGCGTCGGCGTCGGCAGCGGGCTCTAACCACCTCCCGCCACGGCCTCATTTGACGATTTCGTAGCGCGTCAGGGCGTAACCCCAGCGCTGCAGCTCATCGCGCTCGCTGCCGCCGGCACGCGCCCGCGCCGCGAGCGCGACCTCGATCTGACGGATGATGCGCATCAGAAAACTTGGCGGATCATTCACGGGCTGGAAGCCCTTGCTGACCACCGCCTTGTTGGCGGCGAAGCGCTCGACGTCGAAGTCCTCGGGCGCGACCACGGCCAACAGCTCCCCCTTGCCGATCGGCTCGACCGCTTGGAAGGCGGTAAATCCGGGATAGTCGGGACCCGGTACGGCAACCTGCTGCGCGGCGCGGATGCGGCCCGGATCGGCGGCGGCCACAAAGCGGTTCGGATAGATCAGTGTCACCTCGCGGCTCGCATTGATGTCGAGAATGATCAGCCTGCCTGCGATATCGCTGGAGGCTTCAAAGATCACCTGTTGGCCAAGGCGTACGCGATTGCCGCCGCGGATCCCGAGCTTGAGCCGGCCTTTACTGGGGCCGAGCAGGGTTGCAAGCTGCTTCAGCCCCTCTTCTAACAACACCGGGCTCAATGCCCCCGCGCCCGAGGCCTCGCGCACCGGGGCGGCGCCAGCGAGGGGACCCGTGTGCTTTTGAATCCAATCCGCATAATGCGAAATGCGCGTATAAACGCCGTAGGCTTTGCGCTCCGCGCAGCCCTCACCCCAGCTGACCAGGCCGACCTGCCAAGGGCAGCCCTGCGCGTCGGTCATGATCAACGGCCCGCCACTGTCGCCCTGACAGCTGTCCTTGCCGCCCTCCTCCAGCCCGGCGCACAGCTGACCGGCACCGATGGCCGCGTTCGCATAGCGGCCCTTGCAGGTCGTCTGTGCCACCGTCTCGACCGCAGTTTCCAGGAGCACGGCCGAGCCGGCGTAAAGTTCGCCCCTGCCGTCCGACCGGTTGAAGCGGTTGAGCCGCTGCGTGCTGGTGTAGCCAAACCCCGCCACGCGGACCTGCGCGCTGCCCGAGGGCTCCGGGTCCGTCGTTCCCGACAGGGAGATGCGGCTGAGCTGACCGGCCCAGGGTCTGGCGAGCTTGAGAAGGGCAATGTCGTCGCCCTGGCTGGGCGCGATCGCCTCCAGCGCGTCCGCCTGTTCACCTTCCGCCCGTCGGAAAGCGGCCTCGACGGCGGCGCGGTAGTGCTCGTGCATCACGACCGCTTCGACCGGGTAGACCTGCTCAGGCTTGGCGCCCCGCAGATCGCCCGCGCCGAGCACCACCTCAAGGCGCCCGACGTGCTCCTCGCCGCGGGAATTGCGCAAGGATCCGGTCAGCCGGCCGACATAGCTCGGCAAGCAGTGCGCGGCCGTCAAGATCCAGCGTTCGCTGATGGCCGCAGCGCCGCAAAAATAGCGCGACACCTGGCCGTTGTCGGAGTGCAAGCGCAAAGTCGCAATTCCCGGCCAATCCGCCAGGCGCGCGGTCTCGCCACCGACGATTTTGCTGCGGGCGCTCAAGCACTGACGCGCCTGAGCCCAGGCGGCCTGGAGCGGCAGCAGGAGGCCGCAGGTCAGCACCACCACGCCAATCATCACCCTTGAGCCCATCTCCCCCACCCCCTCAAGTCCCCAGGCCGCATCCCCGATCGCCTTGGCACCGCGAGCCGTGCGTCCACACTAGCCGCAGCGCAGCGCTGCTCCAAGTCGGCGCCAGCTTCGGGCCGAGGCGAGCAAAAAAAGCCCCGCCCCGGCGCGGCCGCAAGATCGCGCGCGGGAAGGGGCCTTGGGCGCCGATCAGGAGATCGTCCGGGTCCGGCTTGTCGTTTCGCGGCGGGTTGCGGCCGCCTCAGGCAGGCATCCGTCCCATCAGAGCCATGAGGAGCACGACCACCAGCACCACGCCCACGAGGCCGGACGGGCCATAACCCCAGCCGCGGCTGTAGGGCCAGGACGGCAGCGCGCCCAACAGGGCAAGGATCAGAATAATGAGCAACACGGTTGAGAGCGGCATTGGCAACTCCTATGCATTGAAGCGTTAGGATCAGTGGCGCCAATGCGCACCACCCCAGCGTGGTTCGCCCTGCCCCGTGCGGGCGAATGGCGAATGGCCACGGCGCTTGATTGCGAAGGCGCGGGCACGCACCGTCCCCACGGCATAGCGCGGGAACGTTCAATCAGCCCGCGCGTTCCTCAGCGTGAACTGTGCAAGGAGCGTTAGATGGCGCGACGTTATTCGAAGAAGGCTGCCAAGACCGTGAAGACGGCGATGAGCCGGCGCAAGCGCGGCGCCTTGAAAAGCGGCCGCAGCGGCAAGACCGTCAAGAGTCGCAAACAAGCCATTGCCATCGGCCTGTCAGAGGCGCGTCGGAAGGGGCAGAAGGTGCCCGCGCGCAAAAAGGCAGGAAAGAAGCAATAACTCCAGCGCACGTCTCGGCGGCAGGCTTTCCTGCGCCGCGCGCCACCCGATGCCGACCTCAGCGTTGGGGCGGCGCGCGTCAGCGCGCACGCGTCCAGGCTTGGTAGAGGCGACCGTAGGTGCGGTTGAGGTCGCGCTCTTCGTAGCGCTTGGCGATCAAGACATAGACCGTCAAGCCGGCCGCCAACAGGCCATGCCCAAGCGTCATGTAGGGCGTGGCCCACACGGCCAGCAGCACACCGACGTACATCGGATGTCGGAGCCAGCGGTAGAGCCCCGCGGTCTTGAGCGGCAGCGGCCGCGGCTCCCGCTCCCAGTACCAGTCCAAGACCTGCCGCACTCCGAGGAGTTCGGCGATGCCGAACGACACGGCTCCCGTCAGCAAGATGATCCAACCCAGGGCGAACAAGGCCCAGCAGGCATCGCGCAGCAGCGAACCTTCGATGCGCCACACGTCGATGGGGATCGGCTGCCAGAAGGCGACCAACGCCAGCAGCACGATATTGGCGGCATGAACATAGGTCGCGCGCTCGAGCGCTGGCGGTACCAGCGCACGCCAACGCCGCTTCAGCCCGGGCCGCGCCATCAGCGAATGCTGCAGGCCAAACGCCGCGATCAGCGCCAGATCGATGGCGCCGGCAAGAAACGGGTTGGCCAGCCCGAGCCCCACGTCGGCCGAGCGCTCGAGCCAAGGTGAGCCAAGCCGCGGGGCATTGCTGAGAAACACCCCGAACAACGGCCAAAACACAGCCATGATGGCGACGCCAGCGAGGCCATAGACGAGGCCGGCAAGGCGCCCGAGGCGCAGTACCGGTGCGCTCGCCGCGAGCGAAGATCTGGGGGTGTCAGCAAGGGCCACGCGACGCACTCCCTCATCACCTGCCGGATCGGCAACGTCCCCCCGAGCCCAAGAGTTCCTGCCTGACGTGGCGAAAGTACGGTCACGACCTGACGGTGAGCCGCCGCCTGCCGCCGACAGACCGCGCCGGGCGCGGTTGCGACAGCTGTTCCAGCGTACACTGACGGGGCGACTTGTCCGGTCGCCAGCGCAGAAACTTGGTGCCGTGCCGAAAGCGGCCGCCGCTAACGTGGTCGTAGCGCACCTCCGCTACCAGGCTCGGTCGCAGTGGCTCCCAAGCGCTCGAGCGCTCGTTGCTCCAGCGGCTTGGCCCACCGGGTTGGCCTCCGCTGAAGCCTGGCGGCGCAATCAACGCCTCGAGCCGCTTGGTCAGGGCGGGCCTTTCGGCCGCGGGAATCGAAGAGGTGAAGCCTACATGGTGCAGGAGGCCCTGCGCGTCATAGAGCCCGAGCAGTAGTGACCCGACCAGCCGGCGTGCCGTTTCGTAGCGAAAGCCGCCGACCACGCAGTCCGCGCTGCGAAGGAATTTGATCTTCAGCATGGCGCGCTCGCCCGGCTGATAGGGCAAGTCGAGGCGCTTGGCGATGACACCGTCGAAGGAGCTTTCTGTCCCCCGCAACCATGTTTGCGCCTCATCGCAGGCGCGCGTATAGGGCGTGAGCAGCAACCCGCGGGTCTCAGCGCGGCTACCCCCGAACGCCTCTTGCAAGACGGCTCGGCGCTGCAGCAACGGCGCCTGCAGCAGCGGCTGGCCGCGCTTGACGAGCAGGCAATCGAAGGCCACGAAGGTCGCCGGCGCCTCTGCCGCCAGGCGGCGGATCCTGCTTTCGGCCGGGTGCAGGCGTGCCTGCAAGGCGTCGAAGGACAGCGCGCCGTCGCGCACGATCGTCAGTTCCCCATCGAGGACGAAGGCGCGCTGTTTCAGCGCGCCTAGATTCGCCAGCACCTCGGGAAAAAACCGCGCCAGCGACTTGCCCGACTTGGCCTTGATCTCGACCTCGCCGCCGGCGCGAAAGGCCAGGCATCGGAACCCATCCCATTTCGGTTCGTATTGCCAGCCCGGGCCCGTCGGCACCCGCGCCACGGCGCGGGACTCCATGGGCCGCAACGTCAGCTCAATGCCGAGGCTCGATAACGGCGACGTCGTCGGCTTGCGCATCAGCGGGCGTCGGGCTTGCCCGGCCTCAGTTTGCGGCTGGCGGCCTCGAGCGGGCGCGCCGCTTGCCTATACTCCTGCCAGGCCGACGACTTGGCGATCAGGCCGGCTGCGCTGGCGAGCGTAAAGCGTCCGGGGTCGAGACCGTCGCGCAACTGGCTCCAGGTCAGCGGCATGGAAACAGGCGCCCCCGGTCGCGCCCGCGGCGATAAGGGCGCCACCGCCGTGGAGGTCTGATCGTTGCGAAGATAATCGAGATAAATGCGGCCTCGGCGGAGCGCCTTGCGCATATTGACGAGATAACGCTGGGGCTGATCGTGCGCCATCTCGGCGCAGACGGCTCCGGCAAAGCGCTTGGCCTCCAGCCAGCTTGGGCCATTGCCTTTGAGGGTGAGCGGCGTGACCACATGCAGACCCTTGCCCCCCGTCGTCTTGACAAAGGCGACGAGGCCAAGTCGTTCAAGCCGTTCGCGGAGCTCCTTGGCCGCGGCAATCACCAACTGCAAAGCGACATCGCTGCCGGGGTCGAGGTCGAAAATAAGCCGCCCCGGCCGTTCCGGCCGACCCGGCGCAGAGTTCCAGGGATGGAATTCGACGGCGGCGACCTGGGCCAAGGCGATCAGGGCCTCGAGCCGATCAATCTGCAAGTAGGGCTTAACGTGGCGGCCAACCGGGGTCAGGGTGATCAGCTTCGAGAGACCAGGCATCGCATGGCGCTGAAAGAAGCGCTCGCCGTTGATGCCATCGGGCGCACGCAGGATCGAGCAAGGCCGGCCACCGATTTGCTCCAGCATCCAGGGCCCAACCGCTTCGAGATAGCGCGCCAGATCGAGCTTGCTGAAGGGCTTGCTCTCCTGCGTCGCCGGCCACAGCTCCTTGTCGGGCTTGGACAGCTTGACGCCCAGCACCGCTGGGCCTTCTGCCTCGCTGTCGTGCGCTTGCGCGCGGGGCCGCCGAGGGCGCCGCGGCTCTGGCTTGCCGGTCCCGTTGGCGGTGGTTTCGGCGCTCCATTGCGCGCGCGGGTCGGCGCGTGGTTCGCCGGCCTCCATGAAGGGCCGCGGACCGCGCCCCTTGCCGTTGGCGATCTGCTGCATGCTGCGGCCGGACGCCACGGAGCGGTCTTGCGCCAGCAGCGCACCGTCGCCCTCGCGCTCAAAACCGTCGCGATGCTTTATCAACAGCCAATTGTTGCCTTTGCTGCGCTCGCCCTTGCGCCGCATGCGAACAAGAACCCAGCCGCCCTTCAGTTTTTTGCCCGCCAGGGAAAACTTCAGTTCCCCCGCGCGCAGCGCCCGGGCCGGGTCGGCGTTGCCTTCCGGCGTCCAAAAACCCCGGTCCCATAGCATGACGGTGCCGCCGCCATATTCTCCCTTGGGGATGGTGCCCTCAAAGTCCCCATAATCGAGGGGATGGTCCTCCACTTCGACCGCCAAGCGCTTGTCGGCGGGATCGAGCGAGGGACCCTTGGTGACTGCCCACGATTTGAAGACGCCCGCCACCTCCAGGCGCAAATCGTAGTGCAGGCGGCTGGCGGCGTGTTTTTGCACGACAAAGCGCGGGTATTGGCGGTGGCCGGGCGCGGCCGTGCCGCGCGGCTCCGGCGTCTTTTTGAAGTCGCGCTTGGCTTGGTAAAGGGCCAAAGCCTTCTTCGCCATCGGGACCTCCGGGTTGTTCGCACCAAGGTGCGCGCCAGGCTCAACGGCCAACGCGGTCGGGCCGTTCCCGCGCGCAAACCCCAAGCCTTAAGCACCAGACCGCGCCTGGCGGCATCGGCAAGATCACGTTGACCCTCGAACCAGGTCGGGCTGCCACGCCGACCCCCGAGGACCCCGCCCAAGCCACGCTCTAACCCGACCTCGGCGCAGCGCATTTCGCTCGGACATCTCACCTGAGAAGACCCGGGTTTTGCAGGCGACCCCAGGCTAGCGCCGGCGCCGGCGCGCCGATATTCGTTGCCCGGCGGCAGCGGCAATGCTAGGTCTGGCGCCCGCGCGCAAGGCCCCGGTTGTACCGGCCGCTCGCCGGCCCGAGGCGCTACCTGCTGCGCCGGCTTGCAGGACCGTCACGAGGGTCAATTCCCCCGCAAGGCTCTTGGCAAACGCGAACCCGAAAGACTAGGCGGCAACGATGGCCAGGCAGTCCGAGCGCGGCATGGGCCTTTCGACCTTTCGCCAGCGCGCCCGCGTCGAGATCGAGATCGGCACCTGGGGCAGCCTGGTGACGGCGCTACTGTTCTTTACCTGTGGCATCGTTGACTATTTCACGACCGAGGACGTCAGCTGGATCAGCGCACTCGGCTGTCTGACCGGCCTGGCGACCATTGCCAGCATCATGATCCGCGCGCACCTGTCGAATGCCACGCTGCGGGCGCGCCGCGCGCTCCGCCGCCTGCGCATGCCCTAGCTCGGGCGCGATCCTGGCGCTCAGGTGGCGGGGGCGTATTGGGCCAGGCCTCTGCCGAACGACCAGTTCTCTTTTTTGACCTCGACGAGGTTAATAAAAATGTCGTCTGGCCGCAGCCCCGGCGCGCTGGTCAGCCGTTCGACGACACGCTGAAACAAGCGCCGCTTTTGCGCAAGGCTGCGCGTATCGCTGACCGTGAGCTGGATGATCGTCAGCTCAGGGGAATATTGCAGACCCAGGTAGCTCGGCGCGTGCACGATTGGGCTGTCGGCAGCGTGCTCGCTCACGATCTGAAACAGGTCGTCTTCGGGAACGTCGAAAGTCTCGACCAGCGCCGCTTGGATACCCTGCGAAATGGCGCGGCGGAATTCCGGCGATTTGCCCTTCGGCATGTCAATGCGCACGAGCGGCATGGCTTAATCTCCAGCGGAGGCTGATCTGTCGGCCAACGTGGGGGCGCCAGCGCGCTGCGACAAACGACAATGCTTTGCCGCTCTTGTGAGAATATTTCATGGGGGCGCGCGCGCGGCACACCGGCGGGCTTGCCTGCCCTAGCGCGCGTCCCGGCGCGGCGCGCGCTGGGCCAAAAGGATGCCGCCGAGCACGAGGACCAGGGCCACGGCATGGAACGGGGCGAACGGCTCACCCAGCATCCCCACCGCCATGATGGCGGAGAAGAGCGGCACCAAGTTCAGAAAGATGCCGGTACGGCCCGGTCCGATCAGGTCCACGCTGCGCAACAGGAAGATTTGGGCCAGGCAGGAGGGAAAGATGGCGACGTAGGCGATGATCAATAGTCCCGTTAGGCTCGGTGCCGGCGCTGCTTGCGCAAAGATCTCCCAGACCGCCAGCGGCAGCGAGGTCAAGGCTGCGATCACGGCCAGCAGCGTGAAAAAGGCGGCGCCCGGCATGTCGGGACGATCGCGCAGCGCCACCGTGAAAAACGCGTAGAGGACACAGGCGACCAGCATCAAGACGTCTCCCACATTGAGATCGACGTCTAGGATTGAAAGGGGGGCGCCGCGGGTGGCAATCACCACCACGCCGAACATCGTGATCAGGGCGCCGATCAGCTGTAGCAGGCTTGCCCGAGTGCCATGCGCGAGAAAGGCGCCGGCCAGCACGAAGATTGGCAGGCAGCCTTGCAGGATGCCGATGTTGATGGCCCCGGTGTAGTGTGCGGCCACGTAGTAGAGGGCGTTGAAGCCGGTGAAGCCGAACACCGCCATCAGCAGCACGGAGAGGAGACGGCCGCGCACGGCGCCCCAGTGCTGTCGCACCTGTCCCCCGTAAATGGGCCACAACACGGCAATCACGAGCACCCAGCGCAGAAAGGTGAGCTGCATGGGTGTGACCTGACCGACCGCCAGGCGACCGGCGATGGTGTTGCCCGCCCAAAACATACAGGTCAGCGTCAGCAACAGGCTCGGCCAGCCGTAGAGGCGTGAAAACAGGCGTTTGCGGCCGTTGCGCATCCCAGACCGATGGTGCAGGAGAGACCAGTGGACGCCGACACCTAGCAGAATTCCGACGCCCTGACAGGTGCGCGCCGCACGCGCTTGGCGCGGCGTGGCCTCAGTCGGGCCGCCAACCATAGAGCCAGTCGTAGCCGGCCATCAGCCAATGACCCGGCAGGCACCGCAAGACCGCATCGCGGCCCCATGCCAGCGGTTGCGCCAGATGATAGAGCTGACCGTTGCGGCGGCTCAGCGCGGTCACGCGGGCGGCACGCGGGCGGCGTTGCGCCTCGAACTGGCGCAAGCTGACGCCGACGTCCGCGCTTGGCCGGCCCAATAGGGCGCCCAAGAGCAACCCATCTTCCAGGGCCAGCGCGCCCCCCTGCGCCAGATGCGGCAGCATGGGGTGGGCAGCATCGCCGAGCAAACCGATGCGTCCCTTCGACCAGGCGGATAGGGCTGGCAGGCGATAGAGCGGCCATTTGCGGTAGTCGCCCGCCCGTTTGAGCACCTCGGTGAGCGAGGGGTGGAAGGCGGCAAGCGGTAGCAGCGCCTGGGCGGCGTCGACGCGGCTGTCAGCCGCCGTCGCCGGCCACGTCTCGCGGGCGATGATGACGACGGCGATCTCGCGTCCCGCGCGCACGGGATAGTGCGCGACATTGGCGCCGGGCCCAAGCCAAAGCCCGACGTAGGGCCCGGCCAAGATGCCGGCGGCCTCCGCCGCAATGAGCGTGCGCGCTGCGGTGGCGCCGGCAAACTGCGGTCGCGCGGCGGCACAAATGCTCTCGCGAACGCTGGACCACAGGCCGTCGGCACCGAGCAACGCCTCCCCGGCGAGGCGTTCCCCCGTACGGTCCTCGAGGCACACCGAGGCCGCCTCTTGGCGCAGGCTGGCGAGGACATAACCAGCCCTCAGCACAATCCTCGGCTCGGCTGCCGCCACCGCCAGCAGCGCCGCATGCAGGTCAGCGCGATGCATGGTCCAGTAGGGCGCGCCGTGGCGCGCCGCCAGCCACGCCCCGAGCGGTAGCTCGGCCACGCGCCGTCCCGAGCGGCCCTGAAACACGGTGAGGCAGGACGGCGCGCCGACCAGCGGTCTCAGTGGCTCGGCCACGCCGAGGCGCTCGAGGACCTTGACCCCGTTGCAGGCGAGCTGAATTCCCGCGCCTTCCGTCTCGAACTGCGGCCGGCTCTCGAGCACCATGCTGGCGCGGCCGTTGCGGGCCAACGAGATTGCCAGGGCGAGGCCGGCGATGCCGCCGCCGAGCACCAGGATTGGCCGCGCACTGGCCACCGCTGCAGCCGCTCGAATGCCTCAGGTTTCCACGCGAGCCTGGTTGACGAGGCAGCCCGGCGGATCAGATTGGTCGGCCGCCAGCCTGCCGTCGTGGATATACAAGGTCGAACAGTAGGGGCACAAAATCTGCGGATCGGCCCCCATGTCGAGGAACACATGCGGGTGATCATGCGGTGGTCGCGCGCCCATGCATTGGAACTCGCGAACGCCAATATAGATCTTTTCCACGCCCCGGTCGTTGGCAAGGTGCGGGGTAATCGAAACTGCCATGGGCGGCCCTGCGCGCAAAGTCCAAGAACGCAGCAAGTGTAGTTGTTCACCGCTGCGGATGATAGGGGTTGGTAACGTCGCAGTCGGGTCGGGGAAAAGGAGCAGGCGGTGCAAGCCTTCGATTCAGACGGCGTTTCCATCCGCTTCATCGATGAAGGCAGCGGCGATCCGGTGCTGCTCGTGCACGGCTTCGCCTCCAGCGTCAAATATAATTGGATCGATCCGGGATGGGTCAGCCTGTTGCGGCGCAGCGCCTACCGGGTGATTGCCTACGACAACCGGGGCCACGGTGAGAGCGCGAAGCTCTATGACCCTCAGGCCTATCAGCCCGCCACCATGATGGAGGACGCCCGCCGGCTGCTCGATCACCTCGGCATCGCCCGCGCCGATGTGATGGGCTATTCGATGGGAGCGCGCATCACGGCGTTCTTCGCCCTGGCGCACCCCGAGCGTCTGCGCAGCGCCATCTTCGGCGGGCTCGGCGGCAATATGATCCGACCGATGGCGGGAACGGGGCCGATCGCGCACGCGCTCGAGGCCAAGTCGATCGACGAGGTCGTCAATCCGACCGCGCGCACCTTCCGCGCCTTTGCGGAAAAGACCGGCAGCGATCTTGCCGCGCTGGCCGCGTGCATCCGCGGTTCCCGCGAGCCGATCAGCCGCGAGATGGTCGCCAAAATTAGCTGCCCCGTGCTGGTGGCCACCGGCACGGAGGACGTGATCGGCGGTTCGGCCGCAGAGCTTGCCCAGCTCATTCCCGGCGCCCAGGCGCTGCCGATCCCACGCCGCGATCACATGCTGGCTGTGGGCGATCGCGCCTATAAGGATGGCGTGCTGGCGTTTCTTGCACGCCGGCCCTAGCGAGCGAGGTCGGGTTAATAGCCCCGCGTCCAGTCGATCAGGTTGCGGAGCGGCTGGCCGTCGAGATAGGCGCGCAAGTTCTCGCAAAAAATCGCGATAGCGCCGTGCCGGTCCTGATCGCTCGCTCCGGAAATATGTGGCGTCACGAGCACCCGCGGATCCCGCCAGAGGCCCTGCGGCGGCGGA
>Ga0075425_100002017_pt1 | contig 20071 bp, 16 predicted proteins | sample SoiMethybrSBSTD4_FD_75300 | JGI IMG/M metagenome (GOLD analysis project Ga0075425, IMG submission 75300) | Bulk soil microbial communities from a Populus tree surrounding site in Tennessee, USA - Soil MetaG P. TD hybrid SBSTD4 | ecosystem: Environmental > Terrestrial > Soil > Tree plantation... | reverse complement strand
TGCTCCGGCCTGCTGCAGGGCTGGAACAACTGCATGCTGACGGCGAGCAATACCTGCGGGTCCCGCGGCTATACGATCCTAGACCGTAGCGACCAAAGACCGCCGCTACCCGAGGATTCGGTGTTCACGCGATCTATGCATATCCGTTGCAATAGCTAGGCTCTTCTTCAACGCTAGGATTCCCAATCGCACGCGGTGGGCGCGAGGAGATCATCGGTCACAGTTGCGGGGAGCGCCCATTTGAACTGCCGCTGCCTTGTCAGCGGCCGAACCGGGCTTCAATCACGATCACTCGACTTCAGTGGGCCTGAATAATCCAACTTCATTCCGCTGACTTGGCACGCCAATGTGCCAAGTCCCGTATCGATGGTGAAACCATTTCCTCGCTGGATGTACCTAGTGGAATATTCATAGAATAAGGCCAAAGGATTCTGATCACTGCCGATGCTCATACGTCCCATGAAGATCGTCAATTTCGTTACGTGACTTGCCCCTCCAGCCCCGGGGCAGCTAAATGCGCACCTGCCGCTTGGGCAGGAATAGATCCACTGAGACGTGATGTCCGACCCAGCTGGGTAAGGGAGCTCAGAGTGCGCCAAGGACCTGTGCGGCGATAACGGAAGCAGCAGCAATGCTGCAGCAAATGTCTTGCGAGCCATTGCACTCTCCAGAAGGTGGAATAGGAAGAGTGGAATAAGTACTTACGCACGCGTATCGCCGTTAAGGTTAACCGATGCGCTCGATGACACCATCCGCACAAACCCTGAAAAGAACAAGGAGCCGGCCCTGGTGCGACGGCCCCGCGCGGCCGGGTTAGTTCGAGTTCTGCCTCATTACTTCTCCATTGTATCCTTGAAGGGGATCTCCGCTACCACCGCACCGGCCTCATCCGTGACTACGAACCGCCGTCCGTTTGGTGCTTCGCCCCGAAGCACGCCCTCGCTTATTAGCTCTCGCGCGCTGGTCACCGCCTCCTGGTGCACCTCATCAAGATCAGCGAGCTCGACACCTTGGGTGTCAACGATGGTCTGATCGTCGTCAACGATGCTGAAAAAGTAGCGGGGCACAATCGAACAACGACCCACCAAGTCTTTTTCCGTCAGCTGGGTGCTAGGAGCGCGGGAAGAGTACAGTGCGGATCAGGTGAGCTCAGAAAGCTGATTCCAGTAATCGTCAACCACGGTGCACGACACCCGGTGGGAAGTTCGCTGCATCGGCCAGCAGGGCGCCGCCCCCGCATCCCCTTGTAGTGTGGCGGCGCCCGCTCTCCCCGTCGGTGAAACAAGGCGAGCCGCCCGGCAGACGGCTCGCTCGCCCGCACGACACTCGCTGCAGGCGTCCAGCGGGTTGGGGTTGCCGGAAGACCCTCAGCAGACGTGTCATCTCAAACGCTAATTGCAGCGCTCGACGCGCGCATCAGTGCAAACCCCTAAGGGCGTGTGAAAAAGAAGAGGACTGCTCGGGAGGGTGGCGGCCCACACGAATCACGCTGAAGGAAAGAGACGATGGGCAAGTCGTAACGACACGATGACCTCACTATTCCCCAAACCTCCCCGGCGGTTTTGTCCGGGAACAATCCCACATCTACGGCGGGCAATTTCGTAGCTTGCGGTGCCGCGCGCCGATGACGATACCCTGCAGAAGCTTGACACCTGCATCCATTCGCGCGCCGTGCGCAGGTGCAGTAACTCTGAAACACAGCGCCAACCTGATCGCGATGCGGGGCTATGCAAGCGTCAGGGGAAGACCGCCGACCGCGTCGGGTACGTCCCGTGCGAGGGGACCCGGCGCGTGCCGACACGCCACGGGTTGCGCGACCAGGAATGGCCCCCGATGCGGCCGGCGCGGGGATCAGGTCACCGACGGGTCGGTAGCTTCAATTGCGGGTCACAGGCTGCGGAGGCCTGGGCTTGTCGCGTCGGGCTCCGGATTCCCTGTCGGCTGCTTCTTTGACGACGCGGGAGGCTTGGGCCAGTCGTGCTGCCGTTTCCAAGGTCGCTCGTGCCCCGTATTCGTCACCATCGGAATTGGCGGCGGCCTTAGCCTGCTCTGACTGGTGCTGTAGCCATGCGGCAAGAGCCATAAGACCAACGTCCTGAACCAACGGGAAACTCCGATCTGACCCACTCGCTGCCGGGCCAGCTAGGGCGTCGCCCCCGCGTCCCGTTGTAGTTGAAATCTGACATAGACCTGACAGCAAAGCGAGCCTGACAGCTCGGGAGATCGGGCGACCCCGGCGGCTTGCTCCGGTCCAACCCCAAGGCTACGGGGCTCCGATGGTAGCGTTGCCCAATTGTTGGGCGGCTCGGGGATAAGCCCGACCAGCCAGGGCCTCGACGCTCCGGTCCAGCGAAAGGCGGCGAGCTGCCCCCTCTCGGCCGGACCAAACCCAAGAGCCCGAGTAGTCGCAGAAGCGCTTACGAAAGATCGGAGCAGAGAGCTTGAGGCGTAGAGAGGTCAAGTAGGCACACAACACGTGATCCGCAGGCTTGGAGAGGGTCGCCTTGCGAGTGGTGCCGGACCCTCGAAGGTGAGGGAGTGAGGTTCATAGATCCTTGCGCTATTTGGCGGGAAGGACCTCGGGCCCAGAGCCGCCGAACTTGTAGCTCAATCGTGCCGTGACCGACTGTGTATCTAAGCTGCCGTGAATATGCGTCCCAACCGGGCCTGTGCCTACCGCTACTTGGGTGCGGCTGCCAGGATTCAACTCGATGTAATCATACTCGACACCAACTATGATGTGCGGCCACAGCGCATATTCGATGCCAGCCCCTGCGGTCCAGCCATTCTCCCGGCCGCTTGAGGTCGTAAGTAAAGCGCCAGTGAGCGACGAGCTGGTGCGGAATTCCACATCACCGTTCGCCCATCCGCCCTTGAAATAGGCAAGAATGTTCTCCCAGTTCCATCCGAACTTGCCGGTGACCAGCAACAGATCGCGCATACTGCTTGTTACCCGAGTGGGATCAACGCCCGAGCTTGGGTTGTTCGTCAATATGCTCCCTTCAAGTGCGGACACGCTCGTTCCCGACTGATCCGTCCAAAGGTAACCCACCTCGGCACCTAGAACGAGCCAACTCCATTGTTTCTGCCCGCCGATGAATCCTCCCCCGGCAAAGCCCGTGCTGTGGACCCCGAATGTTTCTGAGGCGAAGGTGGAGAAGACGCCGGCTCCGCAGCTGAAAGGAGCAAAGTTGCAAGGGTTCAGTATGTGGTCATGAACAGCCTTATGTTCGGTCGTAGCCGCGCCGAGGTTTCCGCCGATGTAAAAGCCGGTCCAGTTATAGGTTAGGGGAACGACCTCGGGCGGAACATAAACGTAAGGGTCGGGGGACCTGTCGACGACGCCATCTGCAATCGCGGCCCCGAAGGGCAGGCCTGCTGCCATCGCCAAAATGGCGGCGAAACCAAATCTGCGCGCGCCCATGCTTCGTCCCCTGTCGCGGCCAACGTGGCACGGCATACTGTGATTCGCATAGGCCACATGCTAGTCAATTGTCCGCCTTCCAAGGGGGTACAGCAACTCGTAGCAATGACTTGCGTCCTGGCCTAATTTCCTTCGCGGGTTGCTCAAGCCGGCCGGGCTTTTATCGCGGTTGGCCTGCTGCAGCTGAGCGTTATTTTGCTCGCTGCAGGCTCAACAGCCGAGAGATCGTGTCTCGGCCGCGATAAGGAGCAAACAAGTCAGGCAGTTCTAAGCGGAGCATCATGCTGTGCAAAGTGCTCCAACGTTCTCCGGTGACCGCCACGCCAATCGTTGACATCACTGCAATCAGCGCTCGACAACGACAATCGACCACCGTCCCTGGCGCCACGGGAAAACTAATTTGCCTTTGCGGGATGCCGTTTCGATCCGCGAAAGCCTCGGCATAGGACAGCCGATGTCGCTCACTTCGTAGACAAGCCTGAGCCATTCTTTGCGATCCACCGGAAGGGAGCGCAAATATTTGCTATTTGAAGCAGAGATGATCGATGGCGCACACCCATCGCATATCGTCGCGCGAGTTAGCTCGGAAGTCGGGAACGCTCGGTAACGGTGTCCACTAAGTCACCATCTAGCGGTGGCCCCAGAGCCCAAGTCCCGGCTGCGTGTCCAGTACGGTGGTACCTGTGCTTAGTGTCTGTTGGTACTCAGAGAAGGAATCCCAGGAGATTTCAGTACATTAGCCGTGTCGGCTGTTCTGTTGGCCCATTCCCCGGGAATTTCTATCCGGCACTTCGCTCCTTCAGTGGCAAACGAGAGTTCGACCGAGCCACCAAGCTCAAATGGAATGAGTTCGCGAATTATATTCGTCCCATAGCTTGATTGGTTTGTCCCTCGGACAGGAGGACCGTCAATTTCTTGCCAGTCGATGACGAGCCTATCAAGCAACCCGTTTTGTAGCCACCGCCATTGGACCGTCACGCGGCCGTTCCCGCTCGAGAGAGCGCCGTACTTTGCCGCATTGGTCGTCAACTCGTGAAGAACCATGGCAACTCCTTGAGCAGCTTCCGCCTTCAGAGTTAGGTTAGGACCGCCAATGTCAGTATTGCGCGCCCTATATGGGGCGAGTTCGCGTCGAATGATCTCTACCAGCGGCACGTCGTGCCAATGGGTTTCACTCAGCAATTCGTGCGTACGCGCCAACGACTCAATTCGATGATTTAGCCCTGCCACGAAATCCGCTTGCGAGGCGCTAGCTTCCCGTGTCTGGGCGATGATTGCTCCGACCGTTGCAAGGATATTCTTGACGCGGTGATCGAGTTCGGCATTCAACGTGCGCTGATATTGCTCCGCGCGTTTACGCTCCGAGACATCGATGCTAACCCCGACCACCCGCTCAGGTCGTCCATCCACGCTGTAGGAAACGGAATTACGTCTCTCAATCCACCGGACTTCGCCGTCTGAGCGTAGGATGCGGTACTCGAGCTTGCCTAACCTGCGCTTTTCAGCGAACATCTGATCGCGAAAACTTTTAACATGCGCCACATCCTCTGAGTGCACCCTGGCAAGCCATTCACGTATCGTCGTCTCGTTAGTCCCCTCGGGCAAGCCGTGAATGGCCGCATAGCCTTCCGAGATTTGCAATTTACCCGCATCGACGTCGTAGGCATAGCTACCCACAAGCGCAGCCGGCCCTGCAAGCGCAAGTTGCGCATTGCGTTCGGCGAGCGCCTGCTCAGCACGCTTGTGAGGAGTGATGTCGCGCGTTACGCCAAGCAACCCCACGGCACTACCCCGCGGACCGCGCACAATGGAGCTTTCGACCGCGATCCATCGCGTCTCTCCAGCGTGTGGGTGGTTAGGCGGGGGCACCACCCGGTATTCAACATTCCAGGCGCGACCCACTTGCAATGCTTGTGCGAGATCGGCCTCTATGCGCAGAAGGTCATCTTGGTGAACGAAACGCCGGGACTCTTTGATGGTCATCGGCGCCTTCATGTATCCATGAATTTGCGCAGCACGCGAATCGCATTCGAGCCGACCGGTGGCCAAGTCCGCGCTGAATGCACCAAGCTCGGCTCCGTCAAGGGCCAGCTGGAGCCGTTCCTTACTTTGTCTGAGCTCTGCTTCGCTGCGGCGCCTCTCGGAAAATAGTGCGGTGAGAACGAGGGTGAGCAATGCCCCCGCCAATACAATGGTTTGCGCGGCGAGCATGCGGTCCGCGGCTGGAATGCTGGCATCTGCAAAATGGCCCAGGTTGAAGGTTGTCAACAAGACGACGGTCAGCGTCACGACAAATGTCGCGGCGGCTGAGAATAGCGGCCGACAGCGTACTGCGACCCATAATAGAACGGGAAACGCCACGGCCACGGGCAGGGCCGTTGCCCAGGCTCCCCGTGGCAAGAGAACGAGAAACGCGCTCAGCGCCGCCAGCGTCATGAGCGCTATCGCCCCCTCGATCAGTTCGCGACGCGGCAGCCCCTGCCGCACCGCATGGACAAGTCCAATAAACAGCGGCGCAATCGTGATGATGCCTAGTAGGCATGATGCAAACCAAAGCCGCCATACGTTGAAGGGAAGCGTCGCTGGCTCGAACAAGTTGATGGCGACGGCTGCAGCGGCGCCAGCGACAGCCGCTCCGATTGTACTCGCCACCAGGAATCCGACTACCCGCCGCACATCCTCTAACTTGAAGTCATCGCCAAACCAGCGATCGATCAGCCAAGCGGTGATAAGAGGTTGACCTGCATTAGCGAGACTGAGAGGGATTGCAAGCCAGGGGCTTCTGCCCATCATGAGGCTGCAATCTATCAGGCTGCATGCAATCGTCGCAGACACGACCGCTGAAGCTGCTGGTAAACGCGCAGCCACTCCGAATGCGATTAGGGCGCCAGTGGCGATACCGGCGGCCGGCGAGAACACGGCCAATCCTTCCGGTTCAGCGCGAAAGAACATCCCAAGTCGAGACGCCAAGAAATAGGAGACGCCGATCGCGACGGCGAGCTGGACCGCTCCGCGCCATGAGTGGATGAGGTTAACCCAGGGGCGCGCTGCCCTCTGCCTTTCCTTGAGAGGCCCGCGTGATGCGTTCAACGGCCTACACCGATTCCAATGTGAAGAATTGAACCATCCGCTATCAACCCTCGTTCCTCCATCAGGTGGTATCTCTAGATCGCCGCGTCGGTAAACCCTGAGCTGTTGGTCGTCGTCTCGGTCGAGATTAGAGCGCGCTGATCGTCCCGGGTCATGCGAGGGCCGCGGCGCGATGTTTTTCGCCAAGCTCGACGCCCTGTGGGCGGACGCGTGGTCTTGACCAGGTCGCGAGCTAATCGAAACATGTGGCCGGTGTGGGCCAAGAAGCGCCGAGGGATTGTGGAAAATCGGCAGACCTCCTTCCCGGACGTGGGGGAGGAGTATTCGTGAGCGGCCGCACGGTCGTCGAGAGGTCCCCTCTCTCATTCGCGCCCCAGCTGCAGCGGGCCTACGCCACGAGCCGATCCACTGATCGGCGCCTCGTTTTGGTGCGAATTTGCTGGCCAGATCGGCTGGCGGAAATCATCCACGAGCCGTGCAAGCCTTTAGCCCTAGTCGGGTCGCGGTTGGGATCGTCCGTTCACGTCGCCAGGGCAACCGCCGACGAAAGGGCGAGGATCGAGTTGGCGGCACCAGCAACTTAATTGCTCGCAGGGCAAGATGCTTATTGGGCTGGCACGGGATTGGCAGAATAGCCTGCAACATCCAGCCCACGCCCGACGACAAATCGGCGATCGCTTGGACTGCTCAGGGCTGGTGCAGGGCTGGAACCAGTGCCTGCTGACGGCCAGCAACCCTCATCCGCTGTCAATACTTATCTGTCGAACGGGTCCGCAACCAGAGTGTCGTGCGCTACGACATCTGGTGATCCAACTGGGAGGCACGCCAGCAACCTTCGCATGGAGGGTACCGAAGCCTTCGATTGGGTGACATGGGAGTGCAAACCAGAGTGCCTTCGGTGGGCTACGTCTTCCGTTTCGTGTGAAGCTCAGCCGGCAGAGCTTCGCAGTTGTTGACACCCCTGTGGAGCTACTCGGGCAATCGCGCGAACAAGCGAACCCGCGGCCTCAATCACGATCACCCGATTTCGGTGGGCCAGAATAATCCAGCCTCATTCCGCTGACTTGGCATGCCAACGTGCCGAGCCCCGTATCGATGGTGAAACCATTCCCTCGCGGAATGTATTTGATTAATACTCATAAAACAAAGCAAAAGGATTCGGGTCACTGCCGATGCGCATCCGCCCCATAAAGATTCGTCAGCTTCGTTACGTGGCTTGCCCCTCCAGCCCCGGGGCAGCTAAATGCGCACTTGCTGCTAGGGCAGGAATAGAGCCACCGGGACGTGATGTCAGACTCGGCTGGGTAAGGAAGACTCAGTCTTCTTGTATTGCGCTAAGGAGCCGTCCGAGGATAGGCCAGAAAGCAGCAGCAGTGCTGCAGCAAATGTCTTGCGCACCATTGCACTCTCCAGTAGGCGCTGATGGAACACGAGGCATAGGGACCGACGCACGCGCGTCGCCCAATAGCGTTACCTGAAGCGCTCGATGGCGCCATCCGCATAAACCCTTAAGGATCTCTGATAGCCCAAAACCACAGTGGGGATCGCGCGAGCGAGTAAGACGCCAAGAGAGACGCGTCGGCGACGCGTACTTTCAAGCCTTCGTATTGCCCAAGCCTCCCAAGCGCTTGCGTCAGGAAGACTTTTAGTCGACGTGGATAATTTCTGACGACACAGTGACAGTGCGGAGGCTTGCGATCCGCATCCAGGCGCGCCGGTGCGGCGTGGGGAGCTGATGAAGCAGCCGGATGCGAGGGACGGAGATCGGCGCAAAAAGGATGGGTCCCGTGCATTTTGGTCGGACGCGACGCAGGAATGTGGCAGCGTCAAATCAAGACCCGCGTCCGCATCGCCAGTGTGCCGGAGGCGAAGCGGGATCAAATCCCGTCGCTCACGCCAGTCCCCACCCATGCCAAGGGCGATCGGCGGCTTCAAAAGCCGTTGCGTTCAAACCGCTTGAAGCTGTCGGGCCCAAACTTGCTCGCCGGCAGCGCGCCGGCGTTGCCGGGCGGCTCCGTTTGCGGGGGGTCGGATTGGGCTGCCGGCTGGCGCTCACGCGGTCCATCTTGCTCGATCTGAGCGGTCGGCTCGGCCGCCGGCCCGGCAAGCTGCATTCGGTCTTTGCTTGGAGGCGGCATCGTGACGGTGGGCAGAGGGGCCGAAGGCGCCGCTCCGGAGGGCGAGGCTGTCGGCGCACCCTCGTGCGGCGGCGGCGGTAGGGAGCGCGTGAGTTGCTCGAGGGGGATGGTGCGATCAAGCGGGGGGGGCTCGGCAAGGCTTGCAACCGGCACGTTGGGTTGCGCCGCTGGCGTCGCTGAGAGCGGCTGGTGCGGCGAGGAGGCGGGAAAGACAACCCCTGCCGGTTCCTGGGCCGGGGCGGGCCAATGCCGCCATGCTCCCGAGCGCAGTTGGAACGCGACGGCAGGATCGAGCGCGGCAGCGCTCGGTCCTGGGATGTCTTGCCGAGCTTGAGGTTGGTTCCGCTGCATGCCCCAGCCCAACACGGCGTTCAACAATACCAGCGTTCCAAGGCCTGCCGTCACCGCGGTCGTCCCCGTCATTCTCGACATGCTAATCCTTTGTTCTCACGTGGCCTCCAGGCGCTTGACAGCGCGTGGCAGCACAACAAGCGCCAGCTATGCTGTCGCCATTAGGGGTCCTTTGTGGCGACAGCGGGGAAGTGGGCCCGCTGGGCGGGCCGCGGCGGGCGTTGACCTGCACGTGCGACGCCGTCGCGGTTGCACCCATTGGGGCGCTGCGATAACAGAAGCCTAAAGAGCCTTTGTGCTGCAGCGGTGGAGCCACACGCCCGTGAACCAGCTGCTCATGGACTACCTGCCGCTCGCCGTCTTTATCGGCGTGGCCCTGGCAATCGGGCTGGCGCTGATGGTGGCGCCTTTTTTGGTGGCGGTGCGCAACCCGGACCCCGAAAAGGTTTCCGCTTATGAGTGTGGGTTCAATGCCTTCGACGATGCGCGCATGAAATTCGATGTGCGCTTTTATCTAGTGTCGATCCTGTTCATCATCTTCGACCTCGAGGTGGCGTTCCTGTTCCCCTGGGCGGTGGCGTTCAAGGATGTGGGCGCCTTCGGTTTCTGGTCGATGATGGTGTTCCTGGCCGTGCTCACCATTGGCTTCATCTACGAGTGGCGCAAGGGCGCGCTGGAGTGGGATTGACGGCCGCCACTTCCCAGGCAGGCGACCGGCAACAGGGAACGTACGAACACATGGCAACGCAGGCTGCCAAACCCGGGCTGGTCAAAGCCGGAGATGCCTATTTCAGCGAGGTATCGAACAAACTTGCCGACAAGGGCTTTCTGGTCACCACCACGGACGACCTGATCAACTGGGCCCGCACGGGTTCACTGATGTGGATGACCTTTGGGCTTGCGTGCTGCGCTGTGGAGATGATGCAGGCGTCCATGCCGCGCTGGGACCTTGAGCGCTTTGGGTTTGCCCCGCGCGCCTCGCCTCGACAGTCCGACGTCATGATCGTGGCCGGTACGCTGTGCAACAAAATGGCGCCCGCCTTGCGCAAGGTTTATGACCAGATGCCCGAGCCGCGTTACGTCATTTCCATGGGCAGCTGCGCCAACGGCGGTGGCTACTATCACTACTCCTACTCAGTGGTGCGCGGCTGCGATCGCATTGTGCCAGTTGATATATATGTGCCTGGCTGTCCGCCGACCGCCGAGGCACTCGTTTATGGCGTGCTGCTGCTGCAGCGCAAGATCCGTCGCACGGGCACGATCGAGAGATAACCCCTCATGATCGTGCGCGTCTGGCGGGCCATTGCAGCACCCGGGAATGCGTCCGCCTACCGTGAACACCTTGAGCGGGTGGTACTCCCGCAGCTGCGTGAACTGCCAGGTTTTATCGGCATCACGCTCATGCAGCGCAAGCGCGACGATCGCGTAGAACTCCTGGTCAGCAGCCGATGGGAATCCATGGCAGCTGTTTGCGCGTTCGCTGGGACGAACCCGGAGCGAGCAGTCGTGGAGCCGGCGGCCAGGTCGGTATTAATCGGCTTCGATCACGCGGTTTCTCACTATGAAGTGTCGTTTGAGGCCGGTACGGCATGATGTGGGCGACATGCGAGCTTGATCGGCACCCACGGCACAGGGATCGTTGAGCCATGCAGATGAGTCATATCCCGTTCGGCATCACAGACTGGGCAGCCGTGACGCCCACCACACACAAGGGCGCAACTGGCCTTGCCACGTGGCGCACGCGGCACTTCGGCGACATTCGCGTGCGGATGGTGGAGTACTCACCCGACTACCTAGCCGATCATTGGTGTGAGAAGGGCCATATCTTGCTGTGCGTTGACGGTGAACTCTACACCGATCTCAAAGATGGCCGCTGTTTTGCTTTGACACCCGGCATGAGCTATCAGGTGGCCGATGGCAGCGAGCCGCACAGGTCGCGCACCACGACAGGTGCGCGCCTCTTCATCGTGGATTGAGCGAGGTTCAAGTCATGGCCGGTGCGCTCGACGATCTCGCCAAGCATGTGGAGGCTCTGTTGGGCCGCAAGCTGGTGCGCCATCAGGTGGCGCTTGGCGAGGTCACCGTGATCGTTGCGGCCGCGGACATCACGAAGGTGCTGACGATGCTGCGCGATGACGGCCAATGCCAGTTCGAGCAGCTGGTCGATGTTTGCGGCGTCGACTATCCCGAGCGCTCGAAGCGCTTTGACGTGGTCTATCATCTGCTCTCCCTGCGCAAGAATCAGCGCCTTCGGGTCAAGTGCGAGACGGACGCGGAAACACCCGTGCCCAGCGTGGTTGACTTGTTCCCGTCCGCCAATTGGTACGAGCGGGAGGCCTACGACATGTACGGCATCCTGTTCTCTGGTCACCCAGATTTGCGTCGCATCCTGACCGACTACGGCTTCCAGGGTTACCCATTGCGCAAGGATTTCCCGCTCACGGGCTACGTGGAGGTGCGCTACGACGACCAGGAGAAGCGCGTCGTCTATGAGCCCGTCAAGCTCACGCAAGAGTTCCGGTCCTTCGACTTCGAGAGCCCCTGGGAGGGAGTGGACTATGTACTTCCAGGCGACGAAAAGGCCAAAGGCTGAAGCGGTGCGCTCGTGAAATGCTAGGGTCGTTGCGTTTGACAGCGGGGAGCTTGGATCAGCCAAATGCCCGAGACGGAGATTCGCCAATTCAACATCAACTTCGGCCCACAACATCCGGCCGCGCACGGTGTGTTGCGGCTGGTGCTGGAACTCGACGGCGAGGTCGTGAATCGCGTTGATCCGCACATTGGCCTACTTCACCGTGGGACTGAGAAGCTGATTGAGCACAAGACCTATTTGCAGGCCATCGGTTATTTTGATCGTCTCGATTATGTCGCGCCGATGAACCAAGAGCACGCGTTCTGCCTTGCGGGGGAGAAGCTCCTAGCGCTGCCAGTGCCCAAGCGTGCGCAGCTCATCCGCGTGCTCTACGCAGAGATCGGCCGCCTCCTCTCGCACCTTCTCAACGTGACCACGCAAGCCATGGACGTGGGCGCGCTCACCCCGCCGTTGTGGGGCTTTGAGGAGCGCGAGAAGCTGATGGTGTTTTACGAGCGCGCGTCGGGCAGCCGTTTGCATGCCAAATACTTTCGCTTCGGCGGTGTGCATCAAGACCTGCCCACAAGGTTGATCGAGGACATCGCCAAGTTCTGCGAGACCCACCCGAAAGTGCTCGACGATATCGAGAGCCTGTTGACGGACAATCGCATCTTCAAGCAGCGCAACGTCGACATCGGCGTGGTGGCCCTTGAAGATTGCCTCAAGTGGGGCTTCTCGGGGGTCATGTTGCGCGGCTCGGGTGCCGCCTGGGATCTGCGCAAGGCTCAGCCTTACGAGTGCTACTCTGAGCTCAGCTTCGACGTTCCCATCGGCAAGAACGGCGACAACTACGACCGCTACTGCATCCGCGTGGAGGAGATGCGCCAGGCCGTCCGCATCATGAGGCAGTGCTGCGAAAAGCTGCTGTCAGCTGAGGGACAAGGGCCGCATGTGGCGGATGACAAGAAGGTCGTTCCGCCCAAGCGCGCCGAGATGAAGCGCTCCATGGAAGCCTTGATCCACCATTTCAAGCTTTACACCGAAGGTTTCCACGTGCCGGCGGGAGAAGTCTATGCCGCGGTCGAAGCACCCAAGGGCGAATTTGGGGTTTACCTGGTGGCCGACGGCAGCAACCGGCCCTATCGCTGCAAAATTCGGGCTCCCGGTTTCCCACACCTGCAGGCCATGGACTTCATGAACCGGGGCCACATGCTGGCCGACGTATCGGCCATCCTTGGCAGCCTCGACATTGTGTTTGGCGAGATCGATCGCTAGGGCTGCCGCAAGCTGTTGGCGGTTGCCCCACCGGTACTTCCGCACGGGTGCTCGTCGCTTGAGGGTGTTGGCCTTGAGCGTAATCAAAGGGAAGGCGGGAGCAGGTGGGCCTCATTGATCTCGGGTTTGTTCTGGCGGTGGTCACCTTCGGATCGGGCTTGAGCCTTGCCACCTACCGTATCGTTGCGGCGCGCTGGGGTTGGCCCATGGGAGCCTGGCAGCGAGAGCGGCCGATTCTGCCGGCGCTGGTGGGTGCGGCTTGCATGTTGCTGGCCGGCGCCTATGCGTTCGCGCGGGGCTATGGCGGATACGTCTTGAGCGCGTCACTTATTCCAGCCTTTGGCGCGGCATGGGCCGCCTTTTGGACGGGCTTCCTGCGCGTTGGCGCGCAGAGCGCGCTGCTGTTGGCGCCACTGGTAGCCCTGCTGCTCATCGTGTGGTGGTTTGGGTGAGGGAACGCTCAACCGCGCCTGCGAGCAAGGGGCGAGCAGCGCTCGTGCCGCAAGGGTCCAGTTCGCCGACCAGGGTCGAGCACGGGGTTGGGGGGAGGCGCCCGGCCGCGTCGCCCACTGGCGATCCTGACGCCGCGGGTGCGCGCGTGGTGCAACGCTCCCGCCGTTTGCGAGACTTGGCATGGTTTCAAGAAACGTGGCATGGCTTTAAGAAACGGCGACAAACGGGGCGCTCTTGCCTATAAGTGTGCCGCCGCCTCGCCTTGCCAAGGATTTGCATCGCCGCCCATGTCAGTCCGCAGACTAGACGCTCAACAGCCCGCCGCCTTCGCGTTCTCGCCCGAGAACGAGGCATGGGCCAAGGCCACGATCGCCAACTATCCGCCGGGCAAGGGGGCTTCGGCCGTCATCCCGCTCTTGTGGCGGGCCCAGGAGCAGCACGGTGGCTGGTTGCCGGAGCCGGCCATGCGGCTCGTCGCGGACATGTTGGGGATGGCCTACATCCGCGTCTATGAGATTGCCACGTTCTACACAATGTTCCAGCTCTCGCCCGTGGGGAAGAAAGCGCACGTGTGGGTGTGCGGTACCACGCCTTGCATGCTGCGCGGGGCAGAGGCGCTCGTTGCCGTCTGTAAGCGGCGCATTAGCGAGGAGCCGCATAGTCTGTCCAAGGATGGCAATTTCTCCTGGGAGGAGGTCGAGTGCCTTGGTGTCTGCGCCAATGCACCGATGGTGCAGATCGGCAGGGACACCTACGAAGACCTTACGCCCGAGCTGTTGGAGAAGGTGCTCGACGGCTTGGCCGCTGGCAACCCGCCGCAACCCGGTTCTCAGATTGGCCGGCAGGCCAGCTGTCCGGCGGGCGGGCCTACGACGCTAATTGAATTCGCCAAGGCCGATTTCGCCAAGGCTCGGAAATAGGAACGGACGCCGTGGCCCTCAGCGACAAGGATCGCATCTTCAAGAACGTCTACGGTTTCCAGGACTGGAAGCTTGCCGGCGCACGTTCCCGCGGCGCCTGGGACAATACGAAGGCCCTGATCGACAAAGGCAACGACTGGATCATCAATGAGATCAAGTCCTCGGGCCTGCGTGGGCGCGGCGGCGCCGGGTTTCCGACGGGCCTCAAGTGGTCGTTCATGCCCAAAAACGACCCGCGCCCATCCTATCTGGTGATCAACGCCGACGAATCCGAGCCGGGCTCCTGTAAGGACCGGGAGATCATGCGCCACGATCCGCACTTGCTGATCGAGGGTGCGCTGCTCGCCTCCTTCGCCATGCGCGCGCATACTTGCTTCACTTACGTGCGCGGGGAGTTCATGCGCGAGCGCGAGCGCCTCGAGACGGCGGTGGCCGAGGCCTTGGATGCCAAGCTGATCGGCAAGAACAACATTCACGGGTGGGACTTCGATTTTGTCGTCCATCACGGCGCTGGCGCCTATATCTGCGGGGAGGAGACCGCGCTGCTGGAGAGCCTGGAAGGCAAGAAGGGCATGCCGCGGCTCAAGCCGCCGTTCCCTGCCAATGTTGGTCTTTATGGCGCACCCACCACCGTCAACAACGTCGAATCGATTGCGGTGACAGGCGACATCCTGCGCCGTGGCGCCAGCTGGTTTTCAGCGCTGGGAAAACCCAACAACACCGGTACCAAGCTGTTCCAGATTTCGGGTCATGTGGAGTATCCTTGCGTCGTCGAAGAAGAAATGGGCATCCCGCTGCGCGAGCTCTTGGAGCGGCACGCTGGCGGCGTGCGTGGTGGCTGGGCCAACCTGCTGGCCGTGATCCCCGGTGGCTCTTCCATGCCGCTGCTGCCGGCATCGATGTGTGACACCCTCACGCTCGACTTCGATACGCTGTCCAAGCTCAAGTCGGGTATGGGCACCGCCGCCGTCATCGTGATGGACAAATCCGCCGACGTCATCGCTGCCATCCGCCGCATCGCCTATTTCTACAAGCACGAGAGCTGTGGGCAGTGTACGCCTTGCCGCGAAGGCTGCGGCTGGATGTGGCGGGTCCTGCAAAGGATGGAACGTGGCGAAGCCGAGAAGCGTGAGATTGACCTGCTCTGGGATGTGACGACGCGGGTCGAGGGCCACACCATCTGTGCGCTGGGCGATGCAGCGGCTTGGCCGGTTCAGGGGCTCATCCGCCATTTCCGCAGCGAGATCGAAGCGCGCATCGATCGCCACCAGGCGCCGCAACAGCAGGCAGCAGAGTAGGCGGCTTCCGGGGGGATCGGCCTGGGGAGCCACGTTGTCGCCGTCGCTGGGGTCCGCGCACAAGCACTCCAACACCGGCAACTAGCTCCGCCGCCGCGCTTGACGACCCGACCCCCTCGCTGTCTCGCAAGCAAAGCTTCAGCGGCGGGAGCAGCGGGAGTACCGTCTTTGTTCCTCTGCTCGGGTCGGCGGGTGCTGCTGACATGGCTCATCCGTGGCTCATGCATGACCCATCGATACGAACGCCAAGCGCGCTGCAGACATTGCGTTGGATTGCCGGTGCCAGCCCATTTCGAGGACCCGGTCAGCTGGTGGCCCGCAGCGGCCCTGTCGCGGGATGCCCGGCTGGGTGTGGCGCACGCCGCAGCTCGGCTCAGCCGCTGCGGTTTCGCCCCCTCGAGGTCCGATCCGTTTATGCGATCGGAGGATCCAAAGCGGGTTCTTCTGTGCAACTTTGCGCTCCCCCGCGCCAATTGTCGCCCTAGCGCAGATGCGCCTGCCCGTGTAGGAAGCCCCTGTTCGGGACGTGCGGCTCGATGTGCGAGCGAGTGCGGCGTGGCCCGGCGGCGGAGGCGGCGGTGGATTTCAGGAAGCTCGGCAACATCCTGACCGCGGCGGGGGCGGTGGTGCTGATTGGCGCCTGTTTCTGGTGGTTTGCCTTCTATACCTCGGTGGTACGCGATCTCGGTAGGCTTACCGGGGGCGGCGCCGACGCGACCCTTTCCGACGCCCTCACCTGTCTTTACAGCTCCGGTGGTATCTGCGCCCTCGTGTCGGGTGCCTCGAGCCTCACCGGCAAGACCCCGTACGAGCCCATGCTGTTCTGGTTCGGCTTGGCCGGCCTCATCGTGGGCCTCCTCATTCGCTTGGCGGCGAAGCCGTCGGGAACGACTTGAGCGCGCGAGTGCTCACGAAGGACTGGAAAAAGCGGCAATGCCTAAGCAGCTCATCATCGATGGCAAGCCGATTGAGGTCGAGGACGGAATCACCCTCATTCAGGCCTGCGAGCAGGCCGGCGTCGAGATTCCCCGCTTCTGCTACCACGAGCGCCTGTCGATCGCAGGCAACTGCCGCATGTGTCTCGTCGAAGTGCAGGGCAGCCCTAAGCCGGTTGCCTCCTGTGCCATGGGCGTCAACGATTTGCCGCCAAACCGGGATGGCAGCCCCAAGATCATAAATACCAAGACGCCGATGGTGAAAAAGGCGCGCGAAGGCGTCATGGAATTCCTGCTCATCAACCATCCGCTCGACTGTCCGATCTGTGACCAGGGTGGGGAGTGCGACCTGCAGGATCAGGCGATGGCCTACGGCTTCGGCGGTTCGCGCTTTGCCGAGAACAAGCGGGCGGTGGAGGAGAAATACTTAGGGCCATTGATCAAGACGGCGATGAACCGCTGCATCCACTGCACGCGCTGCGTGCGCTTCACCACGGAAGTGGCGGGAGTGGAGGAGCTGGGTGCCATCGGTCGTGGCGAGGACATGGAGATCACCACCTATCTTGAACGCGGCATGATGTCGGAGCTTTCCGCCAACGCGACGGACCTTTGCCCGGTCGGTGCGCTCACCCACCGACCCTGGGCCTTCATTTACCGGCCTTGGGAGCTGCGCAAGACCGAATCGATCGACGTGATGGATGCGGTCGGCTCCAATGTCCGGGTCGATGCGCGTGGCCGGGAAGTGCTGCGTATCCTGCCGCGCAACAACGACGCGGTGAACGAGGAGTGGATTTCCGACAAGACGCGGTTCGTGGCAGACGGATTGCGGACGCAGCGCCTCGATCAGCCTTACGTGCGCACCGACGGGCGGCTCAAGCCCGCGAGCTGGGATGCCGTCCTCGACTTGGTCGCCGCCAGACTAAAGACGGCGCAGCCCGAGCGGATCGGTGCCATTGCCGGCGACCTTGCTGGCGCGGAGGAAATGTTCGCGTTGCGCGATCTCCTCACCCGTGTCGGCGCACGCAACCTCGACTGCCGCCAGGACGGCGCCAAGCTCGATCCTCGCTGGGGACGTGCAAGCTACCTCTTCAACAGCAGCATTGAAGGCATCGAGCACGCCGATCTGATCCTGCTCGTTTCCACCAACCCGCGACTCGAGGCGGCGGTGCTCAACGCGCGCATCCGCAAGCGCTGGCGTCAGGGTTGCGCGCTCGGGCTCATCGGCGAGCGCGCCGACCTTACCTACCCCTACGAGTATCTGGGCGCCGGGCCGCAGACGCTGAGGGATGTGGCCGAAGGCAAGCACAGCTTCGCCGCGATGCTGGCTGAGGCGAAGCATCCGATGGTGATTGTCGGCAGCGCCGCCGCAGCCCGCCCCGATGGCTTGGCAGTCCTGTCTGCAGCGGCCCGCATTGCGCTTGCCGCCAGCCGTGGCAAGGACGCGGCTTGGAATGCCTTCAACGTGTTGCACGCCGCGGCCTCGCGCGTGGCGGGGCTCGACCTCGGCTTCGTGCCGGGGAAGGACGGGCTCGACGTGGCGGGGATGCTGTCGGCGGCGAAGTCGGGCAAACTGGAGGTCCTCTACTTGCTCGGCGCCGACGAGTTTGACGTGGGCCACCTCGATAAGGTGTTCGTGATCTATCAGGGGAGCCACGGCGATCGGGGTGCGCAGCGCGCCGATGTCATTCTTCCGGGCTCGGCCTACACCGAGAAGAGCGCAACTTACGTCAATACCGAGGGGAGGGCACAGATGACGAACCGCGCCGCCTTCCCGCCGGGGGACGCCAAGGAGGATTGGGCTATCCTTCGCGCGCTCTCGGCCCGCCTCAGCCACAAGCTTGGCTACGACAGTCTTTCCGCTCTGCGCGCAGCTCTGTACAAGGAGGCGCCGGCGCTTGCTCGCCTCGATCGCGTCGAGCCCGCCGGCTTGGCTGGCGTGGAGGCGTTGGCCGCGGCGGGTGGGGCGCTCGGATCGGAGCCGTTCCAAGCCACCGTGCGCGACTTCTATCTCACCAATGCGATCGCGCGGGCTTCCGCCGTGATGGCCGAGCTCAGCGCCATGAGGAAGGCCGCCCAACAAGGGACGACCGGAACGCATGGCTAACACGTGGTCCTGGCCGGAGATCTGGCAAGCGTATCTATGGCCGCTGCTGGTGATGGTGTTCCAGAGCGTGGTGCTACTGATCGTGCTGCTCATCGTTATCGCCTTTTTGCTGCTGATGGACCGCAAGGTATGGGCGGCAGTGCAGCTGCGGCGCGGTCCCAACGTCGTGGGGCCATTCGGGCTCCTGCAGTCGTTCGCCGATTTGTTGAAGTTTGTCCTCAAGGAGCCGTTGATCCCCGCCGGCGCCGACAAAGGGGTATTCCTGTTGGCGCCTCTCGTCGCCTCGGTGCTGGCACTCGCGGCCTGGGCCGTGATTCCACTCAACGAGAACGGCTGGGGCCGCTGGGTGATCTCCGATCTCAACGTGGGCGTGCTCTATCTCTTCGCCATTTCCTCGCTCGGCGTCTATGGCATCATCATGGGAGGGTGGGCCTCCAACTCGAAGTACCCCTTCCTTGGTTCCCTTAGATCCGCCGCGCAGATGGTTTCTTACGAGGTCTCGATCGGCTTCGTCATCATCACGGTGCTGTTGTGCGTTGGTTCGCTCAACCTCACCGACATCGTTAATGCGCAGAAATACGGGCCCGGTACGCGCGCCGGACTGCCGAACACGTTCATTGACTGGCATTGGCTGAAGCTGCTGCCCATGTTCATCGTGTTCTTCGTCTCAGCACTGGCCGAGACCAACCGACCACCGTTCGATCTGCCAGAAGCAGAATCCGAACTCGTCGCGGGTTTTGCCGTGGAATACTCCTCCACGCCCTACCTGCTGTTCATGTTGGGTGAGTATGTGGCCATCACCACCATGTGTGCGCTCACCAGCATCATGTTCCTAGGCGGCTGGCTACCACCCGCCGATGTGTGGCCGCTCAATGTGGTGCCCGGCATCTTCTGGTTCCTCGCCAAGGTCGTGTTCGTCTTCTTCATGTTCGCAATGGTGAAGGCGTTCGTGCCGCGCTATCGCTACGACCAGCTCATGCGGCTTGGCTGGAAGGTTTTCCTGCCGCTATCGCTACTCATGGTGGTGGCAGTGGCCGGTGTGCTGCACGTCTTCGAACTCGCGCCCTAAGGGTTTCGGCATGGCACTCGGACAGGCTATCGGATCGCTCTTTCTCAAGGAGTTCGTATCGGCACTGTTCCTGTCGGTGCGCTACTTCTTCAAGCCGAAGGCGACGCTCAACTACCCCTTCGAAAAGGGACCGCTCTCGCCCCGCTTCCGCGGCGAGCATGCGCTGCGGCGCTATCCCAACGGGGAGGAGCGCTGCATCGCCTGCAAGCTGTGCGAGGCGATTTGTCCCGCCCAGGCCATCACCATCGAGGCCGGTCCGCGGCGCAACGACGGCACGCGCCGCACCACGCGCTACGACATCGACATGGTGAAGTGCATCTACTGCGGATTGTGCCAGGAGGCTTGTCCGGTGGATGCCATCGTCGAGGGTCCGAACTTCGAGTTCGCCACCGAAACGCGCGAGGAGCTCTACTACGACAAGGAGCGCCTGCTCGCCAACGGC
>Ga0075425_100002014_pt1 | contig 20079 bp, 25 predicted proteins | sample SoiMethybrSBSTD4_FD_75300 | JGI IMG/M metagenome (GOLD analysis project Ga0075425, IMG submission 75300) | Bulk soil microbial communities from a Populus tree surrounding site in Tennessee, USA - Soil MetaG P. TD hybrid SBSTD4 | ecosystem: Environmental > Terrestrial > Soil > Tree plantation... | reverse complement strand
GGGCGCTGGCGCTGCGGGGGACGCCCGACGTTTTCGTTCGGCCTCAATCGCGTCATAGCGACGGCGCAGAGGCTCGCGAAGGTGCGCGTTGTACTCGTATTTGTCGGCCAGCGCCAGATCAGCAAGTACGTTGTCCCGCAACTGCGCCAGCTCGTGATCGAGCAACGCATCCAGTCGGGGCGCTGCCGGGGGCCGCGTGGCCAATTCGCGCACGTCCGGGTCTGGCGGCTCGTTGCGATTGCGGGGCGCTGCGGGGCCACATTCAGAATTGTTCATGGCGCAACGTATCTCCCAGTGGAGAGCTGTTGAGCATGTCGCGGACGACCACTTGCACGGCATCGCGGATCGCTTCCCGGATGACGGGCTCGGCCCACTCGCGGTTACGCAGGTACTCGTTGACTGCTATCTCCACATCGCCCTGATGCCGCTGGGCAATTTGCCCCGCCAGTCGCTCGACTACCCACGGCAGGACCGCCGGGGCGAGCTTCGCCAAGGCATCTTCCGCCACGTCCAATGAGAAGCGCCGCGCATACCGTGGCGTCATCGTCGCGCTCGCTTGCACATCATCCGCCGCGAACGTCGGCGACTTCAGTGGTACTCGGGGCGCTGCGGGGGGCACGTAGTCAATCCTAGGCGATAAATCAAGATGCGTACCCGCCTGCTTAACAGGTGCATTACATTCAGGACACTTCATGTCGTTCATTATACGCCTCCCAGCATTCTGTACAATTCGTTCTCGGTCTACGTAATGCTTGATAATGCTTATGCTTAAAGCAAAGTACAGCTTTGCGTTCTTTATATCGCTTAAGACGCAAAGGGGCCAGCGATTTTAGATATACAAGTAAAACCGCTGGCTCCCCTCTGCAAAAGGTGCCCATGTTTTCGATGTCGAATACTTCTGTACCCGACACCCAAGACACCTTTAAACGGCCCCTTAGCTCGCTAGATTTAACTTCGATCACGTCTTTATTCCCCCTTGCTACGGAGTGAAAAAACGGTACTAGCTAACCGTTGTACAAACAACGGGCTAATGTGGAGCCTTGCTACTAACCGAACGTCGCAATTTTAGTTACAGGCTGCTGCCAAACATCGGACTTTCAGCCATTCTAAAAGGCGTATACAAGCACGCCGCGACGTGTTATGCTATAGCCAATAAAATATACCATTAGAACTTCTAAGTAAATCTAACCAAACACCTAGTATTGTCAACAATCCAACCTACTTTGAATCCTCAGGATCAGCTAAGTCATAGCGTTGCACAGACTTAACTGCCTGCCATACACCAGCAGCAAAATGCCTTACTTTGTCCCGAACTTCTTCGTCGTACACTTTCAGCCAGTCCGCATATCGTTTATCAGAATGGTAATCCGTCATCACTGGCTTCCTCCATTGTCGGTATTTCATTCGCGTCACAGATATCTTCCCATATAGCTTCGATATCTGACAACGTATACCCATAGGCCCATGCTCTTGTCAACATGCCATAGACCTTTTCGTACAAGTCTGACTCTGGCTCATTCCCCGGTATTCGTGATACCGAAACACCGGGAGGTAGATTCCAACCTGACACCTTACACCTCCAATCCGGCTTCTTGTAATATCCGCTTCGCTGTCTTTTCCAGCTTACCCCAAGGTGTCCGTGGAAATTGAGCTTCTAGTAGCATAACAAAGTCTCTACGTACATGATCTACAGACAATTCCTCTAAAGCATCTAGGAATATCTGCCTAGCTCTTTTCAACGTAAGCACTTTAGGCCTTTTCGCTACTGGCCTTGTCTGTGCTCGTGGTCTCGTTCTTAGCAAACGCCTACGAGGCGGGTCTACGTCTGGCCTATTATTCGCTAGCGTAGCCCACGATTCCATTACGCCAAATATCGCGTCTCTAGCGTTTGTATCTGTTGCTACAGTCGCCGTATTCCACGAAGGAAGCCTACTCGGGTCCCATCTAACTTCCGATGGCGCTATTTCATCTACCGTAGACTCTACTTCAAATTCAGCTTGTAAACGCTGCTCTGCAACTGTTATTCGTGTTTCTAGTTGACGTACAGCTTCATCAAATACTTGTGCTTGCTGTGCTGCACGTTGAATAGGCACATCGCACCATCCAGCATGTATAGCGCCTTCTAAAGCGCCGCATCCAATACAACGTGGAGCCTCAAATAGTGGATCACGTAAAGGCATCTCTCACCACCTCCTAATCGTCATAGACTTCGAGAATAACGAAGTCTGACCATTCGCGTAGAGCTACGTACTGCTCTGCGTCTGTTCGATATCTAAAGCGTGCCCGCCAATTCTCATGACTAGCAGGCTCAGGACTAGACCTAAAGTCCTTTTTGACACAGTATACTTCGAATTTCTTTGTCATTACGACACCTCTCCTGCCATTGACGATCCCGCAGCCAATAGCAACATCGTGTCATGATTCACGCACCTATCGCATACGTCACACACGATAGGCTCTCCATCATCCCATAGCGTCTGAAAGTACATATCCGCTTCCATTCCCAGCACTTCCTTCCTACATGACTCACAGACAACTCTGCCTGTAGGCCAGTGTAAGAACGCACCAGACGCTACTTCGCCGTTCCAGCTTACAACGCTTTCGTCCTTCTCTGGTACCTTGCTAATAGGGATATGATAATCCCCCTCATCGTCCTGCCACCAGCGAGAAAGACCCCTCCGGTGATGATTGTATCCGGTATAGTAATCGTGTGTATACGACCACTTCCAGTAGCGATTACTGTACCAATTGCCGTCTACTGTGCTACCATCCTTCTCGTGCATGATCTTCACGGTACCATTGGCGTCCATAAAGATCAGCTTAGAGCCAGACGTAGTATAGCTGATAAGCTCCCATGCCTTATCATTCGTATACCAGCCGTCAGGCAATTGCTTTAATACCGTATCAACAAACTGCCGCGTATCGCTGCGTATATCCTTCTGGCTAAAGCCACTGAAGATACCATTGTGGACTAAAGCCAGATTACCACTGACATGAATCGGATGCACGTTACGCAAGGTCTTATCACCATGCGTAGCTAGGCGAAAGTGTATGACTACATCTAACCCCTTCTCATGTAGTCTCTTATACTTTGCCCAGAATCGCTTAACACGGCGTAGCTGACGGATTACTTTGAGCTTTCCGTTCTCCGCATACATCATGCCCATTCCGTCGCCGTTCTCTTGGCGCATTAGTTCGAAATCTTCAACCGGAATAAGCTCTGCTGTAGCAGGAGCATGTATCGCTACGCACATTCTCTAGCTCACCTCCTCGTCATCGTTTTGGTTTAGTTGTGCTTTCAGATTGACTCTGAAACCTTCCATGTGTCCTCTTGTCTTTAGCCAATTGACTAGGTCAGGATACTGCTTTTCACGTAGCAACACCCATTGCCTAAAGTCTTTCGGGCTAACTTTCAACCTGCTTGACTCTCGCGTGAATTCAACGATAGCCTCTACGTACTGTAGATTCTTAAAGAACGATGTAGAGCCTAACGTACCTCTGAATACACGCACTTCGACAGTCTCATCGTTTTCCAGATTCACGGCTGTATACCGCGAATCATGGCCATTCATCTTTGCTTTCGCTTTGCGGATAACGTCACCAAACGACGCACCACACGTTGCCCATCTGTCTAGCAATTCCTCTTTGCGTTGACTGATAAGCAATGTCCAGCCTGCGTGACGGTAGAACATTTCGAGAAACTTGAATAGATGAAACGTACCGTCAAACGCAGTCCGCGATACGTGAACATGCATACCGCAGGTTCGCGTGTTGTAGCTCATCGCTCCGTTTTCTTTCAGCTTAGTCAGCAAAGCCTTTAGCTCAGGCTTATGCTCTCTAATCCAAGCTGGCGATACCGGATGCGATACAACTTCATAGCCGCTATTCAGACTACCGTCATCCTTGCAGAATACGAAAGCTGGCATCGGTGACGGTGGCCCATCTTCGTGCTCGACTTCTAGCTCGAAACCGAAGTAATACGGTGCTTTCGTTTCGCCCTTGGCCTTATAGAATTGCAACCTAGGCCAGTAATCGTAACTCTCTACATCACGAGGGCAAAAAGGGCACCTGTCGTTGTCAATGCTATACCTACCGCATTGACTGCAGCAATGACTGTTGTTATCAAAGCAGCCTCTGCAGATATCCTGCGTTGTAGTAGGGCTTGAGTAGACCGAAAACGTCTCCTCCCCTTCAGTCAGGATATCACCGCAGTAGTCGCATACAACACGCAATCTACGACAGCTTAGGCAAACGTAACCGCCTTCTGGCGTATGAAAGCCATTGTATGGCGTAATGCCTTGATGGCAATTCGTGCAATTCTGCGTTCTGCTACTACTGATAACTGGCATATCGTTATCTCACCTCCTTCCCCTAGGTGAATGGTAACGAGTTAGCTTCTGTTGTCTATTCTACAATCCTTGAATCGCTTTGTTCCCTACCGCCATAGACGTAGACCGCACAGCTACTACAATACTGCGCGTAATCAGATTCACCAAACCAAATCGGCTGCGGTATCGTCTCGCTATCGCAAGCGAATGGCCAATAGATACCGTTAGGGAATTGCTTGTATACCTGTACTAGCTTTTCCCTACCGCATTCAACGCATAGGATATCCGCGTCGTAAGCGTATCCGGCTAATCCCGGCCCGCCTTTTAGCGCGTCATCTAGCGTTAGCACGTCGGTTTTGCTGTCCACATTACCCATTTCAGCCTCTTTGCTTGCCTAGCGGTTAGGTAAATAATACCGCCGCTAAGCGTAGAACGCAAGTAGCTGTTACAGAATGAACACCTAAACAAGTCGAATCTACGCCAAGGCCAACCGTACCTGCCTAGGAACAACGGCCTAGATCGCTTGCACTTAGCGCACAATGGCATAAGGAAACATATGGCCATTGACACAACGCAAGTACCCCGTTCGCCTAACAGGCACAACAGGAACGGGAGTAGGCGCTTTACAAGTCGGACAAATCACTGTCATCGTTGTCCTCTAAGAGCCTTTTCCCATGCGATAAATGGCCTTTGCTAGGTGTCCAAGCATTAGGCCATTCGACGCAAACGTGGACCTTGTAAACTCCGTCACCGGGGTAAGCCGGAACGTCCATAGGCTCACCGCATTTTGGACAGTCAATTGTCTTTGACATTGCGTTCCTCTAGGCTAAATACGTGTCCGTATCCGATAGCCCATAGCGTCGTGAATAGCAGTGACGCTAGGAACCAAACTACAAGCCAATGAAGCATAAGTGTAGGGCTAGGAGTCGAACCTAGCCCTACAGATTACTACCGCACAGCGCCGAACTTGTTCCGTGCGTAGTCGCATGGTCCGCCACTACTGCACGTTGGGCACAAGTGCACGTGTTGACTGTACGTACCCGCGACCGTGCGGGTATCGCGCTTGTCCTGTGCTGCTGCTGTACGCGAGCGTGACTCACGCGCAGCTTTCGGCTGTTGGCGGATTACCGCTAGACGTATGCGGGCCTCTTGGGCGTCACGCGCACGTTGTGCCGTGACTGAGCCTAGCCGCATGTACTTGCCAGCTAGCCGCTTACCCTTAAGCTTGCCACGTCGCGCAACGTGCCCGGGAGCCCAGTCCTGCTTGGGACGCCATAGCCAATTCGTGCGCGTGACTGGCCGCATGCCGTCAAGTTCAATCCGCACGAGCGGATGTAACTTAGGCATAGCTAACCCCTGATCGGGACTAGGGTAACATAGCTGCTATCGTCCCAGAATAGCAGTGCACGCGCGGACCAGTCACCGCTACCCGTCCAGTAGTCCCCATCTAGACGCAACAGGTCTACGTACAGGTAGTAGGTCACATCGTGCCATTCCGCTACGTGAGTCTCAGGTTTCATGCCATACCAGTAAGCAAGAGCGGTGCCAATGTGCTAAATGGCGTAAGTTGTTGTCATTACTACACTTCGCTATTGGCATGCTATTTGCAGTATGTAACATATCTGATACATTAATGTAAGGTATATATATACATGCAAGAAATTGCAGCTAAAAAGCGATTGTAACGGCACGATTTTTGCCTACGTATCAAATCACTACAATCTAATGCAAAATGCAAGAGTCATTTCGACACGTTGAGCACAAAGTTAAAGTAATGCTTGAGCTATTCCATTCAGTTATGCCTGCATAAATGTAGTGTCAATAGGACACTGTCAATATGGCAGTGTATAATTGCATATTTAGCTATGGACATAAATGCATAAGTATGCAAATCATGCCAAATTGGCAGTATAGTCATGCATATTTATACAGCCCTTTGCATAAATATGCACGGTGTTAAGCTGCTCTAATAGATTTCGTATAAATATCGGGGTTAAGTCGAGGTGGGATATTGAGTTACAGATTGCCAATAAAGTAAAATCTGCGTTCTGTTAGCTTTGATATAGCCAGTAGAAGCGCAGACGTTACAGTATGAATCAGGTGTATCGTGATGTCTAAGTTGCATACATCTAGGACAGTATACGTAATATGTCATGTATGCGATATGGTAGGGTATACGATATGATTGGAACGCTAGGATTCGAACCTAGACTGGTGGATTCAAAGTCCACGGTCCTGCCAGTTAAACGACATTCCAGTGTTTACTTATTCGTTTGAGACGACCATGTTATAGTATACGGATACCATGGATAATTGTACGGATAGAATACTGGATACGGCTGTCCACATGTAGGACATCTACCGCAAGTTGGACAAGTAGATGGCTGCTGCGTTGGTGGAATCATGGATGGTAACATAAACGAGTTGTCTAGGAATCGAACCTAGTGTTTCTAGTTTTGGAGACTAGCGTCATGCCTTTATGACCTACAACTCAAGTGGACAATAAGGGAGTCGAACCCTTGACTTCGGTGTGCAGGACCGATACGTTCCCGATTACGCCAATCGCCCATTGTTGATTATTCCATAGCCGCGATTCTGTTCTATCCTGTAATCTGTCTAAGCCCCAACCCGGAGTTACCGAGGGTCAGTCAATCTCCTGTTTGGGTTGCTGCATTGCTTCGCCTAGGGTCTATTTAACGAGTGTACCATCTCGCTAGGCAAATCCCTCTAGCAGTCGCGAACTTCCTCTGTTGTCTGCGCTGAGCTAATAGCAGCCTTGCATCATGAAGGCCAGTGCTACTAGCCGAAACAGCTACAGGTCGAACAATCAACAACTGGCTCTGTAGGATTCGAACCTACATCTTAACGGTTAACAGCCGCACGACTTGCCATTCGCCCAAAAGCCATAGGTTGCTACGACCTTTCACGTCATTGTCCTAGACGATGCCGCTTATAAGGCGGTTGGATTCACGTAGCAAATTGGTCCACTTGGATTCGAACCAAGATCGTTAGTTTCAGAGACTAACATCCTGCCGTTAGACGACAGACCAGTTTGGTAGCAGGGACTCGAACCCTGATTAGAAGTTTCGTAGACTTCTGTGTTATCCTTTACACTACGACCAAGTCTAGTCGGGTGGAATCGAACCACCACTGCCTGTTTCGAAGACAAGCCGTCTATCCGTTAGCTTACGACCAGAAATGCTGTCCCAGGGAATCGAACCCCAACCTTGGCGTCTTCAGCGCCTAGTGCACACCAGTTACACCAGCACAGCTAAAAGTCCCGACGGAAGGAGTCGAACCCTCTTGGCTACGGTAGAAACGTAGTTGCGGTCCAAACGCACATCGAGAAGCGCGACTTGAGGGATTCGAACCCTCGTTCTCTGCCGTGACAGGGCAGCGCGTTAAGCCTCTACGCTAAAATCGCAGACCAGGTGTTTAACGTGGTAACCCTGGAAACCACGCTAGCTTTTGGTAACGTGGAGTCTAGGCAACCACGTCGTGCTAAGCGGAAACTGAGGGACTCGAACCCCCGAGGCTTTTACACCCAACAGTTTTCAAGACTGCGTCCTCGACCAGCCGGACAATTTCCATTCATGGTCGATACTCGTCAGTATCGTTTACATCTAGAACGGCTGCCATGACAGCCAAGCGGTTAATGAAGGATTCGAACCTTCGTTGCTTTACGCAAACGTGTTTAGCAAACACGCGCCATCAGCCTCTCGGCCAATTAACCAGTGGTAATCCTAGGGATCGAACCTAGCTGCCGAAGCCAGTGGGTTACAGCCACCTGCAGCACCATTGCTGCTCGACTACCGTTAGAGAGCTAAGTGTTGGAATCGAACCAACGTTAGTAGTTTACGAAACTACCGTCTTACCACTAGACGAACAAAGCAAATAGACAACATTCGCGGAGGATTACCGCTACCTTGTTCGAGGCAAGTTCGGTGGGTCCCCGTAGTGCCTAGGTCACAGATTCCCACGTCCAGTTGTCTATAGTGGTCAATCGTGGATTCGAACCACGAGCCTCTCGTGTATCAGACGAGTGCGGTAACCTATTCCGCCAATCGACCAAGTTGGCTGCCACGGTACTGACCCGTGTTCTATCGGTTAAGAGCCGATTGCATCACCATTAATGCTTGCAACCAATGCGTCGCGAAGGACTCGAACCTTCAGAAAGTAGTTTCTAAGACTACCGCGTATGCCATTCCGCCAGCAACGCAAAGAGCTAAGTGCAGGAATCGAACCTGCGATTGAGTCTTACCAAGACCCCGTGTTGCCACTACAACTAACAAAGCAAGGTAGAGATTGGATTCGAACCAATGCGACTGAGGTACAAGCTCAGCAGGCTATCCGCTAACCTCACACTACCACAGTCGGCATGGTGGGACTTGAACCCACAGCCTTTCGGATATAAGCCGATTGCTCCAACCGATTGAGCTACACGCCAGTGCTCTAGGAGAGATTCGAACTCTCAGTCAACTGGTTTTGAGCCAGATGCGTTTCAGTTGTTTTTAAGACAACCGCGTTTACCGTTTCGCCACCAGAGCTTTAGATATCAGATAACTTATAGCTAAATGGCAGATATGGGATTCGAACCCATGATTTCTTGGTTATGAGCCAAGCGTCGTAGCCGCTGGACCAATCTGCTCTAGTGTGCCGACATGGACTCGAACCATGAACTTACGGTTTAAAAGACCGATGCGATAACCATTTCGCCATCGACACTAAATTGCTCAGTAGGGACTCGAACCCTAACTTGTTCTGTGTGTAGGACAGATGCCATACCATTAGGCGACCGAGCAGTAAGCATAAATGGGCTGGCAGGCTCTTGCTTAGGTCCTTGCTGAAGGGATGACTAAGCTCACAGCTAACGACTACCAGCCCCGTTAAACAAATGCGGTAAGCGAGAATCGGACTCGCCCATCTACGTTGGCAACGTAGCATGCCACCACAACATCTCTACCGCGTCTAGAGTTAGCGACAGGACTCGAACCTGCATTCTTCTGGTTGGAAGCCAGAGGCACGCCCTTTATACCACACTAACGTAAGCGGCTGAATGTTTATATCTGAAATGTCGGAAAGCCGCAACCGACATGATATCGCTTGAGGGTTCCGACCCCTCTTTTGATGGTTGAAAGCCATCGGTCTTAGCCACTAGACGAAAGCGACGTATCAGGTAGGTAGGATTCGAACCTACTTCCTTGGGTTCACAGCCCAATGCCTTTACCGACTAGGCCACGTACCTGTTAATTGCCAGTAAGGATGAAGTAAAGCTCCACGCTCGTAAGCCTTGGAGGGCCTACTGACAAAGACTACTGTGTTGGAATCGAACCAACCTATGGCGTTTTGCAGACGCCCGTTTAACCACTCAACCAACAGCAGATGTAGCGCAATAACCGACTGAAGTTTCTACGGTACCATTGTGTGTGTAAACCATCTTGGCATTATTACGCTATAGTCGAGATTGCTGGAATCGAACCAACCTGATGCCCGCATTCCAAGTGCGGTGGCCCACCTTGAGCCCGAATCTCGATGAGGAGTATTGCATACTGCATCCGATATTTTCCCTTCGCGCAACCTGGCTGCGAACCATATGATAGAGCTACTATCCAGTCGCGTCGGAGTCCATTCCTGACTAGTATCCTCTGCAATACCCCTCTAAGGACAGTATACATAGACAGTAGTGATTTGTCAAGTCCTTAGAATAAATCTAGCTGTCTATCCTTACGAAACTTAAATCGTCGCGTTGGCTTAGGTCCCGTATGTCGTTGCCAAACAATGACTTCGCCGCATTCGACAATTAGACCACCGTGCTTAGGAGACGCATACATTTCCCTATCGTGAGTAATGTATGCGACTATAGCAGGTTCGTCTATAATATCCTGAAGTACACGATCAGGAACTTCGTACTGATGTCCGAATGCGCATCTTAGAGTTATCATTGACTAAAGTGCTCTTCTCGATTATGTCTCTTACCGCAAATAGAGCATTTGTCGAATAGCTCCTTAGCTACTGGCAGTTCCCATTTGCGTAGTGATTGATATACAGCTCGTCTAATCCAGCCTGTAATCGGTTCCTGAATCGAATCCGCAGCCTGACGAATCTGCTCCCACTTGTCAATATCCAGCCACAATAAGACACATTTCTGCTCCTTCTTCGGCCTCGCAGGTCTACCAGAACGTTCCTTCCTTAGATTAGGCATGATTTAGCCTCACTTTTGTATAGTTGAACATGGGTTTGATGTTAAATAGGAACACTAAGTATAATATAATATCTATTATATATAAAGTCAAGACCACCCTACCACTTGACAAACAGCGTAAGTTGTTGTATACTATATGCCAACGTGGCAGCCTAGTCTGTCAATCTGGCACCTAGCACCTACCTACGTACAAAAAGCGCTTTGTCTCTGCCTGTATACCAGACCAAATCCTACCCCAAGCGTGTATACGATATCAATACGTAGTTAGATAAACGGACAATCAAAATGGCTGATCCACAGATTCTACAGGACTTTACACCAGTCCTAAAGAACGTTTACCTACCTATCCGTAAGAAAATCTTCCCTATCAATACCGTCTTGCTTGCTCAAGCTCGCAAGCTAGGTCCTGAACACGTTACCTACGCTGGTAACGACCTGTTCTTCGACGTAAAGGTAGAACGTAGAGGCGGATTTGTTTCAAGCGCAGCAGGCTTCCTGCCTACTTCTCGTATCGCTAGAGAAAAGCAAGGTCGTCTGTCAGTAGCTAGAACTTACGCAAAGGTTCAAGTAGACGGTCTGGCGCTGAAGGCTACGAATAACGAAAAGGGTAGCTACATCTCAGCAGCTAAGAAAATCGTTGAAGACGTAATGGACCAGTGGGAAATTGAGCAGGAAAGAATCCTGCACTCTGACTCACTAGGCATTCGTGCAGTTATCGGTACTGTCAACTCAACAACGCAGGTAATCGCCAGCGCTCCATACGGCATTACAGGCGCAGGTATCGGTAACCTTCACCTAGTTGATGGTGATGACATCGCAGTTCTAAACGGTACGACTTTCGCTCTACGTGGCAAGACACAGATTCTAAGCCATACAGTAAGCGGCGATAACGTAACGTTCAACTATACTACAGCAGTAGCAGGCCAGGTAGCAAACGATCTAATCGTTACAGCAGTACCAACAGCAGTAGATGCTAACGACACATCGTTTGGTGCCGAACCACACGGCCTAAAGTCAATCATGGACGTTGAAGCTGCATTCGCAACGTTCGAAGGCCTGAACGATCCACGTTGGGTTGCAAACAAGATCGTTTCTACGACAGTTGATGAAACTATCGTTATGAAACTCTTGAATACAATCCGCGCTCGTGCAGGTGTCGATTGGCGTAAGTCTCCAAAGAACATGCTGCTTCTAACGAGCACGGGTATTTGGCAGGCATACGGCGAATCGCTACTAGGCCTACGTAGATTCAGCGCTCCTCAGATGGAACTTAAGGGTGGTTTTACAGGCGTGCAGGTAGCTAATGCAACGCTCGTAGATGACCCTTGGGCTCCTCGTGGTAGACTATATAGCGTTTATGGACCTGATACCGTATTCATCGACCTGATGGATTTCGGTGAAATCTCGTTCCAAGACGCGCCTAAGTGGCAGCGTGTTTCTAACCGTGACGCATGGGAAGCTGTATTCGCAGCTTACTGGAACTATGGTGTTCTGAACCGCTTGTCACAAGGCGTAATCAGCGGCATCACAGACACGGTTAACTACTCACCTGTCTTCGCATAAAGCTCCGATTAACGCAACACCTAATCTGCATGTTTGGCTGGTGGTCTTTATTGACCGCCAGCTAAACAGGGCAGGGAGATCAAAATGGCATTTCCTCGCAGTGGTACAGTAGATACGCAGACATTTTCTGGTACTAAAGACTTTGTCTTCGCGCATTCTTCAGCTACACAATCAACAAACGTCGGCGCTGCTGACCATCTAAAGTTCGATACTGTAGACTTTTCACGTCCATCCGTAGCGCAACTAACAGGTGCTCTAGGCGGTGCTGCGGTTTTGCTAGACACAACTACAACGTATAGTAATACAATCGGCGCAGCTTCAGTAGGCCGATTCTCTCTACGCGGTGGTAAGCTCTACAAGCTAGAATGCAGCCCTGGTTACTTGCTATTCTCAGGCGCTACAGGCGTTATCACGCTTCAGTGGTTCGATGTTACAAGCGGCTCTGGTACAGCACTAGGCCAGCCGATGAATCTATACACGCTAGCCGATGCAAGCCAAGAAAACTCTAACGGCGATCTTTGGACGATGTATAACCCAGGCGGTGGTCAGAACGATATCTTCCTGGTAGAAGTTCAAATCGTCGGTGCTCCAACAGCATTTACGAGCATTGGTAACACAGCCAAAGGTCTACCGACAGTAATGGTAGAAACGTACTAAAACAGAGCTAGCTGATACTAGCAAATTGCTTAGTGACGTTCTATTGTCTTCTCCTGGTCTATAGAAAGTGCCTAAGCTAATATAGGAGATAGCCAACATGGCTAAGGTACATATACGTACCCTTGAACTGAAGGTAACAACGAACAACGGTGCTCAGACCGTTGCTGTTACCCAGGTTAACTACTATCGTGATGATTCACAACTAGCTGCAAACAACCCATTCACGCTAGCGGCGACTGCTTCAGAATCAGGTACGGCTCTTGGTACAGCGGTTACTTCGCCGTATGACGTATATCTAGGCGAATTAGCACCACCACCAAGTCGTATTCGTATCACCGCAACAATCAACGCTTAATGCTTTACGATCCTAGCGGCAATGCGCTTAAACCGCAACAAGCCGATAGACAAGATGCTCAGGCAGAGGAGATTCGGTTGAAGTTAAAATCAATCGACTCCCTGCTTGACATTTTGTACGTCGAGTGGGCACAGCGGTATTCGTTAATCTGCAATTGGCCTCAAGGTGATCCAAGATGGCCAATGTATCAAAGTGGGGAGATTGGCGCTTGCTATGACTCGCTAGGTTGGTTCTGCGAGGATATGTCTGATCCACAATCCCTACCGCTCTCGTTAGATGGTATTGAAAATCTAGTCCTAGAACGTCTTGCTTCTGTTGATAATGAAAGACGAACCTGGAAAACTAGAATGGCTGATACTATCGAACATAATAAGAAAGTAAAGAAAGACCGTCAACGAATAGCTTTAGAACAAGTGGAAGATGTGGCGTCTTCGCTATACCACATCGCGGGAAAAGTTGACGATCACAAGCTGGAACAAATCCTACAAGAAGTAAGTGAGGGGAAAATCTAATGTCAGTCGAACTTGAACTAGCTAATGCTAAGATTCGTGAACTACAGGACAGACTAGCTGCTTTTGCCAAGATGGAAGAGCATTTGGTACCGTTACCTAACGGTGACCTACATCGTGGTTTCAAGAATCTAACTAAAGCAGGCGCGAACATTGACGCAGATACAGTCGTGATTCCAGATTCGTTCGGTAATCCGCTTGATCGTGCAATGTCAAAAATCCTAACAGCAGCAAAAGACGGTTATCCGCTAACATGCATCTGGTGCGGTCTTCAGTGGGGAATACCAGGTCCCGAAAATCTCGGGGCTGAAAAGCTAATCAGAGAACATCTAAAGAAAGACCATCCGAGTATCGTCGAAGGTCATGATAAGATCGTGGCTGAAACGCTAATGGCTAACCTGGAAGAAGCAAAAGCTCGGCTTGCTGCTAATGACGAGTAATGCCTTTTCGTATGGCTGCCTTAACTGTTATCGGTGAATATTGGCGTTTTGCTGTCGGTGTCGCTATCGCTGCTGGTGCTTTAGCTGCTGCTGAAGTTAAATTCTCAGCCTTCGACAAAATACCTGGTACTCTAGCCCGTCATGACTCGACTACAGTCGAACAGACAAAGGTATTGAATAAAATGCTTTGTTTACAAGTAGCAGATCATAGACGTTTAGACTGGCATCTTTGCTATCTAGACCCTAAGTTAGTGGTGCCGAATGTTAACTAAGCTTCAGTATAGAACAGCTATACAGCAGATGTTTGATGATCCGCAAGCAGCTAGATGGTCTGCGGCTAATCTAGATATAGTTACATCTACTGTATATGATGAGCTATATGGAGATATTCTAGATACTGCATCATATTGGAATTCTCAATACGACCAAGTAGGCATACCATTACGTGTACCAGGCTATATCGACCTACGTACTATAAGTGATGGTGGTGATTTAACGCAACGTTTATATCGAATGCAACAAGTCATTGCTGACGGTAGACAATACTTCGCCAAAGACCCTAGAGATTTCCTAATGATGGCTCAAACTCAGACTGGCGATATCAGCACTGTACGCGCATCTACGGGAGTCGAACAGCGCTTTAGCTACCAATTCCTAGGCGATCAGATGTGGATGCATCCATTAGGCAACGTGACTACGTTCGTTGAATTACGATACAGCTTCAGACCCGCAAGTTATACATCGCTAAGTGATAATACGAATGTACCTTTTCCAGACGGTACAGAATCTGCGTTGATTCTGTCTACCGCCGCAAGAGCAATGACCAAAGGTAGCGTTGAAGACGCAGGTATCCTATTTGCACAAGCTGAACAAGCTAGGCAGAAAATGCTAAATACAATAAGACGCAAGTATCACGGTATGACCCAGCCATTCGCTCCACAGAACATGTGGGAATGGGGTGGTATATAAGAATCGAGCTAATCGCAGGCATGCTCCTTGCGCTTGTCGCTCGTGGTCCGTGGGTAAATCCAACATGGCGACATTCAATAGCCGGAAGAGCTACTATCGAAATAGCGCCTAGTCTCTTCTACGAGCGGTTCCTTGACAAAGGTTATAATCAGCCAGGTCACTGTGGCGCTTGTGACTTCGGCTGGCGTTCTGTAGGCAGCGCTATTGTAGAGATAACAATACGATGAAACGCGTAGTTACCGAATCACGATACGACTTCAGAGGCGGTAGAAATACTGCAATCTCGACTGATTTGTTGAATCCTAACGAACTAGTCGATTGCACTAATACGCGTTTATCTACAGTCTACGGTGGCTTTTCTAAACGCACAGGTTGCCAGCGCATACATCAGACAGCATTAGGTGCTTCTATAGACGGTCTAACTCAGTGGGACGGGCCGAATGGTAAACAAGTTGTTGCTATTGCAAATGGTAAGCTATACTACCGCGACGGTTTCGATTATACCGTTGCCTTTAGCTCTAAAACACCAACTGCTACAGTTAAGTCTACGGCCAACGGCACTGATCCGAAATTTGCTTGGACTGATACTTGCGGTTCTGATGATGGTATTTGCTCGTTAAGTAGGACAACTAATGGTACCAGCACGAATACAGGCGGGTTGACCGTTAAACTAGGCGATCCGAACCAGACAGAAGGTTCAAACGTAGATGCTAGTGATGATGTATATGTCGTAGATTCATTTAGCGTTAAAGCCGATGGTACAGGTACATCTGGTATTTATTTACTACTTACAACAAGCGTCCAATTCCAAGTTTCTACAGACAGCGGCGGTACTTGGGTTAATGTCGGTTCTGCATATCAAGTAACTGCTAGCGTTGGCGTTGTTAATACGACTACGTATAATAATCAAGCCTTTACAGTCAGCGGCTCTCCTACGCATGTATGGTTTAGAATAGTCCTAACAGTAACGACAAATGGTAATTGGTCCGGTACCGCTACTGGTACGGTAACAATGAAGAACGGTAGTAGCCGAAGCGCGTTTAGCTGGAATACAGCAGGCGGTGGTTTCAGCGGTCCTGTCTTCTTTATGCCATTCCGCGATCCTGCAGCTAATGCAAAGCTAAAGCTATACTTCAGTAGCGGTGGACATCTATGGGTCTGGGATGGTACCACGACATTAACGCAACTAGACCCGACAAATGGCGCTCCTGCGGCTAATGCATTGATAGCATATCATACAAGAGCATTCGCAACGCAAACGAGTACACCTAAGACGCTATTTTGGTCCAAGATCGGTGATCCTACGACATGGACACCGTTAACTAAGGCCGATGGTGGCTTTGCTGTTACAGATTTCTTGACAGGTAACGCTCTAGTCAGCTTTGAAGTCATAGGCTCGTCATTGTTAATGGGAACTAAAGATTCCGTAATGCGCTTTACTGGCCATGCTTCTGATGACATCGTGATTAGCCAGGACACAGAAGGCATTACAACAGACGTAGGCGTTGTAGGCCCGTATGCGATTAAGAGATTCGAGAACGTATGCGCGTTTCTAAGTGAACGTGGTCCATATGCAGCTACAGAAACCTATGCTGATCCAATGGGTGAGCAGCTTAATCCTGATTGGTTCAGTTTAGACACCGTTAACCTAGGAACGTCGGCTATAGAATATCACCGCGGACGTAAAGAACTTTGGTTCCTTGTACCTAGAACCAGCGATGGTGGGTCAAACAAGACTTTGTTTATACAAAGCGTTAGACTACAAAGCTGGCAAGGTCCATGGGCATATAGCTTCGGCATGACTTCGTTATGTAAGTATACAGATATATCAGGTATACCTAACATACTAAGTGGCGGCACAGACGGCTTTATACGCATAATGGACGTACAAACAACATCAAGTACGACAACCGTACTTGATGACGTGCTTTTCGACGGCACTGGCGGAAACGCTGTTACCATGACTGTAGAGTTTCCAGTTCTTCACTTTGGCTCTCCTGGTCTGAAGAAAGCGCTAAAGTGGCTGCTACTACAGGGTGACTTGCCTGCGTCATCAAGTCCTGTAATTAAAATTGCTTTCGACAGTTCAGGATTTACGTCGTTTCCATTCGTTGCTGTAGATACAGCCGAAGAAGATTACAGAGTCGATATCGCTGGTAATAACAGCCAAGGCTTTAGATGCAGAATGCAGTTTGTAGACGCGTCTGACCAGATGGTAACAGTAAACGGCTGGACCTTAGTTGCTTGGGATTATATGAGAACTTCATAATGACTAATCCGCTACGAGGTCCTGATAAGCCATATGATCCGTTTGTAGGTAAACTAGGCCAGGAAGAAAAATATGGCACACGACATCCGTCTAGGCTTGAAACTAGAAATGCTACATTAGGTAACACGACACCGCAACAGCGCTTACGTGCTAGAGTTCATGGCAACACGGCAACGCAGTCGATTAACAGTGGTGTAACTAATACGATAGTTGTATTTGACACGGTAACGAAGACTTTTCCAGTACCAAATGAATTCGATACATCAGACGGTACAAACACAGCAGGCTTGCTGAATTCAAATGGCTTCTTGATACCATCGACTGGAAAAATAACAGGAACTTGGCTTTTTCATGTACATCTAAACTGGGCCGCTGCTGCTGCTGGTTATAGAGAAGTTAATATAATAGTAAACTCAGTAGCTAACATACTAGCTTCAACGCATACACTAGGATCAAACGATGAACAGAGTCAAGACGTTCTCGTCCTAGTAAACGATCCACCAGCAGGGACGTTTTACAAAGTAGCCGTAAACCAAACAAGCGGGGCTGGTTTAAACATCGACAAAGACCCCGCGCATACGTATTTCGAATGCATTCACCTTTGGTAAGCTAACATGAGTATATTCAAAAGCATCGGTAAAATCATCAGCGCTCCTGCACGCGGCCTCGGTCACGCGCTTCGTACTAGCGGTATTCCTATAGTCGATAGTCTAGGAGGCGACGTTGAAAAAATGGGCAATGCAGTCGCGGGCAAAGGTGGATTCGTTAAGAACTTCCTTGGCGGCGGTGTACCGCTTGCTCTTACTGCCCTTGGCGGTGCTGGTCTGGCTGGTTCTGGCCCTCTCGCTGGTATACTGGGTAAGCTCGGTGGCGAAGCGTCAGGCGCGTTATCGAACACATTCGCGCCAGGTGGGAAATTGGCATTAGACAAAATCCTAACTGCTGGCGGTGAAGTGGCGAACATGGTCGGTGCTGGTAAGCAGCGTAAGTCGGCTACAGCTTACAATAACGCCCAAATCGACCAGCGTAATAAACTAATGAGTTCAATTCTAAGTAGTGGACCGAATCTAAATCAGCAAACATCGTCAACACCGGGAATCGGTAGCGGCACGACAGGAGGCTATTAATGCCAACTCTATCAGGTCTTGGACCGAATATAACACCACGGACATTGTCTAGCGCAGGCATGGGTGGTGATACAAAGCCTCCGTTCATACAAGCTCGTGTTCCTAAGCCAGGTGCACCGAAGCCTCAAGGTAACGTAACTGATGTCTACAAGCCACAAGCAAGACAAACTACAACTAAGCCTGTAATAACACCAAAGCCAATGGTAATGGGTGATCAACCTAAGCCTGTACAAACGAATACGACTGTAGGCGGCGCTGCTCCTACGCCTGGTATGACGCCACCGATAACGCCTGCAGGTCAGGTACCGCCGCAACAAGGTGGGTCGTCATTTGCTGATACGTATAACTACCTTAAGAGTGACTTGCAAAATGAGACAAAACAAGCACTAGCTAAGACACGCGCAGACGCTGAATCAAGAGGCGTTTTCTACGGCAGTCCATTAACAGGCAGTGAAGCGGATATCAACACGCAATATCTACGTGGACTCGGGCAGTTATCAGCAGGAATGTACGGTAACGAACAGCAAGCTATGCTTGAAAGACAGCGTATAATGGCTGGTCTAATCGGTCCTGCTGGCGGCAATGCACCGCCACTACCTGGCGGCATGGATTGGTCTGGATTAGCTAATATCTTTAGCAGTCCGAACAACGCCGTAGCAGGCGCTAGATCAGGTCCTGTCGGTCCTGGTCCGAATCTAACACCAGCACCTGGAAGAACGTCGCCGGATAAAACGAAGCTACAGCCAAGGCTATAAACAATGACAATGCCTCATGTATCACTAGGTAACGTTGAAAGCGACATTGGCTCAGGTACTAATACGCTTATTAACGCGCTTAATGAGCAGAAGAAACGCCAATCGCAAATAGCTTTACAATCAGCACTACAAGGCGAAGCTCAAGCGCGTAGTCAGGAGCTTGGTGCGCAAACACAGGATATCGCTGCGCAGGCATTTGAACGTCAGCATATGAACGAACCTGCAGGTCCAGGTGAATTTGGCATTCTAGGTCATCTATATCCTGAAATAAAGCCTGAAATCTGGACTCAATCAGGTATAACACGAGGCCAAGCTGATGCTTTAACCAAGTCTGGCTTAATGATAACTCGACTAAACATGCAACAAAGCCATTTTAACGAAAGTCAGCTAACTGATGCGTTGAATAAATGGCGCGTTCAGCCTGAAGTTCAGCAATCAGGCAACGCTGCTACGGCATATAAAAACATACGCGTACTATTCAACAACCCAACAGCAATGACGCAGCCTTCGATTCTCTTGAACCTAGGCCAGATGCTATCTACAACGCCTAACGCCAGAGCCGTTGGTACAGAGTTGACTAACCTGCTAAAAGGCGGTGGCCTTGCGTACACGCAAAGACTACAATACTTTATCAACAAGCTTACGACCGAAGGCGATCAGTTCACGATGGACCCGGAAACGCTAAAAGCTATTCCCGAAATCTTCAGAGGCGTTGCTAAATTCAGAATGGACAGATACCATCAACTACGTCAAGATTTGAAAAATCAAACGCGGTCTATCATAGGCAGCGAAATGCCCGACGACGCAATTGGCTCTGATCCGTTTGGTGATATTGCGCCTGAGCTACAAGGCGTTGTAGCTACACCGCTACCTGGTGGACCACAACAGCCAACAGGACCTAGATT
>Ga0075425_100002013_pt1 | contig 20082 bp, 16 predicted proteins | sample SoiMethybrSBSTD4_FD_75300 | JGI IMG/M metagenome (GOLD analysis project Ga0075425, IMG submission 75300) | Bulk soil microbial communities from a Populus tree surrounding site in Tennessee, USA - Soil MetaG P. TD hybrid SBSTD4 | ecosystem: Environmental > Terrestrial > Soil > Tree plantation... | reverse complement strand
TCCAGTGTCCGCCGCAACAGGCGGCGAACCCGATCGGGCGTGTGCTCCGGCAGCCTGTCCCAGTCGGGCGCGCCCGTGAGCACCGCCGCGATCGTGTCGGAGTGAGTGTTGCGTCCAAACACCGCATCTCCTGTGAGCATCTCGAACAGCACACACCCGAACGCCCACATGTCGGCCCGCTGGTCGACCGGTTTGCCTCGCGCCTGCTCCGGCGACATGTACGCGGCCGTACCGACGATCGTCCCCGCCTGCGTCATCTCGGGCATCGTCAGCGTCGGTGAGTCGGTCAGCCCCGCGGCGAGAGCCTCGGGCGGATCCAGCGCCTTTGCGAGACCGAAGTCGAGCACCTTGACGATGCCGTCTCGGCGCACTTTGATGTTCGAGGGCTTGAGGTCGCGATGGATGATGCCCTGGTCATGCGCCGCATCGAGCGCTTCCGCGATTTGCCTGGCAATCGGCAGCGCCTCGTCGATGGGGATCGGGCCCTGTGCGATGCGATCGGCCAGCGTGGGTCCACTGACCAGCTCCATGACCAGCGCACGAGTGCCGCCCACGGCTTCGAGGCCGTGGACGACCGCGATGTTCGGGTGATTCAACGACGCCAGCGTCCTGGCTTCGCGCTCGAATCGTGCAAGACGTCTGGCATCGCGGGCAAACGCGTCGGGGAGCACCTTGATCGCCACGGTCCGGGCGAGGTTCGTGTCGGTGGCCTGATACACCTCACCCATTCCGCCCACCCCGATCTGCGGACCGATTTCGTACGGGCCGACGCGACTACCTGGCGTGAGCGACACTGCAGGGAAACGACCGTGATTATAGGCGTGAAAAGAGAGGGATCACGTGGGAACGCTTGATAGAATCCGCGGCATGCGACACCGGTTACGTCTGCTGCTGGTCGCGGGGAGTGTGATCGCGATCGCTCTCGTGCCGCGGTCTCTCCAAGCGCAACGCGGCTTCGCCGGCGGTCCTCCGTCGCCGCGAGCAGGCGCGCCCATCGATCTCACCGGCTACTGGGTGTCGCTCGTCACCGAGGACTGGCGCTTTCGCGTCGCAACTCCAGCCAAAGGGGACTACACCTCGGTGCCGCTGAATCCGGCGGGACGCAAAGTCGCCGATGCGTGGGATCCCGTGAAGGACGAAGCCGCCGGTGAGGCATGCCGCGGTTACGGCGTCGGTGGCGTCATGCGGCTGCCGGGGCGGCTGCGTATCGGATGGCAGGACGATCGCACGATCAAGATCGAGACCGATGCGGGTACGCAGACGCGTCTGCTCGCCTTTGGTCAAAGCGGATCGAACGCCAGCGACTGGCAAGGCGCGTCGATCGCCTCGTGGGATCGAAGTGACAGCGTGATGGGCGCCGGCGGACCACTCGCGTTCTTCGGCCCGGCGGCCGCGCGCGGAGGTTCGCTGAAAGTTGTCACGACGAAGATGAAGGCCGGGTACCTTCGCAAGAACGGCGTGCCGTACAGCGGCGACGCGGTGATCACCGAGTATTTCGATCGCTTCGATATCGGCAACGGCGATGCGCTGCTGGTGGTCGCGACCGAGGTCGTCGATCCGACCTATCTCGCCCAGCCGTTCTGGACGAGCAGCCACTTCAAAAAGCAGAACGACGCAGCCGGCTGGAAGCCGACGACATGCAGCGCGCGATGACGAACTGGATCCGCGGGAGCGCAATCGCGTTCGTGCTCCTGATGTCGGCGCGGCCGATCGGTCAATCTACTTCGACGGCGCAGGACAGACCCGCGCCCGCCGTCGATTTATCTGGCTACTGGACGTCCGTGCTTCACGAGGACGCCATGGAGCGCGGCGCCGGACCCGAGATCGCCGACTTCGGCGGCTTCCCCATCAACGAGGCGGCTCGCCTGTTCGGGCTCTCCTACGATCCGTCACGACTGACACTACGCCACCATCAATGCGATGGCTACGTGGAGCCGTATCAGATTCGCGCGATCGGCAACGCACGCGCGTGGGAAGAGCGAGACAGCCACACGCATCGGTTGATCGCGATCCACTGGTTCAATCAGACCTTCGAGGGCAAACGAACGATCTGGATGGACGGACGCCCACACCCGCCCGCGTACGCGCCCCACACCTGGATGGGCTTCTCGACGGGACGCTTCGTGGGCAACGCACTTCGCGTCGAGACGTCACATCTCAAACAGGGATGGCTGCGCCGCAATGGGCTACCCGAGAGCGATCAGGCCACGACGATTGAATTCTTCGTTCGCCACGGCGATCGACTCACGCACACCGTGGTCATCAACGATCCGGTGTATCTCACCGAACCATTGGTCAAGACCACGGACTTCTATCGCCAGCCGATCGATCACGAGAACTGGCTGTTCCCGTGCGACGACGGCGAGCAGATCCTCGATCGAGCCCCGGACGATGTGCCGAACTACCTGTTCGGTCAGAACACCTTCGTAAAGGAGTATCAGGCCAAGCACAAGCTGTCTGCCGCCGCGCATCTCGGTGGAGCGGTGACCATGTATCCGGAGATCACGACGGGCGTGAGCGCGACCTCCGCCGATACCGCACTCCTGCGTCCCGCACCTGGCGTGAGAGCCACGAGCCAGGCAGTCGATCCCGAGCCGCACGACGGCCAGATTCACGTCTGGCCGCTGCGCGGCAACCTCCACATGCTGACCGGTGACGAGGGGAACATCGTCGTGCAAGTGGGAGACGAAGGGCCAGTCGTGATTGACAGCGGACGCGGCCGTCTGTCACCCCAGATCGTGCAGGCGATCCGGCGTCTGAGTGACAAACCGATCCAGTTCATCGTCAACACCAGCTTCCATCCCGATCGCACCGGCGGCAACGCGGCGTTGCAGTCGTCGGGGTCTGACCCCAGCGTGCGCGGCTCGTTCTTCTCACTGCAGTTTCGCGATGCGGGAGTCGGCGCCACCATTCTGGCGCACCAGAACGTGCAGAACCGGCTGACGGCGCTCAAGGTCGACCCTCGCGGCATTCCGAGCGACACCTACCTGGAGGAGCGACGGCGCACGTTTCACAACGACGATTCGATCGAGCTGTTCTGGCTGAAGAACGCCGTGACCGACGGCGACAGTCTGGTGCACTTCCGCCGCGCCGACGTGCTGGTCACAGGCAACGTCTTCACGACGACGCAATACCCGTTCATCGACGTGGCCAACGGCGGAACGATCGACGGCGAGATCCGCGCGCTGAACGACATCCTGTCCCGAACGGTGTACGCGCACGAAGGCGAAGGCGGCACCGTCGTAGTTCCGGCTCATGGCTACGTCTCCGACGAGCACGAGGTCGTCGAGTACCGCGACATGGTCGTCATCGTCCGCGATCGCGTTCGCGCGCTGATGCGATCGGGAGCCACACTCGAGCAGATCAAGGCGGCACGGCCAACAGCCGACTACGACACGCGGTACGGAGCGACGTCAGCCCCCTGGACGACCGATCAATTCGTCGAAGCGGTATATCGCACATTGAACACGCGATAGAATCCCGCGTCATGCGAGTCACCACGCGAGTGCTCGTGTGCGCCATGGTGGTCGCGTTCGCTGGACAGACTGCGAGTGCGCAGCAGACTGGCCGGCGCGACCCGGCACCGACGCTCACGACGCAGGACTACATCGACATCCAGCAGCTCATTGCTCGCTACGCCGTCGCCATCGACGAGTGCACGAACAACGGGTACGACTACGCCGCCCTTTACGCCGATGATGGCTGGTTCAGCGCCTCACGGGACGGCCGCCCAGGCAGAAAGTGGCAGGGCCGCGACAGCCTTGCCGCAGCTGCGCGCGGGGACATGAAGACGTGCGACGAGGTGCCGTGGAAAGGCATCAAGCACATGTATGTCAATCACGTGATCACGGCGACGGCGGAAGGAGCGACGGGGCGCATCGACCTGATCGCCATCGGTCTCGACGGCGATCCGCACAAGGTCGAGCACCAGGGTCACTACGAAGATGTCTACGTGAAGACGCCGAAGGGATGGCGATTCAAGTCACGACTCCACGTGCTCGCGCCGGGGCAGGCCGAAGTATCGTCCGGTCAGAAGCGATGAGGAGCCTGTTTCTCACCCTGATCGCGGTTGTGTTCGCTGCGTACATCGTTCATGCACAGCAGAACGCACGCAACCCGGCTAGTGACTGGCCAATGTACAACCGCGACCTCGCGGGCACACGTTACTCGCCTCTGACGCAAATAAACACGACCACCGTCTCGACGCTCGTCGAAGCATGGTCGTATCGACTGCGTCCCGAGCCGGGCAAGTCCGTGCCCGCGGTCGACAAGCCGGCCAGCTCGTTCGAGATCTTTCAAGAGGTCACACCGATCGTCGTCAACGGCGTGATGTATCTGCCATCGGGCAACCGCGTCGTCGCACTCGATGCGGAGACGGGCAAAGAGATCTGGCGCTATGAATTGCCCGAGGGACTCGCCTCATTTCGTGGCGTCGCCTACTGGCCAGGCGATTCGCGCCTGCCCGCGCGCATCTTCTTCACGAGTCTGAAAAAGCTGATGGCGGTGCGCGCCGACACCGGCGTGCTCGATCGCACGTTTGGCGACGATGGCCAGATTGATCTGGAGATCGCGTACAGCGGCGTGCCGGCGATCTACAAGAACGTCGTGCTGATGGGATCGAATTTCTTCGGGCCCGGCGAGCGGCACATCGGACTGCATCTCGAGCGGGCGATGGGCGAGAAAGGCGACGTGCACGCCTACGACGCGCGCTCGGGAAAGAAGGCATGGGACTTCCACACCATTCCACTGCCCGGTGAAGTCGGCCACGACACGTGGGCCGGCGACAGCTGGAAAGGTCGCACCGGCAACAACGTGTGGTCGTTCACGCTCACTGTCGACGAACAGCGCGGCATCGTCTACATGCCGGTGAGCGGACCGGGCATGAACTACTACGGCGGCGATCGACCCGGCAACAATTTGTTTAGCAACACGACCGTCGCGCTCGACGCGACGACCGGGAAACTCAAGTGGCACTTCCAGAACATCCGCCACGAGCTCTGGGACTACAATCTCCCGCCCGCGCCTGGTCTCATCGACATCAGGAAAGACGGCAAGACGATCCCGGCGCTCGCGCAGGTTGGCAAGTCCGGCTTCATGTTCATCCTCAACCGTGTCGACGGCACATCGATCTACGGCGTCGATGAACGTCCGCAAGCAAGGGCCGATGTGCCTGGCGAGTGGTATCCGGCATCGCAGCCGATTCCGAAGAAGCCTGGTCCGCTCTCGCGAGTGAGCATGACGCGCAACGATCTCGTGACCGCGGAAGACACCACGCCCGCACATGCCGAGGCATGCCGCGCGTTGTGGGACAAGGTGCAGTTCCGCAACGACGGTCCTTACACGCCGTGGAACTACCGGCCGAGCGGCGCATCACCGTCGGTGATCTTTCCAGGCATGACCGGCGGCGTGAACTGGGGCGGCACCGCGACCGATCCCGAGCTTGGCTACGTCTTCGTGAACTCGAAGGACGAACCATCGACCGGATGGATCGCGCCCAATCCGCGTTACAGCGAGAAGACCAAGAACACGGAGTTTCCGTACGTGCAACAGAGCGGCGGCGCGCTCAGCGCCGAGGCGCGCGATACGAACGGACGATCGCTCGGCACGCTCCCCTGCTTCCGTCCACCATGGGCCAGCCTGATGGCCGTGAACGCAGCAACCGGCGAGTTCGCATGGCGCGTACCGCTTGGCGTAAACGACAACATGCCGGAGGGCAAGAAGAACGTCGGCTCTCCAGGTTACGGCGGTCCGATCGTGACGAAGGGCGGGCTCGTCTTCATCGGCGCGACACGCGACAAGCGCTTCCGCGCGTTCGACTCGCGGACCGGCAAGGAACTCTGGTCCACTCGCTTCGATTACAACGTCACCGCGATTCCGATCACGTACCTGGGCAAGAACGGGAAGCAGTACGTCGCCGTCGTCGCTGCGACGCAAGGGCAGGGCAACAACGAGGCGCTGCACGTCTTCGCCTTGCCCTGAGCGCGGAGGAACATGGAGAACACGGGGATTCCACACAGAGGCCACAGAGATCACAGAGGAGCGTCGCCGCTGGGCCCGCGCTTCGCGCGGGATGGATGGAGAGGAGTGTACGAAAACGAGCGCCCTGAATTCGCTGGCGTTCGTTTTCGTACTCTCCTCTCCATCCATTCGCGGCCGAAGGCCGGCGCCCAGCGGCGACGCTCTCTGTGATCTCTGTGGCCTCCGTGTGAAAACTCTGTTTCCTCCGTACCTGACCGAGAGGATTGAACAATGAGAATCACTTTTCGTCGGCTCACCGGCACTGTGATCGTGATCATCGTCACTGTGGTGGCGGCCCCTCTCGTCCGCGGACAAAACACGCGGCCAGCGATCGCAACTGACGCCGACTTTCGTCGAGCGCTGAAGGAGCTCTCGAACTGGGGGCGCTGGGGCGAGAAGGATGAACTGGGCGCCGCCAATCTGATCACTCCCGCAAAACGCAAACAGGCGATCGCGCTCGCGCGAGAGGGGCGGACGGTCTCGCTGTCGCACGACGTCCCGCAAGAGAAGGACGTAGACACTCCCACGTTCCTGGATCGCGCGCTCGTGACAGTGGCGCCAAACGTCTCGCTGGATCGGTACCAGTACACGGGCACCTACCATGGTGTGGTTCACAGCCATCTCGACGCGGTGGATTGTCACATCATGGTGGACGGCAAGGGCTACAACGGCGTGTCGGTGGAGGAGATCAAGGCGGCCGGCGGCTGTCCTCGCGGCAGTATCAACGCGTTGAAAGATGGTGTCGTGACGCGAGGCATTCTGTTCGACGCCACGAAATTGCCCGGTAAGGCGGCACCGCAAGGGTGGTTGGAACCGGGAACCGCGATTCACAGTGCGGATCTCGAGACGCTCGAACGAATGCAGCGCGTGAAAGTGTCGCCCGGCGATGTCATCTTGCTCTACACGGGGCGATGGAAGCGGCGCGCGGCGATGGGTGCCTGGCCCAACGCCACCGGATTCGCCGGCTGGCACATCGACGTCGCGTACTTTCTCAAGGAGCGCGGCGTCTCGTTCATCGGCGCCGATGGACCGAACGACGTCTCGCCTTCCGGCCTGCCACAAGGCGTGGGACTTCATCAGCTTGCACTCGTGGCCATGGGCGTCAGCATCTTCGACAACCTCGACTTCGAAAGGGCCGTTGAAGAGGCGCGACGCCTGAATCGATACGAGTTCCTGTTCATGGCGGCTCCGCTCCGTGTCGAGAAAGGCACGGGATCGCCGCTCAACCCGCTGGCGGTTTTCTAGACGCCAAGTGCGGATGTCGTATGGCAAACTGGTCCAGCGAAACCCGCGTCGCAAGCTGCTGAGTGTAGGGTGCTTGTCAACGGCCGATAAGGCGTTCAGGCAGCGTTTCGTAACTTCGCCGGAATGCATGAAGATTCTGGACCCATGAAGATTCTGTATATCGGAAACGAACGGCGCGACGCCCAGACGGTGGCTAGAGCGTTACTGGGCATTGCTCAGAATGGACCCCTCGCATGGGCACATAGCCTCGATCAATGCGCGAGACATCTCGCCCAGAATCGAGACCTGGCCGCAATTGTCGTCGATGCCCAGATATACGCCGGCAAGTGGCCTGCGAGTCTGAGGAATCTACGGAGCCTTCCAGGCCGTCCAGCCATTGTTGTCGTCGTGCCGGAAGGCACGCCGCCAACATTCGACTCCGCGGCGCCACCATCGGACGAGTCCGTTGTCCGTGGCCCGACGTTTCTCACCGATCTGCCCAACGTTGTCACTCGCGCCGTCGCCCGGGTGCGCGGATCTCAGCCACCATCGACGACCCCGAACGCCGGGCAGCCCCAACAGCCTGTGAGCACCCCACCCGAACGCGCTGACGATGCGTTCCTCCATCTCGAGCCTTCAGCTCAGGCCGAACTCGAGCAGAAGCTCGCCAGCCTCACAGCAGCGTTTCAGCAGGCAGAACGACGCCACGCGGCCGCGATGACGGCGGCGCAGGCGGCACATGAACTCGCGGCAACCGAGCAATTGACCGAGCAGGAGCGCCAGTTCTACGTCCAGATTGCGCTCGAACGAGAAAAGCGGCGAACCGTCGAAGAGATGCTCTCGGCCGCCACGAGCGCTCGCGAAGAGGCCGACCGGCGGATCGCATCGGCACTGACCGACGCGGACGCTCACGCGCGCGACATGCAGCAGCGACACGACGCGGCGTTGACCAAGGCCGCCGGAGAGCTCGCTGAGCAGCGGACGCACCTCGATCGCGAGCTGTCCCGCGCGGCCGTGGAAGGCGACCAGCTGCGAGCGCGGCTGATCAAGGCCGAACTCGCCTTGGAGGAGACGCGGGGCGAGCTCAGCATGGCCGAGGGCCGTCTGTCAGATACCGTGCGCGAGATCGAAGAAATACGGGCGTCCGCCGCCCGCGAACGTACTGCGGCGGAACAGCGCCTCGAGGTCACGCTCGCTCGGGAATCCGAGGCACGCGAGATCCTGGAACGGAAGTTGACTGCGCTCCAGTCAGCCGCCGTTGATGTCGAGCGCGGGTTGCGCGACGAGGCCGCCGCTCTCCGCGGGCAAGCGCTGGAGCGAGAGGCATCCTTCGAGGCGCGACTCACGAGCGAACGGCTGGACTACGAGAATCGACTGGCGGAGATCCAGAGCGAGTGCGGCCGCCTCGCGCAGGCCGGTGCGGCCGCGACCGCGGACGTTCAGCGGCTCAACGCCGACCTCAGCGACACCAGGCGCGTGCTCGAGGAACGGCTGAAAGAAGAAACGGCGCGCCACGACGCCGCTCTGCAAGCGTCGGAACGCATACGCACCGAGCTGCAGCAGTGCCTGCAGGCGGCGCTGGCAGCAGGCCGTGACGACATCGACCAGATTCAAAAGACGCTCCTGGCGACGCTCGAAGGAGTGAGAGCGGCCACGCGCCGCCAGGCCACTCTGCAGACCCAGGCCGATCGCGTCGTAGAGTCGCACGAGGCGCCTGAGTCCCGAGCGACGAATGTCCGCGAAGCGCGGCAGCCGGAAATAGCCGCGTGGCACGAGCTCAGTAAGGATGCGGCGCTCGTATAGTACGAGCTACTTCACTTTCTGCGCGTCGGAGCTCGAGGTGTATCCCGCCGCGAGCCAGGCCTTCCACTTCTCGATGGCCTTGACGCTGCCGTCGCAACCGCCGTCGGAGGGATTCACGAACGTGCCGTTGGCCAGCCTCGCCCATCCGATGCCGCCGGCCGGGCGGCCGTCCTTCATCGGACAGAACGAGACCGTGACGGTGGCACCCGGCTCGAAAGTACTGCCGCTGATGCCGCGAGTGAGCAGCGACTGCGGCGCCGAGCCCTCGAAGCTCCAGAGCGTCTCGCCGCCGTCGGCGTTCTTGACATTGATATAGAGCCACGAATGCGGCGCGTTGAATGCCCAGCGCGCGACAGTGCCGGTTGCAACCTTCTCGATGCTCCGGTCGAACATCGCGAACGAGTGGTGCGCCATCGCGGCCGACGCCGTCAGCAGTGATGCGACAAGGGCGCCGATCAGCAACCGGAACGTCGTCCTCATTTCTGCTCCTTCCCGCTCGGAAGTGTGGTGTTGTAGATCGGATCGCGCGACTGCCCCGGTAGATCGGGGAAGAGCGTGCTGCCCCGCGCGTCCTTGAATCCCGCCTCACCTGGCAGCCTCGACGTCGTCGTGCCTTTGTCGAAGACGTCGTTGTTGCTCGTCTCACACTCCCAGTGCTGGACGCGATGGCCGGCGGCCTCGAGGTCCTTGCCGCGGCGGAATGCGTAGACCGCGTTGACCGGTTTCACAAAGGCGTGGCGATCGTAGAAGGTGACCTGCACTTCGAGACGCTCGACGTCGCCCGAGTATTTCTTGAGCTGCCACGTTTCAACCGACTCGAACTGATTGCTCGTCATCGGCGACCAGCGCGTGAAGTCAGCGGGCAGCAGATACTTCGTGTTGGTCACGAGTTTGTCGCCGTCCCAGAATCCGATGGTGTCGCCGTACCACGAGTGCGTGCCGTAGACGTTCTTGTGCTCCTGGCCGATGTAGATGCGGCGGATCCCTGGCCCGAAGTCGTTGATCAGATACGACTCCTGCGGCAGATTCACGAACTCGTGCGAGTACGGCTCGAGCAGCCAACGCGGATAGCCTGGGGGCTCGCAGTGCGTCAGACGGTCGTACTGGACCTCGCCGAGCTCCACCTGCTGGCGCCACCGCTCCTTGTAAGCCTTTTCATACGGCGGCGTCAGCACACCATCGCGAACTTTGCCGGTAAACCCCGGCGGATCGATGAAGCTGCTCATGTGGGTATTGCCAGCGGTCACCCACAGGCCGTCCCAGCGCGGCACAGACGTGATCGTGTGCTTCGTGCCGCCCTTGGCGGCCGCGAGGAGAAACTTGTAGTGCTCCTCAGACGTTTGAAAGGTTTTCGGCGGAGGCACGACCGCGAGCGGCGGACCATATCCACCTCCGAACGCTCCGGGCTGCGCGACGATCGTCGAGGGCGCATTGAAGAGCGCGAAGGCAGCAACGGCGACGAGTCGAAGGCTGCGGGCGACACTCATGGCAACTCCTACTTCATCAACTCCGCGAGCTTTGCGCTGACGGCCTCGCCCCAAATGTCGTAACCCTTCGCTTGTGGGTGCAGGTTGTCGGCGCGGAACGAATCGGGCAGGAACGCGCCTTTCTCGTCCAGGAACTTTCGGCCGATGTCCAGGTAGAAGACGTTCTTCTGATCATCGAGCTTCGAGATGATCTGGTTGACCTCGGCGATCTTGTCGCGAACGGGATCGCCGGGTACGCCTCTGGGGAAGATCGCGAGCAGCAGGATCTTCGCGGATGGGAAGTCGCGGCGCAACTCCATGACGACAGCGCCGACGCCTTCCGCAATCTCGGGACCGGTGGACTGGCCAGTGTTGTTGGTGCCGATCATCAGCATCACCGCTTTGGGCTGGAAGCCCTGCCCCTCGCCGTTGTGCAGTCCCCACAGCACGCCTTGCGTCGTGTCGCCGGCCACCGCGAAGTCGGCCGTACGGATGTTGCCAAAGTACTTGTCGAACACCGGCTTGTTCGCCTCGAGCTGCCACCAGTCGGTGATCGAATCGCCGTGCAGCAACAGATCGATGTTGCCTTGCTTCGCCGTCGCGACGAACCCTTCGTGCCGCGGCCCCATGCGCTGGTTCGTCTGCGTAAACGTCGCGGCGACATTCATCCGCGGCGGCTGCAGCAACATCAGCGGCTGAAACTTCTTCAACAGCGGCTGCGTCGGCGAGGTGTCGCCGTCGATGAATCGCTTCAGCGCGGCATTGACCTGTTCCAGTTCGGCCGGCGTCGGCCGAGGAATCGCGACCGCTGGCGGCACCGGGGCCGACGGTCCGATCACCACCGGAGCAAAGCCGCCGCGGCCCCCGCCAGGGAACCCGCCAGGCGGTTGACCTTGAGCGCCTGGAGCGGCGGGTGCTTGTGCCGATGCCGTACCGACACAAGGAGCGATGGCGAGAAGAAGCATGAGGACGATCAGTCGCGTGGTCATGGCGGGATTCTAAGCCACGAAGAACACGAAGATCACGAAGATCTAAGCCACGAAGAACACGAAGATCACGAAGATCTAAGCCACGAAGGTCGCGAAGACCACGAAGACAACGAGCCAGCGGCGACGACCGCTGGCGGCCGTCATCCGCGTAGAATCGCTGGCACTGGCCTTGAGACATCACCCCAGAGTCCGCGCTGTGCGCTTTGACTTGGGCAACGCGCTGGTCACGTACTACGCAACAGCGGAGTTTCCCGCTGTCCTGCAACGGTGCTTGACAGGGTTGATGCGTCAGTGTTTTGCGGAGACGTCGGCTGGCGGAAGCCGAACCCGGCCCCGTTTCAACGCGCGTTGGAATTAGTGGACGTCGCGCCGGCGGACGCGATCTTTGTGGGACGACCAGTCACTAGTGACTGCCTTCTTCGGGCCCTTCGCAGAGATCGGCACTACTCCATCAAGGCAGCGCAGCTCTGCGCCACTGCCAGAAGTTCGATGCTATATGCAGACAGCCGTTGAACCAACGACTCCGCGTGCCGGAGGTCGCTGGTCCGCCAGCATAGCACCAGGTCGAGCGCGTGCGTCGCAGCAAGGTCAAGGAGCCGTTGCTCATCGTTCTCTACGATGGCCACGGTCACCCAGCCCATGCCACCAGCGTATCGTTGGATCGCCGCCAACTGGTTGGCCGCCAACAGTGAATCAGGACGCGAAGTGTAAATTGCGATGCGCCGAGTTGACAGCGCCGGCAGATGGTCCATATCTTCGATCACAGTCCATTGGCCGCGGAGCTGTCTAAGGTCTAGAGACGATCGGTCACCAGTACTCGGCCTTTTGCGCCCACGGAGGTTTTGCCGTCCTGCCCCTTGATGCGGCCGCGCAGGTCGACGATGTCGCCTCGCAGCTTTTCATTCGGCGTCACTCTGACGACCATCCATTCCAGGCAGATCGTCTCATCGGTATAGATCGGTCGGCGGAAGCGGACCCAGAACTCGAGGCCGAGCATCGCGCCCTGTTTCGAAAAATGGGAGGCAGTGAGCGCTAGTAGTAAGGCAGTCGTGTGAGGACCGCTGGCCGTCGGTCTCCCAAAGCGTGTCGTCGCGGCGAATTCAGGATCGTGATGAATCGGATTGTTGTCGCCAGCGGCGTTCGCAAACGCGACGACGGTCTCGGGTGTGAGCGTCAGCTCACAAGAGAAACGCTCCCGTGGATGGGCTCTCACGACTATTTCCTCACTCGCGCCCTACTTGCTGCCGCCAGCGAGTGGTGTCGTATTCAATCCTTCCGTGAGCTCGATTTCGGTGCCCCACGGATCGGTGATGTACACGATGCGAAGACCAGACGCATTGGCGCTGTTGCGAATGGCCGCATCCGTCTTGATCCCGGCCGCCTGCAGTTTGGCGACGAACGCGTCGATGTTCTTCACTTCGAAGCCGATGTGATCGACCGATCGCCCCTTGGTCGGCGCCAACGGCCCTTCGGCTTTGCTCAAGGCGATCTCGGTTCCGGGCACGGTGCCCGTCACGAAGGTGAGTCGCTTTCCGGGCGCCGCACCGAAGTGCTGGCCGTACCACTTTTGTGCAGCATCCGGATCCGCGACCATCAGATGGATGTGATGCATCTGCATCGGCGTGGCAATGGCGTCGTTCCCGTAGACCTCGATGCGCACGCCGTCCGGTGCCGTCAGGTATCCCTGCGCGACTTTCGGATCCTTGTTCGGCTCCCAGTTCAGGCCGGCCGCCTTCCACTTTGCGCCTGCGGCAGCGAAGTCTTTGACGTAGATCCCGAAGTGATTGAGCACCGATCCGTTGGTGCCGCCGGTCGGATCCTGTTTCCGCAGCAGGATGTAGACGCCGGGGATCTGCACCATCGTGAGCTTCTCTCGCTGCACGATCTGACCGCCGACGCTGGTCCAGAAACGCGTCTGGGCATCGACGTCCGCGGCGTTGATGTGGATGTGGCCGAGCGCAGCGCCCGTGGCATTGGGAGTCGCAAGCTGGGCGAATGACGGAGTCGCAATCGCGAGCGCGGAGAGAATGAACAGCAATCGTGTCTTCATGGACGCACACTCTATCAGCGTCCGCTCGGCGACGAATAGAGCTTAGTCTGGCGGGACGAGGACACAGAGGCGGCGGAGGACACGGGGTTTCAACACGGGGGCCACAGAGAACACGGAGAGCGTCGCGGTTGGTCGCCGGCCTTCGGCCGGCGAATGGATCGAGAGGAGAGTACGAAAACGAGCGCCCTGGAGTGTGGTGGCGTTCGTTTTCGTACTCTCCTCTCGATCCATCCCGCGCCAAGCGCGGGCCAACCCCGACGCTCCTCTGTGCTCTCTGTGATCTCTGTGTAAAACTCTGTGACCTCAGGGGTGCGCGATGAGAACCCGATCGGCTTCACGTAGGGGCCACCTTCAGGTGGCCCTCCTGCTGTCGTTTGCGACGCTGGTGTTCGCACGGCCCGCCGCGGCGCTGAACGCCGACTACTGGCGGGGCGGATGGCGAACGCCGCTCGGGGATGAGCCGCACATCTATGAGTTCGTGATCCGCGGCAATCGGGTCACCGGCGTGTACTGCCGAAACTGTTCGGACGCCACCACCATCGGCTTCATCGACGGCAAGTGGGACGAGAAGACCGGCATCGACTTCACCGTCACGTTCGCCAACCCGGATGGCAGCATCAGATCTGTTGACGACCAGCATGCCACGCTCGCGAACGGGCAGATGATCGTCACTGGGGCTGCGGCCGTACGTAGCGGGAACGCGCTGACGCTCGTCAAGGATCCGCGCGGGGCCGACCCCGGTGGGGCGCCGGCGTATCACCTCCCGCCGGGCACTCCACCGGCGCTGCCCGTGGCGCGTCCTGTTGGCCCTGGAGGCGGCGGTGGCGGCGGAGGCGGAGGCGGCTTCGGATCGCCCGCGTCCTACTGGCAGGCCGGATCGTTCAAGGCGTTACGGCCGGCGGATGTCGTCGGCACATGGATCGCCTCGTTCGGCCTGGGCATGAACCGGCAGATCTTCACCTTTCTCCTGGTCGGTGATCGGCTCCGAGGCGTGGTGTGCGGCCGCTGCGACAACCCCTACACGATCGGGGCGATGGAGAACGTCTTCATCGTCGGCGACACGCTCTACTTCGACATCGTGCACCAGGACTGGGGCGAGAGCGACCCGCCGACGTTCAATCGGAATATCGTGGCCCGAGTGGTGCAGAACGAGATGCTCGCCGCCACGCTCGGGAAAGACCTCGCGATCGATCCTGCCAATCCACCCGCACGGCCGGCGGGACGCGGCTTCACGCTCGTCGGGCCGATTGCTCCCGAGGGGACGAGAGGAAACAGTTCCGAGGGCGTCGACGTCTGGGGACCAGGTACCGGTTCCGCGATCCAGCCACCGCCCGGCAGAACGCCGATCCGGAGCATTGTTCCGGTCGTGCGATAACGTGAATCGAGGCAAGAAATGACCTCAATCATCTTGGTGCTTCAACTGGCCCTTGCGCTTCCGGCTGGTCCCGCCCAACAGCCAGATAAGACTTCTCCTGCAGCTCCTGCAGCGAGTCGCGCCTTGTCCTTAAAGGTTCTGTTGCTTGAGCCGCTTGCACCTGGGAGCAATGTGCAGGTGTGGCTGCAAATTACGAATCAGGAACAAAGTGTTCGGTTCTTCTGTCGGACCGGTTGGGGTCACGACTACACACCCCCGAATCGCCCGGCGAGCGGATGGGGCCAGAACAGCGCGAGCATTCATGGCTGCGGAGATGATGCTGGCGTTTGGGCGCTATTGCCTGGAGAAAGCCGATTCGATTCGTATGAGATCCGAAGTCCTGACAGCCCAACCGGTAAACTCAGCGTAAGAGTAGACATTGAAGAGCATTTCGAAGGCGGCATCTTGGCGCCGAGTAGGACAATCAGCTGGCAGGGTCTCGTTTCAGAGGCGATTGCATCTGGCGACGCGCTCAGGTCGCGACGGGTCAGGGTAACGAACTGATCCGCCGCGGCCACGACACACATCGGGACTCAGAGCAATCCGGCACCGCGCGCCCACTTGTACTTGGCGCCGAGCACGTCCACCGGGATCTCCGTCGAATAGGGATAGGCCGGAATCTTGTGATCGAAGAGATACTCTGACGCTTCCTCGACCTCCACATCGCCCGCCAGCGAGACGACGACCGGCTTGTCGATGCCCTTCCCGCGCATTTCCTCGACGATCTCGGCCAGGAGCTTGGCGAACACCATCGGCGGTGTGACGATGGTGTGCCAGTAACCGAGGATCAGGGCGTGGATCCTTGGATCCTCGAGCCCGAACCGCACCGTGTTCTGGTAGGTCTTCGGCGGCTCGCCTCCCGTGATGTCGACCGGGTTGCCTGACGCGCCGAACGGCGGAATGAATTTCTTGAACGCCGCATCGAGGTCCGGGGGAAACGTCATCAGCGACAGGCCGTTGTCCACCACCGCGTCCGATAGCAGTACGCCGGAGCCGCCGGCACCGGTGATGATGACGATGTTGTCGCCCTTGGGTGTCGGCAGGATCGGCAGCGCGCGCGCGAACTCGAGCATCTCGCGCAACGAGCGCGCACGAATGACGCCCGACTGCCGGAGCACATCGTCGTAGATCTTGTCGTTGCCGGCGAGCGCGCCGGTATGCGAGCTGGCGGCCTTGGAGCCCAGCGACGTGCGTCCGGCCTTGAGCACGACGACCGGCTTCTTCTTCGATACGCGCTTGGCCACTTCGGCAAACGCGCGGCCGTCCTTCAGGTCCTCGCAGTGCTGCACGATGATGTGCGTGTTGTCGTCCTGCTCGAAAAATGTCAGCAGATCGTCCTCGTCGATGTCCGACTTGTTGCCGAGACCGACGATGGCCGAGACGCCCATCTTCGCCGAGCGGGAAAAGCCGATGATCGCCATCCCGATGCCGCCCGACTGCGACGACAACGCCGCGTGGCCCTTGACGTCGTAGGCCGTGCAGAAGGTCGCGCAGAGATTGCTCCAGGTGTAATAGAACCCGTAGATGTTCGGACCCATCAAGCGGACGCCGTACTTCTGAGCGACTGCGACGAGTTCCTTCTGGCCCTCGACGTTGCCGGTCTCGGCAAAGCCCGACGGAATGAGGACGGCGCCGGGGATCTTCTTCTCGCCGCACTCTGCCACCGCTGACGCCACGAACTTCGCCGGGATCGCGAAGACGGCCACATCGATGTCGCCAGGAACATCCTTGACGCTCTTGTAGGCTTTCAGCCCCATGATCTCGTCGGCGGACGGGTTGATCGGATAGATCTGCCCCTTGTACCCGCCGTTGATCAGGTTCTTCATCACCGAGTTGCCGATCTTCCCGGCCTCCGAGGAGGCGCCGATGACGGCGACAGCCTTCGGCTTCATGATGCGGTTCATGTCGCGCACGATGTCCTCGTGCTTCGGGCGGAACCGCGCCGGCGCCGGCGAAAAATTGACGACGATCCGGACGTCGGCCGCGATCGCTCCGTCCCTGGTGGCAAAGACCGGGTTGAGGTCCATCTCCGCGATTTCCGGATGGTCGGAGACGAGCTGAGACACGTTCTGGATCATCGTCGCGAGCGCGTCGCGATTGACCGGATCCGCACCGCGGACCCCCTTGAGAATCTGCGCCGCCGCGATTCCGTCGAGCATCGACAACGCATCGTCTTTGGTCGCCGGTGAAAGACGGAACGTGATGTCCTTGAGCACTTCGACCAGAACGCCGCCCAGACCGAAGGCGACCAGCTTGCCGAACACGGGATCGGTGACCGCGCCAATGATCACCTCCTGCCCGCCGGCGAGCATCTGCTGTACCTGGACGCCGAGGATGTTGGCCTTCGCGTTGTACTTCTTCGCGTTGGCGATGATGGTGTCGAAGCCCTTCTCGACGTCCTCGGCGTTGTTCACGCCAACCAGCACGCCTCCCGCCTCGGTCTTGTGCAGAATCTCCGGCGAGACGATCTTGAGCACCACCGGAAAGCCCATCGCCTTGGCGATGGCCGCCGCGTCGGCGGCGGACGAGGCCACGCCTTCCTTGGGAACCGTGATCCCGTACGCCTCGCACACGCGCTTGCCTTCCGGTGCGGTGAGCGACGTGCGGCCTTCGGCCTTGACTGCATCCAGCACGAGTCTGACTTCTTCAGTGGGGTTGGTGATCATCGTCATATCTAGATCCGTACGTAGTGTCCGGCTTCAGCCGGACCTTGTCAGATAACTTTCTCGCTCCGCAGAGCTGAGATCTCACTCGCGCCGAAGCCGAGCTCTGCCAGGATCTCGTCGGTGTGCTCTCCGAGAAGTGGTGATCGCTTCACGTCGGACGGACTGTCAGACATCTTGATTGGATTGCCCACCGTGAGGTACGTGCCGCGCGTCGGGTGCTCGACCTCGACGACGGTGCCGGTCTTGCGCAGCGACGGTTCTTCCGCAATCTCTTTCATCGAGAGAATCGGTCCGCACGGGATGTCGTGACCGTTGAGGATGTCCATCGCCTCGAACTTGGTCTTCGTCTTCGTCCAGTCCTCAATCTTGTCGAAGATTTCCGACAGATGCGGCAGCCGCGCCTTCGGCGTCGCGTACCGCGGATCGGTCAACCATTCCTCACGACCGATCACTGTGCAGATCGCGGCCCAGACTGGAGCCTGGGTGATGAAGTAGATGTACGCGTTGGGATCGGTTTCCCAGCCCTTGCACTTGAGAATCCATCCGGGCTGCCCGCCGCCGGAGGCGTTCCCCGACCGCGGGGCGGCATCGCCGAACGTGCCGTTGGGGTATTGCGGGTACTCCTCGAGGACGTGCGTCCGTGCGAGCCGCTGCTGATCGCGCAGCTTCACGCGGCACAGATTGAGCACGCCATCCTGCATCGCGGCGAGCACGCGCTGACCGCGGCCCGTGGTGTTGCGCTGGTACAAGGCCGCCACGATGCCCAGGGCAAGATGCAATCCGGTTCCGCTGTCGCCGATCTGCGCGCCGGTGACGAGCGGCGGGCCGTCATCGAAGCCGGTGGTCGACGCCGCACCACCGGCACACTGCGCGATGTTCTCGTAGACTTTGCAGTCTTCGTACGGCCCGGGGCCGAATCCCTTGACCGACGCCATAATCATGCGTGGGTTGAGTTGACTGACACGCTCCCATGAGAAACCCATGCGGTCGAGCGCGCCTGGAGCGAAGTTCTCCACGAGCACATCGCATTTCTTTACCAGCGCTTCGAGGACGGCCTTCCCCTTCGGGTTCTTGCCGTCGACCGTGATCGAGCGCTTGTTCGAGTTGAGCATCGTGAAATACAGACTGTCCACTCCCGGAATGTCGCGCAGCTGTCCGCGCGTGACGTCGCCCTCGCCGGCGCGTTCAACCTTGATGACGTCGGCTCCCAGCCACGCAAGAAGCTGCGTGCACGTCGGCCCTGATTGAACGTGAGTGAAGTCGAGAACGCGAACGCCGTCTAGTGCCTTGCCCATCTATGAGACCCTCTCGAATCGACGTAGTGTCCGACTTCAGCCGGACTGAATTACTTCTTGCGAACCGTGCTTTGCGGGTTGAGTTTGCCGATGCTGCCGCTCTCGGTGCCGGCCGTTGGGTCGATGACCGCGTTGATGAGGGTCGGTCTACCGCTGTCCATGGCCGTGTTCACGGCTCGGCTCAAGTCGCCCGGCGTCGTGACATGAACGCCGACGCCACCGAAGGCTTCGATCATCTTGTCGTAGCGCGCGTCTTTGACAAAGACGGTTGTCGCCACGTCGGAACCGCCAGTGGGATTGACGTCGGTTCCGCGATAGATGCCGTTGTTGTTGAACACGACGACGCAGATCGGGAGGTTGTAGCGGCAGATCGTTTCCACTTCCATGCCGGAGAACCCGAAGGCGCTGTCGCCTTCGACGGCCAGAACAGGTTTACCGGTTTCCACGGCGGCCGCGACGGCAAAGCCCATTCCGATGCCCATGACGCCCCAGGTGCCGACGTCCAGGCGTTTGCGTGGTTGATACATGTCGATGACGCTGCGCGCGAGGTCGAGGGTGTTGGCGCCTTCGTTGACCAGGATCGCATCCGGCCGCTCTTTGATGACGGTGCGCAGTGCGCCGAGCGCGCCGTGAAAGTCCATGGGCGACTTGGTGTTCGTGAGCCGCGGCGCCATCTTGGCGATGTTCTCCTCGCGCTTGGTCTTGACGGCGTTGATCCAGTCCGCCGGCGCCGCCGGCCACTGGCCGCCCATGCCGTCGAGCAGAGCTGACACGCAGGAACCGATGTCGCCGACCACCGGTGCGGCGACCTCGACATTCGAGTCCATCTCCTTCGGCTCAATGTCGATCTGAATGAATGTCTTCGGCGCATCGCCCCAGGTCTTGCCCTTGCCGTGCGACAGCAGCCAGTTGAGACGGGCACCAATCAGCAGCACGACGTCGGAGTCCTTCAACACCGTCGAGCGCGCCGCGCCCGCGCACTGCGGATGCGTGTCGGGCAGAAGTCCCTTGGCCATGCTCATCGGCAGGAACGGAATGCCGCTGGTTTCGACCAGCGCACGGATCTGGTCGTCGGCCTGCGCGTATGCCGCGCCCTTCCCGAGAATGATCAAGGGGCGTTTGGCGCCCTTCAACAGATCGAGTGCCCGGCTGACCGC
>Ga0075425_100002012_pt1 | contig 20083 bp, 15 predicted proteins | sample SoiMethybrSBSTD4_FD_75300 | JGI IMG/M metagenome (GOLD analysis project Ga0075425, IMG submission 75300) | Bulk soil microbial communities from a Populus tree surrounding site in Tennessee, USA - Soil MetaG P. TD hybrid SBSTD4 | ecosystem: Environmental > Terrestrial > Soil > Tree plantation... | reverse complement strand
TCTATCTCGCCTCGTCGCGCCAGGCCGCGCGCGTGATGCTCGAAGCGCGCAGCGGCAAGGTCCAGGCGGACGTCGTCGGCAACAGCCTGGAGGGAATGACCTACTACCGCGATCAGAAAATCATCGGGCGCTATGAATCGCCGGAAGCCAAGGCGCTGATCGAGGGCAGCGTCGACCCGGAGCGCTTCTGGTTCGGTATTACCACCGATTTTCTCGTCACCGCCTACAACACTCGCCTGATCACGCGCGCGAAGGGGCCGAAAAGCTACGACGAATACCTCAACCCCGAGTTCAAGGGCCAGATGGCCAACAACAGCAGCGTGCCGTACCCGCTCACCGGCATGATGAGTCTCCGCGGCGCGGAGCAGGCGCGGGCCTATGTCAAACGGCTGGAGCAGCAGAATGTTCGGCCGGTCGAAGGGTACACGCACATCAGCAACCTGCTCGCGGCCGGCGAATACCCGATGGCGATATTCATGCAGGTCTCCAAGATCGAGGAGCTGAAGAAAAAGGGGGCGCCGGTAGACTGGCTGCCCGGCGCGCCGACCTTCGCCACGCTATCCACCATTGGCCTCGTCCAGAATTCGCCGCACCCGGCCGCCGGCCGGCTGCTGATCGATTTCTTTCTCTCCGCCGAAGGGCAGCAGGCGCTGGCCCGCGCGGGAAAGATCCCGCTCAGAAAGAACGTCAAGACGCCGGCCAAAGCGATCGACGATCTTATAGCGGGCGGCAACCTGCACGTAGTCAAGCTGATCGGCGATTACAGCGAGGCGATGAAGGCCTATCAGCAGCTCATGGGGCTCAAATCGTGACGTTAGGCATCGTTTTAATATTATCAGTTGTTTTCGTCTCCGCCGCCGCGTCGCCGCAAGCGCGCGGCGCACAGGCGCAGAAGGTTCGGCTCTCCTATTCCAGCCGGAGCAACTCGGTGACGCCGTTCCAGGTCGCGGCGCTGAAGGGCTTCTACAAAGAAGAGGGGCTCGAGGTCGAGATGATTCAAGTCAATCCACGCCTCGGCGCCATGGCGGTGATGAACGGGGACCTCGATTTCACCACCACCTTCGGCAGCACGCTCCGCGGCGTGCTTCAGGGGCTGCCGCTCCGATTCGCCGCCGTGTCGGTGAAAAAATCGGAGCACTTCTTGATCGCGCGCAGAGAGATCAAAGACGTGCAGGAGCTCAAAGGCAAAAAGATCGCCGTCTCGACGCTGCTCGGCACCGACCAGATCGCGGCGGAGGAGATCGCGCGCTCCAAGGGCTTCAACCCCGCGCTCATGCAGCCGATCGCCGTCGGCGACGCGCCGCTGCGCGCGCAGGCGCTCCGCAGCGGGATCGTCGACGCGAGCTCGATCTCCTCGCCGCACGACATGATGCTGAAAGACGAAGGCTTCAACGTCCTCGGCGGCCCCGAGGACATCAAATACGCGCTGCCGACCTCCGGCGTCGCCGTCGCCGTTAAATTCCTCCAGGATAAGCCGCAGCTCGTGAAGCAATTTCTTCGCGCGCTCTTGAAAGCGCACCGCTTCGTATTCGAGAATCGCGCCGAGACGATCCAGATCATGACGCGCTGGCTGAGCCAAACGCCCGAGGTTGCGGCCCACTCCTACCAGCTCGAGCTCGTTTCGCTCGCGCGCAACGGCGAGATCACCGACTACGAATGGGAGCGGCTCACCGAAGGCAAGAAGCCGCTCGCCGAAGTGCGCGACTTCACCTTGCTGCGCCAGGCGCAAAAGGAATTGGGTATTCGACAATAGAACTTCCGGGTTATAACATAACGTGCCATGTAGGGCGGTTCGCGAACCGCCCTACGAAAGACAAAAGGACGACATCATGAAAGTCACACCAGGGGCGAAGATGAAACCAGCCGAGGCGAAGGCGGCCGTCGATGCGCTTTACGGCAAAGTCGCCGCCCGCTGGGAAGAGCGCGTGACGCGCTCGCCGTTCATGGAGCAGCTCATGGCGGGGAAGCTCCCGCTCTCGACGATCCGCCTCTTCTTCAAAAACTGGGGCGCGTGGACGATCGAAATCAACACGCTGACGGCCTGCTCGTACCAACGGTTCCTGCCGTTCTTCAAGACGCACCGCGAGCTGATGGCGCCGCTCGGCGAGAAGATCGCCGATGAATTCATGCATCCCAAGCCGCCGGGACACTATCTCGTCATGATGCAGACCGCCCAGGCGCTCGGCATCACCGAAGAGGAGGTCTTCACCCAACCGCTGCTGTCGGAGTTCCGCGCCAAGATCGATTTCATGCGCGGCGTCATGTACGAGGGCACCGCGGCCGAGTGGTATTCCTGCGTGACCACTGAAGAGCGCATCGGCCACTGGGCGGGCGACTGGTTCAAGGCGCTCACGACGCACTATGGCTTCTCCAAGGAGCAGGCAACTTATTTTTCGACGCATCACGAGGCCGACCTCGAAGAGCACGAAGAAGGCGTCATGGGCCACGGGCAGTTCAACCGCACCGTGCTCCAACGCCTGCTCGAAGACGGCGTGGCGGAGGAGCGCCCGACCTACGGCATGGAGTACTGCGCGCTTACTTCCGTCGATCTTCACGCCGTCATGCAGCGCACCGCCCTTAAAGAGGCGGAGCGGCTGAAGGCAAAATAGAGTTATTGCGAAAACAGATAATCCGTGACGTGTCGGGCGGGTTTGAAACCCGCTCGACCCAAATTCACAGCGAGGGAGAACACGAAATGAAGTTCGCGTCCGTGAAACCTGATGATCTCGCGATTGTTCGCGAGAACGAGATGATCATGCTCGGCGATGCGCTTCCGAAGGGCGCGACCATGCTCGACCTCATCGCGCGCTACGGCGAGCTGCGTTCGTCGATCGCCGCTGCGGCCGAGAAGGGCAAGCGCGTGCCGCTCGATTCGACGCGCCTCAAGGCGCCGGTCGAGAATCCGTCCAAGATCTGGGCGGCGGCGACCAACTACAAGCGCGGCAGCGAAGGGCTCGGCGACGCGCGCGGCCGCGGCACCGCCGACACGGCGACGCCCGGGGAGATTTTGGAGAAATGCTTCTTGAAGCCGCCGTCCGCCATAGTCGGCCCCGAAGAGGCGGTCGTGATTCCGCCCGGCGCCGGCAACGTCTTTCCTGAGCTCGAGCTCTGCGTCGTGATCGGCAAGAAGGCGCGGAATCTAAAAAAGGAAGAAGCCTTTGGCGCGATCTTCGGCTACACGATCATTCTCGACATGACCGCCCGCTCGTACGGCTCGGGGAAAGGACTCCCGGGAAGCCGCTGCGTGCGCAAAGGCTTCGAGACCTTCGCGCCCGTAGGGCCGTGGATCACCACGCTGGACGAGATTCGCGATCCGGAAAATCTCTCGATGCGCCTCTGGGTCAACGGCGAGCTGCGCCAGTCGGCGCGCACCGACGCGATGGTCAATGGCGTCGCCGAGCTCGTGAGCTTTCTCTCGCAGGTGTCGACGCTGGTCCCCGGCGATTTGATCGCGACCGGCAACCCCGACTCGCCCGCCTTCCAGCAGCAGCTCGCCCCCGGCGACACGATGAAGGCGGAGATCGAAGGGATCGGCGCGATGAATCTAAAAGTGGCGTGAAGTTCCAAACGAAGAACATATCCCGCGCGAGAAATTTCAATCACCTCTCCGGCCGGTGGCAGACGACCTCGACGTTGTGGCCGTCCGGGCCGATGACGAAGGCCGCGTAGTAACTGGGATGATAATGCGGCCGGGTTCCCGGCGCGCCGTTGTCCTTGCCTCCGGCGGCGAGCGCCCGCCGATAGAACTCGTCGACCTGAGCGCGAGTGTCCGCCACGAAGGCGAGGTGCAGCGGCAGCGGCTTGCCTTCCGCCTTGCCGAGCCAGAGCGAAGCCTTCCCGCGCTGTCCCAGCCCGACGGCGTGGGGAAGTTCTAATACGACATCGGCACCCAAGGGTGCGAGCGCCTCAAGGAAAAAGGTCTTGCTCGCTTCGAGATCGCTGACGCGGATGCCGATATGGTCGAACATGGCGGCTCCTTTCGGGCGCTCTTACCATCCGGAATTAATACTACTATACTAACCGCTGCGACCCGCAAGCCGCTCTTTTCCATCCGGGGGGCGTCAATGGCGACGATTCGCAGAGAGATTCAAATCTCGCGTAATAAAGAATTCGTCTGGGACGCGATCCGCGACGTCGGCGCCATTCACAAGCGTCTGGTGGCGGGCTTCGTCGTCGATTGCAAGCTCGAAGGCGACTGGCGAACCGTGACGTTCGCCAACGGGATGGTCGTGCGGGAGCTCATCGTCGATGTCGATGACGAGACCTGCCGGCACTCCTGGGCGGCGCGCACCGAGGCCCTCACGCACTATAACGCGTCGGTGCAGGTCTTCTCCGAGGGTCCGGACCGGTGTCGGGTCGTCTGGATCGCCGACCTGATGCCCAACGACATCGCGCCGACGATCGCGGCAATGATCCAGCAGGGTCTCGACGCGATGAAAAAAACGCTCGAAAACGGTCCGGCCGGCGGCTAAAGTAAGGCGGCGACTTCCAATCTGCGCCTGATCCCTTTTGTTGACAACCCGGCCTCGGTTGGCGGAGTATTGCAGCCGTCCGGAAAGGAGCATTCGATGACTCATAAATCGCTTTACGAGCGCCTCGGCGGCTATGAAGGCATCACCGCTTTTGCCGACGAGCTGCTGCAGCGCCTGCGCGGGGACGCTCAGCTGGGACGCTTCTGGCAGCATCGCGGCGACGATGGCATCGCGAGAGAAAAGCAACTGCTGGTCGATTATCTGTGCGCTGTCGCGGGCGGTCCGATGTACTACACCGGCCGCGATATGAAGATCTCGCACAAAGGCATGAAGATCAGCGAAAGCGATTGGTCGATCTTCCTCGGCCATGCGGCCGCGACGATGGAAGCCTTGCGCGTGCCCAAGAACGAATGCGACGAGATCGTCGCTTTCGTGTTGGGCTTGAAAGGCGATATCGTCGAGGCGTAGCGGCTGGCGAAAAAAAAGGCCCGGGCGATTTCCCTCGCCCAGGCCTTTTTATCTGAGACTCTAAAATACCTTACTTCACCTTAGGCCGCACCAATTTACCGATCGGCTTCCCGACCGGCTCGCCGTCGCGCATTTGCACGTGGCCGCGGACGATGGTGGCGACCGGCGCGCCCTTGTATTTCCAGCCGTGCCAGGGGCTCGGCTTGTTTTTGCTGTGGAGCTTGTTGACGTCGATCGTGCCTTCCTTGTTCATGTCGACGATCGTCACGTCGCCGTCGGAGCCGAGGCGGATCGCGCCTTTCTGCGGATAGATCTGCCACACCTTCGCGGGGTTCTCCGAAGTGATCTTGGCGTAGTGGTTGAGCGACATGCGCCCTTTGTTCACTTCCGTCAGCAGCACCGGCACGGCGGTCTCGACGCCGCAGAAGCCGGAGATGCAGTCCCAGATCGCCGGCTTGGTCATCTTGCCGTAGATGTCCGAGCCTTTCTCTTCCAGCGTGTGCGGCGAGTGGTCGGTCGCGATCATGTCGATGTAGCCGTTCAAGAGCCCGTCCCACAGGACCTCGCCGTGGTCGCGCGTGCGCACCGGCGGATTCATCTTGAGCAGCGGGCCGACCTTCTCCATATCTTTGGGCTCGCGGAGCAGATAGTGCGGGCCCGTCTCCGCGGTGACGCGGAGGCCTTTCGCTCTGGCCTCCTTCACCATCGCCGCCGCCTGCTTGGAGCTCATATGGTAGACATGGAGCTTGGTGTTGAACATCTCGGCGAAGAAGAGCGCGTGCGCGACCGATTCCGCCTCGCAGATCGCCGGGCGGGACTGCTCCCAATAGACGGGGTCGTTCTTTCCCTCCGCCTTCAATTTATTAGTGTAGTACGCCATGATCTGGCGGTTCTCGGCATGGATGCCAAGCGGCAGGCCTGACTTCGCGATATTGGCGAACGCCTCCAGGCACATGCCGTCGTCGGGGAAGGGGAGGTTGCCGATCGTCTCGCCGAAAAAGATCTTGTAGCCGATGACGCCGGCCTCGGCCATGGGCAGGATGTCGCCCGCGTTCGTCTGTACGACGACGCCGAAGAAGGCGTAATCGGTCAGGAACTTGCCCTCGGCGATCTTGATCTTCTCTTTCACCTTTTCCGCGTCGGCCGTCGGCGGCTGGACATTGGGCATGTCCATCACCATCGTCACGCCGCCGCACACGGCCGCCGTCGATCCGGTGGTGAAGTCCTCTTTATGCCCGAGACCGGGCTCGCGGAAATGCACGTGGCCGTCGATGATGCCGGGAAGGATGTGATTTCCCTTGGCGTCGATCTCCTCGTTGCCCTTCGGCAGGCTGTCGTCGGTGCCGATGGCGGCAAACTTGCCGTCTTTGATCGCGACGCCGCCCTTAAAGGTCTCTTCCGGCGTCACCACCTGCCCGTTTTTAATCACCAGATCCGCGTTCATCGTGCTCCTTCCTCGCTTCGTTACGTCAATAAAAAATGGAGGCGACGCACTCCGCCTCCACCCTCTTGCATTCTCGTTTTTTTACGTATAAAAGTGCCGATTCGAAAGGAACCTATCCGATCATCCGCGCCTTGTCAAGAAACTGGAACCGTCCTTGAACTCTATGGTAAATTTTGAAAATATTGAATACGATAAAATCTGTCTTAGGTTTATAGACTATCGGAATTTTACAATGTCTTTAGGAGGAACTCATGCCCATTAAGCTACAATCCGTCGGGTTGCGGATGGAATACTATCAGCCGCGCACCGGCGGCCGGCTGTTGGCGCTCGAAAACGTCAACCTCTCGGTCGACGAAGGAGAGTTCGTCACGATCGTCGGCCCCTCGGGGTGCGGCAAGACCACCTTCATCAACATCGCCGACGGCCTGCTGAAGCCGACCGGCGGCAAGATCGTGCTCGACGGCAAGGAAGTGAAAGGCCCCGGTATGGACCGCGCGATGGTCTTTCAGGACGCCTGCCTGTTGCCGTGGCGGACGGTTCTCAAGAACGTGCTCTTCGGCCTCGAATGCCGCGGCCGCGGCAACACGCCGGCGGACAAAGACCGCGCGCTCCAGTTCATCAAGCTGGTCGGCCTGGCGGGTTTCGAAGATCACTACCCGCACGAGCTTTCCGGCGGCATGCAGCAGCGCTGTAACCTGGCGCGCGCCCTCACGGTCGATCCCGAGGTCTTGATCATGGACGAGCCGTTCGCCGCGCTTGACGCGCAGACGCGCGAGATCATGCAGCTGGAATTGCTGCGCATCTGGCGCGAGGCGAAAAAGACGGTCTTGTTCATCACGCACCAGATTAACGAGGCGATCTACCTGGCGGACCGCGTGATCACGTTCTGCTCGCGGCCGGGGCGCGTAAAGGATACGCTTAAAATCGATCTGCCGCGTCCGCGTCCTCTGGCCGTCAAGCGCAGCAAGCAGTTCCTCGAGTACGAGGATTACCTGTGGAACCAGATCGAGGAAGAGGTCCGCAAAACGATGGTCGCGGACCAGCTGGTGCACGATATCAACTCCGCGGGGTAGCCCGGGGGCGTAAAAAAGGATTGTATCTCAGGTGCAAGGGCCCGGCCGCGCCGGCGTACGTGAGAAGCGTGCGCCGCGGTGGCCGGGCTTTTCCGCACCCCGGACCCATAAGGTTGACCGGCCTGAATTTCCTTAAGGATTTTTGAGATCAAAAATTTAATGGGACGTTTCATCAACGCCCAGACGCTGATTCTCCTCGGCTGCTCGCTGTTCGTGCTTTATCTGGCGGGCATTCCGCTGGTTATGCTGCTTTACGGCAGCATCCGCAGCGCGCCGATCGGCGAGCCCGGCGCCGCCTACACGATTCAGAATTACGTCAAGGCCTACTTCGACCGCGAGTTTTATCTCCTCTTCTGGAATTCAATCAAATACGCGACCGGAACATGTCTGGTCTCTTTTGTGATCGGAACCTATCTCGCCTGGGTCAACGAGCGCACCAACACGCCGTTCAAAAAGCTTTTCATGGTGATGGCGCTGATTCCGTTCATTATTCCGGGTATTTTGAGCACGATCGCCTGGATTCTCCTTTTGAGCCCGAAGATCGGACTCATCAATCTGGCCGTAAAAGGAGTTCTGGGACTGGAATCGTCGCCCTTCAATATCTACTCGATGGGCGGCATGATCTGGGCCGAGGCGATTCACCTCTACCCGCTCGTGTTTCTGTTGATGTCCGCGTCGTTCCGCAACATGGATACCTCTCTCGAAGAGGCGGCGCTCACCGCGGGCTCGAGCACATTTACGACGCTGCGGCGAGTGACGTTGCCGCTCATGCGCCCGGCGATGTTCGGCGTGCTTCTGGTCATGTTTGTGCGCGGCATCGAAGCGTTCGAGGTGCCGGCACTGGTCGGGGTGCCGGCGAAGATCTCGGTCTTCACGACCAAGATCTTTCTCGCCATCCATCAGTTCCCGTCGGATTTCGGCCTCGCCGGCGCCTATGCCGTGACGCTGCTCGTGATCAGCGGCGGCGGCGTGTTCGTCTATCAGAAGATGACGCGCAAGGAAGAGCGCTTCGCGACAGTGACCGGCAAAGGCTACCGCCCGCGCGTGATCGATCTCGGCCCCTGGAAATGGCTCACGTTCGGAACCTCCTTCCTGATCTTCTTGCTGGCCGTCATTCTCCCGGTCTTCATCCTCCTCTGGTCGTCTTTCATCCCGTTCTACGGCATCCCGTCCATGGAGCTGCTGGCGAAGCTCACGCTCGCCAACTACCACTACGTCCTGACCTATCCGCTGGCGCTGACCGCGTTCAAGAACAGCTTTTATCTATCGGTCGGTTCGGCAACGCTCGTCATGCTGCTGACGTCGGTGATCGCCTGGATCACGGTCAAGTCAAAAATCCCGGGGCGGATCTTCCTCGACAACCTGGCTTTTATCCCGATCGCGATGCCCGGCATCGTGCTCGGCGTCAGCCTCATTTGGGTCTATCTGACGCTGCCGATCCCGATCTACGGCACAATCTGGGTGCTGCTGCTCGCCTACATCACGAAGTTCATGCCGTACGGCATCCGCACCGCGTCGGCTTCCATGATCCAGATCAACAAAGAGCTGGAAGAGGCCTCGTTCACGAGCGGCGGCACTTGGTTTCAGACGTTCCGCAAGATCATCTTGCCGTTGCTGATGCCGGGCTTCGTCGCCGGCTGGATTTACATCAGTATCATCTCGCTGCGCGAGCTTTCGACCTCGATTTTGCTTTACTCCTACAACAGCACGGTGCTGTCGATCATGGCTTTTGATCTTTGGGAGGGCGGTCAATACACTTACGTCTGCGCGCTCGGAGTCTTGATGGTTCTCATGCTGGTCGCGATGGCGTTCATCGCGCGGCGGCTCGGCGCCCGCATCGGCATAGCGGAATAGACCGGGGGCCAGGGTGGCTCGCGCCCGCCGCTCGTGATAAAAGGGCGCCAGCGAGGGTAATTCAGGGGGTTCAATGGCAGAGAAGAATTACATGGTTCGCATTCAGAACCTGGAGAAGTTCTTCGGCGAGGATCGCGAGCGGGTGCACGTCCTGAAAGGCGTATCGCTCGACATCCCGGAGGGCTCGCTCTATACGTTCCTCGGTCCTTCGGGCTGCGGCAAGACGACGACGCTCCGCTGCGTCGCGGGGCTCGAGCGGCCCGACGTGGGCAGCATCAGCATCGCCGGCAAGACGGTCTTTTCCACCTCGGAGCGCGTCTATATCCCGACCAATCGCCGGCCGATCGGCATGGTGTTTCAATCGTATGCGATCTGGCCGCACATGACGGTCTTCGAGAACGTCGCCTACCCGCTGACGATCCAGCACAAAAGTAAAGCGGAGATCAAAAAGCGCGTCGCGGACGTGCTGAAGATCGTCGGCCTCCAAGGATTGGAAGACCGGCCGGCGCCCAAGCTCTCCGGCGGCCAGCAGCAGCGCGTCGCCTTTGCGCGCGCACTCGTGAACGAGCCCAAGGTGATGCTGCTCGACGAGCCGCTCTCTAACCTCGACGCCAAGCTCCGCGAGCAGATGCGCTTCGAGATCAAGGCGCTCCAGCGGCGGGTCAACATCACGACGATTTACGTCACCCACGATCAGGCCGAGGCGCTCGCGATCTCGGATCAGATCGCCGTCATGCACGGCGGCACGCTGATCGAGGTCGGCAATCCGCACCAGCTCTATTCGCGGCCGAAGCGAAGGTTCACGGCGACCTTTTTGGGCCTGACTAATCTCATTCCGGGGAAGGTCGTCGAGCTGGGCGGCGACTCGCGTCCCGGCCGCTTGGAAACGTCGAAGGGGATCTTCTCCTTTATCCCCGCGGCCGGCCTCACGACCGGCAGCGCCGCGATTCTTTCGATCCGGCCGGAGCACATCGAGGTCATCAAGCAGAAGCCGCAGGTGACTGAGAACGTGCTCGAAGGGACGGTTAAAGAGGCGATCTTCATGGGCGACGCCTATCACTGCCAAATCGCCGTCGGCGACTCCGTGCTGCGCGTCCATACCCATCCGTTCCTCAGCATGAACCCGGGCGATAAGGTCTATCTCCACCTCGATCCGCAGAGCTGCAACGGCCTTCCGGCGGAGGACACCGAAGGGATGGACGAATCGGCTCTGGGGGCGTAATCTAAGCAATCCGACGGAATTTTCGCGGACGTCCGTTACGTAATTTGATTTTTTTGCGGTCGGCTGATAGCTGATATCTAAGAGTTTATACAAAGGAGAAAAACGATGACCGCTTTAGAAGCGAGGAAGTTTGCCGAAGACGAGATCAAAGCCGGCCGCACGCCATCCTATACGGACCTGCGCGAATGGCTTGAGATTGTCGACAGCGTCGGCGAGCTCAAGAAGGTCGACGGCGCCGACTGGAACCTGGAGATGGGCACGCTCGCCGAGCTGCTCGCCACCGAGAGCAAAGGGCCGGTGCCGGCGGTGCTGTTCGACAACATCAAAGGCTATTCCAAGGGCTACCGCACGCTGTTCGCGCAGAACGCCTCGTTCAAGCGCATGGCGCTCAACCTCGGCCTGCCGATGGACCTTGCGAATCTTGAGCTCGTCAAGGCGTTTCGCAAAAAGCTCAACGAGCACAAGCCGATTCAGCACAAGATCGTCAAGAAGGGGCCCATCCTGGAGAACGTTCTCAAAGGCAGCGACGTCGATCTCTTGAAATTCCCCGTGCCGTTCATGCACGAGTTGGACGGCGGCCGCTTTATCGGCACCGCCTGTCTCGTCATCACCAAAGACCCCGACGAGGGCTGGGTGAACTTCGGCGCCTACCGCGGCATGGTGCATGACAAAGGCAGCATGGGCCTCTACATCTCGCCCGGCAAGCATGGCTCGATCCAGCGGCGCAAATGGTTCGAGCGTGGCAAGCCCTGCCCGGTCATTATCTGCGTCGGGCAGGACCCCGTGCTCTTCATGGTTTCCGGCAACGAGATCGACTACGGCGTGTCTGAATTCGATTACGCCGGCGGCCTCAAGGGCGCGCCGATCGAGGTCTGCGAAGGCGAGGTGACGGGTCTCCCGTTCCCGGCGCAGGCGGAGATCGTCATCGAAGGCTTCATGAAGCCCGACGACGTTAAGACGGAAGGCCCGTTCGGCGAATGGACGGGATACTATGCCAGCTCCTCGCGCCCCGAGCCGGTGCTCCGCGTCGAGCGCATCTATCACCGCAACGATCCGATCCTCTGCTGCGCCCGGCCGGGCCGCCCGCCGTCGGACTATTCCATCGCGAAATGCATGGTGAAGTCCGCCCTCATCTGGGAGCAGGTGGAGAAGGCGGGCGTGCCGGATGTCCGCGGCGTCTGGTGCCACGAGGCCGGCGGCGGCAGACTCTTCAATGTCATCTCGATCAAGCAGCGCTATCCCGGCCACGCGCGCCAGGCGATGCTCGCCGCATCGCAGGTGCACGCCGGCGCCTATCTCGGGCGCTACGTCGTCGTGGTCGACGAAGATATCGACCCGACCAACACCTTCGACGTCCTCTGGGCGCTGGCGTCGCGCTCCGACCCGGCCGAGTCGATCGAGATCCTGCGCCGCTGCTGGAGCGGCCCGCTCGACCCGCGCATTCAGCCGGGCAAGAAGGGTTTCAACTCGCGCGCCGTAATCGACGCCTGCCGGCCGTTCGAGTGGATGAAGGACTTTCCGCCGGTCGCGGAATCGAGCCCGGAGCTGAAAGAAAAGATCCGCCAGAAATGGAAGAAGATGCTCGAGGGATAAAAGCGGCTGCGGCAGCTTCAAACGGCCCGGCGCCCCGCGGCGACCGGGCCGTTTTTTTGCCCCGTGCGGACGATTGACAGCGTCGGCTCACATAGTAAAATGCACCCTGTGAAAGGAGAATTCACCATGGGCAGAGTTCCCGGCGACGGCGTCTGACGCCGCCCTCACATCCGCCGCAGAGTCTCCCTGGCTTCCTCGTAGTGCAGCTGCGCCATCCGTAACGTGACCGTGTCTTTCTGGGACGGCGCCATATAGATCGCGCGCTCGAACAGGCGCAACGCCTCTTTGACGTCGCTTTCCTTGCCCCCCGTCAGGCTGTTCGCAAACCGCAGCCGCACCATCCCCAGCGTTTCACAATAGCTCGCGTTTTCTGAATCATGCTTGTGGGCGATCTCGGCGTCTTTGCGCGCTCTCGGTTCGAGCGGCAGCACGCCCTCGACGGCGATATCGAACGCCACGTTGTTTCGCATCTCCATCTCGAGCCCAGTGAACCAGGCGGTCATTTTGCCGTGCCACTCGGTCTTGTGCGCGCGAGCCATTGACTTCAGGTAGCGGGCGAAGCCGTTGTCCGGCTCGGCCTTCTCGACACGATCGTACCACGTCTTCAGGTCGGCGGCGCACTGGACGGCTATCTCCAGCGCCCGGCACTCGTACTTGAGGGCCGCCGAATAGTTGCCGTTCGTTTCTCCGATATGCCAGCCCAGCAAGACGTTGGTGTTGATGCTGTCGGGAAAGCGGTCGTGTCCCTCGTAGAGGATCGACAGCGCCTTTTCCTTCTGCTTGAGGATCCGCCAGAGCCTCGCCAGCACGGTGAAATACTGCGGAATCAGAATGGCAGATCGATCGCTTTCCAATTTGGCGATCACCTGAAGAATGACTTGATCGCGCGCCTCGTCGTCGAGCTTCTTCGCGTTTCTCAAGGTCTTTTCGAGATCGGCGTCGAAGAGGTCCCTGAGCCTCTCGTGTCTTCGAATGTCGGCGTAGAGTTCTCGCAGCGGCTTCAGATCGTAGTCCCATGAAATGCCCATGAGCCAGTCTATTCGGGTGCCAATCGCCTCGTCCGTTGGAGGCTGAAGCGGATTCTTGGCGATGAGCTTGGTTTCCAGGGCATAGGACTTCACGCGCAAGAACTCTATGTAAAACTGGAGCTTGTCGCCTAGGGCTAAAATCTCGTCTATCGTCGTTTCCGCCTGCAGGAAGTCCTGCTCGCGCAATTTGAAGATTTGCAGGTCTTGCGCCTTAACGCTGAGCGGCGAGAACTCGAAGGGACCGGCTTTGGTGATTCGATCCATCAAGTTGGTCAAAAACTCCTTGCCGCCCAAAGTCAGCGCGCCGGCAACGAGCGTGGATAGGAGCCCGGCGACCACAACGGTCCCATTGTCGGCGATGAGGCCGTACAGTGTGATCAAGATGGACCCGAAAAGGAACGTCCGAAAGAGTTTCTGTGATTGAGAGCGGCGAGACACCAGCGCCAATAATCCCGCTAGTAAAGATACAAGTAAGAGTAGAGCTGCGATGCCCTGGTACCACCTCGCATCCAGGCTTGCATACCATGGCGCCGGTGAAACGCCGAGTTGGAAAAGCGTTTTCGCGGTCCGTTGCGGCTTGCCGCCCTTCGTCACCGGCTCCCAAACGACGTCGACGCCGCCATTATATTTCCCTTCCTTCTGGAAAAGTTGCTGACACGTCGCGGTCGTCGTTTGATCGCGCGGCACCAAAGAATCGCTGAGATTGCACGGCTCGTCCGAACCGAACAGGGGTTTGACGGAAATTATTTTCACGGCATCGGGGCCGCTATTGGCGATCTGGACAAGTAAGTTGATCGAGTCCCCTGCACGGATGCTCGAGCGATCCGCGATGCCCGTGATTTCGAGGCCTTCCTTATCCTGCGATGATGCGGGGTACACTAGGCCCACCGCCAGCAGGAGCGTCCCGGAGGCGATGAGGGCCGCCGGCAGTAATTTCAGTCCGTTCGGCATAAGAGATTTTCTCCGCTTCGAAGTCGTTTTAACGGCCGGATACTAATGCAACTGATAAGACGATCGCAAGATAAAAAGGCTTGGGCGGGTGCCCGGAGCCGGCTTCGGCGGCTTGGCCCTGGCCTCGATTGCAGCACGTACAGCGACTTTCATTCTTCAACTTGCCCTATGGACATTGGCGATAATTCTCCATATTAAGTTAACCTCTGTTATCTATTAACCCTTAACCAAACGGAGGTGGAGTTTATGGATAAGCCGAACAGCATAAGAACCGCTCTGGCGTGGAGTTTCGCCGTGGCGCTCGTCGTTGCGGGCTGCGGCTCGATGGGCGGGGACGGCGGCGACAAAGGCGGCGCTCAGCGGAGCGAGGCGCCGGCAAAAGGACAGGCGGTCAAGGTTACTTTATCCGGCGACAAGGAAGTGCCGCCCGTGCAGACGAAGGCGACGGGCAGCGGCACGATCACCGTCGCTCAGGACAAATCGGTCAGCGGCAGTGTGACGACCTCCGGCGTGGAGGGAACCGCGGGCCACATCCATGACGGTGCCGCCGGCAAGAACGGCCCAGTCATCATTCCGCTCACGAACAACGGCAATACCTGGTCGGTGCCCGCCGGTTCGAAGCTGACCGACGAGCAGTACAAAAATTTCCAGGCCGGCAACCTTTACGTCAACGTGCACAGCGCGGCGAACAAAAACGGCGAGATCAGAGGACAGCTGAGTCCCGGTAAGTAGATATTCAGGCCCGGTAAAAAGGCCCGGCGCCTCGAAAGAGACCCGGGCCTTTTCATTTACGGCTATCGCATGGACGGCAGCGGCATGCTATATAAAAACGATGGCAAGCGAGACATTTAAAAAACGGCAGAAAGAGCTCGCGCGGCAAAACAAGCAAAAGGAAAAGGCGATCAGACGCCAGCAGCGAAAGGAAGAAAAGGCCAATCGACAGCCGGGGGACGAGGGAGAGGATCCCGATCTCGCCGGCATCGTGCCGGGACCGCAGCCGCGGAATTGGTAGCCTTCTTTGTTGCGCTTTGCGTCGAAGCACAATCGGTGCGTCCTTTTCCAAAGCTTTCCTCCGAATTAAAAGCGCCCCGAGAGTGAACCCATCTTAAAAATAGGTTCTCGGCGAGGTGCGTCATGGACGCGCTCTCGAACCCGCAGCCTATTTGCGCCCCGTCCGAGGCTTTGTTAATTTGCTCGCATGCCCGAGAAACAATTTAAGTACGTCGGCCGAAGCATCGCGCGCGTCGACGGGCTCGACAAAGTCACCGGCAAGGCGAAGTTCACCGGCGATCTGAACGTTCCCGGCATGCTGCACGGGAAAATCCTCCGCAGCCCCTTCCCACACGCGCGCATCCGCAACATTGATGCCGCGAAAGCCGAGGCGCTTCCGGGCGTCGTTGCTGTTCTCACGTCGAAAGATATCTCCGATACCAAGCCCTTCTACAGCGGCAGGCCCGTCATCGCACTGGAGAAAGTTCGCTATATCGGCGAGCCGGTCGCCGCCGTCGCGGCGGAAGACATGCGCATCGCCGACGAAGCGCTTGCGCTGATTCAAGTCGACTACGAAGAGCTGCCGGCGGCGATCGGCATAGAAGGCGCACTCGCCGGCGGCGCGCCGCTTGTCCACGACGACGCGCCCGGGAATATCTGCGGCCACGAGCGCGTCGAGAAGGGCGACATCAAGCAGGGATTCGCCGAAGCCGAGGAGATTTTCGAAGACACGTTCACCTTCCCGATGGTTTATCACTACGCGCTCGAGCCGCACTCGGTCGTCGCGCACTGGAGCGAAGACGGCGTGAGCGTCTGGTCCTCGGCGCAGCACCCGTTTCAGGTCCGCGGCGACATCGCGAAAATTTTCGGCCTGCATGCGACGCAAGTGCGCATGGTGATCCCGTTTTTGGGCGGCGGCTTCGGCAGCAAGTCGTATACGAAGTTCGAGCCGCTCGTCGTCGCGCTCGCGCGCAAGGCGAAAAGACCGGTGCGAGTCGTCAATTCCGTCGCGGAGTCGATGCTGACCGTCCGACGCCATGGAGCGCGCGTCCGCTTAAAGACCGGCGTCAAGCGCGACGGCACGCTCGTCGCGCGCGAGGCGGAGATTCATCTCGACACAGGCGGCTACGCCGATAACGGCCCGCAGGTCGCGACCCGCGCCGCCACGCGCGTGCTCGGCCCCTATCGCATCCCGCACATCCGCACCGATGCGTATGCGGTGTATACGAACGAAAGCTCGGCCGGCTCGTTTCGCGCCATCGGCGCGCCGCAGGCGATTTTCGCCTCGGAATCGCAGATGGACATGATCGCCGAGCGGCTCGGCATCGATCCGGCGGAGCTCAGGCTCAAGAATTTTCTCAAAAAAGGGGAGGAGCTTCGCCCGAACCTCCGCGGCATGGACGCGAATCTCCCGTCGAGCTTGAAGGCGCTCGTGCGCGCAAGCGAATGGCGCCGCCGCTCGAAGAAAAAAGGCGCGGCGATGGGACTCGCCTGTGGCGCGACCAATGCGGGCGCGACGCCGGTCTCAGTCGCCATGGTGCGCCTCCTGGCGGACGGGACGATCACCGCTTATGCCGGCAGCACCGAGATGGGCCAGGGTGTGCGGACGGTGCTGTCCCAGATCATAGGCGAAGAATTGAACATGCCGCTCGCCGCGATCCATGTCGGCGGGGCCGACACCAAAGTCACGCCTTATGACGCCTCGACCGGCTCGAGCCGCTCGACGACATTGATGGGCACGGCGATCCAGCGCGCCTCGCGCGATCTAAAACATCAACTTTTGAAGATCGGCGCCGAGGCGCTGCGCGTCAAGCTCGGCGAGATCCAGTTGCTGGACGGCGCGATGATCGCCGGAGAGATGCGCCTGACATTCCAGGAGGCGCTCCAGCGCCGCTTCGGCGGCGGCGGCGAGCTGATCGGCCACGGCGACGTGGGGCCGGAGATCACCGGGTCGCTGCCGGTTTTCTGGGAGATCGGCATGGGAAGCGCCGAGGTCGTTGTCGATGAAGAGACCGGAGAGGTCGCGCTCACGCGGTATGTCTCCGTCGCCGATGTCGGCAAGGCGATTCATCCCGACGGCTGCATCGGTCAAGAAGAGGGCGCCTCGATGATGGGCATCGGGCACACGCTCTTCGAGCAAATGATTTATGACGGTGGCCAGCTCGTCACCGCCGGTTTGATCGATTATCGGGTGCCGCGCTTTTCCGATGTTCCGGCCGCCTTTGAGACGGTCCTCGTCGAGAACGAGGACGGTCCCGGCCCGCACGGCGCGCGTGGGATGGGCGAAGGCGGCCTCGTCGCCGTCGCCCCGGCGATCACCAGCGCGCTGGCGCGCGGCTACGGCATCCGTGTCCGCGATTTGCCCCTTACCCCCGAACGCGTCTGGAGATCGCTGAAGCTCGGCAAAAAATAGCCGGCCGCGCCGTCCCGCCCCCGACATACCCTACCCGCCTCCGTAATTTCCCGCGATTGTATGGTTTTCCTTCGGGTTTTTTCCCGGGTCGTCCGGATGTTTTTTTTTTCCGCAAGGGGGTTTTTTCACCATTGTTGGATTGCGCGCAGGACTTTATTCTATGCGTGTAAAGAAGTTATTTTCATGGGTGCGGTTGCAACCCGATTGGAAAGGCAAAGTTAAATCCGTTAAATCCCGCCAGCGGCGCTATCGATAGACCCGAACCCATGCAGTCCCGCATCCTTCCACCGACTTCCTGTCTTCACGAAATATTCGAGGAGCAAGTCGTGCGCACGCCCGACGCCCAGGCAGTCGCATACCTCGACCAATCGTTGTCGTATCGGGAGCTGAACCACCGCTCGAACCAGGTGGCGCATTATCTACGCGCCAAGGGGATCGGTCCTGAGACCCTCGTCGGCATTTGCATGGAGCGGGCGCCGGAAATGATCATCGCGCTGCTCGGTATCCTAAAGGCGGGGGCCGCCTACTTGCCGCTCGACGCGTCATATCCAAGCGAGCGGCTGGCCTATATGCTGGACGACGCAAAAGCCCCCGTCGTCCTCACCCAGCGGCGCCTGCTCGAGAAACTGGGAGGCGCCGACGGCAGGCTGCTCGCGGTCGATGACCATTGGTCCGCGATCGCGGGGCATAACGCCACCAATCCGAAGAGCGGCGTCAAACCCGAAAATCTCGCCTATGTCATTTATACTTCCGGCTCAACCGGAAAGCCCAAGGGCGTGATGATTCATCATCTCGGTCTCGCCAATTACCTTTGCTGGGCCAGCTGTTTTTATCGCATGTGGGAGGGGCGGGGGTCTCTGGTCCATTCCCCGATCGGCTTTGACCTGACGATAACGACGCTTTTCGGCCCGCTCCTTGTCGGCCAGCGTGTAGTGTTGCTCCCTGAAGGCATCGGCATCGATGAATTGGTGGCGGCGCTCCGCTCCGGCAAAGATTATAGCGTCGTTAAAATAACCCCGACGCACCTCGAGGCGCTCGCTCACATGCTGTCCGACGGCGACCTGGCGGGACGCGTCAGAGTGCTCGTGATCGGCGGCGAAATGCTCCGCTGGGAGCATATCGCGGCGTGGCGTAAACATGCTCCCGCGACCCGCCTGATCAACGAATACGGGCCGACTGAAACGGTGGTGGGGTGCTGCATCTACGAGGCCGGCGATCGAATCGACGCCGGATCGGTGCCGATCGGTGTGGCCATCGACAACATGCAGATGCACATTTTGGATGGCGATTGGAAGCCGGTCGCGGCCGGCGACACCGGTGAAATTTACATCGGCGGCGTCGGCGTGGCGCGCGGTTATTTGAATCAGCCGGAAACAACTCAGGCCAAATTTCTCACCCTGGCGCTCAACGGATCGCCGCCGGCGCGCGTCTACAAAACCGGCGATCTCGCGCGCGCGTTGCCGGACGGCGCTCTCGAATATCTCGGCCGGACCGATCATCAGGTGAAGATCAGAGGCTATCGCATCGAACTGGGCGAAATCGAAGTGGCGCTCGCTCAGCATCCCGCGGTGCGCGATTGCGTCGTGCTGGCGCGCGAAGAGCGCGGCGAGAAGCGGCTCGTCGGCTATGTGATCGGCCACGGTGGCAAAGCGCCGGGACCGGACGAGCTCCGCGGCTTCTTACACGAGCGGCTGCCGGTCTACATGGTGCCCGCGGCATTCGTCGCGCTGGACGCCTTTCCGCTGACCGTCAACGGCAAGATCGATCGCGACGCGCTGCCTTCGCCCGATGAACGATCCCGCGCGCTGGACACGCCCGTCATGGCGCCGACAGAAACGCTGGAGCTGCAACTCCTAGGCATCTGGGAAGAGATTCTCGCTGTCAGGCCGATCGGCATCACCGATAATTTCTTCGACATCGGCGGCGATTCGCTGAAGGCGGTGTTGATGGCGACCAAGGTCGAGGAAGTTCGCGGCCGGCACATCCCGCCGGCGATTCTTCTCGAAGAAAATACGATTCAGAAGCTCGCGCGCGCGATTCACCGCTTGGATCTCGAGCCGCATGATAAGACGATCGTACCGGTTCAGGCCAAAGGCCATTTGCCGCCGCTTTATCTCGTGCCGGGAATCGGCGGCATGGTGTTGGGACTTTCCTATCTCGCGCAACGGCTGGGAACGAACCAGCCGCTGTGCGGTCTACAGGCGCGCGGCATAAAAGATATGGAAAGCCCCTGCGAGTCGATCGAAGAGGTGGCGCGACATTATATCGGCGCGATTCGCGCCGCCCAGCCGCAGGGGCCGTACTTCATCGGCGGTTATTCCTTCGGCGGCGTGGTGGCCTTTGAGATGGCTCGTCAATTACACGCGGACGGGCGCCAGGTGGGAATTCTCGCCATTTTCGATACCGAGGCGCCGCTGCCGCAGCCGTTTGACTTCTGGGGCTTTATCCGGAACCTGCCTTTCTGGCTGACCGACTTTGTCCTTCGGCGGCATCCTTTCACCGTCGCGGCCGACGTGTTCGGAAAAATACGAAGCCTCTCGACGAGAGTCGCGGAGAAGATCGCGCCGCGCGTCGG
>Ga0075425_100002011_pt1 | contig 20087 bp, 16 predicted proteins | sample SoiMethybrSBSTD4_FD_75300 | JGI IMG/M metagenome (GOLD analysis project Ga0075425, IMG submission 75300) | Bulk soil microbial communities from a Populus tree surrounding site in Tennessee, USA - Soil MetaG P. TD hybrid SBSTD4 | ecosystem: Environmental > Terrestrial > Soil > Tree plantation... | reverse complement strand
ATCCTGAACAACGACCTGTTGAACTTCATCAACACGAGCGTCGCCGCCGCGGTCGCGCTCTGGCTCGCGTGAGAACCAGAACTTCGAACCAGAACCAGAACCAGAACCACAACCAGAACCCAGAACCCAGAACCGGAACCCAGAACCGGAACCCAGAACCCGTGAACACCGAACGCCGAACGCCGAACGCCGAACCCGCGAGGCTACGCGCGTACGTCGACCTGGCCCGCCCTTTCACTCTGGTGGCGCCGGCGCTCGGGTTCGTGTCGGGAGCGCTCACCGCGGTTGGCGCCGCGCCGCGCGAGCCATGGGCGGCGGGCCTGCTGGTGCCGCCGCTGCTCGGATCGGCGATGGCCGCACTGCTCAACGCGGGAAACAACGCGCTCAACCAGATCTACGACCTCGAGATCGATCGGGTGAACAAGCCGACGCGACCGCTGCCGAGCGGCCGGCTGACCATTCCGCAGGTATGGTGGTTCACCAACATCACTTACGCGATCGCGCTCGTGCTTGCCGGGCTCGTCGCCCCGGGCGGACGCCACGAATGCTTCTGGCTCGTTGCCGTCGCCGTCGTCTGCACGTACCTGTATTCGGTGCCGCCGTTCCGGACCAAACGCCTCGGCATCTGGGCCAACGTCACGATCGCGATCCCGCGCGGCACGCTGCTGAAGGTCGCCGGCTGGTCGTCGGTGAAGACGATCGCCGGCGTCGAGCCGTGGTACATCGGCGCGATCTTCGGTCTCTTCCTGCTCGGGGCGACGACGACGAAGGACTTCGCCGACATGGAAGGCGATCGCCGCGGCGGCTGCCGGACGCTGCCAATTCAGTACGGCGTGCGCCGCGCCGCCTGGATGATCTCGCCGTCGTTCGTCATCCCGTTCCTGATGATCAACGCCGGCGCCGCGCTGCACGTCCTCACAGGCAACTTCCTGCTCCTGCAACTGCTCGGCGCGGTGATGACCGCTTACGGGATCTACGTGCTGTACCTGATGCTCCGCCGCCCGGAAGAACTCGCCGTCGAAGCCAACCACGTCTCGTGGGCGCACATGTACCGCATGATGTTCGTCGCGCAGATCGGCTTCGCCATCGCGTACCTGTTGTAGCCACGATTGGATCGAAGTAGCGCGTCACAACTGCCAAAACGGACCGACGAGGCCGACGCTGGTGAAGATAGCCTGCGCCTCGTCGGGCGTCGGACGCCGGAAATCGGCGGCGAGGCGGTTGCCGTACCACTTCCGCGAGAGATCCCACGCCTGCGCGGCCGTCATAATCGCACCGCGGGCGACGCCGCGCGCCGCGCACCAGCGATCGACGTCCTCTTCCGACCGGAAGAGCAGGATGTTCGCTCAGGTGAAGAAGATGTCGTCCCAGAAATGCGCCGCCGGCACGAGCAGGTGCACGACTGCGTCGCCGTAGACGCGCGCATCGCGCACGCCGCAGGTCAACGACACGCCCGACCATGCGCAGCGTGCTTCGATGGATCCGTCCTTGCCGATCGCCGCGAAGATGCCGAACGCGTCCCATGCACACGGGGCGAACCACGCCGCGCCCGCGGCGCAGGAACGGAACGGGGTCGGCACGAGCGAAAATGGCGGCGCCCACGAGATCACCGCGGTGCCGGGCTGAAGGACGATCACGTGCGCGTCGGCGAGCCGCTGTACCGCGGCGTCGACCTCCGCGATATCCAGGCCGGTGGTCGCCGCGATCTCTTGCGGCAGAGCCGCGGCGCCGTGTTCAACTACGGACGAGTAAATCGCATCGCGCACGGCGGCGTCGGGATTCGCAAAAAAATCCATAACAAAACTGTCGGCGTGAAGTATCGTACCGCGGACGGAGGAGATGGAATGGTGCGGAAGACGATGAAGGTGCTGCTCGTGGCGATGCTGGCGGCATTCACCGCGGCGACGGCGGCGGAGGCGGCGACCACGAAGGTGCGCCATCGCCAGAAGCACTCGACTCGCGTCTCGTCCGGCGCCGCCGCGACGACCGGTACGGCGACTGCAGCGACGAAGAAGCGGACCACGAAAAAGCACCCCGCGCCGGCGGCGAAGAGCGGGACAGCGAAAAAGTCCGCGAAGAAGAAGTCGACGGCGACACGCCACAAGCCGACCACCAAGCCCCGTTGACCGCGCCTCTCGCGCGCGCTTGACATCGCCGTTGCGCGCCAGCATGATCGCTGGCGAAGCAAAGGCGAAATGCCGTCTTTTCCCCTGCTTTTCGACCTCGGCGCACAGAAACCGACGACGCGCGACGTCGCCAACGTCGTCCGCGCCGGCGGCACGGCCGCGCTCACTGAAGCCGAGCGCCGCGCCGACCAGGCGCGCTACCAGGAGATCACCTGCCGCTCGGCGCTGAACCGCGTCAAGGGGATGCCCTTCGAGTGGACGCTGAACCCGTACCGCGGCTGCACGCACGGCTGCCACTACTGCTACGCACGCCGCTATCACGTGCAGTTCGAGATGAACGCCGACGACGAGTTCGCGTCGGTGATCCTGGTGAAGAAGAACTTCGTCGAAGTGCTCGCGCGCGAGCTCGATCGCGCGGCGTGGAGCGGTGAATACATCGCGTTCGGCACCGCGACCGACTGCTACCAGCCGATCGAAGGCCACTACAAGCTGACGCGGCGATCGATCGAGGCGCTGGTGCGGCGGCGCAACCCGATGGGCCTCATCACGAAGGGCCCGATGGTCGTGCGCGACAAGGATGTACTCCTCGCGCTGGCGAAGGTCGCGAGCTGCACCGTGTACATGAGCGTGCCGACGGTCGACGAGCACGCGTGGGAGTTGCTCGAGCCCGGCACCGCGCACCCGCTCCAACGCCTTCGCGCGGTCCGCGAGCTCGTCGACGCCGGCGTCTACGCCGGCGTGCTCATGAACCCGATCGTCCCCGGCTTCTCCTCGTCGGCCGCGAAGCTCGAACGCACGGTCAAGGCGATCGCCGACCACGGGGCGAAGTTCGTCGGCTGCAACGTGATGTTCCTCGAGGACGGCACGCGCGCGCACTTCATGAAGTTCCTCGAGCGCGAGTTCCCGTCGTGGCTGCCGCGTTACGAGAAGTTATACGAGAAGAAATACGCGCCGGAGGACTATCGCAAGCAGGTGCAGGGGATGATTCGCGTGCTGCAGGAGCGCTACGGCGTCAACGCCCGAGAACGTGAGCCGCACGAAGAAAAGCCGACGGAGCCCGAACAGGTTGGATTCGCCTGGTAGATGGAGCGCGAAGCCTTCAGGCGAGCGATCGGCCGCTCGGCTAAAGCCTGCGCGCTCCGGCAGTCTTTCTAGGCGACGTCCCCGTATTCGAGGGCCGCGTCCGGCGAAGTGATGTTCTTCACCGACGGTTCGACGACGAGCAGGCCGTCTTTCAGCGCCACGTCGAAGTGCGAGCCGTCTTTCCACTGCGCGCTGATCGGCAGCTTGACGTGCTCGTCGATGAAGCGCTTCAGGAAGCGGGCGCCGAAGGCCATGCTGTATCCCTTGGTCACCACCAGCTCGATCGCCTCGTCGGAGATCGCCATCGTCTTGCCGGACTTGGCCAGCGTCAACGTCACCTGCTTCAGGTAGGTCTTGGCGATGTGGCGGACCTCGTCGTGCGTGAGCGGGTTGAACAGCACCACTTCGTCGATGCGGTTGCGGAACTCCGGCGGGAAGCGACGCTCGAGCTCGCGCATCACTTCGCCCTGGACCTGCTCGATCCCGACCTCGCGATTGAGATAGCCGAGCGGGCTGGTGAGCTTGCGGAAGTTTTCGGCGCCGAGGTTCGACGTCATGATGATCACGGCGTCCGACAGGTAGACGCGCTTGCCGCGGCCGTCGGTCATCCAGCCTTCGTCGAACGCCTGGAGGAACAGGTTCAGCGTGTTCGGACTCGCCTTCTCCACCTCGTCGAGCAGGACGACGCAATACGGGTTGTCCTTCAGCTGATTGGTGAGCACGCCGCCACGCTCGCTGCCGACGATACCGCGCGGCATGCCGATCAGTTTGTCGACCGACACCGATCCGTCCTGGTACTCGGACATGTCGACGCGGATCATCTTCTTGTCGTCGCCGAACAGGAATTCGGCGACGGCCTTGGCCAGCTCCGTCTTGCCGACGCCGGTCGGGCCGAGGAACAGGAGCACGCCGTCCGGCCGATCGAACCCGTCCTTGAGCGGTCCCTTGTTCAGCACGAGGCGCCGCGCCACGGCGTCCACCGCCTTCTTCTGGCCGATGACACGCGTCTGCAGGCGGGCTTCGATGTCCTTGAAGCGATCGGTGACGTCGCGGAAGACCATGTCTTCGGGAATCTGCGCCGCGTGCGAGATGACCGAGACGATGTCGTCTTTCTTCACTTCCCAGCGGCGATCGATCTCGGCGCGGACCGCCGCGGTGTCGAGCCAGCCGATTACTTTGTCCGGCAGGTGCAGGTGCCGCATGTAACGCGGCGAGAGATCGAGCGCGGTTTCGATCGCTTCGTCGAGCAGCCGCACCGAGTAGTTGCGTTCGAGCCGCGGCCGCAGGTTGTAGAGGATGCGGCGCGTCTCTTCGATCGTCGGCTCACAGACGTTGACGCAGCGGAAGCGGCGCGCGAGCGCCTCGTCTTCCTGGATGTATTCCTTGTACTCGCTCAACGTCGTCGCCGCGATCATCCGGATCTCGCCGCGCGCCAGCACCGACTTGAAGATGTTGGCGGCGTCCGACGGCGCGCCGAGCGCCGAGCCGGCGCCGACCATCGTGTGCGCTTCGTCGACGAACAGGATCAGGTTCGGCCGTTCCTTGAGCTCGCGAATGACGTTCTGGATCCGATCCTCGAACATGCCGCGCAGCATCGTGCCGGCGACCATCGTGTTCATCTGCAGGTTCACCACCTGGCAGTCGCGCAGCCGCACCGGCACGCTGTCCGGCTCGAACTCGATCCGCCGCGCGAGCCCCTCGGCGATCGCCGTCTTGCCGACGCCGGGCTCGCCGATCAGCATCACCGAATTGGCGCGCTCGCGATGGCAGAGGATCTCGAGCACCTGCTGAATTTCCTTGTCGCGACCGAACACCGGCGGCAGCTTGTCCTGCCGCGCGAGCAGGTTGAGATTCGTGGCGAAATGTTTCAAAAATGGCGGCAGTTCGAACCGCTTCTTCAACCGCTCCTCGCGCAACTCCATGTCGCGCATGCGGGTGTTCAGTCGGGACACGAGGACCTCCGGCTCGACGCCGTGACGGCGCAGGATCGAGACAGCCACTCCCTGGGTTTCCTCGAAAACCGCCGAGAACAGGTCGGCCGCCTCAATGGTCTGGCGGCCGGCGCGGCTCGCATGGTGCAGCGCCAGCTTGAAGACGAGCTTCGTCGCCGGCGACACGCGCAGTTCCCGTCCAGCAAAGGACGGCATCATGTGAAGATGCTCTTCGATCGCCTGGAGGATCGTGTGCGGATTGAGCTCTATATCCCGCATCACCTCGGCGAACATGTCCCACTCGACCTGCGCAAAGGCGAGAAAAATATGTTCGTTTGTTAGCAGTGCGTGCTCGCGACGCCGAGCCTCTTCGATCGCCCTGTCGACAATGCGTTGCGCGGTTTCGCCGATCTTGCTCGGTGAGATGTCGAGGTCGTCTACGTGCACCGTTCTGCCTCCACTTGGACGGAGGCAGCAAGACGTACGCCAGCGCTCAAGCGTGGTTAGACGGCCACAGTTCGAGCCCGCGAGGCGCCTCTCGAGCCGGACGGATCAGCCCTGCTTGAGCAGGGCCTCGATCCGCTTATCTGTCGGTGGGTGTGTGCTGAACAAGCCGAACAAGGCCTGCGCGCTGAACGGCTTCACGATGAACATGTGCGCCGTCGCCGGGTTCGCGTCCAGCGGGACCTGGCGGGACGCCGACTCGATCTTGCGGAGCGCACTTACCAAACCGTTCGCGCCGCCGGCGATGGCCGCCCCGCCCGCGTCGGCGTCGTACTCGCGCGATCGCGAGATCGCCGCCTGGATGAGCATCGCCGCAACCGGCGCCAGGATGATCGTCGCCAGCAGCGCCAGCGGGTTGCTGCCTTCGCGGTCGTCGCGACTGCCGCCGAAGAACATCGCGAAGCGGGCGATCATCATGATCGCCGCCGCCAGGGTGGCGGCAATCGAGCTGATCAGGATGTCCCGGTGCTTGACGTGCGCGAGCTCGTGGGCCAGCACGCCTTCGAGCTCCTCGTCGCCCAGGATGCGCAGGATGCCTTCGGTCGCCGCCACGGCAGCGTGCTCCGGGTTGCGGCCGGTGGCGAACGCGTTCGGCGAAAGCTCCGGAATCACGTAGCACCGTGGCATCGGCAGACCGGCGCGCTGCGCCAGCCTGGCGACCGTGGAGTAGAGCCGGTGCCCGGGACCCACCTCCTGCGCGTTGTACATGCGGAGGACGACCTTGTCGGAGAACCAGTACGAGCCGAAGTTCATGACTACGGCGAAGAAGAAGCCGGCAATGAGCCCCTGCCCGCCTCCGAGCATTTCGCCGATGCCCATCAGCAGAGCGCTCATCAGGCCGAGCAGCATGGCCGTCTTGATGGTGTTGGACATATAGAAAGAGGGCCGACCCTCGTTAACCAGCTTACAGCCGCGCGATGAGCCCCGCCACTAATGCGGCACGGGTTGGCAGCGCGCCGACGTCGACGTGCTCGTGAACCGCATGCGCGCCGTCGCCGATGGCCCCAAGGCCATCTAACGTGGGAACCCCCAGCGCGGCGGTGAAATTCCCGTCGGAACCGCCGCCGGTGCCGCCTTCCTGCAGGTCGACGCCGAGTTCGCGGGCGACTTCACGGGCCTGTCCGTACAGACGCACGACCGCCTCCGTGCGTTCCAGCGGCGGCCGGTCGATGCCACCGAAGGCAGTGACCGTCGTCCGCGCGTCGGTTGGCCGAAGGTTCGCAAAGGCCGCCGACACCACGGTCGCGGCATCCGCCGTTGGCACGCGAACGTCGACGATGGCACGGGCTTCGTCGGGGATCACGTTCGATCGCAGGCCGCCCGCCACCTGCACGACGTTGACGCTGATGCCGCGTGCGAGATCCTGGAGCGCGTCGATGTGCAGGATCTGGTGTGCAAGCTCGTGAACCGCGCTGGCGCCTTTCTGCGGCTCGATACCGGCGTGCGCCGAGACACCCGTGACAATGACTTCGTATCCGCCGCAGCCCTTGCGCGAGGTCTTGAGTGCGCCTCCGGGCAGCGACGGTTCCAGCACGAGCACGGCGTCGCTGCGGCGCGCCTCGTCCTCGATCGCCAGCCGAGACGATTCGCTGCCGATCTCCTCGTCGGTAGTCCAGAGCATCACGATTCGGCGGGAGAGCGGCGCGCCGGTCTCGAGGAGCGCCCTCGTCGCCAGCATGGCGATCGCGATGCCGGCCTTCATGTCGAAGACTCCGGGCCCGTGCAGCTTGCCCGCATCCTGGCGGAGTGGCATCCGCTCGAGCTGACCGACCGGCCACACCGTGTCGAAGTGGCCGAGGAGGAGAATCTGCGACCTGCCGCAGCCGAATTCGGCGAGCAGATGGTCGCCGCGTTCGCTGCGCGGCAGCTTCGTCACGCGGCCGCCGATCGCCGCAAGCCGCGAGGCCAACTCGGCGCCGCAGCGATCCACTGCCGCTTTGTCCGTGGTCGGCGATTCAAGCCGCACCAGCGTTTCGACGGTGTCGACGAGCCACCCCTGTTCGGCCCGACAAAAATTCTGGAGGTCTATAATCAAGGACATGTACCAGAGCAGGACATCGGGAGACGGACGCCTCGCGCAGAGGCAGATTAGCCACACTGGCGCGGAGACGCAGAGAAAAAGTCACCTTCTCCGCGCCTCTGTCCCCAGTGCGCTCATTATCCTCTTCGCCCTGTTTTCGACGTTCTTCGCCGGCGGCATCGTCGCGGCAGCCAAACAACAGCCGCAGCCGTTCCCGCGTCCAGGTACGCCCGTCAAGCCGGCGCAGCCCGTTTCGCCCGCGCCGGCGCCGGCCCCACCAGCGGCCGCGACGCCTGCTGTAGCGGAAGTCGCACCGACCGAAGCGAATCTCGGCGTGCCGATTTTTCCCGGGGCACAGTTCATCGCGTCGTATGACGCCGGCCGCGGCCAGCGCTACTACATCTTCGGATCGGCGTCGTCGTTTGTCGAACTGGTCGCCTACTACCGCACGATGCTGAAGCAGAAGGGCGAGCTCGTCTACGACGTTCCGGCGACACACGAGTTCGACGTCGGCCGCTACCGGGAAGACACCATGGCATTTCCCCCCGGAGTGACGATCAAGGATTTCCAGTCCGACGTGTCGCAGGGTTATCCGAATCCGAAGCGCGGCGCGCAGCCCGATCGCTTTCCGACCATCATTCAGATCGTTCCAGTCACCGAGCGGCCGTAGCGAGACGCTCGGCTAACGCCTTCGCGCTACGCCGTAAATATCAGCGACTCGCGCAGACGAAATTCCCCGCCGCGTCGGTGCTGCCCTGGCCTCGGTAGACCGCCACCTGCGGATACGGACAGAGCGGCCGTGTCCGATCGACGCGGCCGTCGATCGCGTGCGACGCGATGATCCGATCCGGCGGTTCCCGGTACTCCACCCACTGCTCCAGCGCGAACATCATGTCGAAGGTGTTCGGACCGTCGCCGCCGCCGCAGTGCGCCATCCCCGGCGCCATGAACAGCCGGTAGCCGCGATCGACCTTTGCCGCGCCGCCGGCGGTGTCGACGACGCGCGCGTAGTACTGCGTGCTCGCGCCGGGTGAGATTTGCGGGTCGCTCCAGCCGTGATACTGAATCAATTTGCCGCCGCGATCGAGGAACGGCCGAAGATCCGGATCGAGCGCGTTGATCGTGCCGCGATCCATCTCCTCGGCGCGCGCCGCGTCTGCCTCGCCCTTGAACGCCGACAGCTGCCAGGTCGGATCGGCGAACACCAGGTAGCGGAACTGATCGAGTCCGGTCGCGCGCGCCGACGCCGACCAGCCGCGATCGGTCCATCCGAGCTCGCTGCCAGGAAACAGGCCGGTGATCTGTCTGCCCGTCTGCGCGTTGGCGATCGGCGCGTAGATCGATCGGACGGTCGCGACCTGCGCCGGCGTGAGGCATGTCGCGTCGTGGCTCGAGTCTTTGCACGCGAGCGCTGCGGGATCGAATCGACAGTGCGCCGGGTCGCCGATCACGCCGTCCTTGATGCCATCGTTCGCATCGCACGTGTCGAGCGCCGCACGATGCACGAGCTGCGTCTGCGCCGCGGTCAGCCGGGCCTCCGGATCTTCGAGCGCCTTCGCGATCCGGACCGCTTGCGCGGCGCGTCCGGTCCAATCGAGCCCCGGCGCGCCGGCGACGATGCCGTCGAAGTCGGCGGGGAACCGCTGCGCCTCTTTCAGCGCCTGCCGTCCGCCGGCCGAGCAGCCGCTCCAGTAGGCGTACTTCAGGGGCGAGCCGTAATACCCATTCACGAGCTGCTTCGCCGCGACGGTCATCTCGTGGACGGCGCGCCAGCCGAAGTCGATCACTCTTTCGGGATGGCCGGCGGCGAAGCTGGCGGTGTTGCCGGTATGACCGGTGTCGGTGGAGCTGGTCGCGTAGCCGCGCGCGAGCGCCGCTGCCATCGCCGGATACGCGATCGCGCCGTTGAATGCGCCGTTGCCGACCGCTTCGTACTTGCCGTTCCAGCCGGCGACCGGCAGCCACACTTCGATCTTGATGTCCGAATCGGCGCTCGGCCGCAGCGTCGCGGCAACGCGACAGAAGGCCGGCAGCGCGCGGATCGCGCGCGCGGCCGCGTCGCCTTCCGGCGGCGTGAAGCCGCCGGCTTCGACAACGGCGGCCAGCGTGATCGTCGCGTTCGGGACGGTCAGCGACGAGAGGCGGCCGCACGCGTCGCCGTCGACGATCGCTCGCCGGAAAGGCTCCGCCTCTGCGGACACTACGGCGGACAGGTCGCGCTCCAGCGCTGGCACGACGATCGAGGCGAAGAGCGCGATTACGACGCCGATCGCGAAGCGCATGCGGACTCCTTTACGGAATCGTGGGGGTCGGCTCTACGTAGATCTCGCCCTTCTTGCGGAACTCGATCGACATCTCTTTCATGCCGGCAGCTGCGTAGTCGCGCACCTGCTGGGTCAGTTCCATCGAGCAGAACTTCGGGCCGCACATCGAGCAGAAGTGCGCCACCTTGGCGCCGTCGGCCGGCAGCGTCTCGTCGTGGTAGGCGCGCGCGGTCACCGGATCGAGCGCCAAATTGAACTGATCTTCCCAGCGGAATTCGAATCGCGCCTTCGACAGCGCATCGTCCCACTCGCGCGCGCGCGGGTGGCCCTTGGCGAGGTCGGCGGCGTGCGCGGCGATCTTGTAGGCGATCACGCCGGCCTTCACATCGTCGCGATTCGGCAGGCCGAGGTGTTCCTTCGGCGTGACGTAGCAGAGCATCGCGGTGCCGTACCAGCCGATCATCGCGGCGCCGATCGCCGAGGTGATGTGGTCGTAGCCAGGCGCGATATCGGTGGTCAGCGGACCGAGGGTATAGAAGGGCGCCTCCTGGCACCATTCGAGCTGCTTCTCCATGTTCTCTTTGATGAGATGCATGGGGATGTGGCCCGGCCCTTCGTTCATCACCTGGACGTCGTACTCCCACGCGATCCGATTCAGCTCGCCCTGCGTCTGCAGTTCGGCGAACTGCGCCTCGTCGTTGGCGTCGGCGATCGATCCCGGGCGGAGGCCGTCGCCGAGCGAGAACGACACGTCGTAGGCGCGCATGATCTCGCAGATCTCCCGGAAGTGCGTGTAGGTGAAATTCTCCTGGTGGTGCGCGAGGCACCATTTCGCCATGATCGAGCCGCCGCGCGACACGATGCCGGTGACGCGCCGCGCCGTCATCGGGATGTAGCGGAGCAGCACGCCGGCGTGCACGGTGAAGTAGTCGACGCCCTGTTCGCACTGCTCGACGAGCGTGTCGCGGTAGATCTCCCAGGTGAGGTCTTCGGGCCGGCCGCCAACCTTCTCGAGCGCCTGGTAGATCGGCACCGTGCCGATCGGGACCGCCGAGTTGCGGATGATCCACTCGCGCGTCTCGTGAATGTTCTTGCCGGTCGAGAGATCCATCACCGTATCGGCGCCCCACAGCGTCGCCCAGCGCAGCTTTTCGACTTCCTCGTCGATCGACGACGACACGGCGGAGTTGCCGATGTTGGCGTTGATCTTCACCAGGAAGTTGCGGCCGATGATCATCGGCTCGAGCTCGAGGTGATTGATGTTCGCGGGGATAATCGCGCGGCCGCGCGCGACCTCGTCGCGGACGAACTCGGCCGGCAGCCCCTCGCGGATCGCGATGAACTCCATCTCCGGCGTGATCTCGCCGCGCCGCGCGTAGTAGAGCTGGGTCACGCACGGCGCTGCGCCCGGTCGCTCCTCTGAAGCCTTCGCGCGCCGTTCGTGGATCCACGGCTGACGCAGCTTTGGAAGACCGGTTCGCACGTCGTGGTCCTGGGGACCGCTCGTGTCGTAGACGCGGATCGACGACGCGCCCTGCTCGAGCGCGATGTCGCGCATCGGGACGCGGACGCCGGCAGGGCCGTCGACGAAGACTTTGCTGGAATTCGGAAACGCCGTGGTGAACGCTGACATGCCGCTCTCCCTTCGTCCGCCTTCGCGCCCTGCGGCGCTTCGGCGCGACCAGGTTCCAAGGGTCTGCTCTCAATCCCGCGACACGCGGGATACCCCTGGCGGTAAAGGGAGATGATAGCCCGAATCAGTCGACGAACCGGTAGCCGAGGCCGATGACCGTCTCAATCTGCCGGCCGGCCGGTCCCAGCTTCACCCGCAGCCGGCCGACGTGGACGTCGACCGAGCGCGTTTCCACCTCGCGCTGATAGCCCCACACGCGCTCGAGCAGGCGGTCGCGGGAGACGACGCGGTTCTTGTTGAGAACGAGGTAGCGCAGCAGCTCGAATTCGCGGCGGGTGAGGCGAACTGGAACGTCGTCGACCGTGATGGCCACGGCGCTGAAGTCGGCAACGAGCCGGGTGCCGGAGTACTTCGGGACCGCGTCGGTCCGTTCCTCGGCGGTGGTCCGCCGCAGGACGGCTTGCACCCGCGCCGACAATTCGCGGAGGCTGAACGGCTTCGTCACGTAGTCGTCGGCGCCCTGTTCGAGGCCGTACACCATGTCGTCCTCGCTCGACCGCGCCGTCAACATGATGATTGGCAGGTGTCCTTCGTCGGGACGCGAGCGGAGGATGCGGCACACTTCGACGCCGCTGATCGACGGCAGGTTGAGGTCGAGAATGATGAGATCGGGACGATGCTCGGTGACTGCCTGCAGGGCCGCGTCGCCCGAGCCGACGATCGCGACGTTGGCGCTGCCCGAGCGTTCGAGCGCATGTTTGATCAGCGACGCGACATCGGCTTCGTCTTCGACTACCAGTACGTGCGGCTTCGCCATGGTTCGAACCGAGCCTATCGGCGCCACGTCACGGCCACGTTGCGGCAATGTTAATTGCATGTTGCAGATGGAGCGCGAAGCCTTTAGGCGAGCGATCGCTCGGCTGAAGCCTTCACGCTACGTCGGTCCGTGGACGCACTCTCAGAAATTCAATCGCAGGGCGAACTGGATCTGGCGGCTGGTGCCCAGGCCAACCGTCCGTCCGACGGTGCTGGTAATCGTGCCGAACGTGCCGGCCGACGCCGGCGTGTACGGCTGACCCGGCTGGACCTTGTTCGACTCGGTCGTGGCGTTGGTCGGCAGCGCATTGGGCAGCGTCGCGACGGGATTCGAGAAGTTGTCGACGTTGAACAGGTTGAACACTTCGACCCGGAACTCGAAATTTTTCGGTCCGCCGATCGGGAAGTGCTTCGAGACGACGAGATCAATCTGGCGGAAGGCGGGGCCGTGCAGCGTTCCGCGCTCGAGGTTGCCGAAGGTTCCAGGCGCTGGCGTCGCAAACGCCGCCGGGTTCAGGAATACGACGCCGCCGCTTTCGACGAACGGGTTGACACCGGGCACGAGGTCGGGCCGCCGCACGTTGCGCGAGTTGCCGCCGCCCGGCGTGTTGGCCACCGCACTGCGTCCCGCCGCCGGATTGTTGAACACCGCGCCCGACGCGTCGACGTAGACGATGTCGGGCCGTGTGATGCGTACGTCGATCGGCAGACCGCTGCGTGCGTTGACGATGCCGCCGACGTCCCAGCCGCCGAGCACGGCGTCGGTCACGCCGGACGCGGCGTGCTGCCGGCCCCGGCCGTAGGGAATCGCATACAGCGCGCTGACGTTGAACGTGTGCCGGACGTCGAACGAGTTGTAGCCGAGGTCGTAATCGAACTGATCGATCGTCCGCGCATTGTTCGCGGCGGTCAGCGCCTCGTTCGAACCGCTGGTGTTGCCGAAGCTGCGCGACAGCGTGTACTGCGCGTTTACCGCCAGGCCGTTGAGCGAGCGCCGCGACAGCCCGAGCTGCATCGCGTTGTACTTGTCGCTGCCGCCGCTCGTCTTGTAGTCGATCTCGGCATACGGATTCTGCACGCCGGTCACGTTCCCGGCTGCGTCGCGCTGCACGATCGAAAACTGCCGGATCACGAAGGCCGCGTTGGCCGGGTTGGGATTGGTGACCACGCCGGTGATCTGGTTGGCGACGCTGCGCAGGAACAGATTCCGTCCTTGCGCACCGACATACGCCGCCGTCGCCACCATGCTGTGACCGAGGTCCTGCTGCACCGACGCGGTGTACTGCCAGATCCGCTCGGGAACTTCGTAGTCGTTGGCGAACGCGCGCGGCTGATAGTTGCGGTTGTTCGGGTTGCTCACGAAGTTCGCGATGGCCACGTTCGGGTCGAGCGGGAACGCGAGCGCGCCGGTCGACAGCGTCGTGCTGACGCGATCGGAATCGGCCGCCGGCTGGATCTGATCCTCGGTCTGCCCCGGCCCGACAAAGAGCCCGAACCCGCCGCGCACCACCGTCCGCTCCGACGCCGCGAACGTCGCGCCGACCCGCGGCTGGATGTTGGTCGTCGTCGACTTGAACAGCGGCGTCGTATTCGGGTCGATCTGGCCGGTGTCGATGTTGAACTTGACCTGCAGGTTGTTCGCCTCGCGCATCGGCGTGTAGTAGTCGTAGCGCAGCCCGTAGTTCAACGTGAACCGCGGGTTCAGGTGCCATTCGTCCTGCGCGTAGGCGATGAAGTACTCCTGCTCGAGGTTGCGCGGACCGGTCGCGCCGTTGTTGAACACGCTCGGCGCGCTCTCGTCGCCGAGATACTGAATCGTCGACGGCTGGTTGGCGAGGAAGGCGTTGAGGTTGGTGAACGAATAGGTCGTGCCGCCGAGACGATCGGTCGACATCCGGATCAGCCGCGCTTCGCCGCCAGTCTTGACGAAGTGATTGCCGCGAACCGAGCTCAGCGAATCGATGAACGACAGCGTGTACGGGTCGTACGGCTGCGCCCGGCCGTTCTGCGCGCTGTTCGCGCGAATCAGCCCGCCGGGGACGGTGATCCCGGAGCTCGCGCCCTGTCCGGCGATGCCGGTGTTCGCCACCGATCCGCTCAGGTTCAGGATGAAGCTCGAGAAGTCGATGCCGTTGACCGTCGGCGCAACGCCCACCAGCGTCGTCGGCGCGCCGTTGTAGCCGAACTTGAACTCGTTGGTGGTGCGGTCCGAGAGGATCCCTTGCAGGTTGAAGACGGCGTTTCGCGGGTTCGCGGTGGTGTGAATCACCTGGCCGGCGACGTTATTCGGCTGATCGCTGGTGCCGTGATCGCTGAACACGCGGATGTAGCTCGACCACCGATCGTTGAACTTCACGTCGAGGCGGCCGCTGAACGAGTCCTCGCGCACCGTTTGCGGCGTCTGGATCTGCGCGATGTCGAAATCGGGATTGGTCGACTTACCGGGGAGAATCACCGCGCCCGGCGCGAGAAAGCCGGGCCGAAGCGCGGCAATCGTCGGCACGGCACGCGCCCACGCCGCCTCGCTCGGCACCGCTTCGACGATGTTGATGCCGGCGTTCAGACGATAGCCTTCATAACTGCCGAAGAAGAACGCGCGGTTCTTGGCGAGCGGTCCGCCGATCGAGCCGCCGAACTGGTTCTGCTCGAGCAATGACTTCGGCAGACCGGCCGCCGTGTCGAAGTAGTTCGGCTTGTCGAGCGCGTCGTTGCGGAGGTACTCGAAGGCCGCGCCGTGGAACGCATTGCTGCCCGACTTGGTGACGACACTCACCTGCCCGCCGCTGCCGGTGCCGAATTCAGCCGGGTATGCGCTCGACTCGACGCGGAACTCCTGGATGTTCTCGAGGCTTGCCTGCAGCTTGAAGGGCGTCGCGACCTCGCCGTTGAGATTGCCCGGGGCGGCATCGATAATCGCCGAGCCCTCGATGCCGTCGTAGCGGATTGCGTTCTGTTCGACGGCCCGGCCGCTGAAGCGGATGTCCTGCCAGGTGCCGGTGCCGGCGTTCTGCGAGCCCGGCGCCTGCAGCATCAGCTGCGACATCTGCCGCCCGTTGACCGGCAGGTTGTTCACTTCGCGCTCGCCGAGGTTGACGCCGATCTTCGCCGAGCTCAGATCAATGACCGGCGAGGTGCCGACGACCGTGACCGCTTCCTGCACGCCGGCCGGCTTCAGCTCGAAATCGAGCGTCAGTTCCTGGCCGACGGCGAGCGGCATCGCGGTGTATTCAACCGTGCTGAACCCGGGCCGTTCGACGCGAATCGTGTAGGTCGATGGCTTCAGACCTGACACGAGGAAATAGCCTTTCTCGTTGGTGACCGCCCCGCGCGCTTCGCCGGTACGTTCGTTCTTCACGGTGACCGGCGTCGCCGTGGCGAACGCGTTGCTCTGATCCCGGACGGTGCCGGCAATGCGGCCCTGGTCGACCTGCGCCAGCAGCAGCGGCGCGTCGAGCGTCATCATGACGGCGAACGCGATCACCAATCTCACAAGTTTCATCTCGCCTCCGTGTAGTCGGAGGCCAGACTACGGGCGCGGTGTGACCGCGAAGAAACGATGGCGTTTCGGGCGTGTTAACTCGTCGCCGGACGATAACCACAGAGACGCGGAGGCACAGAGAAACGGTTGACCGCTTGGCGCGTCGCACGCCGCCGCTTCGCGGCGGTGCGAGCGCGTCTCCGGTCAGCGACAGGTTCCGCTGCGTTCCGGCATCTTCTCTGTGTCCCTGTGTCTGTGTGGTTCAACGCGCGCGCAGCGCGAGCGGGATCACGAATTTCTCGCCGGTGTGGGTGTCGGAGAAGCTGATGACTTTCACGTCGACGAGGCCGGCGGCCTTGCCGGCGTCCATCACGGCACGCTCGGAGATTTCCGGCCGGCCCTTCGGGCGGATCACCCATAACGCGCCGTTCGGCTTCAGCGACCGTTTCAGGACGGCGAGGCGCACCAGTTCCTTTGCATCGATTGCGCCGAAGAAGATCGCGTCGCTCTGCTCGAGCGTGCGGCCGACGGCGACCTCGGCGACTGCGCCGCGCAGTTCGCGGAGGAACTCCGGGTCGCCGACCGAGACAACCGACGTCCGCCACTCGGGCTTGACGCCGATCTTCTCGAGCCGCGTGCGGTGCTTGAAGCGATCGGCACTCTTGTCCCGTGCCGCCTTCTTAGCCACGGGTCGCCTCCATCAGCGCGCGGCGTTTGCGTTGGTCGAACCGCTCGATCGCGTATCGAACCGTGGTCCGCGGAATCGACGGACCGTTGCCGCGCAGGTGGCGCTCGAGGCGCGCCGCGTCGGCCTTGCCTGCTTCTCGGAGCGCCCACCCGACGGCTTTGTGAACCAGATCTTCCTTGTCGGGATGCAGCCGCGCAGCGACCTCGTAAAGGATATCGAGCGCCTCGCCTTTGCGGGCCAGCGGGATCAGCCCGACGATCGCGGCGCGCCGTACCCAAAGATTGCTGCGATCGCGCCCCCAGCTGCGCATCCGCCCGGCCAGCGCCGGGTGCGCGACGAGCAGCGGCCCGATGAGGAGACCGCAGATCGCGTCGGTCGTCGCCCAGTTCGCCGAATGGTTCTCCGCGAGCCAGCGTTTCCACCGCGGCAGCAGCCGCGGCACGAATGCGCGGCGATAGCGCGCCACCACTTCGATCCCGATCGACTTCACCTCGAGGTACCGATCGACGATGAGCGCGTCGGCAAACGCCATCGCGTCGTCGATCGACCAGTCGTCGCGGCGCGCCGCATGAATCGAGCGCGCCAGCGCGCGCATCTGCGCCGTGCCGACGTTGTAGAAGCCGAGATCGCCGGCGCCGCGGAAGTACCGGCTGGCGTCGAACTCGCCGGCCGGCCGCGCCATTCGCGCCAGCGCCCGCCTGGCGTCGCAGGCGGTGCGGATCACCTCGGCGCGGCTGACCGCCATCAATGAAGCTTTCTGAGGATGAGACACTTGAGGTAGTACGTCTCCGGCACACCGAGCAGGACCGGATGATCGCGACCCTGCATCCGTTTCTCGACGACGGTGACGTGCGCCTGCGCGTCGACGCTGGCATCGTAGACGATCTCGGCGAACGCCGCCTCGTTGATGTTGTACGAGCAACTGCACGTCACCAGCGTGCCGCCGGGATTCAACAGCTTCAGCGCGCGGAGGTTGATCTCCTTGTAGCCAGCCGTGGCGTTGGCCACCGCCGCCTTGTTCTTCGCGAATGCCGGCGGGTCGAGCACGATGGTGTCGAACCGCTCGCCGAGCCGCTCGAGACCGCGCAGTTCGTCGAACACGTTGCCGGCACGGGCGTCGACGGCGACGTGGTTGCGCGCCGCGTTCTGTGTGACGCGCGCGACCGCGTCTGCCGAGACGTCGAAGGCGATCGTCTCGGTGCAGCGCCTGCCCATAACCAGCGCGAACCCGCCGTTGTAGCTGAAGCAGTCGAGCATCCGGCCGCGCGCATAGGCGGCCGCGGCGACGCGGTTTTCACGCTGGTCGAGGAACAGGCCGGTCTTCTGGCCGCGCCGCAGGTCGACCTCGTACTCGATCCCCGCCTCGGTGACGGTGACGAGGTCGGGAATGTCGCCCGCCAGAACCTCGACGCGCTGCTCGAGGCCCTCGAGCGACCGCGCGCGCGGATCGTTGCGCGCCAGGATGCCGCGCGGGTGCACCGCTTCGGTCAACGTCGCGACCACCTCCGGCAACAGCCGATCCATGCCTTGCGACAACGCCTGCACCACCAGGTAGTCGCCGTAGCGATCGACGATCAGCGAGGGCAGCAGATCGCCTTCGCCGTGGACGAGCCGATACGCAGTGGCGTCGATGCCGAGCGACTCGCGAAAGGCGATCGCCGATTCGATCCGGCGACCTACCAGCGCTGCGTCAGCGGGCGCTTCGCCGTAAGCGAGCATCCGCAGCGTGATCTGCGATCGATCGCTGAACAGCGCCGAGCCGAGCGGACGACCGCGCGCGTTGCGCACCTGGACGATGTCGCCGGCCGCGGCGCGTGCGTCGGCGACGTCCGTGCGATAGATCCACGGATGACCGCTGCGCAGCCGTTCTTCGCCGCGCGTCGAGATGACCACCGCCGGAACCATGGTGAGTCCTACATAGTACAATTGCCGGCCGTGCGAATCGCCATCGGCGCCGACCACGCCGGCTTTCTGCTCAAGGAGCATCTGAAGGCGACGCTGACGCGCCTCGGACATACCGTCGACGACCTCGGGACCGACAGCGAGGCGTCGGTCGACTATCCGCCGATCTGCTTTGCGGTCGGCCGCGCCGTCGTGGGCGGCGGCGCCGATCGCGGGATTGTGCTCGGCGGCAGCGGACAGGGCGAGCAGATTGCCGCCAACAAGGTGCGCGGTATTCGCGCTGCGCTCTGCAACGATCTCTACACCGCGCGCCTGTCGCGCGAGCACAACGACGCCAACGTGCTCTCGATGGGCGGGCGCATCGTCGCCTTCGGCCTCGCCGACGAGATTCTCGAGCTGTGGCTGCGCACCGAGTACCAGGGCGGCCGCCACCAGCGGCGTCTGGATCAGATCAAGGAACAGGAACTGCGCTGATGGCTACCGAGACAACGCTTCCGGTGTGGCGCACGCTGGCCGAGGCCGACGCGGAGATCGCCCAGGCAATCCGCGATGAGCTGCATCGCCAGAACACCGGGCTGGAACTGATCGCATCGGAGAACTTCGTCAGCCGCGCCGTGCTCGAGGCGGCCGGTTCGGTGATGACGAACAAATACGCCGAGGGCTATCCCGGCAAGCGTTACTACGGCGGCTGCGAGTTCGTCGACGTCGCCGAGCGCGCGGCAATCGCGCGTGCCAAGACGCTGTTCCACGCCGACCACGCCAACGTGCAGCCGCACTCCGGCGCGCAGGCGAACATGTCGGTGTACCTGACGCTGCTGAAGCCGGGCGACACGGTGCTCGGCATGAACCTCGCGCACGGCGGCCACCTCACCCACGGACATCCGCTGAACTTCTCGGGCAAGCTCTACACGATCGTACCGTATGGCGTTCGCAAAGATGACGAGCGGATCGACTACGACGAGCTCGATCGCCTCGCCGACCAGCACAAGCCGAAGATGATCATGGTCGGCGCGAGCGCGTATCCGCGGATCATCGAGTTCGCGCGCATCCGCGCCGCCGCGGATCGAATCGGCGCGGCGCTGGTCACCGACATGGCGCACATCGCCGGGCTTGTCGCCGCCGGCGTGCATCCGAGCCCGGTGCCGCACTCCGACTTCGTGACGACGACCACGCACAAAACTCTGCGCGGGCCGCGCGGCGGAATGGTGCTCTGCCGCGAGCCATACGCAAAGGATCTCGATCGGACGGTGTTTCCCGGCGTCCAGGGCGGACCGCTGATGCACGTGATCGCGGCAAAGGCGGTGTGCTTCAAGGAGGCGAGCGAGCCGGCCTTTGCCGGCTACCAGCGGCAAATCGTTGCGAACGCGGCCAGGCTCGCTGGCGCGCTGACCGCATCCGGTTTCCGCCTGGTGAGCGGCGGCACCGACAATCACCTGATGCTCGTCGACGTCTTCTCGAAGGGGATCACCGGCAAGGTGGCCGAAGCGGCGCTCGGCAAGGCCGGCATCACGGTCAACAAGAACGCGATTCCCTTCGATCAAAATCCGCCGATGGTCGCCAGCGGTATCCGCGTCGGCACACCGGCGATCACGACGCGCGGCATGCGCGAACCGGAAATGGACGCGATCGCCGGCCTGATCAC
>Ga0075425_100002010_pt1 | contig 20089 bp, 18 predicted proteins | sample SoiMethybrSBSTD4_FD_75300 | JGI IMG/M metagenome (GOLD analysis project Ga0075425, IMG submission 75300) | Bulk soil microbial communities from a Populus tree surrounding site in Tennessee, USA - Soil MetaG P. TD hybrid SBSTD4 | ecosystem: Environmental > Terrestrial > Soil > Tree plantation... | reverse complement strand
GCGTGTTCAATTGATTGAATGGGTGTGTGGACGTAACGCAAGCCCATCACCTTGCAGAACGCTATGACCGACATCATCGCATGAATTTGCGCCCCGCCCCCGTCCGTCTTGCCGCAACACGTTAGCGCGGTCTCGCTGGAAATTATCCCCGCGCGATGAAGCGCATTAAGTAATCTAGTTGTGATTACGGGATGCTTCGCGAGTCGGACTGGGTCCCGCGCGAGCCTAATGATTTTATTTGCAAGCCCCACGATCCGATCCCATGATTGGTGGCGGACGGTACAAGAGCTGTGACGCAGCAATCAATAGTTGGGCCATGGAGGCAGCGATCACTTGACTAAGCAACGCCGCCGGAGCTCAACCATAGCTACGTCTGCGACGGCACTGCTTCCGGCAATGCCAAACTGACCTGTGTAGTCTGCTGGCGCGGCATGGATCCCGCAATAACTATGCTGCCCGAGAGCAGCAAGCAACGCGGGGCTGAGATCGAATACATCGATATGTCGGGCAGCGAGTACTAGAAGCGGGGCATATTCCAGCTCCCAAATTTGCCCCAAACGCGGAAGCTGCTCGCACCCGGCAACATCACGACCAGTGCGCGCTTACCACGGAGCTCGGCTTCCTGGGTGAAGGCTTCGACTTGGCGGCTGTCAGATCGAGCGCGCCTGCAAGCCTGCCTATAACGCCGTATAATATTATAATACAATGTGCGGTATTCGGACTGACATCCGATTATGCGATTCGGGCCGCTTTGAGTGACAATCGGTCGCTGTTTGTTTCATTGCGCCAATAGTGGAAACGTTTTCATAAGAGCACTTGAAGGTGTGAACGCAGCCAATTATTCCGGCGGCACGCCTGTGCCGCACAAAATACGAACGTAATTGGATTGATGCGCCACTGGAGCCGGCCTTATTGATTCCCTACTTCGCAACGGTGTATGAAAGCGACTTGGGCGGGCGATTGGACTTGGTCGCAAAGAGGAAAAAATGGAATTTTTGTCTGAGTTTTGGCTGTACATGCGGACACGGAAGAAATTCTGGCTGCTTCCTATCGTTGTCTGTCTAGGATTGTTCGGGGGTCTCGTCGTCCTTACCAAGGGAACTGCTATCGCTCCCTTCATCTATACGCTGTTCTAAATCCCGAGCAATATCGGATTTCTGGCATGAGGCGAAGACGAGTCTTTGATGCTCTTGGGATCATTTTGTCGTTAAGCGCAATCGTGTTGGTGATCGAGATCTATGTTCGCGTCATCGCTGATGACGGAATGCAATTCGATCTTGAAATGTGGAAATATGCCCGCGATGTGAAACGGCTTTCTGCTGATCCTTTGCTTGCACACGAGCATGCGCCGAACCGCGCCGCTGTACTAATGGGCGTTGATTTCCAAACAAACTCAAAAGGGCTTCGCGACCGGGAATTCTCGTATGATCGACAACCTGGTACACTACGCATCCTGATGTTGGGCGATTCGCTGACGGTTGGCTGGGGTGTTCCTGCAGAGCAGACGTTTTCTAAGCGAATTGAAAAACTGTTTGCCGCTGATGGCGTCAATGCCGAGGTCATTAATACTGGCGTCGGTAACTACAATGCGATTCAAGAGGTCGAATACTTTGTGACCGAAGGATTTAAATATCGGCCTGACATCGTAGTTTTGAATTTCTTCGTTAACGACGCCGAGCCTATTCTGAAGCATGAATCACCTTCTATTCTTGCGCGCGTATGCTACGCGTGTATTTTTATTCTCGGTCGAGTAGACACGCTTACCCGCAAATTCTTGAACAAGAAGGATTGGGCTGAGTATTATCTCGACCTATATGATGATGGAAACGCAACGGGCTGGTTGAAAGCCAAGGAATCGATAAAGAAACTTGCAGGCTATTGTAAATCGCATGGAATTACACTCGTAATCGCGAACCTTCCAGAACTCCATGATGTGCAGCATTATCGCTTTGACGAGATCAGGAATCTTGTGCGAGATGCAGCCAATCAATATAGCGTCGATTACGTGGATATCCTGCCCTATTTGCAAAAGGAAGAATCAGCAGCTCTTTGGGTCACGCCACCGGACCCGCATCCAAATGCCCACGCCAACGATCTGATTGCACAGGGCCTCTATCGCACTTTGAAACCAATGGTAGCGAACGAGCGGTAACGGTATGGTATCCGTTCGACCGACTGACCAGTATCCGCTAGGGCACGTTCATCATTTCCGTCTTTCTGTTCGAATTCTGGCTGGCTTGGTGTTTTTCATAATCATTGCGGCCAGTCTGGAGATTGGGCTTCGTCTTTGGTCCCTTGCAACAGATGCAAAAATGGTGCGCTTTAAAGACGACATTTACGGTCGCCAATATTCACCAGCGGAGTTACAGCGATCGGAGCAGATCCTGCCACGGCAAGGAGGCCGATGTGTGCATCAGCGGCCGGGCATGCATTGGGATCCGCGATTCGGGCTTGCCTCAAAAACGCTCGACATGGCATGCGCAAAAGAGCTTTTCAAATCGGCAAGAACTAAGGTTGTGTTACTTGGTGGTTCGACAATGGCTAGCGCGTTTGCGCCAAATTACCTGACAACCATCGAATACTACGCGTTTGCCCGTAACGAAGACTTCGTAAGCATTAACTTATCCGAAAGCTTCGCGAGGTTGTCAGATATGTCGGCCAGGTTCATTCACGAAATCATTGAATTGCGACCGAACGTGGCAGTGTTTCTAGTGGGATTTAACGAATTTCACGCAATGCAATATGGGGGTTTACCTGGTGACGATTTTTATTGGACGGCTGGCGTGACTCGTCGAGTGCACCACCCGATGATGTTCTTGTTGGATAAAGCAATCGACAGCAGCGAGCTCGCGCAAGCATTGTTGATACAAACCGGGATTTACCTAAGCCCAAGAGCTACCAGAAAGATAGATCTCACTTTGGTCGATCAGGAGGTCGATTATTATTTTCGTACGCAGGAATATACTTCAGTTCTCTGCAGACAGTATTCGATTAAATGCTTTTTCATTCTCCAACCGACCCCCCTGGCGCAAAGCAATCTAAATGACCGCGACCGTCTGCTCGTTCAGGAGCGTTTGAAAAATTTTCCACAGAGTCAGGAAATAATGACACGCGGCTATGCTCTCCTGAAGAGAGGTCGAAATGGCAATCGTGTGCTGGACGCCTCTGCACTGTTTGATGGCGTGGCAGATGCGTATTTCGATGTAGAACATTTCACAAAGGTCGGCAACGCTTTGCTCGGCAAGTACATTCACGATGCCATAATACAAAGTGAACATTGAAAGGCGCGATGCGATATCGACTTATTCGGTGGTGGAAGCACAATAGGCCTGGTTGAACGTTAAGGACTCGATCGGGAAACTTGTGACCTACTGCAGATCACCCGGAATCGCTCTCATAATCGCGAACCTAGCCCGAGCTACATGATGTGCGGCATTATCGATTCGAGCAAATTAGCAATCTTTTGCAGGACGTCGCCAATCAATATAGCGTCGAATACGTGGATATCCTTCCGTATTTGCAAAAAGAGGAATCATCCGCCTTTTGGATCACACCAGCGGATCCGCATCCGAATGCCCATGCCAATGATCTTATCGCCCAGGGCCTCTACCGCGCTTTGAGACCGATCGCGGCGAATGTTCGGCAGGCGGGGGTTGGCCACGAGTCGTATCTGTGACCTGGCCCAATACGTTGCCGCTCGCCGAACGCCATTAGCTAGAATGTAAAATAAAATTGTGCAGTAATTGAATCTGAGTTACCCCGCCTGTAAACCGCGTTCCTTGCTGCAATGAAACAGATAACAGCAACCGAGCATCGAACCGAGCGGCCAAATTCGGATTATCGGATGTTAATCCGGGTGGCGGCTCTTTTTTTGTCTTGTATGCTCTTTTTCGGCGGACTGGAGTTCGGACTTCGAGTTGCATTGCCGGACCCCATGGTCAAGCAGTCATCGCTAAAATTGGAGATCCGGAACAAACTCAACACTGCCGATGAAAACCGAGCAGATCTGCCAATGTACCTGCCTAGGCAAGGCGGCGAATGCGTCCGAGAGGACAAATCGAAGCTGCATTGGAATCCGCGGTTCGGATTTAGCTCAAAGGCGCTAGATAAAAGCTGCGCGCGAAGGCTGTTCGGTTCTGGCAAGATCAGGATAGTAATGTTTGGTGGCTCGACCATGGCGAATGTTGGAGCTGTCAACTACCTCACTACGCTGGACTACTACGCCTTCGGCCAACACGAAGATATCGTGAGCATCAATCTCGCCGAGCCAGGTGCTCGATTGTCGAATATGCTGGCCCGTTTCATGGATGAAGTCACAGACCTAAAACCAGATGTCGCCCTATTTCTCGACGGCTTCAATGAATTTTATTCCCTTTACCTGGGCGGGCGGCCAGGCGACGATGCGCATTGGACGGTAGGCGTGAAAAAACGGGTCGAAAGCCCAATCACGTCCTTGTTGGACCGGGCACTCAACCAGAGTCGGTTCGCCCAAATAGCGCTGATCAGGACGGGCATTTTCCCAAGCTCGAGACACGTTTCGAGTCAGGTTGATCTCGCGCGTGTCGACGAGGAAGTAGGCTACTACCTGAGAGCGCGAGAGTCTGCTGAAGCGTTGTGCGCGCACTACGAGGTGAAATGCCTCTTCATATTGCAGCCAATCCCGGTGCTGGAGGGCGCACCGACGGGCAGTACCGAGGCCATTGTGCGGGAGAACGCAAGATATTTCGCACATGATCACGAGATGTACTCGCGTGGCTACGCGCTCATTCGAAACGTGCCCGGCGATCATTATCTGGACGCAGCACCTATTTTGGAGAATTTGCCCGACGCCTACGTCGACGTTGTGCATCTGTCAAAGATTGGCAACGCGGCACTGGGAAAGTTCTTTTACTCCGCGGTGAAAAAAGTTCTGAATCAAGCGGCGCCTTGAAGCCAATTATCGTGATATGTGGTTCGTCGCAACGACGTGTAAAGGCATCCACGTGCGAATTTGAAGGTATACGTTTCGCGAGGCGACTTCTACAAAGCTCTATTCGGAGTTTGCGCGACGGTTATTGCCTGTCGAGTGCTAGTGTGTTAGCGGAACTGCTTGCGCGGTTCGGTTGCATCGGCTTAAAAGCGGATTTTGATCGATGCGGGCTTCGTGCTAGACGAAGAGTTGGTTTCTGCTTCTTGTGCAAAGGCTGACGGGCAAATCCATGGGAACCCAGAACACGCATGAGAGTTTTTCGCGCGAAGAGACCGTTGTGCGCGGTTCGGAGCGTTCCTTTGGCGTCGTCATCGCAGCCGCCCTAGGGGTGCTCGCGCTGTTCAATTGGTGGCATGACGGAAAAATCTGGCCCTGGCTAGCAGGGATCTCAGTTTTGTTTATTGTCACAGGCTATTTTTGTCCTGCAGCGCTCAGGCCCCTCAATTGGCTCTGGTTCAAATTTGGTCTACTGCTTCACTCTGTGGTCAATCCCATTGTCATGGGTCTATTGTTCTACGCCGCCGTGTGGCCGACTGGTCTAGTAATGCGGGCGTTTGGGAAAGACCTGCTCCGGCTCAAGCGAGAGCCCGAATGCAGCAGCTACTGGATCGCTCGGCAGCCCCCTGGACCTGAGCCCGAGACGATGAAAGATCAATTCTGAGGGAAATTTCGTGTTAGATTTTCTCGAAGAATTGTGGCGTTTTATGCGTGTCCGCAAGAAATTCTGGCTGCTGCCAGTTCTGTTGATGATGGTGGTGTTCGGCGGTCTTGTGGTGCTAAGCAAGGGCTCTGCTGTCGCTCCGTTCATCTACACACTGTTCTAGCTGATCCAATATAGTAACGATGCGCGTCCTTGGCATTTCAGCCTTTTATCACGATAGCGCCGCGGCGCTGGTCGAAGACGACCGCATCGTTGCAGCTGCGCAAGAGGAACGTTTTACCCGCAAGAAGCATGACTCGTCGTTTCCCCAAAATGCAATTTCTTATTGCCTGCAAGAGGGAAAGGTTTGCCTGGATGAACTCGACTATGTCGTTTTCTACGACAAACCGTTTCTCAAGTTCGAGCGGCTTCTGGAGACATACGTAGCTACGGCTCCGCACGGCTTCCGCTCGTTCAAAATGGCTATACCGCTTTGGTTACGCGAAAAGCTGTTCCAGAAACCGCTGCTTCGCGGTGAACTCAAGCGGTTTAGCGAGAACGGCGATTGGACAGGGCGACTACTATTCTGTGAGCATCACCTGAGTCATGCGGCATCGGCGTTTTTTCCCTCGCCGTACGAGGACGCGGCGGTTCTAACCATGGATGGGGTGGGAGAGTGGGCGACCACGTCGGCGGCGATGGGCTCCGGAAATCGGCTGCAGGTATTTCAGGAAATCCATTTCCCACATTCACTCGGACTGCTCTATTCGGCGTTTACTTATTATACCGGCTTCAAGGTGAACTCGGGCGAGTACAAAGTTATGGGACTTGCCCCCTATGGTGAGCCGAAATACACCAAACTCATTCTCGACAAGATGATTGATCTAAAGCCCGATGGGTCGTTCCGGTTGGACATGTCGTATTTTGATTATTGCACTGGCTTGACGATGACCAACCAGCGATTTTCCGATTTGTTTGGCGCGCCTGTGCGAGCTTCGGATGAGCTGCTTACGCCCTTTCATATGGACATTGCCGCCTCGATCCAGGCCGTGCTCGAAGAGATTGTATTGCGGATGACCCGAGCGCTCGCGAAGCAGACGGGCGCGCGCAACTTATGTCTCGCGGGCGGCGTGGCGCTCAACTGTGTCGCCAATGGCAAGGTTCTGCGCGATGGTGCATTTGAAAACATATGGATTCAGCCTGCGGCCGGCGATGCAGGTGGCGCGGTCGGGGCTGCGCTCGCGGCCGTACACCTTTACGAGGGGCATCCGCGCAGACCGAATGGCGGTGATCGTATGCATGGTTCGCTTCTCGGCCCGAGCTACAGTCAGGCGGACATCGAACAACGGCTGACGGCAGTAGGAGCAAAATTCTCAGTTGCCAGTGAAGACTCCGTGGTGGAACAGACGGCCGACGCTCTTGCAGGACAGCAAGCGGTCGGTTGGTTCCAGGGTCGCCTCGAGTTCGGGCCACGCGCCCTTGGCGCCCGCTCAATCCTTGGCGATCCGCGATCCTCAACCATGCAACGCAATCTAAACCTCAAGATTAAATATCGAGAGAGCTTTCGCCCATTCGCGCCCGCGGTCTTGCGTGAGGATGTCGCCGAATGGTTCGAATGCGACTCTGATAGTCCCTACATGTTGATCGTCGCCGACGTCCGCAAAGATCGGCGGCGCACAATGACGCCTGAACAGCAGGCGCTGTTTGGCATCGAAAAACTCAACCTTGTGCGTTCGGAGATTCCCGCGGTCACGCACGTGGATTACTCGGCCCGTATTCAAACAGTACACGCCAATACCAATCCGCTTTTCCATCGGCTGCTTAAGCGGTTCAAAGAGAAAACAGGCTGCCCCGTGCTGGTTAACACCAGCTTCAATGTTCGCGGTGAGCCGATCGTTTGCACCCCGGAGGACGCCTTTCGGTGCTTCATGGGCAACGAGCTTGATCTCCTAGTCGTTGGAAACTGCGTGCTGCATAAACCTGTACAGGATCATCACCTGAAGCGCGACTACAGTTCGGCATTCGACCTGGATTAACAAACGTTCCGAGTCGCTCAAGCGTTTCTAGGGCAGACATTTCCTCAGTCGCCTGGGACTGCGAGCGGTTATTACAGACAAATCATAACGTATGCGGCGCCGTCAGCTGATGATCGACCGTGCGGCAATCATCCACGATGCGTATAACGAAAATTCCAAAGCAGGATTCCCACGATTATGATACTGGTCGCCAGCATTATAATGTGCAGCGTTATGGACTTGGTCATCACTGTCGCTGTTGCGAGCCCAATCAAGATTATATTTAGCGCGAAAACGCGGCCGACGACTTGGTAGACGCTAAACTTTCCACCGGTTGCCTGTTGGTAGAAGTGGCTGCGGTGTGCCTGCAGCACCGGCTCGCGGTTGATAAGCCGACACAGGAGGGTGATGGTCGTATCTGCCAGGTAGTAGAGCGGCAAGATCAATGCTGCGGAAAGATGTCCGCTGCCGGCAAGCAAAATCAGTAACCAGCCCAACAACAAGCCTATCGGTAAGCTTCCTCCGTCGCCGAGGAACAGCCGTGCAACCGGGCGGTTGAAGGGCGCAAAGCCAACCATAGCGCCGCAGATGGCAAGAGCTACGAGGGTCGCATGCTCCGGAAGTGCGCCCATCAAACCGAACAGGCTGAGACCCGCCGAGAGCGGCACTACTTCCGCTACTGTCATCCAGTCGATGCCGTCCATGAAATTGACGAGGTTCACAAACCACAGCATCGCAACGAATAGCAGTGCGCGCTCGAGCCACCACGGAAGGACTACAAGCACGCGTAGATCGTCGGGCAGCGAAGCCACAACGGCAACAACCGCGATCGCTTGCAGCAGTAGTCGCGGTAGCGCTGCGATCGGGCGGATATCATCGGTAATGCCAATGACAGCAAGACCGATAATGGACACAAAGACAACGGCCAATCGCCAGGATTCATTTATGAGGGTGGGTGAAAAGATCGCGATGGTGGCAAACACTACGATCGTCGCTGCGATTACGGCGATGCCACCGCCCTGCGGCGTCGGCGTTTTATGCGATGAGCGGACATTGGGTTTTGCCACTGCAAAACGGTTGAGCACGGGCTTGAGCCAGAGCGAAAGAACAAAGCTGATTACGCCGGCGGCAAGGAGCACGATTCCGGCGAATTCGAAGGCATCTCCGCTTTGTCTCATTGAATCACTCGGCCGACAGCCCGGTCCTCAGACGGCGCCGTCTCTACCAACAAGCGCGCATAGAGCAGGACAATCGCCCTGCCAATTCGCGCGCTCGAAAATTCTGATATGACGATTTGGCGACTTGCTCGGCCAAAACGGATCCGCATTTCGGGATCGTTCATAAGCGTTACAATAGCATGTGCCAGCGCTTCGGGATCATCGGGCGGAACAAGCAGCGCATTGACGTTGTGTCGCGCGATCTCCCTGCATCCCGGTACATCGGAGGCAATCAGCGGCCGGCCGCAGGCCGCTGCTTCAAGCAGGCTCTTTGGTAGGCCCTCGCGTCTCGACGGCAGGATGGCCGCATGAGCTTGGGCCCAGAACGAGCGGATATCATCGACATGCCCGAGGAATCGAAGATTCGCTATGACTCGCCAAGCGACCAGCGCCCGACCGGGGATCGATGCTGGATTGGATGGATCGGGTTCCCCCGCAAGTAGTGTGTGAACGCTAACACCGCGTCTTGACAAAAGTTCATGCGCGCGCACCAGCGTCGACACGCCCTTGTCATCAAGCAATCGTCCAACAAATCCGACGGTAAAAGTACCCGACGGCTCCGGCATTGGCGTAAGAACGTCGATGTCGACGCCGGAACCGGGAATCAGGGCGATTCTCTCCTGCGGCACGCCGAGCTTCACTACGACGGCGTGGTCATCGGGATTTTGCACCAGAACGGTCGTCTTCGGCCGCTTTAACAACCAGCCGAGAAGGAAACGGGCGAGCGGCCGCACAGCGACAGCCATGGTCGTGTTCGACGTGAACGCAAAACCCAACCCCGCGAGGGCATTGAGGCGCACGATCGGCATCCTCAGTGCTGCCAGCGAACCGATCAGCGCTGGCACGACGGCAACGTGATGAACGAGGTCGGGGCGAACTTTCCGATAGAGACGCCTGGTTTCCAGTATCGCCGCGAGCAGTCGAATTGGATTCATATTGCCGCGACGCCAATGAATCGGATGTAAGACGAAACCCTCATGCTTTATTTGCTCGGCGCAATCGCCAATTCGTGTCACGACGTGCACCTCGTACCCCGCTCGTAGTGCAGCACGTGCCATCGGAAGCCGGTGCGAGACGAAATACCAGTCTTCGGAGACAAGGTAGAGGATTTTATAGGGCATCAACATGAGCTTCCGTATTTGCGATCTGGTCCGAAGGCGCATGGATGCGAATCCGAAAAGTGGATCCGCTCAAATCCCGGCAGCATTGGCCTTTGCTCGATCTGCATTTGGGGTAAAGCGCTTTTCCAATCGCGAGCAGAACCGATCAAAACGATTTGTCGCATACCTGGATATTGGTCGCGATGGTGATATGCCAAAGGGGACAGTAGCGCCAACCTGCGGGAGGCAGAACCGCCGCGGTGATGTTTGCTGATGATGATTCGCATGCGGTGCAGGAGTCACGAAACGATGAGGCGAACACTGCTCCTCAGCATCACTGGGAAACGCAACCCAGCCAACGTGCATAGTGCATATCGCCTGTTTGAGCGGCCAAAACCGCAAAACCTTCCCGGCTCATTTCCCGAACTCTTCAGCGGCAGCTTTGGCCGCCATTGCCGATGTCGGCGGCATTTACCTGCAACTCCTTAACGCCACTTCGGCTCGGCGAGATCAGGTGCTATGTAAGACATTGTCATTTCACTGCAATTTTTGAATCAAAATGGAAACAATTTGTGTTCACCATTTGAACGCCGAGCCTTGACGTTCACGCAATGAACGCTGTACCACCTGGCTGTCGGGGGAGGCGTTTTTCATGCGCCAGATGGGCGAAGAAACTCCGGAAAGTTCGCGAATAATGCTCGGCCTGCTCGACGCTGTGGAGCAGGACCGCGCGCAATCACAACGGCTGCTCGCCTCTGAGCTCGGCATCGCGCTTGGTCTGGTCAACGCCTACCTCAAGCGCTGCATCAAGAAAGGCCTCGTCAAAGTCCGTAGCGCGCCGGCGCGGCGATACGCTTATTATCTCACGCCCCAGGGCTTCGCCGAAAAGTCGCGGCTTACGGTCCAATATCTTTCCTACTCGTTCGGATTTTTCCGGCAGGCGAAGCATGATTGCTCAGAGCTGTTTGGCATCGCCAAAAGCAAGGGCATAAGAAAAATATTGCTTGGGGGCGAATCTGATCTAGCCGAGATCGCCGCGCTCTGCAGCATGGAGCATGATATCGAAATAGTCGGCCTGGTACAGACCGCCGCGATAAAACGCGAATTCATGGGATCGCCGGTGTTCCCGGATTTCGAGGCGGTGACGAAGTCATTTGACTGCGTGTTGATCACCGGTGTCACTGACGCGCGCGCATTAACCGAAGCTGCAATTGTGCGTTTCGGCGCCGATCGCGTATTGGTGCCGGAAATGCTCAGGGTCAGGATCAAGAAAACACAAGAGGCAATCGAGTGACATACGCTAACTTGCGATGGTACGTTGTGCATTCGCAACCAAACGCTGAGAACAAAGCGGTTGTACATCTCACACGCCAGGGCTTTATGACGTACTTACCGCGTTATCTCAAACGCCGGCGGCACGCACGGCGTGTAGATGTCGTTCCGGCCCCGCTATTCCCCCGCTATTTTTTCGTCGCAATCGATATGACCCTGCAGCGCTGGAGATCGATCTATTCGACGATCGGTGTTTCGCAACTGATCTGCAATGGCGACATGCCGGCAGCAATTTCCGATGAAGTGGTGACGACGCTGAAAGCGCGCGAGGATGCAGCTGGCTTCATTCGCCTAGAGTCACGTCCGCTTCGCACCGGGGACAAAATTCGTATTCTCGAGGGTGTGTTCGCCGACTGTCTCGGCCTCTATGAGGGCATGACCGATCGCGACCGCGTAACCATTTTGCTCGACTTGCTCGGCCGCAAGGTACGTGTGCTGGTGTGTGCCGAAGCGGTGGCGGCAGCATAGTTCGTTGCGTAGCGAATGGTCCGCGCTTGATCTGGGCCACGGCCCACCCAGACTGCGGTAGCAATTCTCCGTCAAACCTTGAGATTTTGCACGCAACACCGAAGATGTGCTGAGGCTTCTTGAAGCAGCGACCCACTCGTGAGCTGGTCGAGGGCGTGACGGTGACCCAGCAGCTGGCATTCGATGTGTCGGCGGTGGTGTTATCACACGACCGGTATGCGGACCTCTGGCCAGCGTTTTTTGAGCTGCTGTTTCGCTTTTGGCCGGATCTACCCTATAGATTGCATCTCGTCAGCAACCACCGGACTTTTCCGGATGACCGGATTATCCCGGTATTGGTTGGCGACGAGCGATCTTGGTCGCAAACGCTTATGTGCGCCCTTGACCATGTACCCGGCCGCTACGTGCTCCTGATGCTCGAAGACTATTTTTTGACCGGCCGCGTCGATACTGCGCGGATCGCCAGAACGCATGCCGCGATGGTCAAATTGAGGGCCGTCTATTTGCGATTGGCGCCGGCGCCGAAGCCTGACAGAGTCCGTGTCGCGGATTTTCAGACATCGGGAATATCGCAAAGGGTGCGCCCTACCGGACATCATTGCAAATCGCGTTTTGGGAGCGGTCAACTTTGCTCGGCTTGTTGCGGCAAGACGAGACGGCGTGGGACTTCGAGCTCAAAGGCTCGCGACGCAGCGATCAGATCTCTCATCCATTCCTGAGCGTCTACGACGGTTTTGCTCTGCCATACCGCCACACTGTGCGGCGTGGACGATGGATGCCCGATGCGATCCGTCAATTCGCGGCGCTTGGTATCAGGTTCGATTCCACGAACCGGCCCACCGAGTCTGAGATTTATGCTCGATGGGAGGAATCCGGAGTGCGCCGCTTCCTCGGCAAAACGTGGCGCTTCGTGACGCGGCGGAAACTTTGATCAAGTGTTGAAATGACTGGTTTCCATAACCGATGAAACTTCACCTTCAGCTTCTGATCAATATCGTCCGATATTTACGCTGGAAGTTTCCAGTTATGCTTATTCTTATGGGGTTGGTAGCGGTGACCGAAGGGCTCTCGGTCAGTTTGCTGCTGCCCCTATTATCTCAGATTGGGATTTCCTATTCGGCCAGCCCCGGCCTTGCCGGCGGCCTGTTGCACCAGGCTCTCAGCGCCATCGGTGGGTCGTTCGGAATTTCGGGCTTGCTCGTGATCATCGTGGGTGTCGCCGCGCTTCAGGCATTATTTTTCATCGCGCTGCATTGGTGGATGACGAGCGTGTCGCGCAGCTATAAGCGCCTCCGTCAATCGCAACTGTTCCACGCAATTATGCACGCTCAGTGGCAATACGTGTCTGAAAAAAGAGCGGGTGAACTCACCAACGCAATTGTCAGTGAAAGTGAGCGACTCGCGCAATCATTTTATATCGGGCTTTATCTGATTTCGACGTTCCTGGGGACCTGCATCTACCTAGCTTTTGGTTTGATGATTGCCTGGCCGATCACGCTTGCCTTGATCGGCTGTGCGGCAATGATGACGCTGACAGTGCTACGACTCTACGCGAAGAGCTTTGCGGTCGGCCAATCGATCGCCCCCCTCAATGCCGAATTGCAATCGACCCTAAGCGAGCGGATTTCGGGTCTCAAAATCGTCAAAGCGACAACAAGCGAGGCTGCGGCTTGTGCCCGCGTCAATTCTATCATCGGTACACTCGAAAGAGCGAATACCGTGGTGAACTTTTTGCCGATGTTCGTACGCGGACTATTCGAATTCCTTTCCTTCTGCGCTCTCGCCGCGATTTTCGTGCTGGGTCAGGAGCGTTTTGGTATTCCAGCGGGAAACGTTATCGTTGTATTTGCCTTGTTTATGCGCTTGTTTCCACGCATTACGACCGTGCAAAGCTATCTACATCTACTCAACGGCTATTTGCACGCCATGGACACAATCGGCGAACTACAAAGCAGCGCCGAAGCTCATGCCGAACCCCTGAACACGGCTGACCAAGAACTCACGGTATTGCTCCCCTCACGACTTACATTGCGCGACGTTGCGGTAGGATTCGGAAAGCGCAAAGCACTCGAGCACATCGATCTGGCAATTCCGATACCCGGTATAACTGGTGTGGTTGGGGGGTCAGGCGCTGGAAAATCGACGCTCGTGCACGTCTTGTTGGGACTCGTTTCGCCGTCGGCCGGGGCAATTACACTCGATGTACATAATTTGGCGACGTCCTCACTTGCCGCGTGGCGACGGAAGATCGGCTATGTGCCGCAGGAAACTATCCTGTTTCATGCATCCGTCCGTGAAAATCTCATGCTTTCGAGGCCGGATGCCACTGACGGAGACGTAAAGCTCGCAGCAAGGCGAGCGCACGCCCACGATTTTATTAGCGATTTGCCAGCGGGCTACGACACGATTATTGGTGATCAAGGCGTCCTGTTATCGGGCGGACAGCGCCAGCGCATCGCCATCGCGCGCGCACTGTTGATGGATCCGATCGTATTGCTGATGGATGAAGCCATGAGCGCCCTGGATTCGGAATCCGAAGCGGCGGTGTTGTCGGCCCTAAAGGAATTACGTGGTGAGATCGGAATTCTGCTGGTCGCGCATCGTCTGGCGACGGTTCGCCATGCGGATGTGATCGCCGTCCTCGACGAGGGTCGACTCGTCGAGTGCGGAGCTTGGGACGAGCTGGTGACTCGGCGCGAGCGCTTGCATGCGTTAATCCAGGCGCAGTTAACCTGACAAATGTCAATGTCCGGCGCGCCGCGATTTACCGTTTTCACGCCGACCTATAACCGTGCGCAGACGATCCATCGCGTATATGACAGCCTGCGTGCGCAGACATTACGCGACTTTGAATGGCTGGTGGTGGACGATGGATCGACCGATGCGACCTCCGACCTGATCGCGAATTGGGCTAGAACCGCCAGCTTCTTGATTCGCTATGTGAAGCAAGAGCACTCCGGAAAACACATCGCCCATAATCTTGCGTTGCGTGAGGCGCAGGGGCAATTGTTTGTCCCTCTCGACTCTGATGACGGCTGCGTTTCTCAGGCGCTCGAACGCCTGGCCCATCATTGGAACGAGATTCCGGCCGTACAGCGACCTCTTTATTCTGGCATTGTTTCCCTTTGCTGCAACCAGTTCGGAACGCTCGTTGGCGACCGTTTTCCAGCCGGTACTTTCGATGGCGATCTACGTGAAATGATTTATGTTCACCGCGTCGGCGGCGAGAAGTGGTTCATTGCTTCGACAGACGTGCTTCGGCGCCATCCGTTTCCGGAGATCCGCAATACCCAATTCATACCGGAACTCAGGGTGTGGATCGAAATTGGGAAAATCTACAAGATGCGATTTGTCAATGAAGTCCTGCGTATTTATTACGTAGACGATGAAGCGACCGGAATTGTCCTGTCGAAGCGCAAAAGCATTAGCGAGAACTCACCGGGTCGGCTTCATTACTATGTCTGGTTGCTCAACAGTGATCTGTCGTTCTTTTTTTACTCACCGATGCCATTTCTAAAGGCGGCTATAATGCTTCCAATCGTTGCACAGGCCTCCCGGCAAACATTGATGGGTGCCTTAGCGCCTCTCAAAACATGGTGGGCGAAAGCCTTGGTATCGCTAATGCTCCCGGTTTCGCTCTTGGCTAAAGTTTTGTTTAGCCCGTCGTTCATCTATGCCGTGGACAAAATCCGCGCCCATGCTAGGGCTCGAAAATAGAACATGTGCGGTATAGCCGGTCTGCTCGATCTTTCGCGATCGGGTCATCGTTCCGACCTTGGGAGTCGCGCCCGCGCCATGGCACAGGCGATTGCCTATCGCGGCCCCGACGGCGCCGACGTCTGGAGCGATGTCGAGTGCGGCGTTGCACTGGCGCACCAGCGGCTCGCCATCATCGATCTCACGCCGACAGGAGCGCAACCGATGATGTCCGCCGACGGGCGCTGGGTAATCTCATATAATGGCGAGGTGTACAACGCAGAGGCAATCGCTGCCGCGCCTGCTTTGGCTGGACTCAAACGGCGAGGCACTTCTGACACTGAAGTAATCGTCGAATCGGTGGCGCGGCGCGGGCTTGATGTGACACTCGCCGAGCTCAACGGGATGTTTGCGATCGCACTCTGGGATCGCGCTAATCGCACGCTGCACCTAGTTCGCGATCGTCTCGGCATTAAGCCGCTTTTCTATACCCGATCTAGAGACTCGTTTTATTTTGCATCCGAGCTGAAAAGCTTTGTATCTGCGGGCCTCGCCTTCGATCTCGATACCGCTTCAATTGCGAGCTATCTGCGTTTCGCCTATGTGCCCGCACCATTTTCGATCTACCGCGACGTTAGCAAAGTGCTTCCTGGCGAGATCGTTTCGGTTCAGCCCGGCGGGCGAACAACTCGACGCAAGTATTGGGACATCGCGGGAGTCGCTGCTACCGGCCTTGCCAGTCCGTTTAGCGGTTCGGACGGCGATGCTGAAGTGGCCTTACATACCTTTCTGGCTAACGCCGTCTCGGCACAAATGATTTCCGACGTTCCATTGGGCGCCTTTCTATCGGGCGGCATTGATTCCTCGACAGTTGTCGCTCTTATGGTGGCAGCGCAGCGGGGGCCCGTACGAACCTTTTCGGTCGGCTTCCCCGACTTCGGCTACGATGAATCGGAACATGCGAGAGCGATTGCGCGCCACCTCGGAACGGTTCATGAACAGTTGACCGTGACGGCAGCCGAAACACTGGCCGTTGTACCGAGTCTTCCCGAAATGTACGACGAACCGTTTGCGGATTCCTCGCAAATTCCGACGCATGCAATAGCCAAGTTGACTCGCGCACACGTAACAGTCGCTTTATCTGGCGACGGTGGCGATGAACTGTTCGGCGGGTATAATCGATATCGCTTGGCAGAAGGGCCTTTGCGGCGATTGATGCAATTGCCGCATCCAGTCCGCAGCGTGGCCGCGGCCGTGTTGGAGGCCGTTCCAGAAAACGCGGCTGAATTGCTTGCCAGGTTCGCCCCGCGCTCCCTTCGCTCGGCGCAACCCGCCGACAAGCTAAGAAAGCTCGCAGAGGTCCTGCGACTCGACGCCGACGGGATCTATTTGCGGCTAGTAAGCCATTGTCAAAATCCTTCCGCGCTTACACATGGGCTGACGGAGCACCCGATTCGCATGCCGAAGTGCGCGGGGATTGGGCGTGAGAGCGTTCTTGAGCGTATGCAGCTGTTCGACACGGCCACCTATCTACCAGACGACATCCTGCAGAAGGTTGATCGCGCCACAATGGCTGTGTCGTTGGAAGTGCGGCCGCCGTTGCTCGACCATCGCGTCGTCGAATTTGCCTGGACACTTCCGCGACACCTGCGCGTGCGCAACGGGGAGAGCAAATGGCTGCTACGGCGCGTGCTTGATCGATACTTGCCGCGTGCGCTGGTGCAGCGGCCAAAGATGGGGTTTTCGATGCCGCTCGCCCGTTGGTTGCGCGGACCGCTGCGGGATTGGGCCGAGGATCTGCTCGAGGCGCACCATCTGGGCGATACCCTCATTGATATTGCAGCCGTCCGTCAGTTGTGGTCCGAGCACATCAACGGCCGTGATCGCGCCAATGAAATTTGGACAATTCTGATGCTAGGGGCTTGGCGTCGGCGGTGGACTCCCACCATCCGCGCAGAACGTGATCGTGTGCGAGCGATTGGCTAGAGACGGAGACTTTGGCGCATAATCGTAAGATTGCCGTCGTCGGCCTCGGCTATGTCGGCTTGCCGGTTGCAGTTGCTTTTGCGTGTTCGGGCGCGCAGGTGATTGGTTTTGACATCGATCGAAAGCGCGTCGATGAGCTACGCTCGGGGCATGACCGTACACTTGAAGTCTCATCTGCCAGCCTCAAGCAGGAATGCTTGCGCTTCGATCATGAGTCGTCGGGCCTTGCCGAGGCGGATTTCTACATTGTGACGGTACCAACGCCGATCGATGGCGCGCGACGGCCGGATCTCGGCGCTATTTATTCAGCCTCGGAAATCGTGGGCAAGTTGCTCGGCCGCGGCGATATCGTTGTTTATGAGTCGACCGTATACCCGGGCGCGATCGAGGAAGAATGTCTGCCGATCCTGGAGGAAAAGTCGGGTCTTGCCGGCGGGCGCGATTTCACCGTGGGCTATTCACCCGAGCGGATCAATCCAGGCGACGAGGCGCATCGTTTTGAAACCATCCCAAAAGTCGTATCCGCGCAGGACCTGCGCACGCTCGATATCGTCGCCGACGTCTATGGTTCGGTGGTCAAGGCCGGCATCCATCGCGCGCCTTCGATCAAGGTCGCCGAAGCTGCCAAGGTCATCGAAAACACGCAGCGTGATCTCAATATCGCATTCATGAATGAATTGTCCGCCATTTTTCACCAGCTTGGCATTGATACCGGCGACGTACTCGCCGCCGCGGCAACGAAATGGAATTTCCTGAACTTTCAGCCGGGTCTTGTGGGCGGACACTGCATTGGCGTTGATCCCTACTACCTGACTTTTCGGGCTGAAAAGGCGGGTTACCATCCGGAAGTCATTTTGGCAGGACGCCGCATCAACGACGGCATGGGCGAGCGCATTGCACAAGAATGCATACGGGCCTTGTTCAAAAGTGGGATCGTGAATCCCAGAGTGACGATCCTCGGCATGACGTTCAAGGAGAACGTTCCCGATATCCGAAATTCCAAAGTGATCGACATCTCTCGCGAACTTGAACGCGTAGGCGTTAACTTGCAGGTGGCCGATCCGATTGCTTCGGCCGAGGAAACCGCCCATGAATACGGAATCAAGCTGACACCCATTGGGTCGCTGCGGGCAGCCGACGCGGTAATTTTTGCTGTTGCCCATAAAGACTATGTGGCGGGCGGCTGGCCCTTAATCGCCAAACTGCTCAAGCGAAATCGTGGCATTGTATTAGATGTGAAATCAAAGCTCGATCGCGCCAAAAAGCCTGAGGGAATTGACCTATGGCGGCTCTAGGCCCCGATGGACAACGGAACCCGATCGATGCCTGACGGCCCCATTCTTGTGACCGGCGCCGCCGGATTTATCGGCTTTCACGTCGCCCGCCGTCTTTTGCTTAACGGCCGTGAGGTCGTTGGCGTCGACAACATGAATGCCTACTACGATCCCGCGCTGAAGGAATCCCGGCGCGCCGAACTGGCAAAATCCAATCGGCTGCGCTTTGTCAAACTCGACCTTGCCGATCGAAAGGGCGTGGCAAGCTTGTTCAAGGAGCACCGCTTTCCTCGGGTCGTTCACCTCGCGGCGCAGGCCGGGGTGAGGTATTCGCTGGTCGATCCATTTGCCTACGTGGATGCCAATTTAAACGGGTTCACCACAATTCTTGAAGGATGCCGGCACAATGGTTGCCAGCATTTGCTTTACGCATCGTCATCTTCTGTCTACGGCTCCAACACGACGATGCCTTTCTCGGTTCACGAAAACACAGACCATCCGTTGAGCCTTTATGGTGCCTCAAAAAAGGCGAACGAGCTGATGGCGCATGCCTATGCCCATCTGTTCGGAATTCCGATGACCGGCCTTCGGTTCTTTACGGTCTATGGTCCGTGGGGCCGTCCAGACATGGCTATGTGGATTTTTGCCAAGGCCATTCTCGCCGGCGAACCCATTAGACTGTTCAACGACGGCAACATGAGGCGCGACTTCACCTACATCGACGATGTCGTGGAGTCGGTTGTCCGGCTGGTCGATCGCCCGTCGACGGGAAGTCTGGCCTTTTCCGCCGCATCACCGGATCCTGCGTCGAGCACTGCGCCGTGGCGCCTTTATAATATAGGCAACAACAAGCCGGTCGAGCTTCTCGAAGTCGTCCGCCTGTTCGAGGAAACGATCGGGAAGAAAGCAAAACGCGAGCTGGTGCCCATGCAGCCCGGCGATGTGCCGGCGACTTACGCCGACGTCGACGATTTGATGCGCGACGTTTGTTTCCGCCCTTCGACGCCGATCGCCGAGGGCATTGCCCGTTTCGTCGAATGGTACCGGGCATATCATCGCCAGTAGGCGGGCAACGGATTCCATTTGGATTAGTTCACCGGCGCATTGGATCGCCGCACCTGATCGTTCTATATTGAAGTTCGGGCAACGCCACTACAGGGCGATAAAAAGATGAACGCGCCAACTCTGGCACAACTGAAAGTCAAGCTGTTCACGGATGGTGCCGACAAGGCCCAGATCGTCGAGATGGCCAAACAGCCGTGGATAGCCGGCTTCACTACCAATCCCTCCCTGCTCAAGAAAGCGGGCGTAAGTGATTATGCGGCCTATGCGCGCGAGCTGGTGGCGGCGGTGCCTGACCGGCACATTTCATTTGAAGTGTTTTCCGACGAT